>OWIO01002856.1_pt1 | contig 10557 bp, 11 predicted proteins | sample 1733011 | NCBI WGS metagenome assembly OWIO01 (sample SAMN05065779, study PRJEB22554) | human gut metagenome | biome: ENVO:2100002; feature: ENVO:00000062; material: ENVO:00002003 | host: Homo sapiens | place: USA | reverse complement strand
GCACGTCGCCTTCCTCTATTGCCCTTACCCTGCCGCCGTGGGAACGTATTACGGCGGGCGTTTTCAGCTTGCCGGCCGATACAACCTCACCAAGTCTGCCGCGTATGCCGCTGGTCTGTATGCCGGTAACTATGCCTTCCTCTATCATGTCGGCTATGGCGTCGTGCGCTGTGCCAAGGCTTGATGCCGCAATGGTAATGTCCTTTATGCCCATCGCCTTTATTTCCTTCATCACCATGGATGCAACGTAGTCGCCGTCCCTGAAATGATGATGGAAGGATACCGTCATGCCGTCCTTCATGCCGCATTTTTCTATCGCCTCGCGTATGCTGCCGACCAGCTTGCTGCCCTGCGGCTTTTCGCATATGCGCGCCCTTACGCCGCATTTGGTATAGGTTTCGCCGTCGCGGTATCCTGCGCCCATATATACGCCGTGCCTGCCTATAAGTTCATCGGGAATGTCCCTGCCAACTTTGTTTATCATGCTTACAGTTCCCCCTTATACATTCCGCATGCCTTGGCCAGCGCTATTGTGCGCTCCGCCCCCGGCAGGAATGCAATGTCTATCATCTTTCCGTCAACCGTAAATACGCCAACGCCCTTTGCTGAGTTTTCCCTTACCGCGCGCACTATCTTTTCCGCCGCCGTTATCTCCTTTTCACTCGGGGCGTATATTTCATGCACGGCGGCTATCTGCCGCGGATTGACGAGCGATTTGCCGTCGAACCCCATCTGTTTGTCCAGCAGCACCTCCGCGCGGAAGCCCTCTTCATCGTTAAGATCGGTAAATACCGTATCGAAGCACTGCACGCCCGCCGCGCGCGCCGCCAGCACAACAAGTCCGCGCGCCGTGTTCAGCTCAACGCCCCCGCGCACGGGCGAAACCTGCATCGTGCGCCTTAAATCCCCGCCCGATATGGCTATGCCGAACATGCGCCCGGATGCCGCGGCTATCTCCTGCGCGTTAAGTATACCCTTTGGGCTTTCCAGCGCCGCCATCAGCAGCGTTCTGCCCTTTTCCTTACGGAATTCCTCCTCCGCCGCTTCAACGGCCTTTTCAACGGCAATAACGTCTCCCGCGCTTTCGCATTTGGCTATGCGCACGCCGTCCGCCCCCGCCGCCACGCATACGCGCACATCCTCTCGCCAATGCGGCGTATCCAGCCCGTTTATGCGCACTATCACTTCCGTATCGCCGTAATCAACGGTTTTCAGCGCATGATAAAGCGAAAACCGCGCCGCGTCCTTCTGGTTTTCCGCAACCGCGTCCTCAAGGTCCAGCATCAAACTGTCCGCCCCGTAAATGAGCGGATCCTTTATAAGCCCGGGCTTCTGTGCGCTCAGGAATATCATAGTACGCCTTAATCTGAATCTTTCCGGCTTCTTCCTTTGTATCATGCTCACATTTCCTCCCATGGTATGCCCGTCTCAATGCCCGCGCTCCTGTATACCGCGCATTCCACGCGCGCACGCAGCGTGCATTCAAGCGCGCCGCGGTCGTTCACGTCCACCTCAGCGTTCTCTATGCCAAGCTTGCTCAGCGTATCCAGCACGCTTTGCTTTATCGCCCGGCCATATTGATTCTGCACGGTGCTTTGAATGTGCAGCACTATGCCGTCTTTGCCCGGCGCAATGCTTATCTGCGCATCGCTTGATTCAAGCGTGCCCGCCATCGCCCTGTTTATCAGTTGCATATGCTTTCCCTCCGCATACATATCTTTGACAATAGTATACCAGCAGTTGACTTTAACCAAAATCTAAACTATACTAACAAATATATAAGTTTAATATTATAGGAGTGCAGTTTATGAACATAAATCAGGCCAAATACATACTTACCATATTGAGCGAAGGCAGCTTTTCCGCCGCGGCAAACAAGCTTTTTCTTTCCCAGTCCGCATTGAGCCAAACCGTGCACGCCGTAGAACAGAGCATAGGCGGCAAGGTGTTTGAAAAGCGTAACAATAAGCTTACGCTCACTTATTCGGGCGAGCTTTATATTGAGGCGGCGAAGCGGATAATCCAAATTGAGGACGAGCTTTCGCGCGAACTGCACAGCGTTAAAAACGAATGCGGCGGGGTGCTGCGCTTCGGCATACCAGCGCAACAGAGTATGACAATGCTGCCGCGCATACTGAGCCGTTTCTGCCCGATGTATCCAAAGGTGAATATCGCACTTACGGAGCAGGGCTCCAATATGCTCACCGCCATGGCAGCGCGGCAGGAGATAGACATTGCCGTCGCCCGCACGGAGCAGAACAATGCACAGCTTGAATACCGCGTGCTGCAGAACGAAAAAATGTGCATAATAGCCGGCCTCGGCACGAATATATATTCAAAATATAAAAACGGGCAAAGCATAAGCGCAGCGGACGCGGCCAACGACCGCTTTGTTTACCTTAAATCCGGCCATAATGCCCGCGCCGTGCAGGATATGCTATGTATCCGCCTTGGCGTTGAGTTTCCGTGCTTTATAGAAACCGATTCGTTTGAAACCGCCCGGCGCGTTGCGGCGGACTGTGCCTGCGCCATGATCGCGCCGTACTCAATGGCTGTGACCGATGCGGACGCGCTGCACGGGGCGAAGGTATTCCCGCTTACCGATGAAATAAACGTGCTGAACACCTGCCTTGTATACAGCAAAAACCTGCACCTGAAGAAGTACATGATGGACTTTATAGAACAAATAGAGGCGCTGTATGCCGAAAGCGGGCTTGAATAATGAACGCGGCGCTGTTTGAAGGGGCAGAAGTGCAGCTTGGCGCAATGCTTGCCGCGCGGGAAGCGCGCATGGCGGCGCAGCACGGCCTTATAAAAAAGCATAACCTGCCCGTGGTTTCGTTCACGCTTAATATTCCCGGCCCCGTGAAGCGGTTTGCGCTTGCGGATATGCTGTTCGACAGCGGCGTAGACGTGATAAACCGCGCGCTGCTCTCCCACGGAATTGCGATAGCGGATGGCATCACCCGCCGCTGCGAAACCGGCTGCGAATACATTGCCGCAATAGACGGCGATGCATACCGCGCCAAGGCCGCATTGACCGCGCTTGAGGAAAGCTTCCCCGCGGCAAGGCTGTTCGACATGGACGTTATAACAAATGAGTTTGAGCACATCTCCCGCGCGGACATAGGCATGCAGCCGCGGCGGTGCTTTTTATGCAGCGCACCCGCGGCGGAATGCGCGCGCAGCCGCCGCCATTCGCTTGATGAATTGACAAATCATGTGCATACGCTCCTTTGGCAATGGTACGCAGATGCTCAGGCGGAGCGCATAGGCCGCACGGCGCAGCGAGCAATGCTTTATGAGCTTGCCGCCACGCCAAAGCCCGGCCTTGTGGACCGGCGGAACAACGGCGCGCACACGGACATGGATTTCTATACGTTTATAGACAGCGCATGCATCACCGCGCCGTATTTTGCCCAATGCGCGCGCGAAGGGTTATGCGGCCCTGCCGATTATGCTGAGCTGTTTGCGCGGCTTAAAATGCACGGGCTGAAAGCCGAAAGCGATATGCTTGGCGCAACGGGCGGCGTAAACACGCATAAGGGCGAAATATTCTCGCTTGGGCTTATTTCCGCCGCATGGGCGCGGCTGATACGCTATGGCGCCCCCGTGAGCGCGGGCAGCATATGCAAAACCGCAGCCGATATATTCTCCTCCGCCGCTCCCGATGCGCACGGTCTCAGCGGGGCGCGGCTGTCAGCACACGGCGGCTTTGCATTGGCGCTCAATACCGCGCTGCCTATACTGCGGCGCGAAGCACAAAACGGCATGGATACCGCAGCCTATGCCGCGCTTACGGCGCTGATGGCGCAAAACGAGGACACAAACATAGTCCGCCGCGCGGGAGAAGATGGGCTTGAATATGTAAAACGGCTCTGCACCGATGCCGACGCAGCCGACGCGGACGCGCTTATGCGCATGGACGATGAGCTTATCCGCCGAAACATAAGCCCAGGCGGCAGCGCGGATCTGCTTGCGGCGGCGCTTATGCTCTACTTTGCCGAAAATGATTCATAAGTAAAAAACATCCTCCGTACCCTATTCGGCGCGGAGGATGCTTATTTTATGCTTTATTTGTCGCCCTGGCAATATACCACGTTGCCGTCAACAATGGTTCTGTAAACGGTTGCGATGATGTCTGTAACGGGATTGCCGTTCCATATTACCACGTCCGCGTCCTTGCCCACTTCAAGGCTGCCTACGCGCTCGCCAATGCCGGTATATGTGGCGGAATAGATGGTTATGGCCTTCCATGCTTCCTCCTCCGGCAATCCGTGGCGCACGGCAAGGCCCGCGCAAAGGGGCAGCGCCTCTATCGTAATAACAGGGTCGTCCGTTATTATGGCAAAGGGTACGCCAGCCTTATGCAGTATTGCAGGTGTTTCGAAGGAGCGGTTCATAACCTCGTGCTTAGTTGGCGTGCCGCCGGAGGTGGGACCTACAAACGCGGGATAGCCTTCTTCGGCAAGTATGTCCGCAATGAGCGCGCCGTCCGTGCAATGATCTATCGTCATGTGCAGATTGAACTCCTTTGCTATGCGTATGGCGGTAAATATATCGTCCGCGCGGTGCGCATGCGCCTTCATTGGTATTTCACGCCTGAGCACGGGTATAAGCGCCTCGTACTTCATATCGAACGCCGGCTCCTTGCCCGCTTCCTTGGCCTCCATATAGTTGCGCGCCTTATAGAGTATTTCGCGCAGCATGGACGCTATTGCCATGCGGGTCATGGGCGCCTTTTTGGACTCCGTGCCATATACGCGCTTGGCATTCTCGCCAAAGGCAATTTTCATCGCCGCGGGGTTCTTTATTATCATGTCGTCAACCCGCCTGCCAACGAACTTTACGGCCATTGCCGTGCCGCCTATTATGTTCGCGCTGCCGGGCGTGGTTACGCCGCTGGTCACGCCCGCCTTTATGGCGCGCCTGAGCTGCGGATCGTACGGATTGAATGAATCCATTATTCTAAGCTGCGGCGTGAGTGGGTCGTTCTTCTCATTATGGTCTGGCGATATGCCTATTGCGCGCGCGGAATCGCCCGTGTGGCAATGCGCTTCCACTATGCCCGGGGTAACAAGGCGGCCTTCGGCGTCTATAATCTCGGCGTCCTCGGGCGCGTCCACCTTAACGCCTATGCCGGCTATCTTGCCGCCGTCTATAAGTATTTCGCCGTTGGCGATGTCCTCGCCCGCCATGGGGCGTATGTGTGCGTTTTTAATGAGCAGCATTGGTTTTCCTCCTTGGGTGAATTGTTATGTGTAGTTTACCATTTTCCGGCAATAATACACAAGTTTTTTATCATTTAATTGACATTCACGCTTTTAAATTGCTATAATATAAAAAATATCTTCCGCAGCTTTGTATTATTAAGGATTTATACCGCGTTACAGCTTATATTGATACAAAGCTGAACTACTTGATTTACATATAGTGTAAACGTAAAAATAAAAAGGGAGAAGCGCACATGGATTTAATCGACCGGATCAATGCCAACTACAACAACCTTTCGCGGGTTCACAAGCGCATAGTGGATTACATTACCGATAATCCGGACCGCGCGTGTTTTCAATCACTCAAGGATTTCAGCGACAGCGTGAACGCCTCGCCCGTTACCGTGCTGCGCTGCCTTGACAAGCTGGGTATAAATGGTTTCCTTGATTTGAAAAAGGAGCTTAGGGCATATACGCGGCAGAGCGTGTATCCCGGCAAGCGCCTTGCATCGGCCCTGAGCGGGCTGAACAGCACCAGCGATATTGTTCACCGCGTGGTGCAGGCGGATCTTGACAATATCACGAATACGTTTGAAAATCTCAGCTCGCGCGACATGTACCGCGCATGCGATATATTAAGGAACTGCGGGCGGGTGCATTTGGTTGCGCAGGGCGTGAGCAAAACGCTGCTGCCGTTTTTGCAGAACCGGCTCAGTTCGCTGAATATAGACGTGCAGATATTCGATGTGGACAGCACCATTTTCCTTACCAACATGCTTTCCGGCATCCGCACGAACGATGCTTTCTTCATGCTGTCCTTCCCCCGCCTTGACAACAGCCGCATGCCCTTCCTTGCGGAGCAGCTTGTTAAGCACAATATCCCGATAGTGTGCATGGCGGAAAACCCCGCATCGGCCGTTGCGCGGCACGCCACCGTAACGCTTATATGCCAGGCCGATACGCCGATATATTACAATTCCTATTCCGCGCCCATGGTAATGGCAAACGCGCTCGTATCGCTCATGGCAGGTCAGATGAAGGACGATGTGCAGGCATTTCAGACGCAGATTGAGAACCTGCGCAGCGAATATACAGCGTATTCAAAAATGCATGACGGGAATGAATCCTCCACCCAGGCTGATGCAAACGAGGAGGCGCCTAAGCTTATGGAGGAACGGCCCAAGCGCAAGCGCGGCCGCCCGCGCAAGGTTGCGCCCGCTCCCGCGTGTTCCGCTGCGAATGCGGATGACGAAGGCGCGGCAAACTGATGTCCATTACAAAGAAGTAAATCAAACAATTCATTTTGCTATACGGAAAGAGCGGCCCAACGAACCGCTCTTTCCGTATATCTTGCAATTATCTCCACTCGGCATAGATTTTATCCGGCCGGGACCACTTGTACTCCACAAACGGGTTTTCGCGTATGTTGCCCTTGCGCACCCAGAAGCGGCGCTCGGTAGCATCGATTATGAAGCAGGCAAGCGTTGCGCACTGCTCTATTTCCTTATCGCGGCTGTTTCGCTGGTTAAGCACGGATTCGGGCGCGCCGAACGTGCAGTTTAGCACGGATATCATGTCCGCTATGCCTATCTTTTCCTTGCCGCTGAGCAGGCGCTTTATGGTATTGTAGCGGTTCACGCTGCTGCCCTTGCGCCCGTAAAGCAAATGCCCCAGGGAAAGGAAATGGTTAGTGTGATACGTCAGGCCGTTTTCGGGATAGAGTATCTGCGCGCCGTTGGCGCCGGCCTCTATGCACATCATGTCCCCGTGCAGATTGCCGTTGGACACAAGAAAGTTCATTGGCGCCATGTGGCGGATGGAGAACAATATGTCCAGGCATTCCGCCCAGTTGCCGGTGCTTATAAACTTGCGGCGCACTATCGCGCTCGGCACGCCTATGGGGTCGGTCTCAATTTCGCGCGGCAGGCTGTTTATTGCCAGTCCAACGCCCGCCTGGTTCATGCCGTAACGCGCAAGCTGGCCCGCTTCCGTAAGGCAGAAGCAGTCCGGCCCGTTGTCCTGCAATATCTCCAGCACAACGCCGTGTTCTTCCGCCCAGTAATACATGTCCCAGTTCTGCGCGGTTAGCACATGGCCATTTGTGGTGCGCTCGGGCAATACGCCTATGCAGGAACATTCCTCCGCATCCTTATGGTGCCTGTCGTCGTGCGATCCTTCAAAGCGCAGCAGCTCGCTGCGGCAGTCAATGGCGCGTAAGCGTTTATCTCGACCATTGACGGGTGCAGTCTGTTTTGCTATCTTTCGTCATGAATGAACTTATGGGAGACAATGCTCATAAGGGCAATTCGCACCGCTCCCCTTTACCATTTTCAAAGTGCCTCTCACAGCTGCCCGTTCATAGAAAATTCACAAACAGATTACTGCCGCCATATTGAAAATGGTGGTCATTATATGGTAGACTTATTATGCGGATAGAATACCTATCTGACAAACTATGATTGGAGGTAACGCCATGTATCGTCCCAATGATGCCCGGTTCGGCTTCGCGCGTTGGTGGTATTGGTGCGGCTCCCGATTATGGAGAGGTCGTATCAAAATCGTTTCTGTTGGCGCATAGGCCGGACTGGTGATTAGTCGGCTTGTGCGCTTTTTGTTTTGCTACATGGTTATAAGTATGTCAAAAAGGAGGTTCTAATAATGATAAAAGCACATCTTCGTCCGAAAATTCATTTAGGTATAAGCATGCTTTTGGTTTGTGCAATTATAGCTGCTTTTACTGTTCCGGCCTATGCATATTCAACGCATCCGTGGAAATTGTCATCAAAGGCCGCTTCGTATACCTGGGGTGATAGATTACAAAGCAGTGGAACAGTCATAAGAAACGCGTGGGAGAGCGCCGATGATGATTGGTATAATGCTTCGTCAGTTAATTTTTACTATTATTCAGATTCTGTTAATATCCTAAACTCGTTTTATGAATCGTCCAGTTCCCTTTATGGCAGATATACAATTTCACATTATGGAGGTATCGTTACATCCTTCGTAGCAATGGTGAACGCTGGGAACAGTAATATAGGGCAAAATAATGTTGCAAGAAGCACTGCAAATCACGAGTTTGGACATGTTCTCGGAATAGATGACCTAACTTCTGGTACAGCCATTATGAACGTCAATAGAAATCGTGGAACTGTTTATGTCCCGAAAACAGATGATATAAATGGCATTACAGCTATCTACGGATGAGTAGGGAGGTATAGTTATGACTAAAAAGAGAACTAAAACCGCTTTGGCTTTGACTGTATCAACTTTGGCGATAGCTGTCCTCGCCTTTGCTTTTGTTATGCATCATGCTAGAAGCTCGGGAAGTCTTCCCCAAACAGTAGATTCACTTACCGTAGGCTATGATTATCCTGTTGCTTCTACCCTGCAACAGATGATTGATAGCGCCGATTATATAGTTATCGGAGAGTATACCGAGTTTAATTCTACTTGGAATATGGCAAGAAACCCGGACAACATCAAGGAGGAAGACCCTGGAAACTATGTAGAAGGTAGGCTTTATGATTTCACGGTAGAAAAAACCATTAAAGGTTCTATTGATGATAGCTCGATTTTAATTAACCACAGATATTCTGAAGTTGTAAACACGACCGAGTCAAATGCTGTAGTAGATAGTGAGGGACGTATCTTAAAAGCAGCAACCAAAAGTAGAGATTTGTCTTTCAAAGTTGCCAGCCCCCTGTTTATTGAACCGGAGCTAGATTGCAAATACATCCTTTTCTTATCTAAAGATGCTAATTTTGGAAATTATTATGCCGCTATCGAGCCTTTTTCTGTAAAAATCACAAACGGAAAAGCTGTTCTCCAGTCTAATCTTATAAACAAGACAGATGCCTTTACTCAACAGATTAAAACAAGTGATTCTAAAGAGCTTACTGTTATTATCGATATGGGAGGCATTTCAATTGCTGATGAAATAACTGGAAAAGCATTGGAAGATATTATTCGTATGATCGAAGATGAAACTGCCAAGTCACCACATTGAGAAGAAAGCGTGAGCCATATCAAAATAAAATAGACACAGTTTTGCGAGTTGGTCGCCTTACACGATGTTCGGTGGCAGTCATCTATAGTCAAGATGACTGCCACCGACTTTGCCATCTGGCACTCGGCTGTACGGAATAGTGGCGAGGTTGGCTGCCTTGTCTTGCTATGTTCTGATTCTTTATTAACCATGAGCATTCGCGCCCGGATTATCGTTGCCGTAGCCTTCCATGAGGTTGACAACACCCCACACCGCAAGACCCGCGCCGAGGGCGATGACGAGCGAGAGATTAAGGTTTTCCACGGCGTGCACCGTGGCGTCATAGGACTGATAGTGAACAGTAAGGTTCTTTATTTCCAAAAGCTTTTCGTTCGCCATTGTGTTTCCCTCCTTAGTCCTTCAGCTTCGGGTCAAGCGCATCGCGCAGTCCGTCGCCGACAAGGTTCATGCTGAACACCGCCGCCATGATGGCAAGGCCCGGGAATATGCACACATGCGGCGCATCGCGCAGGAAGTCGCGGCCGGTGGAAAGCATGCTGCCCCATTCCGCCGTGGGCGGCACTATGCCAAGGCCAAGGAAGCTCATGCTGGCGCAGGAAAGTATCGCAGCGCCTATCTTAAGCGTTGCCTGCACGATAAGCGGGGCAAGGCAGTTGGGCAGAATATGCCGCGTTATCAGGAAAAAGTCGTTTGCGCCCGCCGCGCGGGAGGCTTCAACAAAGTCCTGATCCCTAAGGGAAAGTATGCTCGCCCTGACTATGCGGCAGTAGCCCGGTATGCTCGATACGCCGATTGCTATCATAACGTTCTGCAAGCCTGAGCCCAGCGCCGCAACGATTGATATGTTCAAAAGTATTGTCGGGATTGACAGCAAAACGTCCATGCAGCGCATTATTATATTGTCTATCGTTCCGCCGTAATAGCCCGCTATCGCGCCCAGCGTAACGCCGCCGATGAGCGATATGCATATTGCAATAAGACCTACGGACATGGATATGCGCGCGCCGTAAATTATGCGGCTGAGTATATCCCTGCCAAGCTCATCCGTGCCGAACCAGTGGCCCGCGCTTGGGCCCTGCAAACGGTTGCGCGGATCCTGCGCATTGGGTTCATACGGCGAAATTATCGGCGCAAGCACAGCGCACAGCACCAGTATTATAACAATGCAAAGGCCAACTACCGCGCGGCCGTTTTTCCTGAAGCGGCGCCATGTTTCCTGCAATTTGCTGCGCTTCTTGGGTACGTTTGGTTTGGTTGAAATCGCGCTCATCCTTGCACCCCCTTATTTATATTGCGACCGCACGCGCGGATCGACATATGCATACAGTATATCCACCA
>OWIO01002848.1_pt1 | contig 10572 bp, 7 predicted proteins | sample 1733011 | NCBI WGS metagenome assembly OWIO01 (sample SAMN05065779, study PRJEB22554) | human gut metagenome | biome: ENVO:2100002; feature: ENVO:00000062; material: ENVO:00002003 | host: Homo sapiens | place: USA | reverse complement strand
ACGAGATGACGTCGAGTCTCGTGGGCTCGGAGATGTGTATAAGAGACAGCAGTGCATCCGTGTAAGGATGCATCGGGTGCTTAAAGAGTTCGTCCGAGTCGCACAACTCCACGCATTGCCCCAAATACATGACCATGATCTTATCCGAAATATGCTTTACCACAGAAAGGTCATGCGTAACGAACATATAGGCGAGATCCATCTGCTCCTGCAGATCCATTAACAGGTTCAGGATCTGCGCTTGAATGGAAACGTCCAACGCCGATACCGGCTCATCACAGACGATGAACTTCGGGTTTAGTGACAGCGCACGGGCGATTCCGATACGCTGCCGTCGGCCGCCGTCCAGCTCGTGCGGATAGGAATTTGCATAGCGTCTTGCAAGACCAACACGATCCATAAGCTGTGCAGCGTGATTAAAGGTCTCCTGCTTGCTTCGATATATTCTATGAATGAACATATACTCGGCAATGACCTCGATAACAGACTTACGCGGGTCAATAGAGGAATACGGATCCTGAAAGATGATCTGCATGTCCTGCCGCAGCTTCCGCACATCTCTGGTGCGGTAATCGGTGATGTCTTTCCCTTCAAAAAATATCTGACCGCCAGTCGGCTCAATGAGCTTTAGGATCGTCCGACCAAAAGTGGATTTTCCGCACCCGGATTCTCCAACAACGCCTAAAGTCTCTCCAGGGTATAGTTCAATATTGATGCCGTCCACAGCATGAAGCATAGCACCGTTTTTCAGCTTGAAGTATTTTTTTAAATCAACTGTTTTCAACAGCGGCCCGCTTTGCTCAGTCATTCTTGCAGCCTCCTTCCGAGTCGGTGAACAGATGGCAGCGCAGCTTATGCGTTCCATTGGTCGTAGTCGCAGGACGCTGCTCGGTGCATATCTCCATGCAATGACTGCAGCGCGGGGAGAACGGGCACCCCTTCGGCAGATTCGTCGGATCCGGCATAAGGCCGGGAATCGGCTTAAGTCTTGCCGCCTTCTTCTCCAAATCCGGAATGGAGTCAAACAACCCGGCTGTATAGGGATGGTGTCGCTCTCCGAGGAAAATATCCTCCGCCGTACCGGATTCGATGATTTCTCCGGCGTACATGACTGCGACATCGTCGCACGTTTGAGCGACAATACCCAGATCGTGGGTAATGAGCAGCATTGATGTTCCAAGCCGATCGCGAAGCTCGCGCATCATAGACAGAACCTGCGCTTGGATCGTCACGTCCAGTGCGGTGGTCGGTTCGTCCGCGATCAGCAGCTCCGGCTCGCAGCAAAGTGCTATGGCAATGACAACTCTCTGCTTCATTCCGCCGGAAAACTGATGCGGATACTCTATCTTACGCTGCGGAAGAATACCGACCATCATTAACGTTTCTTCGACCTTTTGCTCGACCTCTTCCTTTGTGAGATGCTCATTATGCAACCGGATCGCTTCCGCGATCTGATCTCCCACGGTCAAGACCGGATTCAGAGATGTCATCGGATCTTGGAAAACCATTGAAATCCGATTGCCACGAATGTGCTGCATCGTGCATTCGTCGGCCTTTAAGATATCTTCTCCATCGAACAGGATCTCTCCATCTTCAATGAATCCGGTGCGTTCGGGAAGCAGACGCAGTATCGACAGTGCCGTTGTTGTTTTTCCAGCGCCGGTTTCGCCCACAAGCCCCAGCGTTTTACCATGGCCGATCGCAATATCAATATTGTTGACTGCGCTGACGGTCTCCATGTCAGTCCTGTATTCCACCTTAAGATTTTTGATTTCTATCAGGTTTCCATTTTTTTCGTTCATCTCTTCACATTCCTTTGCTCTCGGTTCCTGCGGTCAGGACTTCAAATGCGGATCCAAAGCGTCGCGCAATCCATCACCTACCAGGTTCACGGAGCAGGCGCAGAGGACGATGGCAAGTGCCGGATAAAACAGCAGGAAAGGCGCTTTTCTCATAAATTCTCTGGCCTCTGAGAGCATCAGTCCCCATTCAGGCTGCGGGGGCGGCATACCGAGGCCTAAGAAACTCAGCGTTGATTCATAAATGATTATTTTAGCAATATTCAACGTAACATTGACGATAATAACACCCACGGCGTTCGGGATGATGTGAGAAAGAATAATCCGTACATTTCCGGAGCCGCCGGCGCGTGCCGCCTCTACATACTCAAGCTCTGACAAATTCAAAACCTGAGAGCGTACTAAACGCACATAGTTTGTAAAGTAAGCCAAGGTCAAGGCAATCAGCAGATTTGTGAAGTTGGATCCCAAAGCAACCACGACTGCCATGGTAAACAAAATGTCGGGTACGGACATGAAAATGTCCAGAGTTCGCATAATCACACTATCTACTACGCCGCCGAAATAGCCCGCGATAGCACCCAAAGCGCTGCCGAGGGCGCAGGAAGTGATCGTTGCCAGCACAGCAATGGAAAGGGAAACGCGGCCGCCGTGAAGGACACGGGCAAAAACGTCCCGCCCGAAGCCGTCGCAGCCGAAAATGTGTTCAGCTGACGGCTTTGCCAGAATGGCATTGGCATCCTGATAGATCGCCCTTTCGTATGGCGCGATCTGCTCGGCGAAAACTAACAGCAGCGCAATGATGATCAGCAGTACCAGGCCTATCACGGCACCCTTGCTTTTCCTGTACCGTCTCCATATCTCCGCGGCCTGACTTTGCCTTTTAAAAGTAATAGGAGAGAAGTCCTCCTGCACAACTTTTTTCTTTTCGTCTGTCATGTCATTTCCCCTTTGTGCCTGCATACTTTGCACGAATGCGCGGATCAATAAATGCATAGATGACATCGACCAACAGCATAATTACGGTAAAAACAATGGAGATCAGGATCGTACCGGCAATAATGACCGGCTCATCCTTGTAGTTGATTCGATCAATGATCAGGCTTCCGATTCCAGGCAGAGAGAACATCTTCTCAACCACCACAGCGCCACAAATAAATGTACCGAGGCTGAGACCGATTTGCGTTACCACCGGAAGCAAAGCGTTTTTCAGAGCATGCTTCCAAATGACCGTACCTTCCGAAGCGCCCTTGGCCCGAGCAGTCCGGACGTAATCCTGACGGATCGATTCCAGCATGGCTGACTTGGTAAAACGAATATTTTGTGCCGCCGGTGGAATAGACATAGCCAGAGCCGGCATAATATAGCTTTTTATCCCTCCATTGACGTCGTAATAAGAGGGCAGAATGTTCAGCTTCAGAGAAAATTCGTAGAGCAGGAGCGTTCCCAACACAAAGGTCGGGACAGCTGCCAGTAGGAAAGATACCACAGAAGGGATCGTATCCCAGAGAGAATACTGCCGCACAGCGGCATAAACACCGATCGGCACACCGATCAATGTCGCAAGTACGACGCCCATCAGTGCCAGCCGGATCGTCAGCATATAGCGAGGGAGGATCTCATCGAAAACCGACTGCTTGGTAAAATATGACGTCCCAAAGTCACCCTTGAGCATATTGCCGATGTATATGGCATATTTTTGTAAAAACGGTTTATTGTATCCGATCATTTCGTTGTAGGCATCAATGTCCTGCTGAGAGGCGGAACTTCCCAGCACAGCCTGTCCAGGCGTTCCCGGGGTGATGCTCATGATCGCATAAATAATAAGTATAACTCCCAAAATCGTTGGGATCAAAAATAAAACTCGTTTAATGATGTACTTATGCATTGAAAGCCTCCAAGTCCATTCACCGCCCCGCGCCATAAGGCGCGGGGCGCATGAAGCATAACGCGATCACTCTTTGCCTGGTCTGTGTTTTATTTCCACGAGAAGTTGAACAGGCGGTAATAAGACGGGCAGGGAGTTCCGATATCCAGATCGGCACGGTAAGCAATACCAACAGGCAGATGCAGGAACGGATCCATGACCGCCGTATCCATGACAGTGCTCCACAGTTCGGTGTAGATGTCATACCGCTCAGCGACATCTGTCGTACTGACACCGTCTTCGATCAGCTGGTCGATCTTTTGCCACTCGAAGGGGCTTGAGCCCTTTCCGTCGCCGTTGAAACGCACCACGGACACGCCGCCGCCATTGTTGTCGTCACCGTTGGATTCGGATGCCACCATTTGACGGATGTTGTTGTAATCGTAGTTGCCGCTGTCGCCGTAAACGAGCATATCGTAATTAAAGCGGTGCAGCTCGGGAACGATCACGCTGATGTCGCCGAACGAAACCTCAGCGATGAGGCCAACATCTCTCAAGTTAGACTGGATGACCTGAGCGGCCTTGACCTTTTCAGAAGTCTGAGAACCGTAGGTCACAATCGTTCCGACAGGGATACCGGCAGCAATCTCCTCCTCGGTGAAGCCGGCGTCAAGCAAATACTGGTGTGATTTCGCCGTATCGAACTCGTAGAGTTCGAACTTTCCGTCGGATGCCTTAGGAGAAGTCTCGCAATACTCAGACGGGATCCATTCGCAGGGAGACACAGCGCCGTAACCGGACACGGCCGCTGCATTGATGTTATCCTTGTTGATCGCGTGCAGAATGGCCTTTCGGACATTTTCGTCAGCCAGAATTCCGTTATTATTTTTGGATTCCCAGTTGATAAAGAATGTACGGATATTGTTGCCCTTGAGCATAACGCAATTGTCGCCGGCCTTGGCTGCCAGAGACTCCCATTCAGCAACGGGGGCATCATGCAGATAACCAATCTCGCCGTTTTCAAAGGCGATGACAGCCGCGGAATCCTCGGTGATCAGCCTATACTCCACATGCTTGACATCCGGTGCGCCGCCCCAGTAATCGTCGAAGGCTTCCAGCCGGTAACCGCCGGCCACATCGTACGAGCTGAAGTAGTAAGGCCCTGTGGCTGCCTTATGCACTGTTGTGCCAAATGCATCTCCCGCCTCGGTAACCTCGCGCTCACTCGTGACCTTGATACTGAAGAAGGTGTGAAGGATGGCGGAGTAAGGGTACTTCAAGGTGATCTCAAAAATCTGATCGTCCACAGCGCGGTAGGAATCGATCATGTTTGTCAAAAAGTTGAAGCGCGGGTTCGCCATGGCACGGTCGTAGCTGAATACCACATCAGACGCCTTGAGCGGATCACCGTTTTGGAACTTCGCATCTCTAAGCTTGATCGTGTAGACAAGCTGATCGTCGCTGATCTGAACATCCTCTGCAAGTGCTGGATAATAACCGCCGGCACCTTCGTCAATACCGTAGAGGCCCTCAAAGACGTTGCCGTAGGTGACCTGCATGTCGACCAGATGGGTGGTCTGTGTCCAGTCCGTGGATTGGAGCGCGGTGGGAGTACGCAGCACTAACACCTTGTCGTCGTTATTCTGCTCGGCATCGTTGATAGAACCCTGTTTTTCACCGCAGCCGGCCAAAAGCGTAGCCGCCATGGTCAGCGCCAAAATTACTGATAAAATCTTCTTCATATTTCGTCTCCCTCATGTCGTATTCTGAATGTTTTCATGAAAGTGCGCTTAAGGGTGCATCCACCCATCCGATGGTGAGAATCCAAAGAAGCCGTTGCTTCAGAACGCAATCAGTTGCTGTCGCGCTTCAGGAACGCAGTCATGCAGTGGACGGAACCGCGGCCCTTGTTGAGCTCGGAGAGATCGAGTCTGTCAACCGTGATGCCGGCCTTTTCCAGCAGCTCGCAGGTCTGCGGAGCAAGGCAACTGGTAACGATGTGGCCATTATCGATCGCGACGAAGTTGGTGGCATGGCCGTACTTGGTCTCAGTGTAGGACGGGGTCTCAATGATGCGGAAGCCCTTCTTCTTCAGGCGATCCACGACCTCATAAGGAACCTGGCAGGAGTGGATAACAACGGTATCTTCGCTGGCGATGTTCAGCAGACCGTCGATGTGCGCATGACCATAGGGAATCTGCATGGGGATGATGTCCGTAACACCCTGACGAGTCAGCTCATCGACCATCTGATTATAGCCGCTGCGGTTCGCGCGGGAGGAAAGGGAGAGGATCGCGCAATGACGATCGACCCACATCGCGTTTGCGCCTTCAAAGATACCGTCGCCAGCGATGGTACGAACGATAGGAACACCCGCATCGGCGCAGGCCTGTGCAACATAGCGCTCTTCACCGCGGCGCTCCTTCATGGCCAGACGGGTAATGATCGCGCCCTCCGGCGTCATGAAGAGTTTGTCACGGCAGAAAACAGAGTTGGGACGATCTGCGCGGCCACCCGGCGTATAATAGACCTTGATACCGTGGTTGCGATAATAATCGGCCAATGTGTCATGCTGCTTGCGGAAAAGCTCGGGATCGACCGGTGCGCGGAAACGCACCTCATTGAAATCGAAATTATCGACTTCGGGACCGGGGCGATGCATCACAACGGCACGAAGCTTCGTGTATTCAGAGGAGCATCCCCAGTCGCCGCCCCAATACTCAACAAAGTCCTGATCAATGGTCGTTTCCAGAGGGAACCAACGCTCGCCCGGAATCGCCTTGATATTGGTCATTTCTTCGCCTTTGAGCATCTGTTCGTCCAGGTCAATCATCGTTTTGGAAATGTAACTCATTTTTCTTACCTCCGATTTAATTATGACGAAAGTCATCATCTGCTTTTATTACAGCAATTACCGTTCCAAAACATGATATTTCTTCTAAAATATTTTTTCTATTTAATAGATACAGCTTTCAAAAAGAAATTTTGTACATATTTACAGAGGAAGAGGCCGCCATTTTTTGTTCACTTGTGTTTCCAAGCAGTATGCGCTATAGAAAACAGGGTGTACAGGACAGCCAAAAAGACCATATGATCCATTTTTGCCAGGACACGACATCGAATCACAGGTTTTTGCATCGCAGTAGCTCCATTCCGAGCTCGGTAATATCGCTGCCGCCCCGCCCGCGGCGTGAGTAAATATAGCCTTGCTCGCTCAGTGCATGCAGACTGTTTCTCACCTCGCTCTCCGTGGCGAAAAAGCCTGCCGCATGGGCTGCGCTCAACAGATGCCCTCTGCCGCCGTGTCTGTTGTCCCGTCTGCATCGCATAAGCTCCTCCAGCATGAAATAAGACAGCGCATCCATTTCCCGCTCCTCTTGCCCGATAACGACGCCACCTATGCTGGGAAGGTTGAGTGGCTCTGCGTGGAAAGACATCGGCAGATCCTCCGGCGCGACCACGGGCACCTCCAAGCTATCGAGATATTCCACAACATTTTTTAGCTCGCGCACATTTCCGTGCCAGCCGTATCTTAAAAACATATTCTCCGCCTCGCGGGACAACGTAAATGTCGCGTGCATTTCCCGTTGCAGTTCCTCGAACAGCAGCAGAATATCCTTACCCCGACTCCGAAGCGGTGGAATCTGTATGGGCAGAACGCACAGGCGATAATACAGGTCTTCGCGGAAAAGCCCATCGTGTACCATTGCGAGCAGATCCCGATTTGTGGCGCTGATGATACGAACGTCAACATCGATCATGTCCTTGCCGCCAATCTTTAAGATCTTTTTCTCTTCGATTGCGCGCAAAAGCTTCGCCTGCATCTGCATTGGCAGTTCCCCAACTTCATCAAGAAAAAGCGTTCCCCGGTGAGCCAATTCAAACAGGCCGGATTTTCCGCCCTTTGCCGCACCGGTAAAAGCGCCTTCCTCATATCCGTACATTTCGCTTTCCAGTAGGTTTTCCGGCACGGCAGAACAGTTGATCGCCACAAAGGAGTAAGCACTTCTGCGCGATGCGTTGTGGATGGACTGTGCAAACAGCTCCTTTCCGGTTCCGCTCTCACCGGTGATGCAGACACTTCCGTCCGATCGTGCGATTCGTTTTGCGATTTCGATCGTGCGGCGCATCGCTTCACTCTCGCCCTTGATCTGATCAAAGGTATATGCCGCGCGGTGGCCCATGCCGACTGCTTTTTTGCGAAAGCGGTACTGCCGCTCCTCGCCCTGATTAAAATATTCCAGAGTAATGACCCGGCTTTCGATCCCGTTCTTTTCCATAACGTCTGACACCATAGTCATGACCTTTCTGCCATGGATCGTTACCAGCTCGTCCTGCGTTTGTTCCTCCAGACGTTTTGCGATGCGAAGGCGCAGCTCCGGAATAATTTCAGTGATATTGAATTTTTCCAATCGTTCGGCGCTATCCTCCAGAATGTCGCAGGCTGTTCGGTTGATTGCCTGTATCTGACCTGTCACATCTGTTATGACGACTCCTATCTTAAGCGCGTCGATCACGGCGCTGATCTGCGAGAGCAGACGCTTTCGCTCATTTAGGCGATGGATAATGGCGGAGTCCATGGTCAAGACCTTTTCCACCTCTGCCTTCGCGGCATCTGAGGTTACGGGATCTGCCACGCCTATTGCCTCTGCCAACTCATATACGGAGTCCATGTTTATGGCGCGCTCTCCGATGTCTATAACCGTCTGTATTCCTGGGGGAACAAGCTGGGTCTCACCGGGCGTAATCGCAACACGGATATTAGGATCGTACTCACATCCGGGGTAGTAAGGCTCCAACTGCAGATTAATATTTCCCTCTCGATACAGCGAGGTGATCATTTCCATGCAGTACTTATAATCGATGTTGACCAGCAGCGCACTAGTTCCGTCCTGAAGAGCGCGGATATCATTCAAACTCTCACGGTACAGGCTACGTTTGAGCATAATGACCCTGGCAGACTTTTTGAGTTTGGGCCTCACTTGCTGAAAAATCGAGTAAGAGGAAAGTACGACACAATCTTCCGGAAGAATGGTCGTATCCGGCAGATCCGGAATGATATAACCGTGAAAATCAGCCGCATCACCCAGAAAAAGAGAGAGCTTCTCCGTCATGAAGCGAATATAATTTTCGCGCCGCGCGATCACCGCGATGGCCGTTTTCTTTTTCATATAAGACCTCCGTATACCGGAATAGGCGGGTGCCTTCCTTTCAAGGCAGTGCAAGGAAAGCAAGAGCGAATCTTTCAGCAAAAACGTTTTCCAAAAATTGTATAAAAAAATTTATAGCATGTCAATAGCGGTTTGAGGATTGTTTATTAAGCGCAAAGCGCCGTTTTCTTTTTTAATAAAACCCAGCTTGTAAATCCATCTCATGAAGAGCGCTTTATCGATTGGAGTAGGCCGTCTTGGGCGGCATATCGGCATGCACCTCTATCAACAGGTGCAACGGGGTACAGCAACATCGACATCAACAAGATCGACAGTATGCTGAGAACGCCCAACTGCCCGTTCGTCTTGTTCGTCGGCACAAAGAAGCTGGTAAAGCGCCGGGAGTTTGAACAGTACATCAGCCGCACAATGGCAATTTGAAGGTAAGTTCACTATTGAGAAAAGAAAGCCCTTGTGCTACAATTATAAAATGCATAGGGGCTTCTTCTCATAGTGAGAAAGAAGTTTCCGAATGGGTAAAAGTTTACGAGGCAAAGAATGCGGTAAGGGTATCTGCCAGAGAAAGGACGGTTTATATTACGCACGGTTCGTAGATAAAACAGGAAGGCGGCATGAGAAGTATCTTCCGACGCTCCCCGAAGCTCGCAACTATTATCAATTATCAATATGCGCTGATACTAAAGATCGGGCTGACTTGGGACGCCATCGACTGGAAAGCAAGAACTCTTACGGTAAATAAGACGCTGGAGTTTCGGCATAAACAGAAGGTGTGGCGCGCCGGTCCTCCGAAAACGCAGCACAGCTACCGCACAATACCGTTGAAGGATCGGGCTTATGAAATCCTCAAAGGTATTTGGGATAGCCGCCCGGAGCAAAAGGAGTCACCGACGCTGGACAAAACGCTTGAGTACATAGACAGACGTACAGGCGTTTCTTCTCGGCTTGTCATGCGCGATCTTGTCTTTATCAACTGGCGAACAGGAGAGCCAGCGAAGAACAGTTCCTATGATACCCACTTATATAAGCTCTGCGATGAAGCAGGGATCAAACACTTTTGTATGCACGCCCTGCGACATACCTATGCTACAAGAGCAATCGAAAGCGGTATGCAGCCCAAGGTGCTGCAAAAGCTGCTTGGTCACGCAAGTATAAAAACAACGATGGATCGGTATGTTCATGTGACGAATGATTCCATGTCAAAAGCCGTATTATAATTTGAAAAAGTGCAGCAAAATCAAAATGGTACAGTAATGGTACAGTAAGCGCCGTTCAAGTGCCGAAAACCCTTGAAAAATAAGGAGATAGAGAAGACTATGAAATTAGGTATCGTCGGACTTCCCAACGTCGGCAAGTCCACTCTCTTCAACGCGATCACCAACGCGGGCGCGGAGAGCGCCAACTACCCCTTCTGCACCATCGAGCCGAACGTCGGCATGGTGGCCGTGCCCGACGAGCGGCTCGACAAGCTCGCCGAGATGTACCACCCCAAAAAGAAGACCCCCGCCGTTATCGAATTTGTTGACATCGCAGGTCTTGTCAAGGGCGCGAGCCAGGGCGCGGGTCTCGGCAACAAGTTTCTTGAGAATATCCGCCGCACCGACGCCATCGTGCACGTTGTACGCTGCTTCGACGATGAAAACATCATGCACGTCGTGGCCGACGCCAATACAAACGTTCCCGTCGATCCCTGTCTCTTATACACATCTGACGCTGCCGACGATACTCCTTGTGTAGA
>OWIO01002836.1_pt1 | contig 10601 bp, 4 predicted proteins | sample 1733011 | NCBI WGS metagenome assembly OWIO01 (sample SAMN05065779, study PRJEB22554) | human gut metagenome | biome: ENVO:2100002; feature: ENVO:00000062; material: ENVO:00002003 | host: Homo sapiens | place: USA | reverse complement strand
ATCTACACAAGGAGTATCGTCGGCAGCGTCAGATGTGTATAAGAGACAGTTGATACATAGTGTGCATGGCCAGGTATTTTTCCGCAAGCCGGTCCTCGTCCAATTCACGGGATGCTTCCAATTCGGACAACAGAAAATCGATATTCTCCTCCTTGTTATCTGGTTGTTGCTCTTCGGCACGAGCTATGTCTTCGTCAACCATATTTAAAATTTCCTGAATATTCATATTACATTATTATTTTTATACCTGTTTATTATTCTTTCTTAGTTTTGGGCTTGTCTTATTGCGACAATGCGGGCATTATAGGGCTCTTGCATACTATCGGGCAATTCCTCCAACAATCCGTGAAGTTGGTCGATCAATTTTTCTGCCTGTTCGATGTTGCCTGTTTGAAACATATAATCAATCAATTCAATGCCGATGGATATCCTGTACAAAAGGTCGTTGCTCTCATCTTTCAGTAGTTTCATAGCAGAATGTACCAACTGTGTGGCATCCATTTCGCTACCGGACAAATAGAGTGCGAGAGCTTTGTGGATAGTCATAGGGGAGATTCCTGTATCGGTTTTGTCAGCTTCGTAACGATTGAAGGCGTCCAGAGCTTCCTTGATATGCCCTGTGTCAAGAAGTATCTTACCGAGAACTTTGTCAAATTCGGGCAATGTAGAAATTGACGGATCTTGCTCTATGGCATTTCCCAGCATCTGAAGAGCCTCTTGCGGGTGGCTTAATGCATTGTAACACTTGGCCAGTGGTACGATGAGATTGGGTTCGTAAGTCAGGTTAGTTTCATAGAGCGGTAGGGCTTTATGATATTGCGTGGTGTCGCAGTAGGCATTTGCTATCGTTATCTCTATTTGGCTCTTTATTTCGTCGGAAGGAGGTTGTGATTCAGCCTTCTGTAACAAGTTGAGCCCTGCTGTGATTACCCTGTGCGGATTATCCAAAACGGCGTCCATTGTTATTCTTCGTAAACTAATCTGATAATATCCGTCTACGGTTATTCCACTGTTTGCGGCTATTTCTTCAAGAAAAGAGATGTACAGTTGATGTGTTGTATTATACATGCCTAAGCTGATTGTATAATCCATCAGAACAATTACTGCACTTTCGAGATCGATCCGGTAGTTTTGGTCATCAAACGATTCGTCTTCTTGTTTTAGATGTTCAATCGACGTACCGATTCCATTGCTTGCACTTTGGTGTGATTGCTTGTATTCTTCGTTATCGCTGGAGAGGACATAAACAAATTCGAAGCATCGGAGGATGACTTGCCAATATACAGCATCTTGTTTGGTTATGGCCTGCGCTATGTTGTTCAGGCATGCTATCGTTTTCTTGTTGTAGAAGCCATACAAACTTAGCAAGCATCGTATTTCATGCCAGTAGCTCATTTCTGCCTGCTCGAAATTACCTCGATTCCAATTGAATTCGGCCATGTCTTTGAATACCCGTTCGGCCACAGCATCATTATCATTTTGGATAGCGATGTCGGCTGCCATACGATAGTATTCTTCTGCTTGGTCTTCTTCCTTTTTCATTTCCATTGAATAAGCCAGATAGCGATAAATCAGGCTTCGGGCTACTGACATTTTTTCAACCCCCTTTTGGTTGCAATGATGAAGGGCACGATTGAACATGTCGACGGCTCTTTCAAAATAACCCGTCTGAAAGGCGTCTCTCCCTTGTCGGAAGGTGTCGGTCAATGCCGGATCATCTATACCGATGTAGGTTGCAAATTCTTCGATTTCGGCATTTGCATTGGCTGTTTGCTTTTCATTGGGTTGGTCATTGGCCGAATCTTCTGTATTTTCATTTGCCTGTTTCAGTTGGTCAACTGTGTCCTTGTACTGCCTGGCCATCTGATCGTCGGGACCGAACAGGGCGGAGCGTATCTCCCAGGCTTTTTCAATGTGTTCGATTGCCTTGTCTATGTGTCCTAGTCTGAAACATATTGCACCGTAATTATTGTTCGCATAGGCAGCTGCTTCATCCTGACTTTTATCGCATTCTTCCAGCAAAGCAAGTGATTTTTCGAGTGCAACTGCGGCGTCTTCAAAACGATTGGAAGTGTTGTATGCTGCGGCCAGATAGGAGTATGAGGCAGCCTCTTTTTCCAAGTTATCCATATTATGCCAGATTTTGGCTCCTTTTAGATAATAATGTTCCGAAAGTTTTTCATCATTTAGGACGAGATAGACTTTACCCAGATTGTCATACATGGTAGCAGCCAGTTTTGAGTCTGTTTGTTTTAATGTTTCGAGTAGACTGATGCACTCCAATGCTGTGTTGAGAGACAGATCAGGTTGGTTGGCCCGAAGATAGATGGAGGCCTGGCTGTTCAGTAGCTCGGCCAGCGTCATGTCGCGGTCTCCAATCTTTTGGTAAATATCTATCGCATGTCTCATATATTCGGTCGCTTTGGGATAGTTTCCACTATACATCTCAATTTCTGCAAGCGAGTGATATTCTTCTTGGGTATGCGTATTTTCATCTCCTAATATGTGCTGATATATCGTAAGGGCTTTTTCGGCATACTCTCTGGCTTGGTCAAAATCTTGTTCCATGCGGCATTCGAGTGCATAATTATGATATGCGATGGCTACATCAATGTCATTCTCACCTTTGAGACTGACATATATGTCCTGACTTTTCAGACGATATTCCTTAGCAAGTTCTTCTTCACCAAGCAACCTGTATATACCGGCGAGATTATCGTATGCTACGGCAATATCATCATGCATGTCCGGCAGGATGGATTTGCGCATCTTAAGGACTTTTTCGAGGATCAGCTTCGCTTTTTCCAATGCGTTCTTATCAACCGGATATTGTGATTCGCCGATACTGTGGTATACATCAGCGATGTTACACAGGTAAGATGTTATTTTCAGGTCATCTTCTCCGTAAGCATGGACTGCAAGTGATAATCCTTCCCTATATTCCTTTAACGCCTGGATGTATTCTTTTTTGCGAATACAGATCATACCAGCCAGATTGTGGAACGAGCAGCGTTCTTCACTGGTATCGCCGTCGGCCATCTGGTCGCACATACGGATTAGGAATTCTACCAGTTCGTAGGCTGCATCCAAATCATTCAGATAAGAAATACAGATGTTGGTCAGCCGGATAACGTCATTGCGGAACATCTGCCAATAAGCCCATTGTAGCATAACTGCCATTTCAGCCATTTCAGCCATACTTCCCATAATCTGTTCAATATAGGCTTGTGAAATTTTATATTTTGAAGCATCGGCTTGTTTTAGTGTACGCCAATAAAGTATGAATTCATGAATGTTGTTGGTGCTAAACTGTCGGCTCATATAACCGAGTGTTGAAATACATTCGTGGAGCTCGTCCCATTTTTCGGCATGATAAAGTTGATAGGGGAGTTCCTCCATCTTGCGGAAGTTATTGTTTTCTTCGCGATTGAAATAGTCTATTATGTTCTGTCTTAATTGTACTTTTCTTTCGCTGTTAAGGTATTTCTGTTCAATAGCCTGTCGTATCATGTCGTGTGCAAAAACCACTCGTCCGTCCCTAATCATTAGGTGGGCCGTGTTTGCACAATAGAATTGAGACCAGTAGAGCGACGGGATGTTGCTAATTGCAATCAGTTCTGTTTCAGATAATCCATCTTTGGATAATGCTATCAGTGACAGCAAGTCTGATGTTAGCGAGGGGTAAAGTGGTGTGTTGTATGTTTGCTCTTTGCGCTGTAATAGTCTGTCAAAAAACGAGTTGATGTCTGGCAGGTTAGTCATTTGGCTGATGAAGCTGGTCAGGCTGTCGAAATTTCCGAAACATCTGATTTCCTCAAGTAATGACATCAGTACCATGGTGTTGTCTGTTATGTCACTGCCTTTGAGTATCATGGTCAGTTGTTGTTCGGACAGCCGCTTGCGATAACGATCGAAAAAGTCTACAATCAGTTCCTTGCGTTGGTCGAGCAGTAAGGGGTAGACTGTTATTACAGGGTATTTCCGTTTTTTGAATACCTGCATGGTTTTATCTTCCTCGATAGTTGAAAAGATTATTTTTACATTGTCCGGGAAGTCAGGCAACCAGTTTAATAGTTTTGTTCTATGATTCCGGTCCGAAAGTTGATTGGCGCCGTCCAAAACGATCAGTAAAGGTTTTTGTCCGGCAATTAGTTGGGCCCTCAAGGCTAGTTTCTGGTAATCTATATTATCTGTATCGGTAGTATTGTGTTCGATTTGTCGGTCGTTTTCCTCCATCTGCTCAAGTCCGTATAGTGAGTCTATCTGGGTGGTTATATGCTTCGCAATATCCGTCGTGTCCAAACTCTGCGATGAGTTGGCGCTAAAGTGTGCTACCACATTCCACCGATCATCTTCGATGATATTTTTAAGCCAATAAGCCAAAAGGGCACTCTTACCCATACCGCTTTCTCCGGTAATCACCAGATGCTGGTTGGGTGTATCGTTTAGAAACTTGTCCAGGTAGGAGATATAAGCTTTATTGGGTATATAATTATCCGATTTGTCATCCAGAAAGGCTTGTAGTTTCTGTCTTTCGTGTACGGCAGGATCCTCGACTTTATCTTTGGGGAAAAGGTGGTCGAGTAATGTTTTGAATTCCGATTCCACTTGTTCACCCAATTGTTCGGGGGAACAGTAATCATAGGTGTTATATCTTTTGTTATTTCTTACTGTTTCTTTTAACTGCGCCTGTCTTGGATCGGTCTCTATTGTCTTTTCATCCGTTTTTCGTATATAGAACGAAGCATAGACCGGTTCGAGCGACCGGAGTACGCCATATTGAATTTCAATTTCCGTAATACTCATTCCACGATCGAGGTCAGCAGCAAGCCATTCATATCTGTCAGGCATGGCCTGGTGTTCAATGAGTGTTTCTTTCGATGGACACCAACCGTATCTTTCTCCTAATAATCCGATGAAAAACGGGTGTGAATTCCGTATCTCGTCCAAGCATATTTCCACCACTTTGCTTGACTTTGCTTCTTCTTCGGTGATTCCCCATCGCAGATCGACTTCAGTCAGTGTGACATTGCGTTCGTAGGCAATCTGCCGCAGTCTTGGAAAAACTTTGTTAACCAGCATATCTCTTTCGCTCTGCATATCTTGAAAGGTGGATGAAATAAATATCCTGATGTTCCTTGATTTTTGAAAATTGTTTTTCATGGTGGTATATGTATTAATCTGATTTCTACAAATTGTCGGATGGAATCTGGAACTTATAAAAAATCTCATTTATTGTATAGGCTGATACATCATACTTTTTTTGTATTATCATCTAATTCCGAGATTTTAAATCTTGTTGCCCTTTAATACAAACATAGGGAAAAACTTTGATTTATTATAGCAATCTTGTAAAAAAGTTAGATTTTGCACTTCGATTTTAAAAAACACGTCAAAGAACACAGATAAATGGAGCTTGGGAGTTATCGTCTGCCTATGACCTTTTGCCAAGTAGCGGATATTCATTCTCAATGCGAATCTGTAGTCGAAATGTACAGGTGCCAGGATTGACTCCATAGCACCTGTACATATTGAAATATCTATTTAGTATCCTGGATTCTGATATTCACTGCCATTAGTGATTGTTGCGGTAAATGTGGTTGAAATGGGACGTAACGCATAATTCGGATGGAAGAACCGGGCCAGGTCCGGATGAGTATTCTCCAGATACTCCGAGTCCTTAAACATTCCTGTCCGTTTTAAGTCGTAGAAGCGGCAATATTCCCCGCAAAGTTCACGGCCTCTTTCGTCTAAGATATCTCGGACCGTAATACTTCCGGTAAGCGGATTTGCTCCGGCACGTTCACGAACCTTGTTGATATAACCGGCTGCATTTGCACCACCATTCAGGTAAATATCAGCTTCTGCCGCAATCAAATAAACTTCTGCCATACGCATGATAAATGTCGCATTCAGATTACCATTTCTCTGTTTGGAAGCATTGGCTACATAATAATTACTGCTGTTATGCTTATTCAGTGACGGATAATAGTAGCGGAACTGGTTCTCGTTTGTGCCGTCATTTTTGTAATTGCCAGTGACGTTTGTATAAGCATAATTCATGTTCACATTATTATTGTCATCACTATATACATGATGATAATCAATTAGCAAATAATCAGAAATGTGTTCTTTTTGTTTCTCTGTCGCATAATCGATGTCCTGCGGCATGATGAATTTAATGGCTAAGTCACCTTTATTCAGAGCTTTACCAATGACGGTTTCTTCTTTGTCATACGTATGTACGGCACTCTCATCCCACGTGTAATTCTTGTTCGCGTTCCACTCTGTAGTGAACGATTCATGAAATCTGGGGTCCAATGTTCCGTCTTTCTGTACATACAAACTCAATAAATGCTGCGTGGGCATAAAGATACCGGTAACTGAGCCTTCCCAAGTAAGCCGTGTCTCCTGATTGTCTTCACGTGCACCGAATTTATTGATATTGCATAAGAAGTATTCGTCGTTGCGGTTCAACTTGTAGTTTCCATTGCTTGATCCGTGACCGTCTGCTCCTGCATACCAGCGATGTTTCCAGAGAGCTTCCTTGTTTTCCCAGTTATTGCTCTCTTTAAACACTTCGCTATACGATGGATACATATATGTGTTGTATTTCCCACCGCCAGTTTCGCAATCGGTAATCAATTTCTTGGCTGCATCCAGAGCTTCCTGCAAATATTCGGTGCTTCCATATTCGTACGTCTGCAAGCAGGCTTTAGCCAGAAAACCGAGAGCGGCTTTCTTCGTCGGGGTGGTAGTCGTTGCATGCGTGCCTGTTGGCAACCATTCGGATGCAAATCTTAAATCGGGCAGAATAACCTCCTGATAGATAGTCATCGGATCGGTGCGGGTGGGGGAGTAGGTCAGTGTTTCCGTCACTACGGGTTCTGTGAGCATCGTCACTGCTCCGAATTGTTCCACCGCATTGAAATAATACACAGCTCTAAGAAAACGGGCTTCCGCAATCTTGGCATTCCGTTCCTCTTCCGTGGTGTAAGGAGGTTTGTCTCCTAATGCGATAGCTTCGTTACAGGCTCCCACACCGTCGTACGTCCCGTTCCACCAATTATTGGTGTAAGTCGTATTGGGCGATGTTCCTGCGAAAAACCAGAACCACTGTGTGTAACTGGTTGATTCGTTGGCTTTATATGTCCAAAGATCGGTGTCACCTTCAGTCAATGACATCCAGTCGGCAGCACCGTAATAAAATCTTTCCATGGCAAAATAACACTGGTTAATCAGGGTTTCATATCCATCGATGGAAGTAGCCAAAGCCTCTTTGGTAAATGCACCCGGGTTGTACTCGTCCAAAGTGCAGGAGTGTAGAGACAGGGCCGAGAGCAGCACGCTGCAAAATATGAATTTTATATATATACTTTTCATGATTATAATCTTTAGTTAGAATGTCAAATTAACGCCAAAAACAAATTGCCGGTAGGTAGGGAATGCATCCGAACCGTTGGTTTCGGGATCAGTATCTTTCAACTGCTTGTCTTTTACGAAGATGAACGGATTGTAGGCTGTGGCATAGATGCGGCATTTCTCCATCAAAACCTTGCGTGAAATATTTACAGGCAGCGTATATCCCAGTGTGATATTCTTAATCTTGATAAAGGAACCGTCGCGTACTCTTAATGAAGGATATACGGTTTTTTGTTCATCTGCCGTTCCGGGACGGGGGAAATAGGCGCCCTGATTGTCCTCTGTCCAGTAGTCTACGCCTGCCAGCTGATTCTTGGTTACGCTCTGTTCGGCGGTATAATAGCCGAGCAGGTCACTGTTGATTGTTTGTCCGTAACGCGCCATGGCAAAGATGGATAAATCAAAATTCTTGTAGGTGAAGGAATTACTGAATCCGATGATCCAATCCGGATTGGAATGTCCTAGAATTTGCCGGTCTTCCGTACTGTATTTATGTACGCCTCCATCACCTTTCTGGTCTAAGGTTTCTATCTTGATGAAGCCGGGTTTTACACCGTAGGCATCTAATGTCTCCTGCGGGGTATCGGTTCCCCAGATTCCGTCATATTTGTATCCGTAAATAGCTTTAATCGGTTCACCGACAAACAGGTTTTCGGCAATCAGGTCACCGTCAGGCAGGTCGTCTATTTGTTCCTTGTTCCAGGTGACGGATAAAGTGGTGTTCCAGGTGAAATCTTTATGCTGTATGTTGTGCGAAGTGATCGTTGCTTCCACACCTTGATTACTGGTCTGGGCGATGTTCTGCCAGATGGCTAGAGGCGATCCCCATCCGGTCAGACCGCTGGTGATGGGTAATGTACGTTTGAATAATAATCCTTTGGTTGTCGTTTTGAACCATTCTACCGAGCCGTCGATGCGACCGTTCAGGATACCGAAATCTAATCCTATATTCCAGTTGTATGATTTTTCCCATCCGAGATCGGAACTACCGTAAGTACCAGAGTACTGTGTGAAAGGGACGATCTTCCCGTTAATGGAAATTCCCGAAGCTGTATATACATAGGCTTGTGTTGTGGTGCTGTATGCGGTGGTTCCTCCCGAGTTACCCGTGATGCCGTAGCTCACTCTCAATTTCAGGTTGTCCAGCCAACTACGTGTCTTTTCCATAAATGCCTCGTCTGATATTCTCCACGCCAGTGCGCCTGCGGGGAAGGCATCCCATTTATGTCCGGTAGAAAATTGTGAAACACCGTCCCAACGGGTAGAGAAATTAAATAGGTATTTGCCCTTGTACGAATAGTTCAGACGGAAGGCAAAAGACATTTTCTGTGTCTGTGCGAAGTCGGATTCCACATGTTGGGAAGTACCCGATGTCAGTCGCCAGAAAGACCATTGATCTACCATCTGACCGCTGGCGGCAGCCATGCTACTTTCCGACTGGTTCTTATTCCAGGAAGTAATCAGTGAACCTCCCAGATTATGGTCTTTGGCGATGGTTGTGTTGTAAGCGAGAATATTCTCCCAAGTGTAATTCCAGGCATTGTTGTTGGTGATGGAAGCATGCGGTGAACCTGCATAAGACGGACGGTTGGCATTGCACTTCTCTCCCCAGTATTGCCCGTGGCGTGAGTGATTCAAAGTACCATTGACACGACTGGTAAAAGTCAGGTTTTTGACGGGAGTTAGTTCGACATAGCCACTCATGTTCAGGTAGGTGGAACGGGTGTTGTCTACATACTGATTCTCTATGAAATCACTCATCGGGGAATATTGTCCCGTGATGTATTCGTGATTGATCTCCCCTTCTTCGGTATAAGCATCACCCAGCGGGATGGCGGAGAGAGATTTGGTGAATGTGTTTTTCACACCGGAGTTCAAGTCCCGGTAGACTAAATTGGAGGTAAAGCCCACCTTTGCCCATGAAAATATCTGCTGATCCAGATTGAGGCGTAACGAATATCTGTTCAGATTTTCGTTATTAAGTAAACCTTCCTCCCGGTTGTAGGAAGTCGAAGCAAATAATTTTGTCTTTTCAGTGCCACTGCTGACCGAAAGACTGTATTTCTGTGTGGTAGCCGTGTTGCCCGACACTTCATCTATCCAGTCTATCCATTTGCCGTCGTTGTATGCATCTATAAAATCCTGTTTCCCCAGTAGGGCGGACATATCGGTAGGATAGTCACCATTTTTATATTTATAGGCTTCTTGCTGGTAGGTGACCCATTCATCCCGCGTCATCCCATGTCTGTAGTTGGGTGAACCGCTGAATCCGTAATAAGCATCGAAGTTTACGGTCGCTTTTCCCTCTTTTCCTCTTTTGGTGGTGATGATTACAACGCCGTTTGCTCCTGCGGAACCATAAATGGCGGTGGAAGAAGCATCTTTCAACACATCTACACTCTCGATGTCCGACGGGCTGACCTGGCTATAACTGCCGGGGATTCCATCGATAATAAACAACGGTTCGTTGCTGCCATAAATAGATCGTGAACCACGTAACAGGATAGTGACATCACCTCCTACCTGTCCCGAAGTCTTGGTGATATCCATTCCGGGTATCTTCCCTTGAAGCGCTTCCATCACATTATTGGTAGGAGCAGCCAGTACTTCCGCACTTTTGACGGAGGTTACTGCCCCCGTCAAATCCCGTTTTTTGACCGATCCGTATCCTACCACCACTACTTCATCAATCAATCTGGCATCTTCCGTCAGTATGATTTCCAGCTTGTTCTTGTTGCGTGTATTGACTTCCTGCTCCGTGTATCCCATATAAGATACCTTTAATATTGCATTGGGTGCTACGCGCAGTGTGAACAGTCCGTCTACATTTGTAATCGTCCCGTTACTGGTACCTTTTTCAACGATATTCGCTCCGATAATAGTCTCTCCTTGAGAGTTTTTCACTATACCTGAGATCGTTCTGCTCTGTTGGCAATAAGCCCGTGTTGATCCAAGTATCGATAAGGAACCTATTAATAGGAATAATAGGTAAAAATTCATTCTATAAGCAGTCTTTAGGGGATTATTCTCCCCTATGTTTGTTTTATCAGAAAATGATTTCATGCTTTTTGTTTAATTGTATGTTTACTAATTTGTTTTTGGATAGCTAAATTTCCAGATGATTTAAAGCTATGTTTCGATTGTAACGACTTTACTTACCCCATAGGCTATTAGCTGTC
>OWIO01002835.1_pt1 | contig 10601 bp, 9 predicted proteins | sample 1733011 | NCBI WGS metagenome assembly OWIO01 (sample SAMN05065779, study PRJEB22554) | human gut metagenome | biome: ENVO:2100002; feature: ENVO:00000062; material: ENVO:00002003 | host: Homo sapiens | place: USA | reverse complement strand
GGCAGGCAGGCAGGCAGGCAGGCAGGCAGGCAGGCAGGCAGGCAGGATAAGTCCGGCCTTTTTGGGGCTGCTCAAAATAACATAGGCATACATTGGATACCGTTACGGCGTAAAGCGCCGGGGCGGTATTTTTGTATATAAAAAACCGAAAGGGGAAGAACCAATGAAAAAAACACTTGCGATAATGCTGGCGCTTATCATGGTGCTGGCGCTCGTGCCGACCGTGGCGTTTGCGGCGGGTAATACTATTTATGTTGATGCCAATAATGGCGATGACACCACTGGTGATGGTACACAGACTAATCCTTATGCAACGGTAGGTAAAGCGGCAGCAGAAAAAGCTGAATCGGGCGACACCATAATGCTGGGCGAGGGAAATTATACTCTTTATAACATTCCCAGCGATAACACCACAAAAGGCAAAAACCTGACATTTATCGGGCAGGGTTTTGATAAGACCACTTGGAATATTGGTACTGGCACAGTAGATGTATTCGGACAAGGCAACGGTGACTTCAGCTTTAATGGCAGCGGTACGATTGAATTCCAAAACATGACGCTGAAAGCGGCTGTTATTAACGGAACAGGCGAACAAGTTGATTGGGACTACACCGGATTTGCTCATACAACAAACACCATCGTTAAAAATTGCACGGTCAACGGCAAGACCTTCTACTGGGGCTATACCTCCGCAACATTCACAAATACCACCTTTAATTGCCCTGCTGGCGACTATGCGGTTTGGACATACAGCTCTCCCAAGATGTCATTTAACAACTGCACCTTTAATTCCACGGGCAAGGTCATAAACGTCTATACGGATTATAGTGCTGGAAAACATAATATCACAGTCAACTTTAACAACTGCACTGTGAATAATACTGGCGAGAGCTTGAAACCTGTGCTGAACATTAACGACAGCAATATGGGCAACTTCAAGTACATACTCAACATCACCGGCGATAATAAAGTTTCCGGCGTTGATGTTGATAATATAACCTGCTCCAGACTGTTCGGATTTGGCAGAAAACCAGCAAACAACTCCGGCCGCTCCGATGTAACCATCAACGGCGTAAAGGTCTGGAAGAAATGCGAGCAAGAAGGTCCGCAGAAAGGCGAACGTGCCTGCGCCCATAACGGCGTTGTGTTCGGCGAGGGTTCATACAATGGTGACAAGACCACCCAGTACACCGACGGCTATAAGGATAATGCGTTTACTGTAACACCTAACGGCCCCGGCTCGTTTGAAGTAACATGCGATTACTGCGGCTATAAGGAAATATCGACTGGCGGACTCTATAATGACATAGAACTTGAGCGCACCGTCAAGCAGAATAGCAAATCCGTCTCTGAAGATACCCCAAATTCAAACAAATATAAGGTAGCGAACAGCAGCAATATCACCGTTGACTATACCGCTACTATGGATATGACGAATTTGGAGTGGAAGGTAGCAGGCAAAAATGTAAAAGAAATACTAGAGGAATTGGGATTTGCAGCAAGCTCTCCTTGGGAACTGCTGAAGACTCTGGCATTAGCAAAACAGATAGACGACGAGACGGAAGTTATACTCACCTTCAAATTTCACGATAAGATCAACTTGGAGGCGTTTAAGGCCAAGTATGAAGCTGCTGTAAATGAGGGTAAACCGACAGATGTGCTTGAGCTGGTTAGCAACATGTTCAAAATGACCGGTGTTACTTTCGGCACTGACAACACCATGACCATCACATGCATGTGGAACTGGAATAAGGAAACAGACCCTAACTCCACCATCACTCTTAAAGGCTGTGGCCTGCCCGTTAATGACAACTGGGGAGGAAACAAAATAGAAATTACGAATAGCGGCTGTGTAGGGGGAATGGTGCATATAAACCCAATGGGCGGAGCAATGGAGGCGATGGTAGAACCAGGATCCAATGTAGCAGCAAACGTTCAGGTGCAGAATACCACTCCGCCAGAGATATCCCCCACAATCCAGATACCGATAGTGGGCGGATGCAAAACCGATGAGTTCACCCTCTATTACGGCGGCGGCAGCAGCGGCGACAGCAGCGGCGGCAGCAGCGGCGGCGGGTACTACTACCCCACCACCACCCCCGTTCCCGTGATAGTCATACCCCCCAAGACCGGCGATATGACGGTTTGGCAGAGCATACTGCACTTCTTAGGGATAAAATAAGTAAATAACGGAAATACAAAGCCCCTGACCAAACGGTCAGGGGCTTAGCTTATATTGCTTTAAATTGCGAATGTCATATCAAAAGCATCCTGTCGTTATTCAGCGCCTTGCCGGATATTTCCTTGAAGCGCAGCAGCAGGTCGGCAACCTCTAACACCTCGCGTTCCGCGCCGGATACGTCCATTACCACGCGGCCCGCGTCCATCATTATGGTGCGGCTGCCCAGCTCCAGGGCGGACTGCATGTTGTGCGTTACCATAAGGCAGGTGAGGCCGTTTTCCTCTACTATGGAGGTGGTCAGCGACAGTATCTTTTCCGCCGCGCCGGGGTCAAGGGCTGCCGTGTGCTCATCCAGCAGCAGCAGCATGGGCGGGTTTATGGTGGCCATCATAAGCGTGAGCGCCTGCCGCTGGCCGCCTGAGAGCAGCCCCACCGGCTGCTGCATCCTGTCCTCAAGGCCCATGTTCAGCATGGCCACCCTGTCGCGAAGCGCCGCCCTGTCGGCCCTGGAAAGGCGGCTGAGCCAACCGCCCCTGCCGGAGGCTAAAGCGAGGTTTTCCTCTATGGTCATGCCGGGGGCGGTGCCGCGCATGGGATCCTGAAACAGCCTGCCTATATGCTTTGCCCTTATGTGCTCAGGCATGAGGGTGATGTCACAGCCTGCCATGGTTATGGTGCCGCTATCGGCTATGAAGCTGCCGGCAATGGCGTTGAGCAGGGTGGATTTGCCCGCGCCGTTGGCGCCTATTATAGTAATGAAATCGCCCTTTTCCACATTGAGGGAGAGGTCGTTGAGCACCAGCTTCTCGTTTGGCGTGCCCGGGTTGAAGGACTTTGAAATGTGGGAAATGTTAAGCATCAGGCAGCCCTCCTTCCGTTGCGCTGGGCAAGCTTGCGCTTATACAGCGGAAGCTGCTCCTTGAGGTAGGGTATGGATATTGCCGCCACGACTATGACTGAGGATACCAGCTTCAGCATGAAGGCGGGCATATTGAAGCGCAATGCAACGGTGTAAACCAGCCTGAATACGAAGGCGCCTATAACCATACCGAATATGCGCAGCGGCATCTTGCGCCTGCCCATGAAAACATTACCTATGAGCAGTGAAGCGAGGGCTATAGTTACCATGCCGGAGCCTATGTCGATGTTTACCGACTTCTGGGACTGAGCCAGCAGGCAGCCGGAAAGCGCCGTAAAGCTGTTTGCCACGCAAAGGCCGACTATGGTGGTAAAGGCGGGGTTGATGGAGGATGAGCGCACCATGTCAGGGTTGTTGCCTGTGGCTCGTATGGCGAGGCCAAGGCGGGTACGGAGGAACAGGCCGAGAATAACGGCTATTGCAAGCACCGCGATGACTATAACGAACAGCTTGTACTGGCTGCCCAGAATTCCGCCGCTCAGCATATCCTTAGCTCTTGTGAACACCGTCTCCGTCTTGTTCATGTTCAGTATAGAGGAGCCCCCCATAACGCCTATATTGACGGAATACAGCGCGGTGTTGACGATTATGCCGGAAAGAAGGCTGTTCACGCCCATTTTGGTCTGTAAAATGGCCGTAATAAAGCCAGACGCCACGCCGGAGAGCATGGCGGCGGGAATGGAAAGGTAGGGATGCCCGGATATGGCGACAGCCGCGCCTACCACTGCGCCCAGCGTGAAGCAGCCGTCCGTGGAAAGGTCGCAGACGTTGAGCATGGAGTAGCTGAGGAACAGCGCCAGTACCGTAAGTGAGGATATGAGCCCCAGTTCAAGGGCGGTCTGTACAAGGCCAAGGGCCGAACTCAGTGACATTGCAATAAGCCTTTCTTACTATTCTATATATATTATCAGTTGAGCTCGTCGAAGCTTTCGGCGGTAACTATGCTCTGAACCTTGGTGCAGAAGGGAGCGAAGGCCTTTTCAATATCGTCGAACTTGTAGCCAAGCTTTTCGCAGGTCTCTGTATTTACGGTAGCGCAGCCGTTGTCAAAGGTGCGAACGGGAAGCTCGGCGGGGTTTTTGCCCTCCAGAGCTACTTCGGCTACCATATTGGCGGTTTCAACGCCCAGGTTTGCGTAATCCACGCCGTAGCCGAGGAATGCGCCGTTGAGGGCGAAGGAGTCCGCGCCGGTGTAGTGAGGTATTCCGGCGTCGGAGAGCAGCTCGCAGATGCTGAGCTCGGCCTTCATTATGGTGTTGTCGGTAGGGGTAAATACCGCGTCAACGCCGTCGGCTATCAGGGACTGCACAGCCAGCACAACCTCATCGACAGTGGTGCCGGTGTAATCTGAGTATGCCACGCCGCGGGCATCCAGATCGGCCTTGGCGGCGGCGATGGGGGTTGCGGAGGAATCCTGACCTATGTCGTACAGCAGGGCTACCTTGGCGGTATCCGGCTTTGCGGCGAACATCAGGTTTATTACAGCGGCGGTGTCAAGGTAGTCGGAGGTGCCGGTGACGTTGCTGCCGGGAGCCTCGAGAGATTCCACGATGCCGGTGGATACGGGGTCGGATACGGCGGCGAATACTACGGGTATCCCGTTATCCTCGGTGGCAGCCTGCATAGCCATGGCAACTGGGGTGGCAACGCCTACCATTATATCAACGCCGTCTGCAATGAAGTTGGATATTATCTGGTTCATAAGGTTGGCATCGGCGTTGCAGTTGTCGTAGGATACGTTGAAGGTGACGCCATTTTCTTCGCCTATCTCCTTGAGGCGGGACTGTATATTGTCCACGATCTGGTTAAGAGAAGCGTCGTCAACGTAGTTGCAGATACCGACCTTTATTTCCTTGCCGGCTTCTGTCCCGGAGGGAGCCTTGCCGCAGGCGGTGAGGCAGCTGAGTGCGATAAGTACGGTGAGTGCCAGTGCGATGATCTTCTTCATTTTGTTTTCCTTCCTTTCATAAGCTTGAAGCTTTAAAATTTTTAAAATAAAAACTCCTGTCACAGCAATTAAACACTGCTGGGACAGGAGTGATATTCCTGCGGTGCCACCCGGCTTGACGCGAACTGCGCCCACTTTGCGCGTACTATATAATACGCTGGCCTTTGTTTACGGAGAGCCTTGCTCCGTCTCACATACTCCAGGGCTTATGCCCTGTTTCCGGTCGCCCTCAGAAGTCCATTCGATCCTGTCTTATTCTGCCGCGATCGCACCTCCCGCGGCTCTCTGAAGGAACAGCTTCAGAATCTACTTACTCTTCTTCAACGGTTTTTTGCATTGTAGCACCAGGAAAGGCGGCTGTCAAGAATTTTATCAAAATTTGTTTTCAAAACAGCCATGGAATATACGGCGCAATAATGGTATGATATAGCATATGAAATATATGAGAGGGCGGTTACGCATATGCGCTTTGTAGGCAATGCATTATGGTTTATATTTGCAGGGCTCTGGCTTGGTCTGGGCTGGGCGCTGGCAGGGCTGCTCTGGTGCATAACCATAATAGGCATACCCTGGGGCGTACAGTGCTTCAAGTTTGCCAAGCTTCTGTTCTGCCCCTTTGGCAAGGACGTGCGGTTTGGGGGCGGCCTCGGTTCGCTTATACTCAATATAATATGGCTCTGCGTAAGCGGCCTGCCCCTCTGCGTTGAGGCGGTGCTCATAGGCTGCATACTATGCATCACCATAGTTGGCATACCTTTCGGCAAGCAGTGCTTCAAGTACGCCAAGCTGGCCTTAATGCCATTTGGTGCGGATATAGTAAAGACCTGATACGGTATTCAAGGATAATTGTTGATCATGGACAATACAGACAACACGCTTTTGCTGATCCTCAACCCCGAGGCGGGGCTGAGGTACGCAAGAAAGTTCCTTCCCGAGATAATAGCGCTGTTTACCGATTACGGCTATCAGTGCCTTGTATTCGTTACCGAAAAGCGGGGGGACGCGACCGAATTCGTTAAAAAATACGGCGAAAGGGTCAAATGCATAGTGAGCATAGGCGGAGACGGCACCTTCAACGAGACCGTCACCGGCGTCATGCAGGCGGGCCTCAATATACCGGTGGGCTACATACCCGCCGGCAGCACAAACGACTTTGCCAACAGTCTGCACCTTCCTTCGGATATTATGAATGCGGCGAAGAATATAATGGAGGGAGAGCCTGTATCCATAGACGTCGGCAGGTTCCAACAGAGGTATTTTACCTACGTGGCTTCTTTCGGCGCGTTTACACGGGCATCCTACGAGACGCCGCAAAACGTGAAGAACGCCCTGGGGCATCTCGCTTATATACTGGAGGGCATGAAGAGCCTCGCCAGTATCCGCCCGGAGCACGTGAAGCTGATAGCTGACGGCAGGACGTACGAGAGAGAGCTGCTCTTTGGCGCCGTGAGCAACTCTACCTCCCTTGGGGGTGTGCTGACGCTGGATCCCGATGTGGTGGATATGAACGACGGCAAGTTTGAGATAATGCTTGTGCATATGCCAAATTCCGCCATAGAGCTCAACGAGATACTTACCGCCATAGCCAGCAAGCAGTATGAGTGCAGCATGATAGATTTCATACGCACAGAAAGGGCGGAGATATTCGCGAGTCCGGATATGGACTGGTCGCTGGACGGCGAGCACCAGAAGGGCAGCGAGCACATAGTCATAGAAAACATACACGACGCATTGAGGATACTGACCAAAGAGACCCTTGGCGGCGAAAAGTAAATACCCACACAGAAAAAACACCCGTCAGGGTGTTTTTTGCATGTTCTTAATTTACTTCAGCGGCTTATCCATCAGGCGGAAAAAAGGGGGGCAGGTGATAGCGTCCTAATATATCGGATTCGCCGGCAAATTTCTTGTTGCGGATATCCGCCATGGCGCCGGAGTGGCAATTGAACAGCTTCATAAAATGCAGCCTGCCTTTATCATTTAATGTGGTACAGCCACTTTACCCTGCGGTAATAGAAGAAGAAAGCTACGTCCGTCACTATCCAGGATATTGGATACGCGAGGCATACGTTGAGCATGGTGTGGTGGGCTTTGTACACGGTGGCTATCCACACTACCCTCAGCAGGCATACTCCGAGACCTATTATTATTACCGGGACTATCGCGTCGCCCATGCCGCGAAGGATGCCCGAGATTATTTCTATATATGTCCAGGTAAAATACAGCGGTACCATATAGAGCATCATCTGCCATGCCTGGGCAAGGACCTCCGCGTCGTCGTTGAATAAGGGCAGCAGGAATCTGCCGAAGCCCAAAAGAACGGCGCTGAACAGTAACGTTATACCCATGAACAGTTTCAGACTGAGTTTTTCGCAGCCGTGCACACGGTCCATGCGTCCCGCCCCGTAATTTTGCGCGGTGAAGTTCATTACGGCTATGCCGGCGGCGTTGCTGCATGCCCAGTAGAATCCATCCAGCTTGCCCGTGAGGGACCATGCGGCTACAGTAGCAGTGCCTAGAAGGTTTACGGCCACCTGGATTATCATGTTGGAAATGGCATACATTGAGGACTGGAGCCCAGAAGGTATACCTATGCGCAGCATACGGCCCAGAAGATAGCGGTCGATGCATATGCCCTTTACGGTTATGCGGTATGCCTCGGTGCTTCGCATCAGCTTAGCGGTAGCGAGCACCGCGCTGAGTATCTGAGAGACGATGGTGGCTATTGCAGCGCCGGCTACGCCCATCTTGAAAATTGCTACCAAAAGCAGGTCGAGGAATATGTTGACTATACAGCAGATTGAGAGGTATATGAAGGGGCTTCTGGAATCGCCTACCGCATTAAACACACCCGCCTCTATATTGTAAAGAAGCTGAGCGGTCACGCCGAGAAAAACTATGCGAAGGTACGTTGTGGCTTCGGATATGGTATCCGCCGGGGTCTGCAATACGCGCAGAAAAAACGGCGCAAATATAATACCCACTACAGTCAGCACTATACCGGATATTATACAGAAAGCTACTGCGGTGCCCGTGGCCTTTTGTATGGATTCCTCATCCTTCGCGCCGAAAAGCTGGGCTATTACTACCGTGGAGCCGCCGGAGAGCGCCACAAAGAAGCCTATGAGCAGGTTGGTTATATTGGCGGCGCTTCCGCCTACGGCGGCTAGTGCAATCGTACCTACGAATTTGCCTACGACTATGGCGTCGGCAGCGTTATAAAGCTGTTGGAAAAGGGTACCCGCAGCTATGGGCAGAAAAAAACTTATAAGCTTTCTGCCGATACTTCCTTCGGTAAGGTCATTTTTAACGCTATTCATTTTGACATACCTCACAAATAAGCTAAAATGGCAAAATAAAGCATACATCAGAAGCAGAATAAAAGCAACTGATTTAATTATCGGTTTTGTTTTGGTGCGGTATCAGCGGTATATCCTGCCGACAAGCCAGTTTACGGTGGTGGCTGGCAGCAGCTTGTTGATAAGGGTAAAAAGCTTATATTGTGCTCCTACGGTGTACAGCGCCCGGCATTTCTTGGCGTTTGCCGCCTTGAGTATGACTTTTGCCACGGCCTCCGGGGCCATGCCGTTCTGTTCATCGTGCTCCATCACGGCCACAGCGCGGTCGAGGGATTTATATATATGGCTTCCGGCGTGAGATTTTTTCCTTGCGGCGGTGAAGCCTGTACGAATGTCCCCGGGCTGCACAGCGCAGACCTGTATGCCGAAGGGACGGACTTCATTGCGAAGGGCAAGTGTCAGGGAGTTTATAGCTGCCTTAGCCGCGGAATAGAAGGACTGGTAGGGTATGGCTATGGGCGCGGCCACGGAGCTGAGGTTGATGATGCGGCCGCTGGCCTGAGCGCGCATCTGCGGCAGCACCGCCTGTATACAGTTGAATGCGCCGTAGAAGTTCACCTCGAGCTGGGTGTGGGCATCGGCAGGGTCGGTAAATTCCACAGGCCCTGATATGCCGAAGCCGGCGTTGTTTACAAGAAGGTCTATACGCCCCTCCTTTCCTATTACCCTTGCCGTGGCGGCGGCGATGCTGGCGGGGTTTGTCACGTCCGCTGTTATGTGGAAGATGCTGCTGTAATTCTCGCCTCTGCGGCTGAACTCGTACACGGTATAGCCGTTTTCACAGAGCATGAGGGCGGCTGCTTTGCCTATGCCGCTGCTTCCGCCTGTCACTATAGCTATCTTTTTCATTTGCTGCCCTCCAGTATGCTGCCGAGTATGTCCATTGCCTCGTCAAGTATTGAGTCGGTATGTGTGGCCATGTAGCTGGTGCGCAGCAGGCACTCGGTCATGGGGGTTGCCGGTGGCAGCACGGGATTGACGTATACGCCGCCGTCGTATGCACGCTTTGCCATTATCAGCGTATTTTCAGGGTCATGGGTATATATGGGTATTATGGGTACGCTGGTGAGCTTGTGGGGTATGGCTCGCTCAGTCAGCCCCTTCTGGACGTAATTCGATATATCCTTCAGCCGTTGTACCCGCCATGGCTCCTTTTTCAGCACCCTTAATGACGCCAAGGCGCAGGCGCAGCTTGCGGGCGGTATGCTGGCTGCGAATATAAAAGGCCGGGAGTTATGGCGAACGTGATCGGCTATGAATTTTGACGATGCCATATACCCACCGAGACTTGCAAGAGACTTGCTGAACGTACCCATGTATACGTCTATCTCGTCCTCGAGACCGTAATAACTGGGGGTACCTCTGCCGCCTTCGCCCAGCACCCCTAAGCCGTGGGCGTCATCTACCATTATGCGCGCCCTGTACTGCCTGGCAAGGCGGACTATCTCCGGCAGGTTGGCAATATCGCCGCCCATGCTGAATACGCCGTCCGTTACTATGAGGCAGCCTGCGGTGTCAGGTATCTCCTTCAGCTTCTTTTCAAGGTCAGCCATGTCCCCATGACGGTAGCGCAGCATAGTCGCCTGGGATAGGCGGCAGCCGTCGTATATGCTTGCGTGGTTCTCGCGGTCGCATAGAATATAGTCGTGGCGGCCTGCAAGGGCGCTGATAATGCCAAGATTGGACTGAAACCCGGAGGGAAATGTAACCACCGCCTCCTTATGCAGAAAGTCCGCAAGCTCCTCCTCTAATTCGAGGTGCATTTTTAACGTGCCGTTTAGGAACCGGGATCCGGAGCAGCCGGAGCCGTACTGATCAAGCGCCTTTTTGCCGGCTTCAATGACCTCGGGGTTATTGGTAAGACCGAGATAGTTGTTGGAGCCAAGCATTATGCGCCGCTTGCCTTCCATTACGACCTGGATATCCTGACGCGTTTCAAGCGCGTGAAAATAGGGGTATATGCCCTTTTCCATGGCCTCGGCGGCCAATTCGCAGGGTCTGAGCTTTTCGAATAAGTCCATTGCGCCTCCTTATCGGGTATATAAAATGGTTAAAAAAATTGAACGAATGAATTATTAAAATATTTTAATCAAATAGAGCGAATTAGTCAAGGTATTATGTATATACATTGACAAAACTACCATCAGTTGACAAGGACACACAAGGTTTTAGGAGCCAAACAGCACGGCATAA
>OWIO01002833.1_pt1 | contig 10616 bp, 8 predicted proteins | sample 1733011 | NCBI WGS metagenome assembly OWIO01 (sample SAMN05065779, study PRJEB22554) | human gut metagenome | biome: ENVO:2100002; feature: ENVO:00000062; material: ENVO:00002003 | host: Homo sapiens | place: USA | reverse complement strand
TGGTAGACACGTCAGACTTAGGATCTGATGCTTCACGGCGTGGGGGTTCGAGTCCCTTTATCCGCACAATCCTCCCCGAAACCGACCCGACGCTTCTTCGGCGATCGACCTTCGACGGCCGGGATCGCTCCTCAGAACGCCAACCGCCAGATCCGCCAGACGCAATACCCCAGATAGACGGGTGTCACGAAAAAGCCTATCAGCATCGAGAGGGCGACCTTGATGAGGAAATACCAGAAAATCGCCTCGACGGAGAACCAGACGAAGACGAACGGGCAAAATCGGTTGATGAACTTCCAGCCGCCGTAGACGCTCATCAGCATATAAGCCCCGAAGAGGCGATCCGGCCCCATGAACTCCGAATTGTACCCGATCGCGAAGAGCAGGCCGCACAGCAGCAACGGCACGATACACCCGCGCAGTTCGCTGCGGCGCCGCACCCCGTTGCATTCGGGACAGATCGGAATCGTAAAACGCGTGGCGCAACTCCGGCACAACCCCTTGCCGCAATCCGCGCATTGGGCGACCGCATCGTGGTCGGGATGATAGTAACAGTTCATAATCGCTCGTTCACGGTTGTATGCTCCGATCGGCACGATCCCCGGAAGACTTCCGCCCGCTTATCGGAAACAATCGTTTTCCGCGGCCGGCGACACCACGCGCCGTATCCCGCTGCTCGAAAACGGATCGTTCAAAATTAACCATTCCACCCCGTTACTCCAAATTTTCACCCCTCTTTTTCAGCCGCAAACCCGCGAACGGCAGCACGATACCCCTTCCGGCGCATCCGTCTGAAAACGCCGCAAAAAAAACGCGCGACACGTTGCCGTGTGTCGCGCGCGAATCGTCGTACTTCCAACCGCTACCACTCGGAGGGCCACTCAGGCTCCCAGCCGCCGCTGCCGCCGTCGCCGGCGGCCGTAGCATCGACCTTGAACAATGCGGTGGTCGGGGCGCCCATATAGCCGAACGCGAAGATGTAGTACTGCTCACCGGCGGCGATGGCCGTACCCGAATACTCGGCCGAACCCTTGAACGGCGTGGGTGTCGAGACCAGTCCGGCGTTGTTCTCGCCCATGAAGCAGTTCATCATGATCAGTTCGCCGGCCTGCCCGACCACATCCTTCATGAAGGCCTCGTCGTCGGCAAAGGTTTCGTAGGTGCTCTTCTTGACGATACCCGTATAGTAGTACTCCGTATCGATCGAAGGTTTCACTCCGTACTGGAAATAATAGAGCTTTCCGCCGAAGAAATCGTTGGGATCGGTCTCCGATCCGGGCTTCACGTCCTTGACCTCGAGCGTCATCGACGAGGGAACGACGGCCGTCGTCCGCGTCGTGGCGGTCGCCACCTCGGTCGTACGGACTCCCTCCGCACTTACGCCGAAGACATAGACCGTATAGTCGGTTTCGGGCTTGATGATCGTAACGCCCAGATTGCGGCGCGAATGGAGCGTCTGATTGCCCGTGAAGACACGCGGATCGGTCGACCAGTCGACGGGCGGCGTGAAACCGCTCTGGAAAGCTATTTCGGCGTCGGCCACCTGCGCCGGGGTCATGTTCTTCACTTCGTCGGTCGCCTTGACCGTCGCGAAATAGCGGGTCGTCGCCTTCGAGGGCTTGACTGCGATATTCATCAGGATCGAATTGACGTCGAGCACCGACACTTCGAACTTACAGTCGTCGGTAATGGCCACCGCATCGGTCTTGAAGGGCGTCTTGGTGAGTTTCGTACATGCCGACACGCTGTTGTCGATGCCGAACGCCAGTGCGTAGTACTCCGTATCGGGCAACAGCCCCTCGACCTCCAACGAACCTTCGCCCATGCGCACCGAAGCGACGTCGGGCAGTTTCGACCCGTCGTTGCCAATACCCATGCGGATGCTTCCCAGCGCATTGTCGATCACCTGCTGGTCGTCGCCCTTGAACGAATCTTCGTACTCGGTCTTGCTCGTATAGCCCAGATAGTAATAGGTGAACTTCTCGTCGGGATTGCCTTTGAGCGTCGCAGTCGTCTGTCCTTCGTCCTCGACCGTAAGGTTGAAGTTGATCTCCTTCAAATCGTTGGTCTTGACGAGGCGTCGCACCAGAGGAGTCGTAATCTCGCCCTTCACATCGATACCGTAGGCATAAATGTAGTACTCCGTATTGATTTCCAATTCGTCGCGGTTCAGGTTCTGGCCTTCGGGATTCCAGTCGCTGAGCAGGAAATCCAGATACTCTTCCAGCGAAGTGAACCAGCCGTCGGAATCCAAAGCCTCCTCCTCAAGCGCTTTCAGCTCCTTTTCGAGGAATTTCTCAGGCGAACCGATGGCATCGTAATCGCTCTTCTTGACCAGATTGAACAGGAACGTCTGCGCCGGATCGTCCGTTTCGAGTTTGGCCTTGATCGAGGCGACGGTCACCTCGGTCACCTCGATCGAGATCGCACGTTCGTTCTGCGCCACTTCGACGGCCACCGATTCGGCACCCGGATAACTGATCGTCACCGTAGCCGAACGCGTCAACTCTTCTCCGGCATTTTCATCGGCCACGAAGGTGATCTGCCCGAACGTTTCGCAATCGAAATCATGTATCCACTCCTTATCGCTTTTCGCCACGGCGAGTTTGCCCTCTACGGCATCGGCCACCTCGTAATTCAGCGTGACGGTCTGGCCCGCAGCCTCCACGTTGATCACACCCAATGCATTGTCCTTGATCGTCAGCACGGGAGTCTTGCCCGGCGTCGGGTCATCGGTCGCGTCGTCGCCGCACCCCGAAAGCAGCAGGGGGGGGGTCAGCAGAAGCGCCCAAAGCGCAAAAAATTTGATTTTTTTCATATGAAAGTTTAAAATTGGTTGTTCGATAATTCGCCTGAACTGTCGGCAAAAGTAACTATTTTCCGCCGATCCGCAAACTCCGGTCCGGCCTCCGGACGGCAAAAGCTCCCGCCGTCCCCGCCGATGCGGGTGCGTCGACAAGCATTTCCCGCCCCCGACGAAACAACGAATTGGAACGCACCGGAGCCGGCCCGTTTTTTTTCGAAAATTTCCCGAAGCGACACGTCCGGTCTCCGACCGCCCACCCGCATTCAAAGCAGGATCACGGCCCGTTCGGGCGGCATGGCGCGCCCTTCGGGGAGCTGCACGCGCAGCACGTGTTCCGTCTCGACCGGCCGGCCGTCCTTGGTCGCGGGCGACCACCGCGGAGCCTCTTCGACGGCCTTGACCACCTTGCGGCGCAGCCGTCCGTCGGTCGATTCGAGCAGATCGGTCAGCACGACGCTTCCGTCGCACTGCACCTTGAAGCGATAGACCACCCGCGCCACGGGATCGGTCGCATCCCACTTGATGCGGCGGGCGACGTAGCGGTCGAACGAAAGGCTGTCGGCCGTGAAAACAGCCTTGCTGTCGTATTTCAACGTAATGAGAATCACTCCGTTCGACGCATCCGAACCGTAGCGCTCGATGGTCTGTTCGTCGGCCGGAAGCTGTTCCATGCGCTCGATCTCCGCAGGCGGGATCTCCCGAAAGGCATCCCCTTCGTAACGCTCCCCGTTGACGATGTAGACGGGCCGCCGCTCCTGCGCGGACAGCGGCAGCGCGACAGCGGCGGCAACGAGTAGAAACAGGATCGTGCGTATATTCATTTCGAATCGGAATTTTATCCTCTATAACGGCAGCGCCGCGGCGAATATTGCCTATTCGGCGTCGGTGCGTACGTGTGCGGCGTAGTTCTCCCACCGGTCGAGCACGGCGCGGAAATCGGCCGGCAGTTCGCTCTCGAAGTAGACCTCGCGCCCCGTCGAGGGGTGTACGAATCCCAGACAACGGGCGTGCAGCGCCTGCCGGGGCAGCAGCGCGAAACAGTTCTCGACGAACTGGCGGTATTTCGAGAAGGTCGTCCCTTTGAGGATGCGGGCGCCGCCGTAGCGGGCGTCGTTGAAGAGCGGGAAACCCTTCCACGCCATGTGGACGCGGATCTGATGCGTGCGTCCCGTTTCCAGACGGCACTCCACGAGCGTCACGTAACCGTAACGCCGCACCACGCGCCAGTGAGTCACGGCGTGCTTGCCCTGCTCTCCGTCCGCGAAGACGCACATCTGCAACTTGTCCTTCGGCGAACGGCCGATATTGCCCTCGATCGTCCCCTCGTCGGCGTCGGGATTGCCCCACACGAGGGCATAGTAGCGGCGCACGATCGTATGGTCGAAAAACTGCTTGGCCAGACGGGCGTGCGCGCGTTCGTTCTTGGCCACGACCAGCAGCCCCGACGTATCCTTGTCGATGCGGTGCACCAGACCGGCGCGCAGATCGCCCTCCCGGAACATCGGCAGCGTGCGCAGATGATAGGTCAGGGCATTGACCAGCGTCCCGTCCCAGTTGCCGTGGCCCGGGTGCACGACCATGCCGGCGGGCTTGTCGACGATCAGCAGATCGTCGTCTTCGTAGGGGATGTCGAGCGGGATGTTCTGCGGCACGATCTCGACCTCGCGCTTGGGATAGGGCATCACCACGGTGATGCGGTCCAGCGGCTTGACCTTGTAGCTCGACTTGGCCGGACGTCCGCCCACGAGCACGCTGCCGCTGTCGACCGCCGTCTGGATGCGGTTGCGCGAGCAGTGCTGCATCCTCAACGTGAGGAATTTGTCGAGCCGCATCGGCTCCTGCCCCCGGTCGACGTCGACCGCGAAGTGTTCGTAGAGCTCGTCTCCCTCCTCCACCTCGCCGCCGTCGGCCTCGGCCTCGCGCCGCAGCGACTCCTCGTCGTCGGGCGCAGCGCAGCCGTGCGGCTCTCCGCCGCACTCCGCGGGCCGCAGCTCCGCATCGCCGTATCCTTCCTGCGATCGGTCCATCGTCTAAAAGAAATTATCCTCCTCGGCGTTCGCCGTCCCGGCGCCGCGCTGCAACTCCTCGGCATGGCGGCGTACCTCGGCCTCGGCCAGCGAATCGGCGAGTTCGGCCCGCCGGCGCTCCCGCTCCTCGCTCAACGCCTGCGCCTGCTTGTCCGAAGCGGCGCTTTCGCGTGCCACCTTCTCCGCGTCGAGCGTCAGGCGCAGCCCCACTTCGGAACCCACTACCGTCGCATATCCCTGCACGGGCTGCTGGCCGTAGACACGTGCATCCTTCTGGTTCAGCAGGTCGATCCCCTCGTCGAAGACGACCGCTCCTACGTTGAACCCCTGCTCCCACAGGCGGCTTTTGGCCTCGCGCAGCGACACGCCGATCACCTTCGGCACAACGACGACCGAATCGCCCTCGGCCACGCCCACATAGAGCGTCACCCCCGAACCCATCTCGATCTGCCGCTTCGTCCCGGCCTCGATCGGACGGCCGTCGACGCGCTGTTCGAGCACGTAGTTGGTCGCCATATCGGGCTGATAAACGAGCCTGTCGATCTCCAATCCGGCGATTTCGAGCATATTCTTGGCCTGCCGGAGCGAACGCCCCGCCACGTAGGGAACCTCGACCTTCTTCTGCGAGAACGAGTTGATCGTCACATAGACCGTGCGGCCGCCCTTGACCTGCGTCCCTTCGTGCGGCAGCTGGTCGAGCACCACCCCTCCGTCGTAGGCCGGAACGAACAGCGAGTCGTTGACCCTCAGTTCGAGGCTGTTGCGCTGCGCCAGCCGCCCCGCGTCGTCGAGTGCGAGACCCGTGAAGTCGGGCACCGTGCGGTGCTGCCCGTGGCGCGTGCCGAGCTGCATGGCGAAGTGCGCCGCCAGCAGCAGTCCGGCGACGACTCCGGCGATCAGCACCAGATGATAGAGATAGGGATAGCTTTTGAGCCGTTTCCAATAGTTCGTCATGGCAGTATCAGAGTTCGTTGTACAGCGTGTCGCGTTCGACCGCCCGCAGCCCCGCGTGGCGGACGATCGTCCGCATCTCGTCGGCCGTCATGCGGGGACGCCGGTCGTCGGCCCCCGCCATGGAGTAGATTTTCGTCGTATCGTCGATCGTACCGTCGATGTCGTCGGCCCCGAAGGCGAGCGCCAGTTCGGTGGTCGCCTTGCCGTACATCACCCAATAGGCCTTGACGTGGGGGATGTTGTCCAGATAGATGCGGCTCATGGCCAGCATCCGCAGATCCTCGATCACCGACACCTCGCCCACCTCCGACATCGCATTGCCGTAGTTGCGGTATTTGAGCGGGATGAAGGCGTTGAAGCCCCCCGTGCGATCCTGCAACGCACGCAGGCGGTCGAGGTGGTCGATACGGTGCTCCACCCCCTCGATATGACCGTAGAGGATCGTGGCATTGGTCTTGATGCCCAGCCGGTGGGCCGCTTCGTGCACGGCGAGCCATTCGGCCGTCGACCCCTTGTCGGGACAGATGCGGGCGCGGATCTCCTCGTCGAAGATCTCGGCGCCGCCGCCCGGAATCGCCTCCATGCCCGCTTCGCGCAACCGTCGCAGCCCCTCTTCGAGCGACAGCCCCGCCCGGCGGATCATGTACGACAGTTCGATGGCCGTAAAGGCTTTGACGGTCGCTTCGGGCAGAATCGCCTTCACGCTGCGGATCATCTCGACGTAGTAGTCGAGGTCGTGGTCGGGATGCACGCCCCCCACGATATGCACCTCGGTCATCCCCTGCCCCGCATGGGCGCGGGCGATGGCCTCGATCTCCTCCATCGAGTAGTCCCACGCCTCGGGATCCCCCTTCGGACGGCGGTAGGAGCAGAACCGGCAGTTGAAGACGCAGCGGTTCGTCGGTTCGATATGGAAATTGCGGTTGTAGTAGACCTTGTCGCCGCTCACGGCCCGCTTGCGGCCGTCGGCCAGTTCGCCCAGCAGCCACAGCGGCGCCCCGCGCCACAGCGCGAGCGCCTCGGCGTCGTCGATGCGGCGGCCCGATCGCACCTTGTCGGCGATATGTTGCAGTTCGGAATCCATTATTTCGGTGCTTTCTTATAGAGGTAGATGGCGATAAAACAGTAGAGGATATTGGGAATCCACATCGACAGCCCCGTCGGGAGCGTGCCGCTTTTGGCGAACTCCTCGAAGAAGCGCATCAGCAGGATGTAGGAAAAACAGAGCCCCACGCCCAATCCGATGTGCAGTCCCGTGCCGCCGCGCACCTTGCGCGACGAGAGCGAAACGCCGATGAGCGTCAGGATGAAGGTCGAAATCGGGTAGACGAACCGCGCGTGTCGCTCCACCTCGATGATGCGGATCGAGTCCGATCCCTTCTGCCGCTGCTGTTCGAGAAAGCGGTTCAACTCGCCGATCTTCATCGTCTGGATCAGCTCGTTGATACGCCCCAGCTCGGTCACGTCCAGATTGATGAGCGTATCCAGATCGCGGCGCTGTTCGAAACGCTCCATGCCCAGCGAGTCGAACTCGCGGGTGATGTAGCGCGACGCCGTCCACCGTTTGGTGGCGGGGTCGATTTTCAGGTCGGCCGCTTCGAGCGAAGCGGTCATCTCGTTGTTGCGGAAGTGTTCGAGCGCGAGATACGAAGCCTGGCTGGATGCGGCCGAATAGCCCCGGATATAGGCGAAGACGCCCGGCTCGATCTGCCGGTAGATATGCCGGTTGACCGTCGCGTGCTCGCGCACCCGCTTCTTGATGTATTTCATCTCGAAGGCGACCTGCGCACGCTGCGACACGGGGATCACCCACAGGTTGAGCGTGAGCGACAGCGATGCGATCAGCAGCGCGCTGACGAAATAGGGCCACATCAGCCGCCGGAACGACATGCCGCCCGACAGCATCGCCACGATCTCGGTCTGGTAGGCCATTTTCGAGGTAAAGAAGATACAGGCGATGAAGGTGAACAGTCCGCTGAACTGGTTGATGAAGAAGGGGACGAAATTGAGGTAGTAGTCGAAGATGATGGCCTGCACGGGCGCCTTCATCTCGGTGAAGTCGTCGAGTTTCTCGACATAGTCGAAGAGCACCACCACCACGATAATCATGGCGATGGCGAAGAGGTACGTCCCGATGAACTTCCGGATGATGTACCGGTCGAGGATTTTAATGCCGGGCCAAATCTTCATTCAAAATCAAGCGTTAAAAATCAGGAATCGCAGGGGCGCCGGCCGCATCGCCAAGCGAGCGTCCGGCCCGTCCGTTCCCGATTTTCCATTTTCAATCGGTTCACAGTCTTCTTCCCAGTTTCGCCACGGCGGCCTCCTTCCACTCCTTGAAATCGCCGGCGAGGATGTGCTCGCGTGCGGCGCGCACCAGCCGCAGGTAGAAGGCGATGTTGTGCAGCGAGGCGATCTGGGCGGCCATCATCTCGCCGCACGTCACCAGATGATGCAGGTAAGCCTTCGAGTAGCGGCGGTCGAAGATCGTCCCCTCCGGATCGATCGGCGAGAAGTCGTCCTCCCACTTCTTGTTGCGGATGTTGATCGTCCCCTCCCACGTGAAGAGCTGCCCGTTGCGGCCGTTGCGCGTAGGCATCACGCAGTCGAACATGTCCACGCCCCGTTCGATCGCTTCCAGGATGTTCGTCGGCGTCCCGACCCCCATGAGGTAGCGGGGACGGTCGGCGGGCAGGATGGCGTTGACCACTTCGATCATCCGGTACATCACCTCCGTCGGTTCGCCCACGGCCAGTCCGCCGATGGCGTAGCCGTCGGCGTCGTACTGCCGGACGTTCTCCGCCGCACGGGCGCGCAGGTCGGGGTAACCGCATCCCTGCACGATGGGGAACAACGCCTGGTAATGGCCGTACCGGGGCTGCGTTTGCGCGTATCGTTCGAAACAGCGGTCGAGCCACCGCTCGGTGAGCGCCAGCGACTTGGCGGCGTATTCGCGCGGTGCGTCGCCGGGCGGGCACTCGTCGAAAGCCATCATGATGTCGGCGCCGATCGCCCGCTCGGTGTCGATCACGCTTTCGGGCGTGAAGAGGTGCTTCGAGCCGTCGATGTGCGAACGGAAATGGCACCCCTCCTCGCGCAGTTTGCGGCAGTCGGCCAGCGAAAAGACCTGGAAGCCGCCCGAATCGGTCAGCATCGGTCCCTCCCACGTCGAGAAGCGGTGCACGCCGCCCGCCTCTTCGAGAATCTTCGTCCCCGGACGCAGGTAGAGGTGGTAGGTGTTGGCCAGGATGATCTCGGCCCCGGCCTCGTCGCGCACGTCGCGGTGGAAGATTCCCTTGACGGCGGCGGCAGTTCCCACGGGCATGAAAATCGGCGTGCGGATCACGCCGTGGTCGGTCGCGAGCTCTCCCGCACGTGCTTCGGTACGGGTGTCGGTATGTCGGAGTGTAAATTGCATCATGTCTGTCAATACGCCGGCACCGGCGGTCGCAGCCGTGCGGCCGCGGGACGCGGACGCCGCCACGAATCGTCCGCACACCTCAGGAAGCGTGTACGATCCGGCCGTCCGGTACGCCGGCGTACCGGACGGTTCCGGCGGGTCGGACGGTGTCGTTGCGTCGTACAAAGGTACGAATTTTTGGCGGTTTTCGTATGCCGCCGCAAGAAATTGAAAAACGACGCGCGGGAATCGAAACCGATCGGCCGTTCCGAGTGCCTCCCGCCGCGTCGGAATCCGCCCCGCCGGACCGCACGGCTGATTTTTTAATTCGCAAAGCATTGCATTCGCCCTCGTTTATTCGTATCTTTGGCTTCGCCTTAGATACTTCGCCTCGGAAAAAATACAAGCGAGCTTGCTTTTTTCTCTCGGCTTATTCGTATCTTTGCCCGAATAAATAAAATCCTGCCGTCGGACGGACGGCATCTCGGCCAACCGGACGGATTCTCTCTGCCGCGCCCGTCTTGCGCCGTCTTTGCAAAATCGGTTATGGAGGTCACTGAAATGACGCTTTGGGAAAATGTCCTCGCCCACTACGGCTGGCAGGGCGCCGCGCTGGCGGCGGTACTCGTCGTACTGCTGTGCGTACAGCTCTGGTACTATCTTTTCGCCTACGGCCGCATCCCCGGCTACAAGAACAGCCGGCGGCGGCAGGTGCTCGACGCCGAACCGCCGCTGTCGGTCATCGTCCCCATGTTTTCGGAGGACGCGCTCTTCGTCGAGGAGCGGCTTCCGCTGATGCTGGCACAGGAGTACTCCGATTTCGAGGTGGTGATCGTCTACGTGGGGCGCGACAACGACTTCTTCGAAGACCTGCTGCGCATCCGCCAGTCCTTCCCGCGCGTCACGGCCACCAAGATCGAACAGGACGCCCGCTTCCCGATCTCGACCAAAATGGCGCTCAACGTGGGCATCAAATCGGCGCACTACGAACATCTGATCGTCACCTCGACCGACGTGCGCCCGCTCTCCGACCGCTGGCTGGCGCTGATGGCCAAAGGATTCCTGCGCGGCGACGTCGTCGTGGGCTACTGCGGCCTGGAACGCAGGCGCGGTCTGGCCGACCGCTGGATGCGCACCGACCGCATGATGGAGTCGGTGCAGTGGCTCGCCCGCGCCGTGGCGCACCGCCCCTACCGCGGCATCCGCTACAACTTCGGCTTCACGAAGCGTCTCTACTTCGATGCGCGGGGATTCAGCCACCTCAACATGAATATCGGCGAAGACGACCTCTTCCTGCAACGCATCCTGCGCGACGATAACCTGAGCGTCGTGCTCTCGCCGCGCGCCTCGGTGGTGCAGCGCGTCTGGGGCGGACTGGGCTGGTGGACGCGGCAGCGGCGCCTCTACGGTGCGGCGCGGCGTTACTACC
>OWIO01002832.1_pt1 | contig 10617 bp, 7 predicted proteins | sample 1733011 | NCBI WGS metagenome assembly OWIO01 (sample SAMN05065779, study PRJEB22554) | human gut metagenome | biome: ENVO:2100002; feature: ENVO:00000062; material: ENVO:00002003 | host: Homo sapiens | place: USA | reverse complement strand
ACCATCGTAAAATTGGTCTTGTTAAAGATGCTTTATTTTAATTCAACCAACGGGTTATCTAGATAAATTTTCAATATGGCATTAAGTTGTAATTCGATGTTTTTATCAAATGGAATTAGGATAGGTTCCATAGCTTGCACGCTTACAAGTAAATCGCCTGTCCCCGTTTTAGGAGAATCTTTTAGCAAATAATGTCCCATATCAGAATTTAAGACGCAGCACAAATAAGAGATATGTTTACCCGTAGCAATGCATGTACTATCTAATCCAAATACTTTTTTATCATCATAAGAGAATCGTAATATAGAGCCAATGCGTTTCCATATAATTTTTGGCTTACAAAAATCCTCCAAATAAGCGCAGTTACGAAGATTGTATGGAGTATCTCCCTGATCAGCCCTATCTTTAATTTTATCCCAAAATTGGTCTAAATGAGCTTTTACAGCGGGATAGTCCTCAATATGAATACGCTCAAGTCTCCCCTTTATACCGTTATGAGTGTTGATTAACCATACGTCTGCCCAATCGTATATATACCTCTTAATATCGCGGCCTCTTAAAATAGGTCGTATAAGTTCATCCGTTCTTTGTCGTTCATCTGCATTTTTGCAGTTAGCTAATATTTCGTTTCGTTTTTCGGTTGATATGATGAAAGCATCATTGAAGCCTGTTTTTATACCATAGTTGATTTGAATATCCCAATCCTTCAATGGCGTTCCTACGGCCTCAATTTTACGTTTAATGCTCTGTTCGATTGGCGAGAGAATAACCCAGCTATCAGAAGACTTAAAATCACAGATGTTGTTCTGTTGCTGCACGAAATCGCTCAAATTCTTTATGCTGTCTTTGTTCTGTTTATTCGTAACTGCGCAGACCGTTTTATGTTGATTGCTTGCCTTTGCAAAAAGCAGAATATTAGTATCTACTGTTGCGCTCTCAAAAATTTTTACTCCTGCAAAATCTATCAATAACGCAGGATTTGTTTTGGTCGCAAAAAATTCTCTCGTCTTCTCGCCATATCCGGCGCGCATCCATTTATTAGAAGTAATATAACACAGGTGTCCATTGTTCTTTAGAAGCTGCCATCCCCGCTCATAGAATAAGCAGTAAATATCTCCAGTACGGGCAAAAGTCGAATATCCACAGCGCTCGTACAGCTTTGCAAGTTCCCCGCCATTGTTTTGCAACTGGATATAAGGAGGATTGCCTATTACGATATCGAAACCGTCCTCTACTCCGAACATCCATTTAGGGTCGAAGAACGGGCTGACAGCATTTTGGTCATAAGGATTCCACGCAGCCAACTGCTTTGCATCTTCCGGCGCGAAATTGTTATCATCAGATAACAACTTAGCCAACTTCTCGCGCAACGCTTGATCTTTTTCTCGCAAACGATGTTTTGTTGATGCCGATTTGGCAGAGAAATGCTGATGCCTTATCTCGTGTAACTCGTTCTTGGTTATTTCGATATCCGGATTTTCAAAAAGAATTCCTTGTGCGGCCCGCTCTTTTTTAGCAATCAGTGAATTTGCCGAAACAAACTTTGTTTCAAGATTCGGAAGTGTCGGAATACCGAAGTTCGGTTTAGAGACATCTTTCTCACAATCACAAATCAAAGAGATAAAGAAACGCAACTTTGTGATTTGAGCCGCAATACTTTGGATGTCGCTCCCGTAAAGGCAATTCTCAATAATAAAAAGTTTGAGGTCATAGATGCTTTCATCAGGCGAGATTCGTTCCAGAATATCAATCATTCTGTTCAGAAGGCCCATAGGGAATGCGCCAGAGCCACATGCAGGGTCAAGTACCTTAACAGATTTCAACTTATCCGCAATCTTGTTATACTCATCAACTTTCGACTCATCAAATGTGAAGTTATTATTAAAGATAGAGCGAATAAGTTCGCTATCCCCAAGGTAGGCAATAAGACTTTCATCTACCATATAATTGACAATCTCACGCGGGGTATAGAATGAACCGCTCTGATTGCGGGCTGTTTCCTTAGTCTCCGGATTGTATGCACCCAACAGGTTCTCGAAAACTTTACCCAACAATTCCGGGTCGAGAGCCACTTGTTGTTCTTCGGGAGAGTTCTCCTCAATGGTAAAATTATAGCGGCCCAAAATTGATATCAATCCTTTCTCCGGTTCAAAGAAAAGATTGTTTGGAACTACTGCTCTATGTTTGAAACGACCATCTGCAAAACGAATACTGTTCCGGCTGAATCCGTCGAAATTATAGCATTGCTCAACGCCGTCGATATAGCGAGTTTTATCCAGACATTCGAATAGTCCACCATTCATAAATGGGACTTCCGCAAACAGGTCGATTACTTCTTGCTCGCTGATGGAAAATAATTCCGCATAACGATATAATGTTTTAATATCTCTCTTACTTGCTGTTGCAAATTTGCGGGTATTGCCATCTTCATCTTTGATAGCACGGTTTAGTGTGCCAAAGAACAAATTTTGCAGAATTGCATTATAATAGTTTCCGTCGGTCGTGCTATACGGGTCAAAATCTTTTAGAATTGTAGCAAGAAACTCTATATCAAAAATGCGATTAGGAATCAAATCTTTCTGTTTGATAAACCAAACAAACATAATACGGGTTATCATGCGGATAACCTTCTTTTCAATATCATCACGGTCATCATCTTCGGTAGCGGTATTGTTCGGGAACGTGATATTTGATGAGCTGTCAACCGCCCATTGATACCACTCAAACAAATCTTTATAGAATTGCTTGGTAAGTGCCTCGACAGAGAATGCGGCTGTGATATCGCTTAATGTTTGCTTACTGCTTTTCAATATGCCGAACTGTTCTATTGCTGTCCGGCAGCCTCGTCCTTCACCCAATAGATATGTGTAGCGTTTGGTATCAGTTGATATTTTTTCATACTCACCTTGTCTATTGAATCCCCATGTTTCACTTACATACGAGAAACGCAAAACACTCTCATCTTTGCGATAGCAGAACATGAAAGCACCTGCATATCCCATATTACGCCAGTCAGAGGTAAGCATATCACGTATGCCTCGACGATTACGCTCAATATCCACCTTGTCTGTCAGTTCCACTTCGTAAATGGCGATGGATTCTCCATCTGATAGCGATATGCGACCAAGATTGAATGCCTCTTTTGCCAAACGGCTGCTTACATGCACTGATGAAGGTCTATTATAAAATGTAACCTTACTCAAAAATATATCGTGAAGAAGCTGTTGCCATGCTTCACGGTTATACTTGGACTCGATAACTTCTTTATAATTCATGGGTTATTCGTTGTTATTGAAAACTTTCAGACAAAATAATTTCAGCGTCGGTCTCCGTTTCATTCAAAAGAGATTCCTCTGCCATGTAATATGGTGCATATTTCTTTGCCATTTCTATAATCTCTGCAAGAGCCTCGTCATGAGTCATTCGTGCTTTACCTCCTGTTCTGCGCAAATCTTTCTGAATACGTTGCAATTTCTTAGCGATATATGTAATAACTCCTCGCTCTGCCAGAATCTTTAATTGTGCGACTTTGAGATACAGATCACTATCATCTATTTCGCGCATAAAATTAGTAAGCAAACTGATGGCCGTGCTGACTTGTGCTCCCATACTGGATTGTTCTTCTCCGGATGTCTCTTGTGCCTGAAGTTCCTCATCTTTGATAATACGGAACTCATTTAGTGCCATTTCTACGTGCTGATGATGTTCATCAATCCGTTTTACCGGTTGCTCATCTTTTAGGGCTTTGAAATAGTTTAGAGCATCAAGGACAGATATTTCCTCTGCGCTTTTCGACACCAGGAAAAAGACCTTGCGAAAATTAGTTTTCAAAAATACCAGCGTATCACCGGATAGCGTAACACCATCCACTGTCTTTGCTTCTCGTCCTGTTCTGCTACGGAGAGATAGTTTTGCAATACGATTATATTCTCGACGATTTGTTTGGTAGAGAGTACGCAATTCTTCATAGAAAGGAATTTCTTTGTTGAAGTCCTCTTTGTGCACCTTCATACCCTCATCAAATAATTTACCGAGGTTGCGATCCAAAATCTCTTCCTGAGAATAAACTTGATTATCCTCTCCGAATGTGCTATGGAACGTTTGAATTTTGCTAACAGCAATTTGATTCAGATTAATCTCCCTATTACCTTCTCTTGAAGGATAGAATACATAATTGTATATATGTTTTGAAACAGAACCAATACGGTTTACCCGTCCTATACGCTGCATAAGACGAGTCGAGTTCCAAGGGGTATCATAGTTAACGATAACATTGGAACGGTGTAGATTGACACCCTCGGCCAACACATCTGTAGTAAGAATTATGTTATATTCATTCAGCTTGTTCTTATAGTTCGCATCGAAGTTCTCACGTATTGTCTTAAATTGTTGACTCCTGTTCTTTGCGGAAATAACAAGTACATCGGAACGATTTATACGACGTTGTAAATATTCCACAGTATCAACAGATTCAGAGAAAACAACCAATTTTTGTTCGGGGTTACGTTCACTCTTAAAGAGCTCGTGTTTAAGTAACTCTTGAAATTTCGCAAACTTAGAGTCGTCATCATCCGATATTTCTTTCCAGTCTGTAACCATTTTTTCCAGAATCTCTTGGTCTTGACGGAGCATCTCGATAAATTCAGGTCGAAAATCGTTGGCACCGAAAATTGCATTCTTCGGGTTATTCTCAGCTTTGGCATTCAATTTTTCTTCGATTTCCTCTTCTGAGAACTCGTATTCAAAAAGCATATTGATGTCAAGATCCGGAGCAATAAAGACCTTGTCATTATCGAACATATTTATCATGTTCTGATTTGCTTTTTTGAAATTCTCAATCGATACTTGGAAGGCATGAAAACTGCTTTCCAATCGCTTTACCAATCCGTTTTTACGAATACCTGCCAAACTGCGGCTTATAAGCTCCGCATTGTCATACAATCCATTAGATGCCTCTGGCTTCAAATATGCAATAGCCTGATAACGAGCATAGGTCAGCTTTTTCGTTAGCGTCTGCATCGCTTGTTCGAACAAATCTGCCAAATGCTCATTTAGCTCATATCTGCTTTCAATAGGTCGTTCCACCTTCGGGAAACCATTTACATCCTTGTTATAACGCGGGACACTCTCAATGTCGGTTCTGGTGCGCCGAACGGTAAGAGGTTTTATTACTCTATCTCGTACACGTTCGGCCAAATCCTTAAAATCATGTATATCAGCATTTGGATTATTTCGCAGTTTCTTGAACTCTTTTATAAGCGGTGCAAAAAAGGCTGTTAGATTCCCAACACCATCAACAGTACAACGACGAGGGTCTTGGAACAATAGTATTTCGTTATAAATATCGGCAGGCGTATTATTCATCGGAGTTGCCGATATAAGCATGACTTTTTTCTTGTAACCCGGTATATTGCCTGTTTCAATACGCGGCATTTTACAGATTTCCTGTAAATGCTTAAATGCCGATGTCGTATGACTGCGGAATTTATGAGCTTCGTCCACAAGAATGAGGTCGTATTCATCAGCATTCCAATAATCATAATTATCCTCGTCCAGAATCTTATCCAGACTTCCATTGGTAACAAAGTTTGCATACTTATCGATACCAAAGTCTTTGAATGTAGCTTTCCAGTTCTGTTCAACGGCAGGAGGATAAACTACAAGAATCTTGGTGTGTTCACGTCCATTTTCTATCAAAAACTTTTTGGCAATCATTGTAGCAATGACGGTCTTTCCTAAGCCGACTACATCAGCAAGGAAGAAACCATCATACCGAATCAGTTTTTGATAGCCCTCAATGACGGCATCCATCTGATAGTCGTATTTTGTATATCCTTCCGGCATATCGAATGGATCATCGTTATCAGTTGCCATAACACGGTCTAAGAAGTACTCCATGAGCATTTTTATATAAAGGTCGTATGGAGTAACATCTCCTTTAAGATAAGTTCGGTCAAGAGCGTTTTTTACGTCTTCTGCTGTTATTTCACAACCTTCCGCCTCCTTCCATAACTGTTCAAATTCGTCTTTGGCAAATTTAACGTCATCATATCTGTCCATTTTTACATTGAACTCATATTGACGTTCTTGGGAAATTCCTAATCCGTTACCAGAAAGATTGCTCGAGCCCGTAATGGCCAATCCTTGTGTGTATTGATTAAAATCGTCGGGATAAAGTACATATATTTTGGCATGAATCCTCTTTGATGGATGAGCACGAAGTTCTAACTTGCCATCAAGAAGGTCCTGCACCATTTGAAACATTCCTTCTTCAATCTCTTTTTTATAGTTAGAGGATCCAATGTCAGCACGTATTTTCCGCAGACAATCCTCTTTCACATCCTCCTCGGCACCAAAAAATAATTTTCCGGATCTCGCAGCTTGCGCTATATATTTATCGACATCGATACCTATCAGGACACGCACTTTCCCAATATTATCAAGAAATGGGCGCAAAGAGAAGTATCCGGATGCTCGAAGGAAGCCAACAACAGCATCGAGATTGCGAATATGTGGATTATGAAGCAATACGCCTTCAAATTCTTTGATTAGTGTATTACCGTCTCTATTCGTGAAGAAATGAGAGTGGATGTTATTCTGTTCGCTAGTCATAAATGTCTCTATTTTCGATGCTTCTTATTCTTGATTGTCGGTTCCGTGCTGCTCCAAAAAGAATCTTTTCTGTTGTTCAATCTCGTTACGCAACTCCTCTTCGGTTGGCATATAGGTCATATACTTTGCAGCATAGAGTTGTTCGTTGTCGTGAAGAACCGAGTATCGAGCAATCGTGCTGTCGGTATCAGTACACAGCAGAACTCCTACGGTCGGCGCGTCATCAGCACCTTTTACCAAGTCGTCATACATACGCACATACATATCCAACTGCCCGATATCCTGATGAGTCAATTTGTGCGTCTTTAACTCAAATATCACAAACCGCTTCATCTTAAAGTTATAAAACACCAGATCTATATAAAAATCGGCGGTATCGGTAATTATATGCTGCTGCCTTTCCACAAACGCAAAACCTCGGCCGAGTTCCAGAATGAATTTTTCAAGATTATCGACAAGAGCCTGTTCTAATTGAGATTCCGAGTAGTTGTTGTCCCGATGAAAGCCCATGAACTCCGCTACCATAGGATTCTTAATATATTCCAGCGGGTCGGATTCACTCCGAGGTGCGGGAATAGCCGTATCTTCGCGCTGTGCGGCAAGTCTTCGCTCATAATATTGTGTAGAAATATTGCGGTCAAGTGTCTTGACACTCCACATATCATCTGCGGCTGTCTTGAGATACCATTCACGTGCTTCTGGATTGCTTACAGAGAGAATACGGCGGATATGCGACCAATTCAGATTTTGCACACGCGTGTGCAAAATCTCCAAATCGCTGAACTCCAAATAGAATTTGCGATAATATGCCAAATTGCGCCGGCCATATCCGGAGCCATATTCAGCCGTAAGTCTATCTGCAAGGGCAGGGATAAGCCCCTTGCCATAGTCAGCACGGGCATTACCTTGCTGTTCTTCTTCCACAATACGGCGACCAATATTCCAGTAGGTTAGAATGGCGACCTGTCCGGCTGTTGCAAAAGCACGCTGACGGCCCTCTTCAATAATGGAACGGACATCTGCAACAAGTGAATCAAATATGATGATATTCTTCTTTGCCATAATTCTTTTGCTCTTTTGTTATTCAGTTCTCAATAGTTCATTTACACTCACATCCAATGCTTTGGAAATTTGGATAAGTGTTTCAATATTAGGTTGATTTGTGTTTGTTACCCACTTGGAAACCATTGCAGGGTCTTTATCCAACTGTTCGGCTAACCACTTGTTAGATTTATTTTTCTCCGCAAGGACGACTTTAATACGGTTAAGAAGTTTCCGTTCCATAATTATTCCTTCAATCTTCTACAAAGATACAGATTATTTTGATTTTCTTGACCCAATGGGATATTTATATCTGCTAGCCACAAGAAAATGATTAATATATCAATTTGTAATCTATAAAATGATTATCTTTGACACGTCAAGACAGATAAAAGAACTTATGCAAGAATTTATTAATTTACAAAAAGAATGTTTGGCACAAATTAATGCAATGCCCTCAGACGGCTGCGCATGCTCGATTAATCATTATTGTCAGCAACATGGCTGTAATAAAGGAGATTGCAGTGAATGCTTGCATCATATTCAGAGAGGATGCCCGTCCTTTCATTATTGCTGTGAGAGAATAACTTATTGCTATGTACTTCGATTCTTCAATAGATTTGCATCAGAGATAACGCACTTTATTAACAGGTATAATTTTTCTAGAATTACTTCTTTAAATGTAGTTTCTTTAGGATGTGGTCCTGGCTCTGAACTTTATGGAATCATCAAATCGCTTCGGTCTCGTCAATATCGCACACAAATTAACTATAAGGGTTACGATATGAATAATATTTGGAGGCCAATTCAAGAAATGAGCAAACGACATTTGTCTGCATTGGGATATAATATTGAGTTCCATACAACAGATATCTTCCGTGATTTTGAGGGATTTAATAATGAGGGTATAACTATCCTTGTTTTGAACTATGTATTATCGGATGTTGTAAAATATAAAACGGCTGAAGAAAGACAACACTTCGCTGATTGTCTTACTGACTTCATTATTGCCAATAAAATTAACTTTATCTTTTTTAACGATATTAACTTTTACGGTGATGTATCTATCAATTCTGGAGTTCAACTGATGAAACTAGTCATACAGAACTTGAGGCTGCGAGAAAAGACTGTCCATGATAAATATTTTTATTTCAATGGAGACCCTTATCGCGGAAATGAAAATTGGAGGATGTATGAATCAAACTACAATTTATTACCTGTTTTGCAAGGCAATAATTATATGAGAAATGTAGAAACCTGTGGCTCAAAACAAATATTTGTAAAAATACAATGATACTGTCAGTCTCGCGACGTACCGATATACCTGCTTTTTACAGTGATTGGTTCTTTAACCGATTGCAAGCCGGTTTTGTAGATGTACGCAATCCTATGAATATTCATCAGATAAGTCGTATAAAAATCTCTCCTGATGTAGTTGATTGCATTGTCTTTTGGACAAAAAATCCGAAGAAAATGCTTGATAGATTGGATGAATTGAGTGGTTATAATTATTATTTTCAATTCACCATTAATCCATACGATAAACAGATAGAGCATTATGTCCCCCAAAAATCGGAGGTTATAGCCACCTTTCAGGCGTTGTCGATGAAAATCGGGCCAGAAAAAGTTATTTGGCGTTATGATCCAATCCTACTGACAAATAAAATCGATGTCAATTATCATATTAAATATTTTAATGAGCTAGCCAAGCGGTTAAATGGCTATACAAACCGATGTGTTATAAGTTTTGTGGATTTATACAAAAAAACCATAACAAATACAAAGCCCATCAATATAAATGAACCGTCAGAAGATGAAATGAGATATTTGGCAGAATCTTTCGTGCAAATTGCGAATATGTACAATATTAAAATTGTTAGCTGTTCTGAGAAAATCCACCTGGAAGAACAGGGCATTGAGCATGGTCATTGCATAGATCCGCTACTGATAGAACAAATATGTAATTATAGTATTAAAACATCGAAAGATAAAAATCAGCGTAAAGAATGCGGTTGTGTTGAGAGTATTGATATTGGAGCATATAATACCTGTTGTCATAAGTGTGCATATTGTTATGCGAATTTTAATGATGAACAGGTGGAAATTTCAAATTCTCATCATATAAAGACATCATCTCTTTTAATCGGAGAAATACAAAATAATGATGTAGTAAAAGAACGAAAAATCTCCTTACTTAAAATAAATAGCTTATTTTGATGTTTGTTTGTCCAATATGTTTGTCAATGGTGTCAGACCGTCTCAGATGGTGTAGTTTGTTTGTATAAAATTTATTGATTACGAAGTAATACACTGATAATCAGAATATACACACTTCTTCAACGAAGAGGAATATTAAACATGACGAGCGCTCGGACGAGCCGTTAAAAAGAGCAAGCAGCCCCGCATGAGGCTGCTTGCTCTTTTTTATAGTAAACCGATTGTAATCCGAGGGTGCTCAGCGGCTATTTTTCGGCCACGTAAAACAGGTCGAAACAATCGTCCGACACCGGGCAGATGCGGTAATCCTCCATCCGGATCGAGGACGTGAGGTCGGTATTTGCCTTCAGCAGCTTCCGGCGGTTGATCCGGTTCAGGATGTCGTAGGGTAGCTGGAGCAGGCGGCGGGGCAGGCGGTGCTGGAGATCCAGGATGTCGAAGCGCGTGATGCGTGCCACGCTGCGGCGGTTCTGTTCGTAGTAGGCCATGACTTTCCCGTTGCCTGCGACTCCGAGGGCTTCGACCGAGCGGAATTCATGCTCCAGCAGGTTTTGCAGCTGTTCCGCCGTATATTCCCGTACGTGCCATGGGTTGCGGGTGAGCGACATCGGTGCATTGGGGGTTGTCACGATGAACTTGCCGCCCGGTTTAAGTACCCGTTTCACTTCGCGCACCAATTCGACGTCCTGCTTTATATGCTCTGTCTCTTATACACATCTGACGCTGCCGACGATACTCCTTGTGTAG
>OWIO01002824.1_pt1 | contig 10642 bp, 6 predicted proteins | sample 1733011 | NCBI WGS metagenome assembly OWIO01 (sample SAMN05065779, study PRJEB22554) | human gut metagenome | biome: ENVO:2100002; feature: ENVO:00000062; material: ENVO:00002003 | host: Homo sapiens | place: USA | reverse complement strand
CGACCATGACCGGCGTCTGCGCCAGCTCCTCCAGGTCGGCGGAGATGTCCATGGTCGTCTCGGCGCCGCGGTGCACGCCGCCGATGCCGCCGGTGGCAAAGACGGAGATGCCCGCCATGTGAGCGATCATCATCGTCGTGGTGACGGTGGTCGCGCCGTCCATGCCGCGCGCGCAGATGACCGGCAGGTCGCGGCGCGAGACCTTGGCGACCTTGCGCCCGCTCTTGCCGAGGTAGGTGATCTCCTCCTTGGACAGGCCGGCCTTCAGGCGGCCGCCGAGGATGGCGATGGTGGCGGGCACTGCGCCGTTGTCGCGCAGGGTCTGCTCGACGAGCAGCGCCGTTTCCACATTTTTCGGATAGGGCATGCCGTGCGAGATGATCGTGCTCTCGAGCGCAACGACCGGACGGCCGTCTGCGAGCGCCTGCTGCACCTCGGGTGCGATGTCCAGATATTTGTTCAGATTCATATCAAAAACCTCCTTGTAGACTCTTCGGATCGGTTCGCCCTATATTGTAAAAGGTTTTCCGGAATTGTCAAGCACGATCCCATGCGCAAAACGCACAAAAAGGAGACCGCCCGCACGGGTCTCCGTGCGGGCGGGGGGGATTGCAATTACGCTGCGGTGGGCATGCTGGGCTGCTCGGGCGTGCTCGGCTGCACAGGCGTGCTGGGCTGCACAGGCGTGCTCGGCTGGTCGGGCGCGGCCGGAAGCTCGTCGAGCGCAAAGGTCAGCTGCGTCTCGTAGAAGCTGCGGAACACCTGCGCGAGCTGCGCGCGGCTGAGCAGGTCGGTCGGCTTGAAGGAACCGTTGTCGCCGACCATGATCCCGCTGATGTAGCAGACAGCGACCGCCTCGCGTGCCCAGGAAGCGACCGTGTCGCCGTCCTTGAACGCGCTGAGGGCGAGCTTGATGTCATCCTCGGCGAGGATGGAATCCGTGCCGAAGAGCATGCCGTAGAACATGACGGCCATCTCCTGACGGGTGATGGCGCGGCCCGGGCGGAACGTGCCGTCCTCATAGCCGCTGACCACGCCGGCGTTGTAGGCCCAGATGACCGCATCCGCGTACCACGCGGTGGAGTCGACATCGCTCAGCGGGCAGGTCAGGCCGGACACGTCGGGCTCGTCGGCGAGCTCATACATCACCTGCGCGACCATGGCGCGGGTCGTCGTGACGTCGGGGGCGAACTTGTTGTCGCCCATGCCGGACATCAGGCCGGACGCCTGCGCAAAGTCGACGGCGGGCTTATACCAGCCGCTCGCGGCGTCGTCAAACGTGTTTTCAACAACCTTCAGACCGGAAACCGCGGCGCGCAGCTCGGCGCACAGCGCCACGCGCTCGGCCTCGGTCTCGGCGGCGGCCAGCTTGGCCTCAACGGCGGCATAGGCCTTGTAGCTCTCAGCCGTGTAGGAAGCCTCGCCCATGACCATGCTCTGCACATCGGCGATCGCCGGGGCGACGCCCTGATCGACCACGATGCGGCCGGCAGGCTCGGCATAGGTCTCGCCGATCACGCCCTTGAGCTCCTTGGTGATGTATTCCATGACCACCTCGTCCAGCGGCAGGCCGGTGTCGAACTGGTTGGTGGCTGCGGCAAACGCATAGTACGTGTCGCCGCCGCCGGCTACGAAGTTGTTCGTGATGACGGCATAGGTGGCCTCGGGGTCAAAGTCCTTGCCGTTGATCGAGCCGATGGTCACGCGGTTGATGGTCTTGGGGCCGTAGTACGTGGAGTTCGGATAGGATTCGTCGTTCTTGTCGTACTTCTCATACGTCGCGACCGTGAACTGCATGCCCGCCACCTGCGGGAAGCCGCCGATGGATTCCGGCGTGCAGTACGTGCTGGCCTCGAGCGCCTCGAGCAGCTCGGAGCCCTTCACGTAGACCACGGCGAGCGTGTTGCCGAACGGCAGCACGGTGTTGATGTCCTTCTTCGTGACGTCGCCCACGCCGATGCTCGCGCGGATGCCGCCGCCGTTGGTAATGGCGACCACGTTCTCCTCCGGAACGGTGATCTCCGCGTCGGCAAGCACCTTCCAGAGCATGGCGTCCGTGATCAGGTCGCCGAGGTTGGTCTCGGAGTCACGGTTGCCGTTGGGCGCCTTCGCGCCGTTGAGCGCCACCTCGCTCACGGCGAACTTCTCGCCGTAAGCCTTGTCGATGGGGTCGATGATGGCCTTGGCGGCCGCGGCGACCTTTTCGTCGCGCGTTTTGTAGTCAACGACGGTGACGGACTTGCCGTCGGCATTCTTCTCGGTGTGCCAGATGGCCTTGAGCTCGTTGCCGACGATCTTCTTCGTGGCGTTGTCAATGGTGATGACGCCGATGTTGGCAAAGGCCGTGCCGGTCGACTGGATGGGCTCACCGTTCGGGCCGGCGGTCATGACGGAGTGGGAGTGGCCGTCGATGATGAAATCGATGCCCTGCACGTTCTTGGCCAGATCATAGGAGGTGTAGGGCTCGGAGCTCTCGTCCACGCCCAGATGCGCGAGGCAGACGACGAGGTCTGCGCCCTTCGCCTTCAGGTCTGCGACCTGTGCGGCCGCGCAGTTATAGAGCTCCTTGCCGTCCGCTCCGGCGAGGAACTTCAGGCCCTGAATGAGCTTGGGGTTGGCCTTGGTCTGCGCCTCAGGCGTCTCGAGACCGAAGAAGCCGATCTTCACGCCGCCCTTTTCGATGATGGTGTTGGCGTCATAGATGGTCTTGCCGTCGGCACCGAGCACGTCGGCACACAGGACCTGGAATTTGGCGGCCTTCATGTTCTCCACCAGCTGCGCATAGCCGTAGTCAAACTCGTGGTTGCCGAGGGTGACAACGTCATAGCCGGTCGCGTTCATCATGGTCACCGCGTCCGCGCCCTTGTTGACGCTGACATAGACGGTGCCCTGACTGTAGTCGCCGGCGTCGGCAAGGATGACCTCCGCGCCCTGCGCCTCATAGTCCGCCTTCAGGGCTGCCATGGCCGCGTACAGATCGATCGCACCGTGCACGTCGTTCGAGTGCAGGATGACGGTCTTTCCGTCCAGCGGCTTTTCCGCTCCGGCCGCAAATGCCGTGCAGCTCAGGCTCAGCACAAGGCAAAGCACCAGCAGCAGAGAAAGCAATTTCTTCATGTGCTTCATGTGATATCCTCCGTTTCATGATTTAGGGTATCACTTTTTTGATTATAGCATCCCGCAGCCGAAAACGGAACGGTCTGTGTGCAAAAAACGTGTCAAATCTCCGTGGCATTTTGACCAAATTTACCCTGCATTTTTATGCCTTTCGTAAAATAACCGCGGTGCGGCGCGTTTTCGGCTTTCGCCGTTTACAACTCCGCCGTCCGTGTGATAAACTGATATGTCATTGTTTTTTCGAAAGGAGCCGAATCATGAGCTACGCAGACGAGGTATTCATCCGCAACTGCCGCGACATACTGGAAAACGGCGTCTGGGATACCGACCGGACCGTGCGCCCCCACTGGGAGGACGACGGCGCTCCGGCGCACACGGTCAAGAAGTTCGGCATCGTCAACCGCTACGACCTGTCCAAGGAGTTTCCGCTGCTGACGCTGCGGCGCACCTATTGGAAGACCGCCGTGGACGAGCTGCTGTGGATCTGGCAGCAGAAGTCGAACAACATCCACGACCTGCGCGGCCATATCTGGGATCAGTGGGCCGACGAGACCGGCTCGATCGGCAAGGCCTACGGCTATCAGCTCGGCGTAAAGCACCAGTATCCCGAGGGCGAATTCGACCAGGTGGACCGCGTGCTCTATGACCTGAAGCACAACCCCGCCTCCCGCCGCATCCTGACGAATATCTACACGTTCGAGGATCTGCACGAGATGGCGCTCTACCCCTGCGCATATTCGATGACCTTCAACGTCTCGGGCAACACCCTCAACGCCATCCTCAACCAGCGCAGTCAGGATATGCTCGCGGCGAACAACTGGAACGTCGTGCAGTACGCCGTGCTCGTGCATATGTTCGCGCAGGTGTCCGGGCTGCAGGTGGGCGAGCTGGTGCACGTCATCGCCGACGCGCACATCTATGACCGCCACGTGCCGGTCATCGAGCAGATCATCCGGAACGAGCCCAAGGCCGCGCCGAAGTTTGTCATCGACCCGTCCGTCAACGATTTTTACGCCTTCACCCGCGACAGCTTCCAGGTCGAGGGCTACGAATACAGCGAGTTCACGGGGAAGATCCCCATCGCGGTGTAAGGAGGGCCTGCCATGGATGCGATCGTTGCCGTCTATGCCGACTGGGGCATCGGAGCCAAGGGCACTCAGCCGCTCGTGATCCCTGCCGACCGCCGCCGCTTCCGGGAGCTGACGATGGGCGCCGCCGTGATCGTCGGACGGCGCACACTGGAGGATTTTCCGGGCGGAAAGCCGCTGCCCGGCCGCGAAAACTTTGTGCTCTCGCGCCGGAACATCACGATCGAGGGCGCGCAGGTGGTGCACGACCCGGACGAGGCCGTGGCCGCCGCCGCGCAGCACGCGCGCTGCTTCGTCATCGGCGGAGACAGTGTGTTCCGGCAGATGTTCCCCCACATGACGCGCGTATACGTCACAAAAATCGACGCCGCGCCCCACTCTGACGTGTTTTTCCCGAATCTGGACGCAGACCCCGCGTGGCGCTGCGTGTCCGCCGAGCCGCGCGCCGAGCATGACGGCGTGGGCTATCAGTTTTGCGTGTACGAGAAAATCGAAGCATAAAGATCCGCCGCTTTCCGGAGTCGGAAAGCGGCGGATCTTTTCTGCGCTCACCCGGCGAGTACCGCGAGCGAGAGCGCGTTGATGCACATGTGGAAAAACACCGGCGGCCAGATCGAGCGCGTCTGCTCATAGCAGAACGTGAGCGCGGCCGACACCGGCACATACGCCAGCGCCGAGAGCAGCAGCTTCGGATCGCCGTACATGACGACGTACTGCCAGACGTGGTAGAGCGAAAAGAGCGCGATCGACACGGCATACGCCCAGAAGCGGCTGTGCGGCCGGATGGTGCCGAAAACCACGCCGCGAAACAGGCACTCCTCCACGAGCGGCGCCATGAGCACCGCGACGGCGATCATGCGCTTGTAGTCCACTTTGGCAAGGCCGGTCACGGCGTCGTTGTTCGGCACGGGCAGCTCGCCGATGAGCCCCGTGCCGAGCTGCAGCACGAGAGAGAGCAGCACGTCGATGCCATAGGCGGCGAGCATCATGCCGATGCAGCGCAGGATGCTGCCGGCCATCGTGTCATAGCTGCGGTGCAGGAAGCGCCACATGACGGCGAGCGTGAACACGAGGCCGATGAGGTAATACAGAACGTTGCACGTCACGTCCGACGGCAGCTCGCCGAGCACCGCCATGAGCAGTGCGCCGATCGTCAGCGGCAGCACGGCCACGTGGATGGGAAAATAGACCCAGCCCGCGATGCGCGCGCCGCGGGGCATGGGATCGCCCCACTCTGCTTTGGCTCTGCGCATATCAGCCCCTCGCTTTCTGCTGCAGCTCAAAGAGCAGGCGCATGGCCTCGAGCGGCGTGATGGTGTTGAGGTCGATGGCGCGCAGCTGCTCGGCGATGACGTCTCCGGCGGCGTCGCCGAGCGTCATCTGCGCATCGTCCTGCGCCGGGTGCGCGGGGGCGGCGGGCTGCGCCGCGCCGGACTCCAGCTCGCGCAGGTAGGTCTTGGCCTTCGTGATGATCGTGTCCGGCACGCCGGCGAGCTTTGCGACCTCGATGCCGTAGCTGTCGTCGGCCGCGCCCGCGACGATCTTGCGCAGGAACAGCAGCGTGCCGCCCTGCTTTTTGGCCGTGATGTTATAGTTGCGCACGCCGGGCAGCGTCTGCTCGAGCGCGGTCAGCTCATGGTAGTGCGTGGCGAACATGGTCTTGGCGCCGAGGCGGCGGGGGTCTGCGCAGTATTCGAGCACCGCGCGCGCGATGGCCATGCCGTCATATGTCGACGTGCCGCGGCCGATCTCGTCGAGGATGAGCAGGCTCTGCGCCGTGGCGTGGCGGAGGATGTTGGCCATCTCACTCATCTCGACCATGAACGTGCTCTGTCCGGCGGCCAGGTCGTCGGACGCGCCGATGCGCGTGAACACGCGGTCGACCACGCCGATGACGGCGCTTTTCGCCGGGACGAACGAGCCCATCTGCGCCATGAGCACGATGAGCGCGGTCTGGCGCATATAGGTGGATTTGCCGGCCATGTTCGGTCCGGTCACGATGGCGACGCGGTCATCGGCGTCGTTGAGGAACGTGTCGTTCGGGACGAAGAGGCTGTCCTTTTGCGCCTGCTCGACGACGGGGTGACGCCCCTCGCGGATGTCGAGCGTGCGCGACAGATCCACCTCGGGGCAGACGTAATTGTTCTTCACGGCGGTCTCGGCCAGCGAGCACAGCGCGTCGAGCCGCGCCACGGCGTCCGCCGCAGCCTGCACGCGCGCGACCTCGTCGGCGACAAGCTGGCGCACCTCGTTGAAGAGCTGGTATTCCAGCTCCGCGATGCGCTCGCGCGCCGTCAGGAGCGTGTTCTCGAGCTCCTTGAGCTCGTGCGTGAAATACCGCTCGCTCGACACCAGCGTCTGCTTGCGGATATAGTCCTCCGGCAGCTCGGTGATGCCCGCGCTGTTGGGAATGTCGATATAATAACCGAAAACCTTGTTGTAGCCGACCTTGAGCTTCTTTGCGCCCGTACGCTCGCGCTCACGCTGCTCGAGTTCGGCAACGGTCTGCGCGCCGTGATCGCGCACGTTGCGCAGGCGATCGACCTCCTCGCTGTAGCCGGGGCGGAGGATGCCGCCCTCGCGCACGGAAAACGGCGGCTCGTCGCAGATCGCGCGGTCGATGCGCGCGCAGAGATCGGCGAGCGTGTCCATCTGCGCGATGTCGCGCAGCGCCGCACTGTGCACGTTCTGCAGCAGCGCCGTCAGCTGCGGCAGCTGCGCGCAGCAGAGCGCCAGCGCGTGCAGGTCGCGCCCGTTGGCCGAGCCGTACACCGCGCGCGAGACAAGGCGCTGCATATCGCCGATCTCCCGCAGGCAGCAGATCAGCTCGCTGCGCAGGACATTGTCGCCCACCAGCTCCTCCACCGCGCCGAGGCGGCGGCGGATCTGCACGGGGCTCAGCAGCGGGCGCTCGACCCAGGTGCGCAGCAGGCGGCCGCCCATGGGCGTTTTCGTCTTGTCGAGCACCCAGAGGAGGCTGCCGCGCTTTTCGCCGGAGCGGAGGTTTTCCGTCAGCTCCAGATTGCGGCGCGTGGTGTAGTCGAGCTCCATGTAGTGGTCGTCGCCCAGCAGCTCCAGCCGCCGGATGTGGCCGAGGTCGCACTTTTGCGTCTCGTGCAGATAGGCCAGCAGCGCGCCGGCCGCGCACACGGCCGCCGGAGCCTCGCCGAGGCCGAGCTCGTCCGTGCTCTGCACGTCAAACTGCTCGCACACGCGCGCAGCCGCCGCCATGTATTCAAACCGGTCGCCGCCCGCCTCGACCAGACTGCCGAGGCGCTTGGTGAGGAAGGTGCGGATGTCGTCGTTTTCCGCCGCCGCGTCGGCGCATACGGCCTCGCGCGGGGCAAAGCGCCCGAGCTCGTTGAGGATGTGGCTCACGGCGTCGGCCGGGTAGCTCGCGGCGCAGAATTCCCCCGTCGAGAGGTCGCAGAACGCCGTGCCGCCGGACTGCGCGCTCAGATACACCGCGCCGAGATAGTTTGACTTGTTCTCCTCGAGCATCGAGGACTCCGTGACCGTGCCGGGCGTGATGATGCGGATGATGTCCCGCTCGACCAGCCCCTTGGCAAGCGCGGGATCCTCCATCTGCTCGCAGATGGCCACCTTGTAGCCCTTGGCGATCAGGCGGCCGATGTACGCCTCGGCCGAGTGGTACGGCACGCCGCACATGGGCGTGCGCTCGGCGGGGTCTTCGACGTTGCGGTCACGCGTCGTGAGCGTGAGGTCGAGCTCGCGCGCGGCCAGGCGCGCATCGTCGTCGAACATCTCATAAAAATCGCCCAGCCGGAAAAACAGCAGGCAGTCGGGATTGCGCTGCTTGATCTCGTAATATTGCCGCTTCATCGGCGTCAGTTCCGCCATGTCACGCCTCCTCGCCGTAGAGCGCCCACGTGTTGCTGCCGGTGATCTTCACATCCACGAACTGCCCGACGAGCGCCTCGTCGCCGCGCATATGCACCAGCCGGCCGCCCTTCGTGCGCGCCGTGAGCGGATAGTCGCCCCGGCCGTCCGCCCCGTCGACGAGCACGCGCTGCACGCTGCCCTCATAGGCGCGGTGCTTTTGCTCGGAGATGGCGTTGGCCGACGCGACGAGCGCGTCAAAGCGCACCTGCTTCTGCGCGCGGGTGTAAGGGTCGGGCATCTTTGCCGCCGGTGTGCCGACGCGCGGCGAATAGATGAAGGTGAACATCGCGTCATAGCGCACGGTCTCGACGAGCGAGAGCGTGTCCTGAAACTCTTCGTCCGTCTCGCCGGGAAAGCCCACGATGATGTCCGTCGTGAGCACAAGGTCGGGCATATACTGCCGCGCAAGCGCCACCTGCGCCAGATATTTCTCGCGCGTGTAGCCGCGGTTCATCGCGTGCAGGACGCGGTCGTTGCCGCTCTGCACGGGCAGGTGCATCTGGTGCGCGCACTTTTCGCACTCGGCCATGGCGCGAAAGAGCTTTTCCGTCGCGTCCTTCGGGTGGCTGCTCATGAAGCGGATGACAAAGTCGCCCGGAACGGCGTTGATGCTGCGGATGAGGTCGGCAAAGTCCACGTCCTCGTCGAGGTCGCGGCCGTAGGAATCGACATTCTGCCCCAGCAGCGTGATGTCCTTGTATCCCGCCGCAACGAGCTCGCGCGCCTCTTGCACGATCTCCTCCGGGTGGCGGGAGCGCTCGCGCCCGCGCACATACGGCACGATGCAGTAGGTGCAGAAGTTGTTGCACCCGTACATGATCGACAGCCACGCCTTGACGCTGCCGTCGCGCTGCCGCGGGATGCCCTCGGCGACGCTGCCGTCCGCCGGGTCGATGGCGAACACGCGCCGGTGCTCAGTGCAGACGCTGCGCAGCAGCTCCGGGAAGCGCCACAGCTCGTGCGGTCCGAAGACGAGGTCAACGATGCGGTAGGACTTTTTCAGCTTCTCGGCCACGTGCTCCTGCTGCGCCATGCAGCCGCAGACCGCGATGATCTGCTCGGGATTGCGCGCCTTCGTGTGCGTCAGCGCGCCGACGTTGCCGAACACGCGCGTCTCGGCGTGCTCGCGCACGGCGCAGGTGTTCATGACGACGACGTCGGCCGCGAATTCGTCCTGCGTGAAATCAAAGCCCATGGCGCGCAGATAGCCGCGCAGCTTTTCGCTGTCGGCCTCGTTCTGCTGGCAGCCGTAGGTATCGACCATGGCCAGCGGCTGATGGCCGCCGGCAGAAAAATGCGCGCGCAGCTGCGCGCAGATGTCCAGCTGGTGCTGGATGTCCGATTCGGGGATCTCTACTCTCTGATAGCTCATGCAATGCTCCTGCCTGTCCGGATATATCCGGGTAAAATTTGAAGTGTGATAGAATATTGTAGCATTTCGCGGTGGAATTTTCAATGCCAATCCTTTATAATATACGCGCGGGAAGTTCGCTTCCCGCGGACTGTGCACAAAGGAGGGCAAACCATGCCCGATATTCAAATTCTCTCTCCGCATCTTGCGGATCTGATCGCCGCGGGCGAGGTCGTCGAGCGTCCCGCCTCCGTGGTCAAGGAGCTGGTGGAAAATGCGTTCGACGCCGGGGCCCGCACCGTGACGGTGGAGCTGCGCGGCGGCGGCGCGACCTACCTGCGCGTGACCGACGACGGCTGCGGCATGACGCCCGAGGACGCAGGCATCGCGTTTTTGCGCCACGCGACGAGCAAGCTGCACGACGCGCAGGGGCTCGAGGCCATCGGCACGATGGGCTTTCGAGGCGAGGCGCTGGCCGCGATCAGCGCCGTGTCGCACATCACGCTCACGACGCGGCGGCGCGGCGCGCCGGGCGGCACGCACATGACGCTCGACGCGGGCGAGATCCAGGATATGTACGAGACCGGCTGCCCCGAGGGCACGACGATGATCGTGCGCGACCTGTTTTACAACACGCCCGCCCGGCGCAAGTTTCTCAAGACCGACCGCGCGGAGGGCGCTGCCTGCGCCGCCGCGGCACTGCGGTGCGCGCTCGGCCGTCCGGATGTATCCGTGCGCTGCATCCGCGACGGGGAGGAGGTCTTCTTCTCCCCCGGCGACAACAAGCTCGACAGCTGCGTATACAGCCTGCTCGGGCGTGAGCTGGCAAAGACGCTCCTGCCCTGTGAGGGCGAGGTCGACGGCGTGCGCGTGCACGGCTTCATCTCCTCCCCCTCCGCCGGGCGCGGCAGCCGCGCGCAGCAGCATTTCTTCTGCAACGGACGGTGGATCAGATCCGCCGCGCTGCAGGCCGCGCTCGAGCAGGCCTACCGCAACACGCTGCTCGTGGGACGCTTTCCCGCGTGCGTGCTGTATGTGGAGCTCAGCTGCGCGGCCGTGGACGTGAACGTCCACCCGGCAAAGACCGAGGTGAAATTTTCGCACGAGCGCGCGGTGTTCGACGCCGTGTATTACGGCTGTCTCTTATACACATCTCCGAGCCCACGAGACTCGACGTCATCTC
>OWIO01002818.1_pt1 | contig 10655 bp, 11 predicted proteins | sample 1733011 | NCBI WGS metagenome assembly OWIO01 (sample SAMN05065779, study PRJEB22554) | human gut metagenome | biome: ENVO:2100002; feature: ENVO:00000062; material: ENVO:00002003 | host: Homo sapiens | place: USA | reverse complement strand
ATCTACACAAGGAGTATCGTCGGCAGCGTCAGATGTGTATAAGAGACAGAGCCCATACTGGCCCGCACGATCAACAACTTCGCGGAGGCGCTGCCCGGCGCCGAGATCGTCGTCGTCCTGCCGGCCGACTACATCGACTTCTGGCAGGACTACGCCCGCCGTTTCGACGTCGCCGAACACCGCACGACTACCGGCGGCGCCGAGCGCTTCCACTCCGTTGCGAACGGCATCGCCGCACTCTCCGATGCGTGCGACCTGATCGCCGTGCAGGACGGCGTGCGTCCGCTGGCGACGCACGAGGCTATCCGGCGGATCGCCCGGACGGCAGAGCGGGAAGGTTCGGCCATTCCCGTCGTACAGCCGGTCGATTCGTTTCGCATCGTGACGGCGGAAGGAGCGTCGCATCCCGTGGAACGGGCGACGCTGCGCATCGTCCAGACTCCCCAGTTCTTCCGCGCCGAACTGCTCCGCAAGGCCTATGCCTGCGCCTACGATCCCGCCTTCACCGACGACGCGACGGTCGTCGAAGCCGCAGGCGGCGTTCTGCGGCTCGTCGAAGGCGAGACGACGAACCTGAAAATCACCACCCGCGACGATCTGGCCGTCGCAGAGGCCATCCTCGCCCGCCGCACGGAAGCATGAAACGGGTCTTCAAATACCGGTTCAGCCGCCGTACGCTCTACCTCAGCGCGTTCTACATCCTCGTGCTGGCACTCATCGGACTGGGGCTGCATTCGCTCTACATCGGAGGCTACCTCTCGGCATGGTTCGTCTCGCTCGTGGTCGCCCTTTTCGCGCTGATGTCGCTCTCTATCCCGCGCAAGATCGTGGTCAAGAAAGCCACGGTCGAGATCCTGTGTCTGCTCGACATGACCGAGATCCCGCGGATGGAGATCGCCTCCGTACAACGGGTCGACCCGCGGCAGATGCGGTGGGTCGTTCCTCTGTTCGGCGGATACGGATTCTTCGGTTATTACGGTTATTATTTCGACCTGAAAACGTTCGAGAAAGTGGTCGTCTACGCTTCGGAGTGGAAGAATCTGGTGGAGATCGTCGACATCTACGAACAACGCTACTACGTTTCGTGCACCCAGGCCGACGAACTCGTCGCCCTGCTGCAATCCGAATGAAAAAGAGCGCCCATCCGCCGAGCGCTCTCTTCTATTTCCCGTCTCTTCGCACCTATTCCAGTTCGAGTATCTCCATCAGCCGGTTCGCCAGATCGGAGTTCTCCATCACGCCGTTGATGCGCTCGGCGCCCGTACCGTAAAGATAGACGGGAACCATGACGGCCGTATGGCTTTTCGAACTGTATTTATACAGCACGCCGCTCTCGGACTTCGTGAAATCGGCATTGCCGCTCGGCAACGTCAGACCGCCCGTTTCGTGGTCGGCCGTAATAACGAGCAGCGTCCCCGGATGCGCATCGACGTACTCCATGGCCACGCGCACCGCCCGGTCGAAATCGCGCATCTCCGCGAGAATTCCCTCCGAATCGTTACGGTGCGACACGTAGTCGATCATCGACCCCTCGACCACGAGCATGAAGCCTTCGTCCCGCTCCGCAGCGTCGTTCGACAGAATCTCCAACGCCTTCCCGACGGCGCGGGGAAGATAGTCGCCGCGCCCCTTGTGTGCATAGGGCATGTGCTTGGATGCGAACAGCCCGACGACCTTGCCCGACGTGATCGTATCGGCGGCCGCAAGGGTGTCGATCACACGGTATCCCTTCGTCCGCAACCGATCGACGAGCGTCGTTCCGTCCGCCCGGCGTGCGGTGAAATAGCGCTTCCCGCCGCCGAACGCCACATCGACGCCGCTCTCGACCAGCTGTTCGGCGATCGGTTCGAGCGTCCGCCTGTAAACCTGATGCGCATAAAAGGCTCCCGGCGTGGCATGGGGCAGGTAGCAGGTCACGACCAGCCCCGTCGCCATTCCCCGCCGCACGGCCTTCGCCATCATCGACTCGACGGCCGTACTGTCGGGCAGAACGCCCAGCATACTGTTGTTGGTCTTGTGGCCCGTGGCCAGCGCCGTGCCGGCCGCGGCGGAATCGGTCACCCTGTTGTTCCGCGAATAGCTCTTGATGAGCGCCACGTTCTCGGCCCGCATGAACGAGACGGGATTGTCGTACCCCTCGGCGATCTGCAACATCGTCACATGGGCCAGCCCCATACCGTCGCCGATCATGTAGATCAGATTCCGCACCGTATCGCACTCCGCGACGCAGGCGGCCTGCCGCACAGGATTTTTCGCGCCGCCGCGCTTTACGCGACGAGCGTCCGCAGGCGTCGCCAGCAACAGCACGGCAGCCGCGAACACGCCCAAGCATCGTTTCCAATCGTCCATCTTCCGAATCTTTTTCAAACGACAAAAATAGCCACAATCAACGGATAATACAATCTTTTTTATTACTTTTACGAAAAATTCGAGCGACTATGAACGTGAAAATAGCCCCCGACTGGCAGGAACTGCTGGCCCCCGAATTCGAAAAACCCTACTTCGCGCAACTCGTCGACTTCGTTCGCAACGAATACGCCACACAGCGCATCTATCCGCGCGGCAGCAACATCTTCCGCGCCTTCGACAAGTGCCCGTTCGAGAAACTCAAAGTGGTCATCATCGGCCAAGACCCCTATCACGGCGAGGGGCAGGCCAACGGACTCTGTTTTTCGGTGAACGACGGTATTCCCTTTCCCCCGTCGTTGCAGAACATCTTTCAGGAGATATCGACCGACATCGGTACGCCCGTTCCTTCGACCGGCAACCTCGACCGGTGGGCCGAACAGGGCGTCCTGCTGCTCAATTCGGTACTGACCGTGCGGGCCCATCAGGCCGCTTCGCACGCCGGACGCGGGTGGGAAACCTTCACCGATGCCGTCGTCCGTGCCATCGCCGAGCGCAAAACGGGGATCGTCTACATGCTCTGGGGCAGTTATGCCCAGCGCAAAGGCGCTATCGCCAGCCCGCTGAACAACTGCATACTGAAAGCCGTCCACCCCTCTCCGCTTTCGGTCTACCGCGGATTCTTCGGCTGCCGGCACTTCTCGCAGGCCAACGAATATCTCCTGAGCCACGGAAAAGAGCCGATCGTCTGGTAGCGGCGCAGGATTACCACGGCTTTCGCATATCTGCGGCTTCGGCTCGCAGAGACTCCGTTTCGATAAGCGTAAAATTCGCTTTGCACGCGGTTTATTCGTACTTTGGCTGCGCCGTAGATACTCTCGTTCGGCAATGTTCAAATAAATTTGACATTGCACTCACTTATTCGTATCTTTGTCTTCGGATAAACTCCTGACGGAAGAGGCGATCACCGCACCCCGCCTGTACTCGAACCCAGGCCCGATGTGCGGCGCGTACGACCTTCGCAGGAAAACTCACTTTTTAACCGACCGTTATGAAAGGCCTGAAATTTCTGATGACGCTCTGCTCGATAGCGCTCGTCGTATTCATTTTCCTCACGCTGTGGAAATTCATGACCGGCGGCTTCATCTTCGCCGCCGTCGGAGCGGTGGCGTCGGTCGTATTGTTCGCCATACTGACCGTACTGCGGCGCCAGTTGCGGATCATGAAGATCATGAACACCGAGGATTTCGAGTAGCACGCCATCCGCCCGAACCGACGGAGGACGTCGTCCGCACGGCATCCCTCGTTCTCGCCGGGAACATACGGAGGGCCGCCCCGATCGGGGCGGCCCTCCGTATCGTAAGGATGCGGCACAGCGTCACATCATCTGTTCGATATTCCAGACGAAGGCGCGCGAACCCTGCATCTTCGTCTGTGAATCCAGTTTGCGGAAGGCGTCGAGCAGCGGGGCTACCTTCTCGTCCTCGACGATCATCAGCATCGAAGAGTTCATCGAAGGCCACGCATGGGTTCCGTAATGCGGTTCGCCGTCGAACGACCCGCGGCCCATCGTGAGTTCCCATTTGGTGAATCCGCGTACGCCGAGATCGTCCAGAATCTCCTGCATGGGGTCGGTCAATGCCTGGTTGTAAGATACAAATACGGCTTTCATGATTTTTCGTATGGTTTATGCGTTCAACGATACTTGTCTGGCAGCGGCCTGCTTCTGCTGCGCCTTGCGAATCCGACGGTTGACGAAAACCGAGTAGAGAACCGGCACGACGAGCAGCGTCAGCAGCGTCGAGCAGGTGAGACCGCCGATCACGGCGATACCCATCGGCTGCCAGGTCTCCGAACCCTCGCCCGTACCGAGCGCCAGCGGCAACATGCCGAGGATGGTGGTGAACGACGTCATCAGCACCGGACGCAGACGGCTCTTGCCGCCGGCCACTACCGCATCGAAGACGCTCGATCCGCGTTCGACGAGCAAGTTGGTATAGTCCACCAGCACGATACCGTTCTTCGTCACGATACCCACGAGCATGATCGCACCGATCAGCGCGATGATCGACAGCGGCGTCCCGGTCAGCCACAACGCGAGGAACGTCCCCGTGAAGGCCAGCGGAATGGTGAACATGATGATGAAGGGAAACACCAGCGACTCGAACTGCGTGGCCATGACGATGTAGACCAGAATCACGATCAACACGAACAGCGTCAGCAGGTCGCCGAACGCATCGCCCTGATCCTCGACCGTACCGCCCAGATCGAGACTCATGCCGTCGGGCAGCGGATATTCGTCCAGAATGGCGTTGATCTGCGGCACGACCGTACCCAGCGCCACGCCGTCGCCCAGCGAAGCCTTGACGTAGATCACACGCTGGCGGTTCTCGCGTTCGATCGACGGCGAGGCGAACTCCTCGACCACCGTCGCCACCTCCTTCAACTTCACGGGCTGCCCGTCGGCCCCGTAGAGTACGATGTTCTCCACATCCTGAATACTCGTCCGGAACGGTTCGCCGTAGCGCACCACGATGTCGTACTCGTCGCCGTCCTCGCGGTATTTCGACGCATCCAGACCGTTGATCCGGTTACGCACCGCCTGCGAGGCCGTCGCGGAATTCATGCCGTAGTAGGCCAGCTTGTCGCGGTCGAAAACCACGTTATACTCCGGACGCAGGTCGTCGCGCGAGAGCTGCGCATCGCGCAGACCGGGTATCAGCGAAAGTTTGGATTTCAGATCGTTGGCCACGTCGTTGGTCTGGTTTATATCATGTCCGTAGACTTTGACCTGAACGTAGGACGAACCGCTCATCGAGCCCTGATTGCCGCCCGGCGTGACTTCGTAGCGGTCGATTTCGGGAATCCGGTCGAAATCCTGACGCAGCAGGTCGGAAATCTGGTAGATCGAACGATCGCGCTCGCCCGAACGCGGCAGACGCAGATTGTAGTTGATGATGTGCGACCCCGTGGTCTGCATGGCCGAGAAGGCGTCGTCGCCCGAACTTGCGCCGGCCGAAGCCGAAATCAGGAGCACTTCGGGATACTTCGTCCGGATGACGCTGTCGATCTCGCGGGCGATCCGCGCCGTATACTCCACGCTCACGTTCTGTTGAAGACGCACCGTAGCCGCAATACGCCCGTTGTCCGCAGGCGGGAAGAACTCGAACGGCACCCGCGACAGCAGCAGCAACGAGGCGCAGAAGACGACGAGCACCGCCCCCAGCGTCCAGCGACGGTGGTTCAGCACCGTAGCCAGCATACGTGCGTAGGCGCCGTCGAGCCACGTGAGCGCCCGATCGATCGGCTTGTAGACGATGCCGAGACCCTTGTAGTCGTGTTCGCCGCCCTCCTTGTGCAGGATGTAGGCCGACAACATCGGGGTCAGCGAAATGGCCGCCGCCGTCGAAACGCTCACCACGATCGATACGATCCAGCCTAACTCGCGGAACATGATGCCCGAAAGGCCCGACACCAGCGTCAGCGGCAGGAACACGGCCACCGTCACCAGCGTGGTGGCGATTACCGACAGCCACACCTCGTTGGTGGCGTAGATCGCGGCCTCTTTCGGCTGCGAACCGCGTTCGATATGGGTCGTGATATTTTCCAGCACCACGATGGCATCGTCCACCACCATACCGATGGCGATCGACAGCGACGACAGCGAAATGATGTTGAGCGTCGATCCGACGGCATAGAGGTAGATGAACGAACAGATCAGCGAGACGGGAATCGTCAGACAGATGATGAACGTCGCCCGCCAGCGGCCCAAAAAGATCATCACCACGAGCACCACGAAAATGAAGGCATACATGATCGTCTCCGACAGCGACCCGATCGCGTCGGTGATCTCCTGCGAACCCTCGTAGATCAGCTCGATGTCGACGTCGCCCGGCAGCGAGGCGGCGATCGCCGGCAGACGCCTCTGCACCTCGTGCACGATGTCGACGGTATTGGCGCCCGACTGTTTCTGGATGATTACGCGCACGCCCAGCTGGCCGTTCACGCGCTCGTCCATCGTCGCCTTTTCGAGCGTATCGCGGATCTCGGCCACGTCGGAGAGCATCACCGTGCGTCCCCCGGCATTGGAAACCACGACCTTGCGCATCTCGTCGCTCAGCTTGAATTCGCCGTCGGCCTTGATGTTGAACGTGTTGTTGCCGATGTCGATCGTACCGCTCGGGATGTTGACGTTCTCGGCGGCGATGATGCTCCCGATCTGCTCGACCGACAACCCGTAGGCTTCGATCTTCTTGGGATCGACATTGACCTGCACCTCGCGTTCGGGAACGCCCATGACCGACACCGATCCCACGCCGTTGATGCGGTTGAGGTCGTTGACCAGCTTGTCGTCGAGAATCTTGTTCAGCGCCGGATAGCTCTCATCGGCCGTGACGGCGAGCATCATGACCGGAATCATCGACGACGAGAACTTGAATATCGTACGGTAATCCACGTCGTCGGGCAGCAGCGACTGCGTGCGGCTCACGGCATCGCGGATGTCATTGGCCGCCTCCGTCAGATCGGAGCCGTACTCGAATTCGAGCGTAATCATCGAGAAGTTGTCCGACGACTTCGAAGTCATCTTCTTGAGGTTCTCCACCGTATTGAGGTTATCCTCCAACACACGGGTGATATTGGTCTCGATATCGGCCGCATTGGCACCCGCATAGGACGTAATGACGGCGATCTGCGGGATCTCGATATCGGGATATTGATCGACGGCGAGGTTGTTCAGCGAAAATAGGCCGAAGACGATGACGCCGACGAAGATCAGAATGGTCGAAATCGGTTTTCGAACCGCTGTTTCGTATATTTTCATGTTCGATTCGTGCTAAAATTACTCTTTCACCTCCACTTCGACGCCGTCGGCCAGTCGTGAAAGCGCCGTCACGGCGATCTGCTCGCCATCGGCGACACCCGACAGAATGTCCACGTCGCTGCCGATCTGGCGGCCGACCTTCACGCTGCGGCGTTCGGCCTTGCCGTCCTTGACCACATAGAGGTAACGCTCGGACGAACCCACCTGTTTCAGCACGGCCACGTCGGGCACCATGATCCCCTCCTTGTCACCCATGTTGAAGGTCGAACGGGCGAACATGCCCGGACGCAGCTTCTCGTTACCGTTGGGAACGGTCACCTCGACGGTGAAGGTCCGCGTCGAAGCGTCGAGCGCCGGATAGATCAGCGACACCTTGCCCGCGAACACTTCGCCGGGGAAAATATCGGTGCGGATCTCGACAGGCATTCCCAGCTTCACGGCGGGATAGTACTGCTCCTGAACGTTGGCGATGATCTTCAACGGATTGATCTGCATGACGTGCAGCACCGGCGTCCCCGTGAACAGGTTGCCCGCTTCGTAGTTGCGCGCCGTCACGACGCCCGCAATGGGCGAACGCATCTCGATGTTCTTTTTCAGGTTGTCGAGCACCTCCTTCTGCACGTCGAGCGCAGCCTTGGTCTGTTCGAGCTGCTGCGCCGAGATGCCGCCGGCCTCATAGACCGGAACCAGCCGGTTGTAGTCGTCGAGCGCAGTCTGGTACTGCAACCGCTGCTGGTTGTACTGCGTCGGATCGAGCGTCACGAGCAGCTGCCCCGCCTTCACGCGCGAACCCACGTCGACCAGAATCCGGTCGATATGCACGCCCGAAACCGCAGGGGTAATATCGTTCTCCTTATAAGGCTCGATCTCGGAGGTATAGACCTCGTTCTGTTCGATCACCCGAAGCGCGGCGGGCACCGTCTTCGTCAACACTTTCTCGTCGGAGGCCGTCGATTCGGCCTGTTTCTTGCCCGTGCAGGATGCAGCCATAGCCGCCGCAACCAACATCACCAAAACTCTTTTCATACTTCTCTATCCGTTATATTCTTATTTTCAACTTTCGAACCGTCAGTTTCCGCCTACCTCCCTGCCGACGATCCGATCGTAGTCGGCCTGCGCGGAGAGGTAGTCGTAGATCGCCTGCGAATAATTCAAATGCGCCTGCGTACGGTTGAGCTGCGCCGAATTGAGTTCGAGAATCGTGCCTGCGCCCGCACGGAACCGCGTGTCGGAGATGTGGTAGGCTTTGTCGGCCTGTGCCATCGTCCGCGCCTGCGCCAGCATCGTCTCGCGCGCTGTCAGCAGGTTGTTGATCGCCGACTCCACGGCGACCGTCGTCTGGCGCTGCGCATAGTCGCGCTGCAAATCGAGCTGCTCGATCTGATTCTTCACCTGACGGGACTTATAGCTGTTCTTCAACCCTGAAAAGATCGGAATCGAGATCTGGACGCCGACCGAAATCGGATGCGTCCAGAAATACTTGCTGCTGTTCAGATCGGCCACGGCCTCGCCCGTACCCGCTTCGGCACCCCCGCTCACCATTTTGCGGAAATCCTCCATGTCGTTACCGGTAATGGTCGCCGAACCGAACGCCGCGACGGTCGGGATACGGGCGGCATTGGTCGTTTTCAACTGGTAGCGGAGCATTTCGGCCTGAATATCCAATGCGCGCAGATCGCTGTTCCGCGACACGTCGGTCGAGAGCGTTTCGCCGCCCGCGAGAACGACGTCTTTCATCTCGTCGAGGTTGCCGACCAGCTCGATCGACAACGCCTCGGGAACCGACAGGTACATTTTGAGTTGCAGCATGGCCACCCGAATCGAATTCTTCGTCTGCGTAATGGTCGGAAGCAGATTGCTCAGCTCCACCTGCGCCGTCAGGTAGTCGTACTCCGAGGCCACGCCCTGTTCGAACTTCACCTTCGTATCGTCCACCGTGCGCTGGATCGTAGCACGCGACTCTTCGAGCGTCGCCAGCGACTGTTCGGCCAGCAGGATATTGTAGAAGGCCTTTTTCACCTCGGCCACCAGCGTAATACGCGACGACCGCGCCGCCTCGACGGCCGATGCGATCTGCGTGCGGTTCAGCTTCAACGTCCGATAGACTGCCGGCGCGAAGAGCGGCACCGAGAGGCTGGCCGTACCGGTAAAGGTATTGTCGGCGCCGAACGAGATACCGCCGCGCATCGTCGACTTTTCGATCGCGCGGGTGTACTCCCCGCTCGCCGACAGCGACGGCAGCAGATTGCCGCGCGTCTCCTTCTTCATGTAATCGTAACGCTCCACGTCGAGATCGGCCACCTTGATCGTGGGGTTCTCGCTGAGGGCCATCTGGATCGCGTCGTCCAGCGTCAACCGGAGCTGCGCCGAGGCGCTTCCCGCTGCAAACGCACCGAAAGTCAGTGCGAAAATGAATCGCTTCATACCCGTTCTTCTCATCTGTAAGTTATTTCTTTCCGTTCTGTTTTTCGAGGAAATCGTCGATCAGGCGCATCCCCTTTTCGGTCGAAATACCCCGCAGGAAATTCACGACCAGAAACACCAGCGCCTCGTTCGTCGACATGTTGTGCGACAGCAACACGTCCTTGCGCACGATCAACCCCTCGACCGAATAACGCAGCAGCGTAATGGCCAGATCGAAGTTGACGATTCCCTGGAAATAGCCTTCTTCCACGCCGCGCGACAGTGCGATCTTGAACTGCTCCAACCCGTCCCGGCTGCGGCGTTCGGCAACGAGCCGCTCGTAGACTTTGGGATAGAAGCGCCGCAGGTTGCTTTGCAGCCGGTGGCTTATCTCCGCCTTATCCATTACGTCGCCGAAGACCAGCAGCATCGCTTCGAGCACGTTCTTCGCCTGTGCACCCAACTCGGCGTGCCGCCGGTCCTGCTCGCGCACATAATAGCTCAGACACTGGTAGAGCAACTCCTCCTTGTCGCCGAACTGTTCGTAAATCGTCCGTTTCGAGACGCCTATATGACGGGCGATATCGTCCATCCGCACCGCCTTGATGCCTTGTCCTACAAACATTTCGGCCGCCAATTGAATAATGGTCTCACGTTGCATACTCATCTCCTCACTGGTACGGCAGCAAAGGTAGACAAGAAAACTAAAAAAACAAAAATAGTTTTCTCTTTTTTGCAATGAATTTTCCGGAAGAACTCTCCGATTCGGCTTATTTCAGGATCAATATACTATATTTCAGATATTTAAAAAAGACAGAAGCCATATTTTCACGTCGCACTATCAGATATTATATCTGCGACAACTCGCTCTTCATACCACGTCCGGCCGCCTAAAAGGAGCTTCTGAAAAGACACGACCCCGAACGAAAGAATTCCATCAGGCAATTCATCCCCGCCCAACCCTGTCTCCATTATTCCGCCCCGCATACAGACACAGGCTCCGGCGGGCGGTGAAGCGTCATCCGGAACGACGATATACCGCAAAAACTGTCTCTTATACACATCTCCGAGCCCACGAGACTCG
>OWIO01002817.1_pt1 | contig 10655 bp, 10 predicted proteins | sample 1733011 | NCBI WGS metagenome assembly OWIO01 (sample SAMN05065779, study PRJEB22554) | human gut metagenome | biome: ENVO:2100002; feature: ENVO:00000062; material: ENVO:00002003 | host: Homo sapiens | place: USA | reverse complement strand
GACGTCGAGTCTCGTGGGCTCGGAGATGTGTATAAGAGACAGGACCCCAGGTCGGAGAACTCCTCGATCGCCCGCAGGCGGCGCCGCGCATCGGACGACAGCATCTCCTCGGGCGGCGAGAGCAGGTAGCAGTAGGCTTTCTGGTTGCTGCGCCCCACGCGCCCGCGCAACTGGTGCAGGTCGCTCAGGCCGAAATTCTGGGCATTGTCGACAATGATCGTATTGGCATTGGGGATGTCGATGCCGTTCTCGATGATCGTGGTCGAAACGAGCACGTCGAACTCCCCGTAGATAAAATCCATAATCAGTTTTTCGAGCTTCTCGGCCGGCATCTTGCCGTGTCCGACGGCCACGCGGGCCTTGGGGCATACGCGCGTGATAAGCCCTTGGATGGACATCAGGTCTTCGACGCGGTTATGGACGAAATATACCTGGCCGCCGCGTGCGAGCTCGGCCTCGACGGCGTCGCGGATGATCTCCTCGGAGAAGACATGCGACTCGGTGACGATCGGCTGGCGGTTGGGCGGCGGGGTCGAGATGACCGACAGGTCGCGCGAGCCCATGAGCGAAAATTGCAGCGTGCGCGGGATCGGCGTCGCCGTCAGGGTCAGCGTATCGACGTTGACGGCCATCTGCGTGAGTTTCTCCTTGGCCGCGACGCCGAACTTCTGTTCCTCATCGATGATCAGCAGCCCCAGGTCACGGAATTTGATCTGCTTGCCCAGTATTTTATGGGTGCCGATCAGGATATCGATACGCCCCGATTCGAGGTCGGCACGTATCTGCCCCGCCTCCTTGGCGGTCTTGGTGCGGTTGAGATACTCGACCCGCACGGGGAAATCGCGCAGGCGCTCCGAGAAGGAGCGGTAGTGTTGCAGGGCGAGGATCGTCGTCGGCACCAGCACCGCCACCTGCTTGCCGTCCACGGCAGCCTTGAATGCCGCGCGGATCGCCACCTCGGTCTTGCCGAAGCCCACGTCGCCGCAGACCAGCCTGTCCATCGGCTGGTCGGACTCCATGTCCTTCTTGACGGCCGCGACGGTCGTCTGCTGGTCGGGGGTGTCCTCCCACTGGAACGACGCCTCCAGCTCGTGCTGCAGGTAACTGTCGGGCGTGAATGCGAACCCTTTGCTGGCCTTGCGCTTGGCATAGAGGGCGATCAGCTCGCGCGAAATATCCTTGACGGCCTTCTTGGCGGCGTTCTTGAGTTTCTGCCATGCCCCGTTGCCGAGTTTATAGACCTTCGGCGGCTCGCCGTCGCCGGACTTGTAACGCGAAATGCGGTGGAGCGAATGGACGTTTACGAACAACACGTCGCCGTCCTTGTAAACCAGCTTGATAGCCTCGTGCACCTTGCCGTTCTCGTTGATCTTCACCAGCCCGTCGAAACGCCCCACGCCGTGGTCGATATGCACCACATAGTCGCCCGGGCGGAGCTGGTTCAGCTCGGCGACGGTCATCTGCTCGTCGCGCCGGATCTCGCCGTTGATGCGGTAACGCTGGTAACGGTCGAAAATCTGGTGGTCGGTATAGAGGCACAGTTTCAGGTCGTTGTCCACGAACCCCTCGTGCAGCGTAACGGAGAGCGACCGCACGGCGGCCTGCCCCCGGCCTATCTGGTGGAAGATGTTTTCGAGGCGTTCGACCTGCACCTTGTTCTCCGAGAGGATGTAGGTCGCATAACCCCGCAGCGAATTGCGGATCATGTCGTCGGCCAGCATCTCGAAATTCTTGTTGAACTTGGGCTGCGGGGCCGTGTCGAACACCACGGCCGCCGTGGCGGGGCGTTCCGGCAGGTTGTCGCGCAGCGCCACCACGCTGTTGCCGGCCATGTCGCGCAACAACACGTTGCGGCTGGTCAGCAGGCGGTCGATCTGCCCGGGATTCTCCATGTCCGCGAGCACCTTGCGGCGCAGGTCGTTGACACGGCGCAGCACATAGTCGGCATCGTAGAACCAGCAGGCCGCCGAAGAGCCCGCGAACTGCACGAACGACACCCGGGGTGCCTCGCCGGCATTGAGGTTAGGGATGATCTCCACCCGGTCGAGCTTGTCGGCCGAAAGCTGGCTCGAAATATTGAAACGGCGGATCGAGTCGACCTCGTCGCCGAAAAAGTCGATCCGGTAAGGCTTGCTTTCCGAATAGGAAAAGACATCGACGATACCTCCGCGCACGGAGTACTGCCCCGGTTCGTAGACGAAATCGACACGCGTGAAGTTCGCATCCGCAAGGGCATCTTCCAGCACGGCGATCGAAATCTTGTCGCCGAGCTTCACGGCAATCGTGTCGCGCTGCAACGTCGCGGCGTCGACGACCCGTTCGGCCAGCGCTTCGGGATAGGTGCAGACCACCAGGTATCCCTTCGTAAAGCCCCGCACGGCGTTCATCGCCGCGGTGCGCTGCACCACGCCCTGGGCATCCTCGGCGCCGTAGGCCGCCGAACGCTTGTAGGACGACGGGAAGAAATAGACCTGCTTCTCGTCCAGCAGGTTGTAAAAATCGTTCAGCAGGTAGGCCGCGGCATCCCGGTCTTCGGCCACGAAGATATGCACGCCCCCCGTTTTCGCCACTGCTGCCGCCGCATAAAACGAAAGAGCACCGCCGACCAGCTCTTTCAGGTGGACGGTTGCGCGCTCCTTCTTATATTCGCGGCACAATTTCGGCAGGGCCTTCGACCCGGCGGCGAACTGCGCCAGCTGCTCGCTGGCAGTCATAGTGTTACTTGTTAATCAGGTCGTTATCCTTGTCGTCGTGGTAATGCACCTCGACGATGCCGAGGCTCTGGTCTTCGACGACATGCAGGCGGAGTTTGTATTTCCACTCCCAGCGGCGGCGCAGCGACCAGATGCCCTTCCGCAGGAAAGCAGCCACATAGGGGCTGACCACCAGCTTGATATACTTGTGTCCCCGGTCTTGCGTGAGGAACGATATCTGGTTCTCGATCTTCTTGTCCAGCAGTACCGTAGGCTCGATCTTGCCCGTGCCGTTGCAGGTCGGGCAGACGTCCGACACCTCCTCCACGGCCACGGGACGCACCCGCTGGCGGGTGATCTGCATCAGCCCGAACTTGGTGAGCGGCAGCACCGTATGCTTGGCCTTGTCGGTGGACATCAGCTTGACCATCTCGTCGAAGAGCGCCTGTTTGTTCTGCGCCTTGTGCAGGTCGATGAAATCGATGATGACAATGCCCCCCAAATCGCGCAGGCGCAGCTGGCGGGCGATCTCCTTCGCGGCCGCCAGGTTGACGTCCATGGCGGTCTGCTCCTGGTTGTCCTCGGCCTTGGTGCGGTTGCCCGAATTGACGTCGATGACGTTCATGGCCTCCGTGCGCTCGATGATGAGGTAGGCGCCGCGTTTGAGCGACACGTACTTGGCGAAGAGCGACTTGATCTGCTTCGAGATGTCGAAGTTGTCGAAAATGGGCACGTTGCCCTTGTAGAGTTTGACGATCTTCTCCTTCTCGGGTTCGATCTGGCGGATGTAGCCGCGGATTTCGTTGTACATCGCCTCGTCGTCGACGGCGATCTGCGAGAAGGAGCCGTTCAGCGAGTCGCGGATGATCGTGTTGGCGCGGTTCATCTCGCTCATCAGCTGCGCCGGGGCCGACGCCGCGTTCTTCTTGATCGCCGCGCAGGTCTTGCGCCAGCGGTCGATCTGGGTCTGGATGTCGTGCTCGATGTCCTCGTCCTTGGCCTCCATGGCCGCCGTGCGGATGATGACGCCGAAATTCTTCGGCAGCACCGCCGCGGCAATGCGCTTGAGACGCTTCTTCTCGTCCGCCGAGCGGATTTTCTGCGAAAGGAAAACCTTCGAGGTGAAGGGAACCAGCACCACGTTGCGGCCGGCCAGCGAAATGTCGGCCGTCAGGCGCGGACCTTTGGTCGAAATGGCCTCCTTGGCCACCTGGACCATGATCTGCTGCCCCACCTGGAGGTATTCGCCGATCTTCCCGGTCTTCTCGACGGGCGGTTCGAGTTTCATGCTCTCGACGCGGAACCCGCGTTTTCCGGGCTGCTGCGAGGCGACGAGTTTCTGCAACGAGGGGAACTGCGGCCCCAGGTCGAGGTAGTGGATAAAGGCGTCCTTTTCGTGTCCGATGTTGACGAATGCCGCGTTCAGTCCCGGCATGATCTTGCGCACCTTCCCGAGGTAGATGTCCCCCACGGCGAAGCCCGTCTGGCACTGCTCCTTGTTCAGTTCGACGAGCACCTTGTCCTCGCACATGGCGATTGATATCTCGGTCGGGGTTACGTTTACGATTAATTCTCTGTTCATCTATCGTGTGTCGCGCTCCGGGAAACCGGGCGCGGTATGGCTAAAATTAGTACTGAAGCCGCGTTTTGCTGTGAAGTGGCGGCGAACTCCAAAGGGAAAAATGGATGCCGGAAACGTCCGGCGGAACGCGGGGCCCGGCGTCCGGAAAACCCGCGAAAAAGGCGGAAAAACCGCCCGAAAAATCGGAAACCCGAAAATAGGTAAAGCTAAAAGAACCCTTTGGCCCCTTTAGCTTTATCTATCGTTAGCACAAAGGTGCTACCCTACTTTTTCTTGTGACGGTTCTTACGAAGACGTTTTTTCCGCTTGTGGGTAGCCATCTTGTGACGCTTATGCTTCTTTCCGTTTGGCATAGTCCTTAAATTTTAAGAGGTTCTTATTATCCGTTATTTCACCTTCGCTGCGAAGCTCTTTGCGGGCTTGAAAGCGGGGATGTTGTGTTCGGGAATGGTGATCGTCGTGTTCTTCGAGATGTTGCGGGCAACCTTCTTGGCGCGCTTCTTCACGATGAAGCTGCCGAAACCACGGAGATACACGTTATTTTTTTGGGTGAGCGACGTCTTGATGCTCTCCATGAAAGCCTCGACGATAGCCTGCACCTGCACCTTCTCAACGCCGGTGCTTTTAGCGATTTCGCTTACGATATCTGCCTTTGTCATGTTTATATAGTATTTAAAATTAAGTTCATCCAAAATGATTCGGAGTGCAAATATACGCTTTATTTACATATCCGCCAATAATCGGCAATTTTTTTTCACTTTTTTCCCGCGGCAGTGTAGTCTGCACGTTCACAACACGATAACAAATATCGGGCAAAACCCGGGCCAAAATTAAAATATTCTATATCAGATATTTATTCCGAAGGCTCGACGTAAACGCCAAAAAACATTAAACAACTGTATTACAAGCACATATTAAACACATATCCCGACAGAATAAAGAATAAAGTCATCACTCCGAAGAATATCCCGATCAGCCGCCATGTCATCACCTTTTTCAACATCGTGGCTTCCGGCAACGATAACCCGACAACGCCCATCATAAAGGCGATAGCCGTCCCCAGCGGAATGCCTTTGGTCACGAAGACCTGCACCACCGGAACGATTCCGGCGGCGTTGGCATACATCGGTACGGCGCAAACGACAGCCAATGGCACGGCAAACCAATTATCTTTCGACATATATTGCTCGAAAAATCCTTCGGGCACATACCCGTGCATCGCCGCACCTGCACCGATACCGATCAACACATATACCAGCACACCCCGCACAATACCCCACGCATCGCGCACAATGACGGGAAGCCGTCGAACGAACGGCGTGCGCTCTTCCGCCCAAACTTCCGATTTCGTATCGGACTGCGCCTGCAGCTGCCGCACCCACGGCGAAAGATAGCGTTCCAGCCTGAAGCGGCCGAGTACAAAGCCACCGATCATGCCGAGCAGAATGCCGCTCACAACATAAATCGCCGTCGCCCGCAGGCCGAACGAACCAAGGAACATCGCCACGGCAACCTCATTCACAAGCGGCGAGGTAATCAGAAACGCAAATGTCACACCCAAAGGAATCCCGCCTTTGACAAAACCGATAAACAACGGGATCGACGAGCAGGAGCAAAACGGCGTGATAGCCCCGAACAGCGATGCAAAAAGGTATTGAAACCCGTACAGTTTGCGGGTCGTAAGGTAATGGCGCAGTTTGTCAATCGGAAAATAGGCATTGACGATTCCCATTACCATACTGATCAAGAACAGCAGGATCAGAATTTTGACACTGTCGTAGAAAAAGAAATTGACAGCGCTTCCGAAATGTGTTTCGGCGCTCATCCCGAATACGCCGTAGACGAGCCAGTCGGCAAATCGTTGAATCATCGTTTTAACAGAAATAAATTGCTCCATAATAAATGCCCACGGCTATAAAAAGCAAGCCTACAATCCGCGAGAGCCACTTTTGAATCGCCTGCATCCGGTTGTAGAATGCGCCCAACCCGGCAACGCTGTACGCCAACAGCCATGCGACGATGACCACAGGAAGCCCCGTAGCGACAGCGAATACGGCAGGCAGGAGATAACCGCCCGTTTCTGCGGCCGACATCGGAATAAGCATTCCGAAATAGAAAACGCCGCTCGTCGGGCAGAACGCCAGAGAAAAAGAATGCCGAGCAACAGCGCACCCCATCCGCCACCCCGCCCCATCCGCTCGCCGCGCCCCGAGAACCCAAAATTCGGCAGGTTGAGCCGATGTCCGAAGAGCATAAACAATCCGATCAGAATCAGCGCCGGAGCGATCAGCATTTCTCCCCATTTGCCGATTGCCTTCTGAATGGCGAAAACACTCGCCCCCGCACGCAGCACAGCAATCAGCACCGCACCCAGCAACGTGTAGGTCGCGACACGTCCGAGCGTGTAAAGCAAACCATTGAGAAAAACGCGGCGGCGGTTTTCCAAATCCTTCGAGATATAACCCACCGCGGCGATGTTCGTCGCCAGCGGGCAGGGGCTTACGGCGGTCAGCAGGCCGAGCAGAAAAGCGGTCAGTATCGGAACGGTCGAGCCGTCCAGCAAGTGCTGCAAACATTCCATACCTATTCGCCCAACTGTTTTCGAATTTCGGCACAGAGTTCCGCTTTAAATTGCTCCGGATTCGTGCGAGCATTGGCAAAGGCGAACTGCGTCAAATCGGTTACGGTTTCTTTCCCGTCCCGCCATTTATTCAGCAACAGCGCCGACCACGTCACTTCATATCTGTCGGCCAACGCTTCATTTTCCGGCTTTGCAATGTCAATAATACGAAAATACACCTCTCCGGCCCCAACCTGCCCGGCGAAATCGGTTTCGACAACCTCTTTCACGCCGGTTTCAATCGCAATACAGGTCGCGCAGCGTTTTGCCCCGTAGAAACAAAGCACTTCGACACAATCATCCTGCTGCCTATCGGCAACGGTTTTTCGCGGATTATTTCCGCAGGCGGCAAATGCTGCGGCAGCCACAAGCAACAATAATCTTTTCATGGCGAATTATTTTGTCAGCAGTTCCTTGACCTCTGCAAGCGATAATTTCCGCCCTTTGGCTACGACCTGCTCATCCACGACCAACGCCGGCAGGGCCATCACATTGTAGGACATGATTTTCATGATGTCCTCTTCCTTTACGACCGTCGCCGCCAATTTCAACTCGGCGACCACCTGCTTTACCGTTTCGTGGAGTACCTTGCATCCGGCGCACCCCGTTCCCAATACTTTAATCTCCATATCTGCTTTTCATTAAATGTAATTCGCCGAACAACGAACAATATCAATAAAAAAAGTCGTTCACCCGCAGCAGGAATCTTTGTCCTTGCAGTCACAGAAGAAACCGACAAAAAGATTGCGCGCCACCGTCCAATTCGCACGGTTGATACAATAACGGACTTTCGGTGTTTCGATTTCACCCTGTATCAATCCGGCCTCTTTCAACTCCTTTAGATGCTGCGATACGGTCGCTTTGGCAATCGGCAACACTTCGTGAATATCCCCGAAAAAGCAACTGTCCTGCCTGACAAGGAATTGCAGAATAGCCATCCGCGCCGGATGCCCCATCGCCTTGGCAAAGCGGGCAATTTGTTCCTCCTGGTCCGTATAGGCCTTTTTCGTCATATCCGTTATCATTGTTCGCAAATATACGAACAATATTCCGTTCCAGCAAAAAATTACCGCAATATTCACACAAAACCGGAGCCGACCCAATAAACCGCGGGGTTTTTGCGTTTGATGATAAAAACATTAATTTTGCAAATTCTAAATCCGATAACGGTATGGTCAAAATACTCTGGGTCGACGACGAAGTCGAACTGCTGAAGCCCCACGTGCTGTTCCTCCAGCAGAAGGGCTATGAAGTGGACACCTGCAACAACGGATACGACGCGATCGACATGGCTTCCGAAGGAGCCTACGACCTGATCATCCTCGACGAAATGATGCCCGGCATGACGGGACTCGAAACCCTTCCCAAGATCAAGGAGGTGCGCCCCACGACGCCCGTGATCATGGTCACCAAGAGCGAGGAGGAGAACATCATGGACAAGGCCGTGGGGTCGAAGATCGCCGACTACCTCATCAAGCCCGTCAACCCCAACCAGGTGCTGCTCTCGATCAAGAAGAACGTGCACCAGCAACAGCTGGTGACCGAGCAGACCACCGCCGACTACCGTTCGGAGTTCGGCCGCATCTCGTCCTCGCTCCAGATGGCCGACACGTTCCAGGACTGGTGCGCGCTCTACCGCAAGCTCACCGCATGGGAGGTCGAACTGGCGGAATCCACCGACCAGAGCATCAAGGAGGTGCTGACCTACCAGAAAAGCGAGGCCAACCAGGAGTTCTGCAAGTTCGTGCGCCGCAACTACTACAACTGGATCAACAAGCGCTCGGACGACACCCCCGTGATGTCGCACACGCTCATGCGCACCAACATCTTCCCCGTCGTCGACGAGAACCCCAAGACCACGCTGCTGCTGATCGACAACTTCCGCTACGACCAGTGGCGGTCGATTTCGTCGCTGCTGCGGGGCTGGTACGACGTGGCGCAGGACGACTTTTACTGCGCCATCCTCCCCACCGCCACGCAGTACGCCCGCAACGCCGTCTTCGCGGGGCTGATGCCGCTGGCCATCGACCGCCTGATGCCCAACAAGTGGCTCAACGACAACGAGGAGGGCGGCAAGAACCAGTACGAGGAGGAGTTTCTGAAGCGGCTGATGAGCCAGAACGGCAAGAACTGGAAGTTCTCGTTCGACAAGCTGGTGCGCCCGGAGCAGGGGCGCAAGCTGGTGGACAACATCCAGAAGGTCTACGACGCCGATTTCTCGGTCATCGTCTACAACTTCCTCGACATCCTTTCGCACGCACGTACCGAGACCGACATCATCCGCGAGCTGACCGAGGACGACGCGGCATTCCGGTCGCTGACGCGCTCGTGGTTCGAGCACTCCGACCTCTACACCATCCTCAAGCTCCTCTCGGAGCGGGGGCACACGGTCGTGATCACCTCCGACCACGGCACCATCCGCGTGGACAACCCCGTCAAGGTGACGGGCGACCGCGAGACCTCGGCCAACCTGCGCTACAAGACGGGGCGCAACCTGGCCTACAACTCGCGCGACGTCTACGAGATACTGAAACCCGAGGACGTACAGCTGCCGTCGAGCAACCTCACGTCGAGCTATATCTTCGCCTACAATTCGGATTTCCTGGTCTACAACAACGATGCGAACCGCCACATCCGCTATTACCGCAACACGTTCCAGCACGGCGGCATCTCGATGGAAGAAATGATCGTACCTTATATCGTCTTAAAACCCAAGCAGTAATATGAAAACGATCCACATCACCTCGCAAGACGAACTGCCGGACGTCGCCGAGGCGGTCATCGAAGCGCTCGGCCGCCGCACGGTAGTCGCACTGCGCGGAGAAATGGGCGCGGGCAAAACCACGCTGATCCGCGAGATCGCAGCCCAACTGGGCGCCACGGACACCGTAACCAGTCCTACGTTCGCCATCGTGAACCAGTACAAGGGCAAGGGCAACCGCCGTATCCATCATTTCGATTTCTACCGGATCAACGACATCCGCGAAGCCTATGATTTCGGTTACGAAGAGTATTTTTTCTCGGGCGACCTCTGCCTGGTCGAATGGCCCGAAAAGATCGAGCAGCTCCTGCCCGAGAACGTGATGACGGTGCGCATCACCGTCGACAGCGACACGGCACGCACGTTCGAAATCGACTGAAGCCCGGCCAACGCCCCGCGACACTACGACCATGGCAGACGGTTTCCGCATCGCATTCTGCATCGAATGCCATAAATACACCCCTGTCCTGCAGGAGTTGTGCCGACAGTTGCAGCACCCCGAAGCGGATATTTTCATCCATGTCGATGCGAAATCCGACATCGGGGATTTTGCGCCGCTGCGTCCCCTGGCACGTTTCATCCACCCGCGCAGCAAGGTGTACTGGGGCGAGTACGGCCAGATCGACTGCATGCTCAAACTGCTCCGGGCCACCTGTAACGGCGACTACCGCTACATCGCCATTCTCTCGGGCGACACCCTGCCGCTACGCCCCTGCGGGCAGATACACGATTTCCTCGAAGCGTGCTACCCGCGGCAGTTCGCGGACATGCAGCCCGAACTGCACATCACCGAGCTGACGCAGAAGATGCAGTGGTGCCACTACCCCGACAGGAACGATTGGATCGGGCACCTGCCGGGCTATTTCCGCAAAAGGCTCTACAAACGGCTGCGCCCCGGGGACAACCCCTATTTCAGAACATTGCCGCCGCTCGAAAAGGGTTCCAACTGGATCGTCGTCACCGACCGCTTCCGGGATTTTGTGTTCGATTATCTGCGCA
>OWIO01002801.1_pt1 | contig 10713 bp, 6 predicted proteins | sample 1733011 | NCBI WGS metagenome assembly OWIO01 (sample SAMN05065779, study PRJEB22554) | human gut metagenome | biome: ENVO:2100002; feature: ENVO:00000062; material: ENVO:00002003 | host: Homo sapiens | place: USA | reverse complement strand
CTACACAAGGAGTATCGTCGGCAGCGTCAGATGTGTATAAGAGACAGACACCACCTTTCTCCTGTATCTTTTCTTCTTCTTCGTTCTCGTCGAAATTGTGATCTTCCATCAGCATAAAACTTTTAGGGTTATCCAAAAATTTTTGGCCTTCATCCGTTAGTTTGATTACTCCGTATTGTTCTATATCTTTTTCGATAAATGAACTGACTAAAGCCCTCCGGTATACCATCGTCCAGAATTGCCGGCTTTTTTCCGAACCGGCACCGAATAATTCCAGTTTATCATGCTTATACGATTTGATGGCAGAATCGGCTTCACCGATGAGGATATTAACCAAATGTTCGATTTTGAATTTTTCTTTAACATCGCTGACCAGTTGCAGGGCATCGACCATATAATCTTCGCCTTCGAACTCTTTCTTCGGATAGAGGCAGTTGTCACAACAGCCGCAGTTGTCTTCTTCATAGGTTTCTCCGAAATAATGGAGCAGTACTTTACGCCGGCATAAAGAAGTCTCGGCATAAGCGACTGTTTCCATCAGCAATTGTTTACCGATTTCCTGTTCGGCAATGGGTTTCCCCTGCATAAACTTTTCGAGCTTTTGGATGTCTTTAAAACTATAATAAGTCAGACAGATTCCTTCGCCACCATCCCGTCCTGCCCGTCCTGTCTCCTGATAATACCCTTCGAGACTTTTAGGAATGTCGTAATGGATGACAAAGCGTACGTCTGGTTTGTCGATCCCCATACCGAAAGCGATGGTCGCTACAATAACGTCCACCTCTTCCATCAGGAAGCGGTCCTGGTTGGTACTTCGGGTACTGGCATCCATTCCCGCATGATAAGGAGCTGCTTTGATACCGTTGATACTAAGCACTTCTGCCAGTTCTTCCACTTTCTTCCGGCTCAGACAGTAGATGATACCGGATTTCCCTTCATGGTTTTTAATAAACTTAATAATGTCTTTCGTGACATCTCCTTGTTTAGGACGTACTTCGTAGTATAGGTTCGGTCGGTTGAAAGAAGATTTAAAAACCTGGGCATCCATCATATCCAGGTTCTTCTGGATGTCGTTCTGCACTTTGGGTGTCGCTGTCGCAGTCAATGCAATGATCGGCGCTTTACCGATTTCTTCGACGATCGGACGGATTTTCCGGTATTCTGTCCGGAAATCGTGGCCCCATTCCGAGATACAATGTGCCTCATCCACAGCAAAGAAAGAAATCTTGATCTTCTTTAGAAATTCAACATTACTTTCCTTAGTCAAGGATTCGGGAGCAACATAGAGCATTTTCGTTTTACCGCTCAAAATGTCTTCTTTCACATTTAAAATCTCATTTTTGGTCAACGAAGAGTTGAGAAAATGCGCAACTCCTTCAGCGGCTGAAAATGAACGCATGGCATCCACCTGATTTTTCATCAGAGCAATCAGCGGAGAAATAATGATCGCGGTGCCCTCGAGAAGCAATGCCGGTAATTGATAACACAACGATTTACCACCTCCTGTAGGCATCAATACAAAAGTGTTATTTCCTGCCAGCACGTTCTTAATGATGGCTTCCTGATTTCCTTTGAAATGATCGAAGCCAAAATACTCTTTTAATTTTGCGTGTAAATTAATCTGCAATCCCATTGTATTATTCATATATTTTGCACACCCTTTTTCTCAAGGAAATGCAAATTTATAACTTAATTTGTTTGGACAAACAAAATGGCACAATAAATGTTATGATCACCTAAGCAAATGAATGACAAAAATTGGTACTTTTGTCGTTTAGTAAAGTTATGGGAAAAAAATCGGGTTACCATAATTTTTTCTGATTTTTTTGGCATAAATATTGTCTATTGTTTAAGAAATATTTTAAAGAATAATCTAAGATGGTTGATATTAAGGAGGTTGCAAAAAAAGTGATTGCTGATGAAGCTTTAGCTATACAGAATCTGGCTCGATTTATCGATGACGATTTCGAAAAAGTGGTCCGGTTGATCTATAATACGAAAGGACGGGTGATCGTTACTGGTATAGGTAAAAGTGCCATTATTGCCCAAAAAATAGTGGCTACCCTTAATTCGACCGGTACTCCTGCTGTTTTTATGCATGCGGCCGACGCTATCCACGGTGATCTGGGGATGATTTGCCATGACGATGTCGTCATTTGTATTTCCAAAAGCGGGAATACCCCTGAAATCAAGGTACTGGTTCCGTTGATCCGGAATGTCGGTAACGAACAAATCGTGGCTATGGTATCGAATACCGACTCTTTTCTGGCAAAGAATGCGGCTTATGTATTGAAAGCGCAGGTCGACCGTGAAGCTTGCCCGAATAATCTGGCGCCGACCAACTCGACGACAGCGCAACTTGTGATGGGAGATGCCCTTGCTATTTGTCTGATCCAATGCAGGAGTTTTTCAAGTCGCGATTTTGCTAAATATCATCCCGGAGGATCCTTGGGTAAACGTTTATATACCCGGGTATCTGATGTATTCGATCAGGATAACCGGCCTTATGTATCTTTGGAAGACGGAATCCGTAAAGTGATATTGGAGATGTCGGGCGGAAGATTGGGCGCAGTGGCGGTGACCGATGCCGAAGGAGGATTGTTAGGTATTATTACCGACGGGGATTTGAGACGTATGCTCGAGAAATATGAAGATGTGGATGGCTTGAAAGCCCGGGATATTATGTCGGTTTCTCCGAAAACTATTCAGGAAGAAGAACTCGCTTACAACGCTTTCCAGAAAATGGAACAGAATAGTATTACTCAATTGGTGGTGGTGGACGAAGATAAAAAATACAAGGGAATGGTTCATATCCACGATATATTGAGAGAAGGTGTAGTCTGATTTTATCGGCCGACACCGGAAATGAACAGGAAAATAAGAATAAATATAAATACAGGATCGTGTAGAATGGAGAAGTCAGAGCGATAATAAGGGGACAGGGAGTGTAATGATCATGAATAAAAGAATCGTATTATTAGTTGTATTGCTATTACTGGGACAATACACATGGGCTCAGAGTACCCGGGTGAAAGGGAAAGTGACGGATGCTAAGACGGGAGAAGTTTTACCTCTGGTCAATGTTTTTTTTACCGGGACGACTATTGGAATGACCACCGACTTCGATGGAGAATATTACCTCGAAACCCGCGAAGAAGTGACTGAGCTCCAAGCGTCTTTTGTCGGTTATCTTCCGAAAACAGTAAAGATAAACAAGGGGGCGTACAATGCTGTCGATTTTCAGCTGGAACCTCAGACTTTCGATCTGGACGAGGTAAAAGTTACTCCCGGAGAAAATCCGGCACATGCGATCCTCCGGAATGTCAGTAAAAATAAATACAGAAATAATCCTGCCCGGTTCGAACAATATTATTGTAAGACTTATACCAAGATGGAGCTCGACCTGACGAATATCAAGCCAGGGTTTAAAAATAAGAAGTTACAAAAGAATTTCGGATTTATCTTCGAGCACATGGATACTTCGGTCATTACGGGAAAGGCTTATCTGCCTGTGATGATTTCCGAAGCTTCTGCCGATTATTATTACCGGAAGTCACCGTCCTTATCCCGGGAGATTGTGAATGCCAGCCGGATCTCCGGTATTGAAGAAGATTATACCGTGGCGCAGTTTACCGGCCATTTACATGCTAATGTCAATTTTTACGATAACTATATCGATATTTTCGAAGTGCGTTTTGCCAGTCCGCTTTCGGAGCACGGGCTTTTATTCTATAAATATTTCCTGGTCGATAGTTTGCAGATCGATGGCCGGAAGACCTATAAAATCAGATTCCACCCTAAATCTTTCTCTACACCTGTATTGGATGGGGAAGTAAATATCGATTCGATGACCTGGGCATTGCAATCGGCTCACGTCAAAATGATGAAGGGGTTGAATGTGAACTGGATCAGACACCTGGTGTTGGATAATGAAAATCAGTTCCTGGACGATTCGGTCTGGTTTCCGAAGCAGGATAAAATCTTTGCCGACTTTTCCATCGTCATGTCCGATTCTTCGAAGATGGTGTCCTTTTTGGGGCACCGGCAAGTAGATTATTCGCATATACAGCTGAATCCGGACATTCCCGACAGGGTGCTCAAAATGGATAATAATGTGATTATCGATAATAATGTCCTGAAAAATGACGATCGTTTTTGGGATACGATCCGGCCCTATGCATTGAGTGGTAAGGAAAAACAGATCTATGGTATGGTTGATTCGATTAAAAATGTACCCCTGTATCAAAATATATACACGATTGTCTCTATGGTCCTGGGTGGGTATTACGATACCGAATATGTAGAGTGGGGACCTTATTATAAGTTACTTAGCTTCAACAAACAGGAAGGATGCCGTTTTCAGTTGGGCGCCCGGACTACAACCGATTTCAGTAAGAAAATCCGTCTTTTCGGTTACGGAGCCTATGGAACGAAGGATCGTCGCTGGAAAGGAGCTGGTGGATTCGATTATTCCTTCAACGATTTACCGACTTCGAAGTTATCGGTTGCTTTCAAACACGATGTCGTGCAGCTGGGAGCGGGAATCAATGCGTTTACCGAAGGAAATATCCTGAGTTCAATCTTTTCGAGAGGGGATAACGATCGGTTGAGTATGGTCAACCAGTTGGATGTGAACTTTGAAAAAGAATGGCGGCAAGGGGTTTCCAATACTTTGGGGGTACAGGTCAGGGACCTGTTTTCTAATCCTTATGTGCCTTTTGTGAAACCTGACGGAGAATTGATGCCCTCTATACAGTCGACGATAGTACGCTTGAATACCCGTTTGTCTAAAGATGAAATAGTCGTTCGTAAAGCATTCGATAAATACAGTTTAGGGTCCGATTATCCGATTATCGGCGTCGATTTGGCCATGGGAGTGAAGGGGCTGTTTAAAAATGACTATGAATTTTACCGGGCTGTAGCTTCTATCAACTATGATTTTCCGATTTCGCCGATCGGTAAGTCTCATGTGGTACTGACCGGAGGAAAGATTTTCGGAAAAGTGCCTTATCCTTTACTGAAACTTCACGAAGGAAACGCTACCTATTTTTACGACCCTTATGCTTTTTCGTGTATGAATTACTATGAGTTTGCTTCGGATACCTGGCTGGCATTTTTCTACGAACATCACTTTAAAGGTTTCTTTTTGGGGAAGATCCCTTTGATGAAAAAATTGAAATGGCGGGAAGTGTTTATTTTCAAAGGATTGATCGGCACACTTTCCGATAAGAATAACGGAAGCCTGCCCGATACCCGGGCCGTACTGTTATTCCCCGAGGGAATGTCCTCGGTGTCCAAGCCTTATTTTGAAACAGGGGTCGGCATAGAAAATATTTTCCGGCTGTTCCGGATCGATGCGATATGGAGACTGACTCACCGCGAAGACCGGCCAGGACAACATGTTCAGAATTTTGCTATTAATTTTTCTGTTCATTTGAATTTTTAAATCATTTTCCTGCAGGCATTGTATTTTTTTTTCTTCCTCTCTGTCTTTTTCTTATCTTTGTATTCTAAAACAGCACGTGATGATACTAAAAGCAGAACATTTGATAAAAAAATATAAAAGTCGTACCGTTGTCAAAGATGTATCGGTGCAAGTGGAGCAAGGGGAGATTGTGGGTTTGTTGGGGCCTAATGGTGCTGGGAAAACGACTTCTTTTTATATGATTGTCGGACTGATCACTCCGAATGGCGGGCGGATCTTTCTGGATGATCAGGAAATAACCAAAGAACCGGTTTATAAACGTGCACAGTTGGGGGTAGGTTATCTGGCACAGGAGGCTTCGGTGTTCCGGCGGCTGAGTGTCGAAGATAATATCCGTGCTGTATTGGAAATGACCAAAATGACCAAAGAAGAGCAGAAAGACCGGCTCGAAGAAATGCTCGACGAATTCGGGTTGCAGCATATCCGTAAAAGTCTTGGAATCCAGTTGTCGGGAGGAGAACGACGCCGTACGGAAATTGCCCGGGCACTTTCGATTCGGCCTAAATTTATTCTGTTGGACGAGCCTTTTGCCGGTGTAGACCCTATCGCAGTCGAAGATATTCAAAATATCGTACAGAAATTGAAGGATAAGAACATCGGTATTTTGATTACCGACCACAATGTACAGGAAACACTTTCGATCACCGACCGGGCCTATCTGCTTTACGACGGCCGTATTCTGCAAGCCGGGCAATATTCGCATCTAGCTGCCGACCCGGAGGTACGAAGAGTATATTTGGGGAAAAATTTTGAATTGCGCCGCAAAAAATAATCTCCGGCTAAAACGTAGAATTATTCCGGTCCCCGAACACGAACAAGGACCGGAATAGAAAGAAAAAATAAACCTGGATTTTTATTTTTAATTATTATTTCTTTTTATTAATTTCCGCAACAAAAATATCCAATTCAGAAGAGTAAACCTGTATGGTCCAAGTTCATTACGGAGGTATTGATAAGCTCTTTTTTTTAAGGTTTTCAGTGTATTAACCGAAATTTTCAATTGTTCGGCGATTTGGGGATTAGATACTCCTTTCAGCGTCAGTAGTACAATTTTTCGTGTCTGTTCCGGTAATTTATAAATTGCATCGTACATAGATCCGAATACCTCCTCTTCTATGATTTTACGCTCCAATGGCTCCCTCAATTCATTTTGTAGCCATACATTGAGTTCTGTACTATTCCTGTTCCGTACTTTGTCATGCCGGAGATAATCAAGTGCTGCATTCCGGACATTCCGGAAAAGATATACACGGATAGCTGCAAAGCTGTCAAATCCTTTTAAATGATCCCACAACTGGATAAAAGCCTCTTGTACCAAATCTTCCGCTATGTCTTTGTCTTTAACATAGTGAAATGCGAATGACCAAAGTGAAGTGTAATGGCGGTCGAATAACCGGTCGAATACATCTGGCTGGTCATATGAGAACTCCTGTGAATCAGTTTTAGCCTGGTTGTCTGGGGCTTTTTTCAGCATAGTATAATAAATAACACACAAAAATAATGACAAATATATGAAATTACTTATTTCCCCCTATAATTAATTAGTAATCCTATATATTTTTTCAGCCATTAAAATATTTTATGTTCTCTACTATATCATTTTTTTCCGATTGTTTCTAATGCTTTGTCTACAACTAATACTTCATTACCTGGCATGTATCCGGAATGGGTCCATACCACTTTCTTATCGTTTATAACTAAAACATGGGGAATTGCTGAAATATTGAATGCTTTATATAGCTCTTTGTTCGGGTCGAGCAGTACTTCGAAAGGCCATTTTTTCCCTTTTACAAGGGATTTGACTTTAGCCATTGCTCTGGCATCATCAATTGATACTGCTATAATCCGGACTTTATTTTTCCAGGAGTCTTCCAAATCTTTTAATGCTTCCAGTTCGCTTTGGCAAGGCTTACACCAGGTCGCCCAAAACGATACGATTACCGGTCCTTGTTGTACAGCTTCTTTAAAAGTAATTTCTTTTCCGTCCAATTGTTTTAAGGTTACATTTTCCGGAATCGTCTGTCCGGAAAGTTGTAGGTCACAGATCAGTGAAGTGAGTAAAATTAAAATTTTTGTTTTCATTTTTTCTTTTTATTAGGATGAATAAGTTATTTCTTTAAAAAAAACGTGTACCCCTGTTATTCGGGTGACAACTCTTTTGATTTTCTAAATAAAATCATAGGGATATTTCCGGGAAACGAATGAAATGGAGCTTACCCTTTGCCTCTGGAAAAATATTTTTCCTGAAATGTGTTTTTTTTCAGTCACCCTGTCGGGTGGGGTGTACGTTCTTTATTTGAAAAATAACTTTTAAACTTATAAAATTATGAGAAAATCGTTTTTATTGTTTTTGTCTGTTATCTGTGTGATAGCGTTTTCTTGTTCTGATTCGGATGATGGAGACGATACTGGTGACGGCATTTTAAGCAGTCTTACCCTGACTTCAGACCGTTCTTATTTTTCTGCAGATGGGGTGGATGCTGTAGTTTTTACCGTGAAGGACAATACCGGGAAAGATGTAAGTACACAGTGTGTGTATAAAGCCAATGACCAGGAATTAGTCGATAACACTTTGTCTTCTGCCACTCCGGGTACCTATAAAGTTGTAGCAACTTACAAGGGAATAGTATCTAATACCTTGGATGTGATTGCTATGAATGAGAATGTAAAGTTAAAGGTGGCTTCTGATAAAAAGAGTATTGTGGCAGACGGGGGAGATTTTGCCTGTCTTTATTTAGTTGATGAACAGGGAAGCCGTATTTCTGGAGGAGAGTTTTATATCGACGGGAAAAAGTTAGATAGCCCCTATTTCGGAACGACAGAGGCCGGGATGCATCGAATTACTGCAATATGGCAGGGTAAAGAAGCTGAAGAGGCATTGAATTTGGGAGCATTTAAAGAAGGTGAATTTACTGCGCGTATGTTGGTAGAAAGTCTGACAGGAACGAATTGCGGATACTGTACCAATACGATCAAATTACTGACTGAAGGAGATGCATTGGCCCGGAAAGATCCCAGAATCGTTTTGATCGAGACGCATTATGAGGGACAATCTCCTGAAATGTGGCAGAAATACGATGAACGTAGCCGGGAGATGGAGAAAGCTTTTATTGCATATTTCGGTTCTACGGGTACTCCTTCGGTATATTTAGATCGTAATAAAGATAAATTTTCAGTTGATGCCATGGGGCGTGATGGGTTACTGTCAGCTATTAAATCCAAGGCTGAGGTTGCTATCGCCATTAAAAATTCTTTGTCGGAAGATAAAAAACAAGTTGAATTGACTGCCGTGATCGGTAGTAAAAAATCTTTCAACGGTAAAGTGATCGCTGCTTTGGTTGAAGATGGTATGTATTTGAATCATGTTTCTTTGGGGATGATAGAGTGGTTCCATACTATGCGTGATTATATGCCTTCATTTGAAGGAGAGGAAGCGGTGGCTTTTGAACCGGGTGCTCCGAAAGAAATTAAATTCCAGCTCAATATGGGAAAAGCAGATCCGGTAAAGAGTACGCTTGTGGTTTTTGTAACGAACGAACAGGGGTTGGTTGAGAATGTTCAGCAGGTAGTTGTTGGGACGAATGTCGGTTATTAAATCTTTGAATATAGGTAGGAATGTATAAGTGTAAAATTCCTGTTTTATTGGTTGTATTTGCTGTATTTTCCGGGTTTGTACAAGCCCAGGAAATACAGCGCTCCAAGGGACATTTTAGCGGAAGTCTGGAGACGAACTGGGGATTCTACATGAAGGATGATAAGTTGGGGGTGAAGAAGGTGGAAGATAAAGTGGCTACCAATACTTATCTGACTTTAGGATATTCATTTAAAGCTTTCCGTTTTGGTTTGGAATATGATATCTATGAACCACCAATGATCGGTTTTTCTCCGGAATGGGAGGGATGTAAGTTGATGAGAGGATTTGCTGAATGGGCCGGTGAGTCTTTGGAATTACGTGCAGGGACGGTATATGAACAGTTTGGAAGTGGTTTGATTTTTCGTACTTATGAGGAAAGGGCCTTGGGGATTAATAATGCCTTGATGGGGGGGAATATCAGGTGGCGTCCGTGGGATGGGGTGACTTTGAAAGTCGTGGCCGGAGTACCGCAGAAATTTCAGGAATATGCTCCGGTACGGATCTATGGTACAGATGGAGAAATAGATTTGGGAAGTTTGTTGTTCCCGGAAAACGGAATGCTGCTTTCGGTGGGTGGTTCCTGGGTATTGCGTGATGACAGAAGTGATGAACATAATGTGAAGGCCGACCGGGTAGTACGGAATTATGCCGGCAGGCTGGATTTGTCCAAAGGGATATTTTCCCTGGGAGGGGAATATGTTGCAAAAAGTCGCTCTGTGTATTGGGACGACGCATATAACATCCGCTATGGAAAAGGTCGTAATGTACTGTTGTATGCAGGGATCGATGCTCCGGGAATAGGTTTTTCCGCAACATTTCGTGCTTTTGAAAACGGAGATTTGCGGGTCGACGATTGCTTAAACGATGAAAGTGTCAGTTTGAATTATGTGCCGGCATTGACCATGCAACATAAATATGCATTGTTGACTTTATTTCCGCATGAGATAAAAATGGCAGGAGAGACAGGAGGACAATTCAGTTTGTTTGGGGAGCTGCCTATGGGGGGGAAAACAGGAAATCCCCTGTCTTTTGCAGTGAACGGATCTATGTATCGGAGTCTTACTGTGAAAAAGGACGATGAGAGTACGTATCTTTTCAGGCAGAAAGGAAAATTACTTTATGGAGAGATCGGCTTGGAATTGGAGAGAAAATGGTCGAAGAGTTTCAAAAGTACATTGTTGTTTTTCCACCAGAGGAAACTGGAATTCAGTAAATATGGTTTTGGGAATATGAGGATGGACTCAGAGGTATTGGTTGCCGATCTGCTTTACAAAGTTACCCCGAAAACTTCTTTACGGATGGAGTTGCAGCATGTGTGGAGCGACTCAAAAGATAATCAGCGTTGGGCCATGGGATTGTTAGAGCTGGGATTGGCTCCGGCATGGATGGTATATGTAAGCGATATGTGTAATTATGAAAGTTATGGTGACAGCCTTCATTATTATCGTGTCGGAGGGAGTTACAGCTGGCGTAGCTTGCGGGCATCTGTCGATTATGGCCGGAATCGGGAGGGAATACAATGTGCCGGGGGAGTATGCCGCTATTTTCCCTGTCTCTTATACACATCTGACGCTGCCGACGATACTCCTTGTGT
>OWIO01002773.1_pt1 | contig 10814 bp, 24 predicted proteins | sample 1733011 | NCBI WGS metagenome assembly OWIO01 (sample SAMN05065779, study PRJEB22554) | human gut metagenome | biome: ENVO:2100002; feature: ENVO:00000062; material: ENVO:00002003 | host: Homo sapiens | place: USA | reverse complement strand
CGAGATGACGTCGAGTCTCGTGGGCTCGGAGATGTGTATAAGAGACAGGCATAGCTAACTGTTAGGTTCATTGTTTTGGCCTCCCGGCTTTCGCCTGCTTTATCTGTATGGCTCTATTATATACTGTATTACCGTATACGTCAAGAGCTTTTTACGAATTTTTAGAAATATTTTTCGGCGGACATGTTCTCAGCGTCCCACTTGTTGCAAGCGCGGCGCTGGGTGCCAGTCGGCATTCCCTGCAGCCTCCTTTTCTGAATCATAAAAAATGAATATGGATTTCTCCGCTTCTGATTTTTGTGTTGAGAAACGCGGCCTCTGGATTCGGGGCGTTCTCAATGCTTTTCTTGCATAAATAAAGTACGATCTGCAAAGCCTGCATGTGCGCGGCAAGCTCGGCGTTTCTCCGCTCCAAAGTTGTGATCATGGCTCTGCGGATCTCTGGATTATCATCCGATAGATTTTTCAGCGCTTCGTTTTCTGTATGAGATAAGCTCGAACGAACCGTTTTTTCTCCAAGATGGATTGGGATGCCGATGGTTTTGCCGGTTTCCTTGAGATACAGCAGCCGCAGCTCGTGGTCGCCGCTATTTACATCATCCTCAAGATGCACAAACACACCGTGGCACGGAGAATCAATATACCGAAAGCCGTCGGCGAATTGCACATAAAAAGATCGGTACGGGATATGGTACAGCGCCTTGCTATCGATCTCAAACTCCTCATCTTCTTGTGCAAACAATCGTTCCTGCAAAGAACGGCCGACAATAAACACATCCTTGTTTTCAATCCATGGTGCAAGGGCAGCGATCTCTTGCGTTGCCTTTGTGGAGGCAGAAATGTTTTCGTATGTGCCAGGAGAATCGCCCATCACAATCGCCATTGCTGCGGACATTGGTGCATAGCACCATTGATTCCATCTCGGAAGCCCGTTCTTGCCGTTCATTTCATGGAACAGTTTCATTTTCTCCCAGGCATCAGGGTATTCTTCTGTTACTCTCTGCAACAGAGCAAGCGGTGGATATGATGGATCAATTCGCATTCTTGATCTCCTCCAACTTTTCCTTGTACGCTGCCAGCGCGGACTTGTAATTTTTTATGGCTGAAACATCTTCATCGGAAATACTTGTTTCCGTATTATCCAGGTAAATGCGCCAGCTTCCGGGCCTTCCATAGAATTTCCCGTTCCAGCGTCCTGCCGGGTAGCATACAGGGCGTTCCGGCTTTTCGAGCGCTTCTATTGCGCTCGCAACAGCGGCGTCGTCTTCTGCGAGGTGCTTTGCCATATCGCAGAAGAGCATATAATCCATCTGCGTGAAAGAGTTCTTAAATTCGAGTTCAGGGATGATCTCTTTCAGCGAGCGGATCGAATCGGAAACAGCAGAGGAAACGGCTTCTGAAAATTCTTTTGCAGTGGTATATTTGGGCGCCGGAAGTTCCTTGCTCCAACACGCGTTGAATCGAGTTCCCGTGTCCAGGATGCCGGACAATCCTGTTTCAAACGGAACATCCCAGCGATAGCCGCGAGATTTGAGTGCATCCTTCACGGGGCGGGTGTTCCCGGTAATGGAGATCACGATCTGTGCATTGAGAACATCAAGCCCAACGAGCGCCGTGATCGGATTCTTCGATTCTTCGGAGCGCATACGCTTTGCGTAGCAGGCAGGGCATTCCGTATAGTGGTCTGCCGCCCACAAAGCCCAGCTATCAGCTTCGGCGCGGAGCCCTTTGTTGGCCGTTCTCGTAAATTCTGTTCCGCATGTTTCACATTTGCAGTAAGCTGTTGCTTTTGCCATGATATTTGCCCCCTAATTTTTATTATACTGCTCCAATGCGGTTGCACCGGAGCAGTTTTTGTTGGAATGGAATGTGGTGGATCTAAAACTCAGATCTTCTCGCCGCAGCATACGCGATACTGGATCTCTGCGGGTATATTGTGTTCAGTCCGCCCGCAATACCAACGGGAGAGGATCTCGCCGCTATCATCGTAGCTGGCTTTTTCGGCCAGCTTAAGAAGCCGGCTTGCAGAGTTCGAGCGGTGGAAGAAAAACATCTGGCCGTTTTCGTCATATGCCTTAAAGAAGTATTTATACTGTTTCATCTTGTGTTCCTCCTGCATTCATTTTTGATCTCCGGATCTTGCCTTGTTTTATCTTATGGCTATATTATATACTGTAATACCGTATATGTCAAGGGGTTTTCAAAATATTTTATAAAAAAACAAAAATCCACGCAAATGGGACAGAACTGTCCCGGAAGTGTCCCACAGATGTCCCCCTCGGGAATCGGGGAAGCGGTAGACTGAACATAGAAACCGGCCGGTTTACTACATTTTCGGAGGGATTTTTATGGAATACGCAAGCAAGGGACTCGCGGGGACTGCGCTGGGCTTTGGCATCGGCGGCGCCGCGCTGGGTCTGGCAAACGGCGGGCTCGGCAATCTGCTGGGCGGCATCGGACAGAACAACAAGCCGGCAGCCGCTGACATCGCTGCGGCGGTCACGCCTGCCATGACGGTCGCCGCCATGCTCGCCGCACGGCAGCAGGAGCCGACATGCAGCGAGAACATGCCGGTCACGCGCTACGATCTCGACCGGGAGCAGAAGCTGGCCGCGAAGGACAGCGAGATCGCGCTGCTCAAGGCCAACACGTACAACGACGGCAAGATGCTGGAGATGTACGGTTATATCGACGGGCAGCTCAAGGACGTCCGTGAGGCGCTGTGCAAGCAGGCCGTCCACAACCAGCGCACCGAGGACAGCTTCGCGCTGGTCAAGCAGGACGTCGAGTCCGTCCGCAAGGAAGCGCTTGATGCGGTCAAGATGGAGGCCGAGCGCCGCTGCTGCGGTGATAACTCCATCGTCACCTACGTCAACGCGACCTTTTATCCCAAGCAGGTCGCCGACGTCACCACGGGCACCGCGACCACGGCGCAGTCGCTCTACAACCCGATCCCGAAGTGCGGCGGGTGCTGCAACGGCTAAACGCAAGGGGCGGCAATAGCCGCCCCATCCTTAAAGGAGGAAATCTGCAATGACAGTGACGATAGATCAGGCCATGCGCGGAGCGATGCGCTACGCAGACAATGAGGTCATCCCGCACCTGCCGGGCGGCAAGGGCATCGGGGCCGGGATCATGCTGGCGCTCATCATGGAGGGCAGCCGCGAAAAGATCCTTGCGCTGCGCGAGAATCCGGCGGTCAAGATGATGCAGATCTTTGACGACGCCGGGAACATCGATTTCGACAAGCTCTACAACGCGGCCAGGCCGCGCTTTGAAAACAAGCTGACCGTATCTGTCCCGCTGCTGGGCGATATGCGGTTTGACCAGAACGACATCGATAAACTCTACCGGTATATCCAGGAGGCATGACGAGATGAAAGAATATATCGAAAAGCTTTACACAAAGCTGCACGAGGCCATGGAGAAACCCGTGACGCTGGGCAGCGCAGAGGAAGTCGGACTGTACGCGAAGACGATCTGCAGGCTCGAAAAGCTGCACGGGCGCCACGACGAGCCGGAGACGGCCACATTTGATCGCGAAACGGCGATGCAGTGGGCAGCCAATATGCAAAACGCCGACGGCACGACCGGACCGCACTGGACGATGGAACAGACCACGGCCGTGGCCGAGAGCATGGGCATTCAGCCAAACGAGATCCCACGCTGGGCGTGGGGCGTGACACTCAACATGATGTACTCGGACTACTACCCCGTCGCCGTAGAGTTCGGCCTCAACCGCCCGGAGTTTTACGCGTCGCTGGCCAAGGCGTTCCTGCTCGACAAGGACGGCCCGGGGCCAGAGCGCAAGCTCATGGAGTATTATGAGAATATCGCAAAGTGACATGTAGCATGATGGAGTATGGTGGGCCATACTCCATCATGCTACAATGACGGGTAAATTAAAAAGAGAGCTGATAGAAGACGGTGAGGAGCATGTGGGATTTGTCGAAGTAGCAGTTCTCGATGATGCGCTGGGCGGATTCATACTTCTGGGCGATGGTAGCTTCGGGGGAGCGAAGGGTTTCAAGGGTGGCGGAGATGGCGCCGCGCAGGGCGGAGGCTGTGTCCGGGATGGACGCGGCGTCCGCCTTTCTGATATCCGCATCGAGTGCGTCGAGCTGCGTCTGGATCTGCTGGCGGGCGGCTTTGTAGTCGACGAGCGTTTCCACACCGTCGAGGTAAGCGTCGCGCAGACGGTCGAGCCGGGAGGCCAGGCGGGCGCGGCGCTGGCGGAGGTCCTGCGAGGCGTCGGGCGTGGAGACACGGCGGACGGTGCAGGAGACCGAAGCGGAGAAGGTAAGATCATGCTGGAGCTGCTGCATGAAGGCTTCCTCAAGCAACTCGACGGAGATGTGCTGCGAAGTGTTGCATTTGCCGCGCAGGCGGCCGTTGCACTGCATGAAATGTGGGGCGGTAAAGGCGAGCGTGCTGCCGCAGGTGGGGCAGCGGACAATGCCGCAGAGCCAGTGTTTCCGGCCGCTGGCGGGTTTGCTGTGCCACTTGTGGACGCGCTTGAGCTCCAGGATGCGGGCCTGCGCGGCCTGCCAGGTCTGCTCGTCGATGATGGCGGGGTGCGTAGCGTCGGCGATGATGCTGTCAGCGTTGCGGAAGTCGCGGCGCGTTTTGCCGGTCGGCGTCCAGCGGAGCTTGCCGATGTAAACGGGGTTATTCAGGATATAGTCAACCGTCCGGTTCTCGAACGGATTCCCACGGTGTGTCCGGATCCCGCGCGCGTTGATGGACTTGGCAAGCGCATACATGGCTTCGCCACCGACAAAGCGGCGGAAGATCTCGCGGACGATCTCGGCTTCCTCCGGGACGACAACAAGCGTATGATCCTCTGCCTTGTAGCCAAAGGACGGGGTAGACTGCAGATTGCCTTTTTTCGCGTTGACGGTCATCGAGCGCTTGACTTCTTCAGACAGGCGGATCGAATAAAATTCGTCCATCCACTCGATAATGCGCTCGATCAGGCTGCCAAAGGGCCCGGCGATCAGCGGCTCGGAGACGGAGACAACGTCGACCTTGCACTTCGAGCGAAGGATCGATTTATAAAAAATCGATTCCTCTTGGTTGCGGGCGAAGCGCGAGAATTTCCAGACGATGATCACATCAAAGGGATGCGTCGGGTCTTTTGCGGCGGCGATCATCCGCTGAAAGCCGGGGCGCTTATCCGCAGCGCGGCCGGAGATGCCGTCGTCGTGGAAGACGTACTGCGGCAGGAGAAGCAGGTTGTTTTTTGCGGCGTATTCGCGGATCTTGACAAGCTGGGAGTCTGGGGAAAGCTCCATCTGGTCGTCGGTCGAGACGCGGATATACGCGGCAGCTGCGCGTAAGTCTGGCATGGGATACCTCCAAAGTCTTATAATACCGCTCCGGCGCTGGGCCGGGGCGGTTTAATTTATGCGCGGATCCAGCCAACAGCGGGGCTTAGCATGTCGACGGCGAAGAAAACAAGGATAAAGGCCACAAGGGCTGCACAGGCAATGGCAAGCGCACATATCCAGCGCTCTTTGTTCTGGCCTACAGCCTTTAGATCGTCGATACGCGCCTGATTGCGCGCCTCGCATTTGATACACGTCCCGCATTTCACACACTTATCGGGAGGAGAAACGTTCTCATATCGCGCGACATCCTCGATGCCGAGGGCGTCACAAATGGCTGTGATCGTCGCTGTAGAAGCGACTGCGCCGCGCGTGGACAGAACGCGGGAGACAGTGGCCTCAGAAATCTGCGCAAGATGCGCAACGTCCTTATTTGTTAGATTTTCCTCCGACATTTTGTCAATACACCGGGTAATCAGCTTCTCAAAATCCATGATTTCACGACGCTTTCATAAATTTCACGGGAAATTGCATAGATTTCCCGCAGATTGCACGGGATTGCACAGATTTAGGTTGTATTTCACGGGAATTTGGGGTACGGTCGAAATGCAAGGACGGCTCCCGGTCGCCTGCGCAAGCAAAAGCCCGCGCCGTTGTTCGGCCAGCGGCGCGGGCGAATCTCAAAAACCAAGCGCGTACATCAGGCTCGGAATGACACGCAGGATCAAGAAGCAGCCAGCACACAGCACAAGCGCAACAACGATCACGATCTTTCGCACCTTGCGCGGCCCGGCGACGGCCTCCTCGTATTCCTCTGGCGTTAAACCATCCGTATACTCGTCATAGAGCGGGCGGCCAGCATCGTCAGTAAACTTATTATCATAGATCCGGCAAAAATCAACCAGCGTGCCGATACCCCAAAAGCCAAGCGTGATAAGCCAGAGCAGCCCAGTCCAGATCTTGCCGACATAAAACCGATGTGCGCCAAAACCGCCGAAGAAGATGCAGAGCAGCAGCGCCGTTGAGCGTTTCTTCTGCGCGGGATGCTGTGTCTGCGTGCGAGATTCTCTCGCCTGAGCACGAACATAGTTCACGGTCCCACAGCCGCAGTGCGGGCAGATCAGAGCCTCGTCGTCGATCTCTTTACCGCATTTGTTACAGTACATAGTTACTCCTCCGCGTGGCTGGCGGCCTGCTGGACGATAGGATCGGACGCGCGATAAGAGCGGATGGCGGAAATGTTATCCGCGAGGTGTAAAAGGCCGATCCACGCAGCGACCGCAAGCAGGCAGGAGACCGAAACAAGGGCAACCTTCTGCCAGATACGTCGCATGGCAAAACCTCCAGTTTGACATATAAATTTTTGTAGGCTCTCATAATTGTAATTGTAGAACACATGTTCTAATATAATTATGCGAGCGTGGATAAATCATCCTACAAATATTGTAAGACAAGGAAAAGGAAAGCACAACCGGAAAAATGAACAAAAAATGAACGGTCTTTTTGTGGAAGAATGGAGGAACGTATGGAACTGACACGGACAGAATTGATGAAGGAGATCAAGAAGTTGCTGCGGCAGGCCACAGAAGCGGAGCTTGATCTTGTGTGGCGCTTTGTGCGGTCGCTGGTCGCATAAACCGGAAGCACAAAAAAATGAGCCGGGGACGGTTATTCGTCCTCGGCCATTTTTTTTGCGATCTCGGCGAGCAGCTGCCACTCGTCAACACTGAGCTTACTGATGATCGATACAAACCGCTTGCGCGGCGCGTCGTCTGGATCGTGCATCACGACGCCCATAAACTCGGCGATTTCCTGATTCCGCGTAAGCTTCTGTTTCATCTCGCCCTCTCCAGTACGGAGCCAGGCCTCGCTCACACCGTATTCACGGCAGATATCAGCGATTGTGCGATCACTTGGCTGCTTTGCACCGGAGCACAACGATGAGACGAACTGAGACGAGACGTGAAGAGATTCGGCAAACTTCGTCTTTGTAAAGCCAAGCTCTTTGATTAAGAAATCAATCCGCTGATTGATGGTTTCCATTGTTATCCCTCCTTATGAAGCTAGGTTACCACACATAGGTACAAAAGTCAAGAAATAAATGAAACTTAGATTCGAAATAATGCTTGACAATGAAACTAAGGCGTGATAATATGAACCTAGGTTACAGAGAACAGAAACCAATGTGAGGTGAGAAAAATGTCTGAGAAGGAAAAGCAGGTTATGGAAAGCCTGAGCAAGAATACTGAGAAGCTGACACCGGCACAGATGCAGCGCCTGAGCGATATCGCCTATGGCATGGCACTGGCCAAGGAAAGCAAGCAGGACGAGCGGAAGGAGGCATGAGCCGTGCTGGCGGCAGTTGCATACCGGGCGGCGGACGGGAGCTTTCTCCCGGCAGAGCCCTTTGAGATCAAGCGCCCGGACGACGGGCACGGGGAGTCCAAGCTGGGCGCATTCGCCCGCTGGGCCGCAGAAAGATACCGCCGGGAACAGGAACAGAAGGAGGCGAAGAAGACGTGATAGAGCTGATTGTAGAGGATTATTGCCAAAACTGCCCGCTGTTTGAAGCGACGGTGACAAAACTGACGGCATACGGGAGTACATGCGAGAGGCACGCTGAGGGCTTCGCGGATACAGAGATCAGATGTGAGCACGCAGAGCGCTGCGCAGCCATCGCGGGGCGACTCAGAAAGGAGCTTGGGAATGGATGATTTCCTCAAGTTTTTTGCCGCGAAGGTGAAGACCTACCCTATGCACCTTGAGATCACCTACAGCAAGGTAACGGACTGGGGCGTCCGGGTGTGGCGGAGGGGAACCGCCTACGACGGGGACGACGAAGAACTCGTCAACGTCCAGGACTGCGACGCGGAGCTGTGCTTCGCAACCGCGCAGGTGCAGCTGAAAAACTGGCTGCTGGAACACGAAGGAGGCTATTAACCATGGCAAATGCCAGTACATACATCCTGACGCTGGATGCGCAGGAGCTGCATGATCTGATCGAGGCGGCGCCTGAGCGATATCGCCTATGGCATGGCACTGGCCAAGGAAAGCAAGCAGGACGAGCGGAAGGAGGCGTAACGCCTCTGGGAGCGGGGACATAGAATACACGAAAAGGAGGCGCGGGGTATGGCAAGAAAAAAGCCGGTGATCCGGACGGAGAGCTATGTCTATGTCAGCGGTGTGCCGGTGCGGTTTGACGATCTGACACCGGAGCAGAAGCGGGCGGCCGCGACGGAGCTGAAGCTCCGCTGGCTGCGGGGGCTGTACCCCGGCGTGGATTTTTACGAGGTAAAGGAGGAAGCAACATGAGAGGAAATCTTGCAGAGGAGTACAACGAGGAAGAGACCACCGAGGAGTGCCGGGAGCGGCTGTTTGATGAATGGCAGTACCGCAAGACGCTGCGGCGGGTGGCAAAGGTTTGCAGCCTGTGGGTCGGCGGAGTGGCGTTTGCGCTGGCCGCGATCGCCGGATACGCGGAGCTGACGGACGCCGCCGTGATCACCGGCGCGATCTCGTTGGGCTGCACGGTCTTCGGGACGCTGTAATGGACGACAGGATCGAGATCCGGCTCCGGCCGGATCAGCTGGACAGCCTGATCGATGCACTGATGCTGGCGTCAAGCTGCGAGCAGGAGGACGCCGAGTGCCTGAACAGCATGGAGCGCGTCAACGCGCAGTGCGTCGCCGACACGGTTGCCAGGCAGGACAACTACGCGAAGCTCGCGGCATGGCTGCAGCACGTGCAGGAGGAGAACGAGTGATGCAGTATTTTGCGCCGCGGATGCGGCCAGTGCCGCCGCGGATGCGGCCAGTGCCGCCGCCGTGCGCGAGAGACTGCCCGGACAGGAGCGGCACCTGCCGCGCCGGATGCTGCAGCTGGAAGTTGTATGAGAGCATCCGGAATCACATTTACGATGTAAATCACCGGGATCGCATGGACATGGAGCTGGATCATGCAGCAAACCGCCAGACGGTCCGGGCGGAAAACAGGATACGCAGGAGGAAACACTATGAAAAATAGCATCGATTACCCCGGCGAGCGGGCACCGAGACGCAAGAAGGTCATCGCGCAGGCAGGATACACCGGGAAAAACCACTATACCGTAACTTACCACGATCAGCAGATCATTGTCCGCGCGGCGGACGAGCTTGCCGCCATGTTCACAGCGGCAAAACACTGGGGCTACGCGTGGACGCGGCCGGAGTACCACCAGAGCGCCCGAGCGGACAAGCTGCACTATGTGCCGGATACCCGGCCGGGGGCGCTGGTATGAGGTTTGTGTGTGACTGCTGCAACGATCTGACGAACATCGAGGCTGACCGGATGGAGATCCGGGGCGAGAAGCTGATGGTGTACAGCCGCGGGCGGCTGGTCTACGTTGCGGATCTCGGCCAGATCATGCTGGCCAAGCTGACGCCGGGGAGGGAGGAGACGAGATGCTGACGCATCTGAGCCTGTTTTCCGGGATCGGCGGGCTGGATCTGGCTGCCGAGTGGGCCGGATTTACGACCGTCGGGCAGTGTGAGTTTGCCGACTACCCGACGAAGGTGCTGGAAAAGCACTGGCCGGACGTGCCGCGCTGGCGTGATGTCCGGACGCTGACAAAGGAGAGCTTTTATGAGCGGACAGGCCTACGAACAGTTAACGTTATTTCCGGCGGATTCCCATGCCAGCCCTTCTCCGTGGCTGGAAAGCAAAAGGGCAAAGGGGATGATCGATACCTCTGGCCGGAGATGCTTCGAGTTATCACCGAGCTGCGCCCGCGTTGCGTTGTCGGTGAGAACGTACCTGGAATCATCAAGATTGCCGCCGGGCAGGTGGTCAAGGATCTGGAGCGTGCTGGCTATCACGTCGTCGTGTTTAATTTTGAGGCTGCGGCTGTCGGAGCTTGGCACAGACGGTCCAGGGTATTCTTCGTCGGAATCGCAGATGTGGCCGACACCGACGACAGTAGGCTGCACGATAGCATCAGAAAAGAGAATCAATTTGATTGCGGACGGGAAAACGACATTTGCAAGCAATCAGGGGGAGCGTGGAGGCTTATCCAATCTGCGGGAGCACGTGCTTGCGCGGACGAAAGGCTTGTGGACAACGCCCTGCGCAGCGGATGCGCAGGGATCGCACGGCGGAAACAATCACAGGAGCTTGCGGACGGACGTTGCTGGGCAGCTGAACCCGACGTGGGTAGAGTGGCTCATGGGATTCCCGCCAGGGTGGACAGACTTAAATGCCTCGGAAACGCTGTAGTGCCGCAGCAGGCATACCCGATTTTTAAGGCATTGATGGAGGACATTTTGAGATGAATGGCATATATAAGCTAATCGTCAGCGGGATAGACGGGAACGGCTTTCAGTACATATCTGGTATGCTTGAACCGGAACGGCTGGATTCTAACGGATTCCGTATCGGAAAAGCGTTCAGCGTACAGATTTACCACTGTCTCTTATACACATCTCCGAGCCCACGAGACTCGACGTCATCTCG
>OWIO01002771.1_pt1 | contig 10834 bp, 4 predicted proteins | sample 1733011 | NCBI WGS metagenome assembly OWIO01 (sample SAMN05065779, study PRJEB22554) | human gut metagenome | biome: ENVO:2100002; feature: ENVO:00000062; material: ENVO:00002003 | host: Homo sapiens | place: USA | reverse complement strand
GGTGTTAATTGGTGCTTATGACTGGTTTACTAATGGCCATTACGCTCATTATACCAATCAATATATTTTCTTTATGCCTGATGTGATGGCTGATGATGCAATGGTAAACAGTACAGGTAACTATAATCGTTTTGTTTCACCTTATCAATACTCTATTACTCCAAGCAGTACTTATTCTGTGGATCCTTGGATTGGTTGCTATAGCTTAATTGATAACTGTAATGCTATTTTAGATAATTTAGAAACATTACCGGAAAGTAGTGAACGTAATCGTATTGAAGGAGAGTCTTTGGCATTGCGTACCTATGCATATCACTATTTGATTAGAATGTATGCAAAACCTGTTAATAAATATCCTGATAATCCAGGAGTTATTCTTCGTTTAACAGCTTCAACTACAGACATACCTCGCTCTACGGTAAAAGATTGCTATGTTCAAATGGTGAATGATATTGAAAAGGCTTGTACTTTATTGACAGGTACATCCTCTTCTTCAAAATGTTACATAACAGAACAGGCAGCTCATGGAATTGCTGCTAGAATTTATTTAGACTTAGGCGATTACACTAATGGAACGTCACATGCAAACAAAGCTTTATCAGAAATTACATTGATGTCAAAAGCTGATTATAAAAACAAGTTCTGTGAAAATAACACTGAAACAATATGGTATTTTACATGTACCTCTACTGACAAGCAATCATTCTTATCGTTGCCAGCATTTTGGTACTATTGTGACCAAGATTCTACTTATGTAAAAGACGGGTACAGTTCTCTAGGTGTTGCAAAAGAGTTGATTGATATTTTTGATGATATAGATATCCGTAAAACTTTATTTGTAAAGATAGATGGCAAATATTACAAACGCAATGGCAGCTATGTCACATGCAAAATTAACAGCCGGAAGAATGACGATAGCGATGGAACAAAAGGCTCTGGTACAGTAGCTTTCGCTGAAGGTGATTATAATATGATGCGTGGTTCTGAAATGTATTTAATTATAGCTGAACTAGCCGCTGATAATAATCATGAAGATGAAGCCTTAGCTGCTTTGAATAAAGTGAGGGAAGCACGCGGTATAAGTGCATATTCAGGCACAGGTGATGTTTTAAAAACAGAGATACAGAATGAACGTCGTCGTGAACTTTTTGCTGAAGGTCACCGTTTATTTGATCTTAAGCGCAGAGATTTACCAATGGACCGTTCAAATTTAACATTGGATTGGAGCAGAGTCGGATTGATTCCTGCCAGTTCAGACAAATTAGAAATGCCCATACCTCAAGATGAAATTGATGCGAACGGTGCGTTAACAATAGCAGACCAGAATCCCGCATATAAATAACTAATATACAGCAAATATTGTTATTCGGTACTAAGGAAAGAACTGATATTTTCATTTAAATTGAGAATATCAGTTCTTTTATAATATATAGTCAAAATATATTTAAAACAAAAATGAAGTAAACACTTTATTTCAGTAGAATAAAGGTAGAAAATTATTTCTTTTATACTTCTCAAACAATTTATATAGCAGAAAAGCAGGTAAAGCGAAGAAATACTTTTGTGCTGATTGTCAGTTATTTACATAAATAATTAGTTCCGCAAAGACTTTGGTAGTTTCCTTTATCGGAATGGCTACACAAGAAGTGCCAGTTAAAGCAAACTTGAATGTTGTGTTAAAGTCTGATACAGAGCAGCTTGAAGAGGTGATGGTGGTGGCTTATGGTACAGCGAAAAAATCTGCATTTACAGGCTCGGCTGCTACTATAAAAAATGAAAAAATAGCGACGAGACAAACTTCAAATGTGACAAATGCTTTGGCGGGTCAAGTAGCCGGAGTACAAACTACAAGTAATAATGGTCAGCCGGGTAAAGATGCTGAAGTGCGTATTCGTGGTATTGGATCTATATCGGCTAGTAACAAGCCTTTGTATGTGGTAGATGGAGTTCCGTATGATGGTGAAATTTCTGCTATCAGTACTTCTGATATAGAATCAATGACAGTGTTGAAAGATGCTGCTTCTAACGCTCTGTATGGTGCACGTGGTGCCAATGGTGTAATCTTGATTACTACCAAGCGTGGTAAGAGTGGGGAAGCCCGTGTCACTTTTGACGCTAAATGGGGTGTGAATAAACGTGGAGTACCTAATTATGAAACAATTACGGATCCGGCTACATTCTATGAATTAAACTATTCTTCTATTTATAATGCCGATTTGAAAGGATATGCGGCAGCCGGAGATTTGGCTAAAGCTAATGCGTACGCTAATCAAGAGATGCTTTCTTCTAAATATTTGGGATATCAAGTGTATTCCATTCCTCAAGGACAGCAACTGATCGGTATGGATGGCAAATTGAATCCTAATGCGACATTAGGTTATTCTGATGGTACATATTATTATACTCCGGATAATTGGTCGGATGAAATTTTTGAAAATAACCTGCGCCAAGAGTATAATTTAAGTATCAGCGGTGCGACTGAAAAAATGAATTATTATATGTCGGCCGGCTATTTGGATGATAAGGGAATTGTTCCTAACTCTGGTTTTCAACGTTATTCTGCACGTTTGAAAGCTGACTATCAAGTGAATCCTTGGTTGAAAATGGGAGGAAATGTATCATTTACTCATTATGATAGCCGTGAACAGGATACTGAGGGTGGTACATCAAATGCAAACATCTTTTATGCATCAAATATTATGGGAGCCATTTATCCTATGTATGTTCGTGATGCACAGGGCAATATTATGGTAGATAATCGAGGTTTCCTTCGTTATGATTATGGAAAGCCAGGACAAGATTCAAATGGTAGCCGTAATACGATTCCTAATGCAAATCCGTTGGCAAGTTATATGCTGGATAAAATGAAATATTCGGGTGATGTGGTTAGTGGAAAATGGTCTGCTGATATTGATATTTGGAATGGAATCAAGGCAAAAGTGAATATAGGTGTTGATGTAAATAATGTGCGTGCTACAGAGATGGTTAACCCCTTCTACGGACAGTATTCTGAAACTAGCGGAGTCGGAGGTTTGATCAGTGTAGCTAGTGAGCGTACATTTAGTGTAAATCAGCAGTATTTATTGACATACAACAAAACATTTAATGATGTTCATAATGTGGATATTTTGGCCGGACATGAAAGCTATGACTATAAATATCAATATTTGTACGGACAACGTGAGAAATTGTATGATCCGAATGTTCCTGAATTAGGCAATGGTATTATGAACCAGAGCAATAATTCATATTCTCGTAATTATGCAACAGAAGGATGGTTGTTCCGTGCGCAATATGACTATGATGGACGGTATTTTGTTTCAGCTTCTTTCCGTCGTGATGCTTCTTCTTGTTTTCACCCGGATAATCGTTGGGGTAACTTCTGGTCTGTAGGAGCAGGATGGTTGTTAAGCAAAGAGAAATTCTTGGAAAACCAGTCTTGGATTGATATGTTGAAATTTAAAATCAGCTATGGTTTGCAAGGTAATGATAACTTGATGTTCCAAGGTGGTTTGTACCGTAACTACTATCCGTATCAAGACCAGTATACATTGGCAAACAGTAATGGTGATTTTTCAACTTCTCTATATTATAAAGGTAATAAGGAAATTACTTGGGAAACTTCACACAGCTTTAATACTGGATTTGATTTTGCTTTTTGGGGTGGTAAGTTAGGTGGTTCTGTTGAGTACTTCTCACGTAAAACAACCGATATGCTTTATTTCAAACCGGTAGCAGCTTCAATGGGTTATTCCCGTTTCCCCGAGAATGTGGGTTCAATGGTAAACCGTGGGGTTGAATTGGATTTGTATTCCAATATAATTGAAAACAAGAACCTTTCCTGGAATGTAAATTTTAATCTTACACATTTCAAGAATAAAGTCTTGGAATTATCTCCTGAGCTGAATGGGCAATTGATTGACGGTGCCCGGATTTATCGTGAAGATGAGTCTATGTACCAGCTTTATTTACCTAAATATGTAGGTGTGGATTCTGAGACAGGAGAGAGCCTGTGGGCGCTGGTGACTCCGGATGAGAATGGTAATACAGTTACGAAATCTTATTCTGTCGCTTCTGAAAACAGATTCGCATCAGGTGACATTTTACCTAAAGTTTATGGTGGTTTTGGAACAAGTGTCACAGCCTATGGCTTTGATCTCTCTGTTTCGTTTGCATATCAGCTTGGTGGACGTATTCTGGACTATACTTATCAAGGATTAATGGATGTGGCAGCCACAGGTAGTGCTTTGCATAAAGATATGTTAAAAGCATGGACTCCTGAAAATAAAAATACGGATGTTCCTCGTATGAATATTAATGACCAATATACGAACAGATTAACAGATCGTTTCTTGACTAGTTCGGATTATTTAAGCTTGCAGAATATTACATTGGGTTATACTTTGCCGAAGAGTCTGACACGTAAAATGCAGATTGACGGTGTCCGTGTATTCTTTGTTGCAGATAATGTGGCTTTGCTGACAGCTCGCAAAGGGTTGGACCCACGTCAAGGTTATGTGGCTGCTGACAATGTATATTCACCTATCCGCACAATTTCCGGAGGTATATCTTTAAATTTCTAATTTAGCAACCCATTTTTAAGAATATGAAATTGTCAAATAAATATATAGCATTTGCAGGTGTCGCTTTATTAATGGCATCTTGCGATTTGGATAAATTTCCTGAAGGAGATTACATATCTGAAGAACAGAAAGAAGATATAATCAATGGCAGACCCAATTTGATAACTGCTGAAGTGAACGCCATGGCAGCCAAATTAAATACTTTTGGTACTATTTCAGATGATGCCACTACTTATCATAATGACTATGGAATTCCTGCCGTGTCTATGATACTGGAATCAGGAGGACAGGATTTGGTTGCATTGGTTAATGGATATAACTGGTTTAGAACATCTCAAAATTATAGCGACAGGGTATACGATAGTTCAAGCGATGAATTGATTTGGAAAACGTTCTATAATCACTTGAAAGCTGCAAACAATGTGCTGAAATTGATAGCGGCAGATACGGAAGATTCTTCTTTGAGGATTTATCGTGGTCAAGCTTTAGCTGCTCGTGCTTATGACTATCTGAATTTGGTTCAAATCTATCAGTTTACTTATGCAGGTCATGAAAATAGTCTGGCAGTACCTATTGTTACAGAAACAATGACTGATGAAGATATGCAGAATAATCCGCGTGCAACTGTACAGCAGGTGTATGACCAGATTATGAGTGACTTGAATACGGCTGCTGATTTATTGACCGGGTATGATAATGGCTCAAACAAAGATCAGATTGACGAGGCGGTAGTTTACGGATTGCGTGCTCGTGCCAATCTGTTAATGCAAAAATGGGCGGATGCAGCTAAAGATGCAGAACGTGCCATCGCTGGCGGCACACCTCAGACTTTAGCCCAGGTATCTACTCCTACCTTTAATTCGGCATCGGCAAGTTCATGGTTATGGGGAGTGATGATTACGCCTGATAATGATGTTGTCCAGACAGGTATTATCAACTGGCCTTCGCACTTGTGTTCTTTTACCGGGAACGGTTATACTTCAGGAGTGCCCGATGGATATAGAAAGGTGAATTCTGCATTATATGATTTAATACCCGAAACAGATATCCGTAAACAATGGTTTTTGTCTCCGGATAATAAGTCTTCATTGATTGATAATGAGCAGATTGAGGGTACTTCTATCGTTGAATATTTTGGTTTGACTCCGTATGTAAATACAAAGTTCGGAGCTTATCAAAGTATATTTGGTAACACAACCAATGCGTCAGACTGGCCTTTGATGCGTGTTGAAGAAATGTATCTGATAAAGGCTGAGGCAGAAGCCATGGGGGGTAATCTGAGTGGCGGAAAGAGTACATTGGAAAATTTTGTACGAACATATCGGGATCCTTCCTTTACAAGTAAAGCTAATTCGGCACAGGATTTTCAGGATGAGGTTTGGTTGCAGCGTCGTATGGAACTTTGGGGAGAAGGTTTTTCACTGTTCGATATCCTGCGCTTGAAAAAGCCGGTGGTTCGTAAGAATACGAATTATGACCCGTCTGTACAATATAATTCAGCTGCAGAAGCGCAGATCCTGATCTATCGGATTCCGCAATGTGAAATGGAAACCAATTCCGGAATCAGTGACACTGATAACAATCCGGCTGCTCCACAACCACAACTATAGGGAATAACTGTAATAAAAAAGAGGATGACGTTCAACGTTCATCCTCTTTTTTTGTTATATTTGTGATAGTATGAAGTATTTTATTTGACTATCAACGAATTACATTCAACTCGCATGAGAACGGGCAACGGATAAGAAAATGCCGGACTGTTCAGAATCACTATATTCCTCATGCTTTCAAATAACTCTTTGTTTCGATGCAAAGATAGCATTTTTTCTGAGAATACCGGAGTTTTCCGGGTACAAATTCATGATGAACCAATGAAATAACCTGTATCGGACATGACAGTCATACCGAAGCCGAGTTCCCCTAACTCACAGGCAAAGGTACCCCGTGTCCTGCTCGTACAAGCAAGGTCAAGCCCTCCGGGTGTCGTGGAAAAATCATCCTCGCCCGGAGGGCTTGCGGTATTTTTCCCGCCAACCTTGCATGTACGGGACACGGCCTTTCATAGCCTGTAGTTACGGGAACTCCGGCCCCGAAAAGCCGGACTAACAAAAAAATATAATTGTCATGCTACAACAGGCAACAAAGGAAAAGTACGGTATCGAGACACTCAAAGAACGGAATGTTTCATACGACCATGAACATGGACTGACACAGAAAGATGTGGATATGGCCAACAATCATGTGCAGCTTATCGAGCGGACACGCTCTGAAGTCACACCGCAAATCGGCGACAGGCTGGTATATGTAACCGAACATGGGGATTATTACGGGAACGCTCTTATTGATGGCAAAAGTACAAAGGAAGGATACCTATCCATATGCGAACAGCCCTATGTTCCTTTCGTGTGGGAAGAAGGCGGGAGCATCCGTCTGAGTGTCAGCGGCGGAGCGTTCCACTCCGTAAATCCGAAGGACATGAAATTCCTGAAATGGACGGAAGGGGCGTTCAAGGACTGGGGACACTGCGGTGCATGCGCCAACGGTTCGGTGACGTTCATTGCCAAAGTGCCTTTATGGTTCTATGCCGAACCCAATTCCAGGTATGGAGATTTCACGACAGAGACCTACCGGAAGTTTTACCTGAACAAAAGGGATGAATCGGAAAGCGGCAACCTCTATCAAGGCTTTGACATCGCTTTCCGGGATGAAGCCGAGTTCTGGCAGTTCCTGAAGGACTACGAAGGAACGGTGTTCAAGGGAAATTGGGAAAATCAAATCGTGTTATGGTGTTTCCGTCGGGAATATGTGTTTCTACCTTCCGCCGAGTGGAAAACGGTTGATGCCCCTGCCGAAGAACGGAGGCTCAACTTCCACCCCGAACAGGTCAAGATAGTCAAGGACATGGAAAAGCACATCACGTACTTCTACCGAATCAAACCAGATAATTTCTAACACTTAAAATCCAACAGATATGCAAACGACAGTGACCAAGGCCGGTAACGCTCCCGACCTGCTTTCCGGTATCCTGAGCGTACAAGTGAGAAACGAGGACAAGATTACGGAACAAGACCGGCTCTATTGCCAGATGCAGCAAGAACTGCTTTACAAGACACTCGACCAGATTGACCGTTGGTACGCCGTCTTCAAGGAGGAGGCAGAACAGTATCAAGCCGAGCGCAAGTTCCATTACGAGGAGAACGGCAAGGTGTCCATGCGGGATTTCTATACTTACCATAACAACAGGGACGACTATTCTCACAACGAGTTCAAGCCGTTCGACCTGATCAATGACCTGGTGGATAAGAACCGCAACGCCAACGCGAACTTTGCGGGCCGCATCATTTCTTATTTCAACAGGACTTACAACGTGTCGGTCCCTGAATATAAAATAGACGAAAAGACCCTTCAGATGGGCTCCCGTCCTGTCTATGGGACATATGTAGATGTGGTTATCGAACACCTGGGTGGCAAGAGTTTCCGGGAAACGGCGGTGGAGGAACTTCTTGCCAGGGTTGCCAGAGTCGTCAAACCTTCCTGCTGGAGTAAAGTCAAGACGGAGCTGAAGAAGGACAGGATTGTATTTCCCGAAATCATCCGTTTCGACGATTATTACATACAATACAACAACAGGTGCAAAATCAGTTACAACTATGGCGGGGATTTGGAAACCCTGTGCGCCGGCATCGCCTACGGTGCGGACGACATACTGAACGGGAATTCAAAGATGATCATCCGTTTCGATGACAACGATGTTTCCGTCACTGACTGGTACGACCTCACGACCACCAATGCCGAGCAGATCCGGTTCTACAAGAACGGACGCATCGATGTCCGGTTCAAGGACAGCGCGGCAGCTGGGAACTGCTTCAAACGTCTCCGGCTGGATGAAATCACTCAAAGAGAGAACTGACCATGAGAAGAATCCCACAACACCCCGTAAGCCGATCCTTGCGGGGTGTTTTCATTTTCAACGATAAACAGATAAAGCCATGTATGCCATCATCCCCCAACAGATCCCGCAAGGTATGCGTGCCGAGGTCAACGAAAAGATACTTTTCGCCATAGACTCCGGCAAGGACCTCATTCCGGCGGAGAGCATCTACAACTGCTACACCGGCATCGGAGGACTGCACAACCTCAAGCAGTCCGATTTTGCCAATTACCACGAGTACGCCGAAGCGAAGAAGGAATCCGAGATGGGACAGTTCTTCACCCCGCATGAAGTATGCCGGGACATGGCGGATATGCTTTCTCCCACCTCCTCGGAAATGATACTTGACATGTGCTGCGGCATGGGCAATTTCTTCAACCACCTGCCCAACCTGCATAACGCCTACGGCTTCGACATAGACGGCAAGGCCGTTTCCGTGGCACGATACCTCTATCCTGACGCGCATATCGAGAAATGCGACCTCCGGCAATACTATCCGGAACAACGCTTCGATATTGTCATCGGCAATCCTCCTTTCAACCTGAAGTTCGACTACAAACTGTCGCAGGAATACTATATGGACAAGGCTTATGATGTGCTTAATCCGGCAGGAATCCTGATGATAATCGTGCCTGGCTCTTTCATGCAGAGCGGATTCTGGGAAAAGACACGGATAGCCGGCATAAACAGTAATTTCTCCTTTGTCGGTCAGACGAAGCTGGCCCCGTCAGCCTTTGCTGCAACCGGAGTCCATGATTTCAATACGAAGATTATGGTATTTCTCCGTAAATCGGTCCACATCGGGATGCGGGCTTACAGCGCGGAGGAATTCATAACGGTGGAAGAATTGAAAAAACGCATCGGCGGGGCAAGGGCTATGAAACACCGGTTGCGTTTCGACCTGATGCGCGAGACCAACAGGATCGACAAGGAAGAGCTTGAACTGTTCGAGTACAGACTTGCCAAGTACATGTACGAGTTGAAGGTACACGCCAAGTTGAACAGGTATATCGGCAAGACGGAGGCTTTGGTCACGAAATTCCGCAACCAGAAACCGCCCGGGAACGCCACACGGGAACAGGTGAACCAATGGGAGAAGAACAAGCTGACCCCGAAGAAAGTGCTTGCTGTCATCCGCAGGTACATCACCTCGCAAAATACTGTACCTCGCAAGGAAGTGGCGTTGGTGAAGACCTCATACGGATTCAAACTGAAACAATATGCGCCGCGTCTGTTGGACAAAGTTCCGCACAAGGCGGCAAGTATCAACGACCTCGTGCTGGAGCGTGCCGAACTGCCCATGCCGGAAGTGCCGACAGAAAAGAACATGCGCCAAATCCGTGCGGCGGAGAAACTGATACGGCGCAAGCGGAGAGAGTATGAAATGCAGGACCGGCAGTTCCCGGAGATGGAGGAAGATGACAGGCTGAAAGAATACCTTGACCGCACGACCTTCATCAACAAGGACGGTGACGTATGTGAGTTCACCACGCTCCAGAAACACGACCTTAACCTTGTCCTGCAGAAACGCTATGCGCTGCTGAACTGGCAGCAAGGCTCGGGCAAGACGGCCGCCGTGTACCACCGCGCTAAGTACCTGCTCAAATACCGCAAGGTACGGAATGCCGTCATACTGGCTCCCGCCATCGCCACCAACATGACATGGATACCCTTCCTCTCAATGAACAGGGAACAGTTCCGTGTGGCAAGGTGCAATGCCGACCTGGAAACGGTGCCGGAAGGCGTGTTCCTCATCCTCTCCACCTCCATGCTCAGCAAGCTGAAACGGGGGCTGGCAAGGTTTGTCAAGCGCACCTCAAGAAAACTGTGCCTCGTTTTCGACGAGTCGGACGAGATAACCAACCCGTCGTCACAGCGGACAAGGCATATCCTCTGCCTCTTCCGCCGTCTCAGGTACAAGATACTCGACACCGGCACGACCACCCGCAACAATATCGCGGAACTGTACAGCCAGTTCGAACTGCTCTATAACAACTCCGTCAATATGATTTGTTGGAGCGGCCGGGTGTACCACGATAACAAGGACAAGGAGATAGAGGAAGACACAAATCCCCATTACGGCGAACCGTTCTCGGCTTTCAGGGGGCATGTGCTTTTCCGTGCCTGCCATTGTCCGGGAAAATCCACCGTCTTCGGCATTGAGAAACAGAACCAGGATGTCTATAACAAGGAGGAACTGGCAGAGCTTATCGGCAAGACCGTCATCACCCGCAAGTTCAGGGATTTCGCGGGCGAGAAATACAGGATACGGACACATACCGTCAGCCCGTCCGACGGCGAGCGTGAGGTTTACCGTGTC
>OWIO01002755.1_pt1 | contig 10897 bp, 9 predicted proteins | sample 1733011 | NCBI WGS metagenome assembly OWIO01 (sample SAMN05065779, study PRJEB22554) | human gut metagenome | biome: ENVO:2100002; feature: ENVO:00000062; material: ENVO:00002003 | host: Homo sapiens | place: USA | reverse complement strand
TTGCCCCTGCGGGGCAATTCACCTTGTGTCGTCAGAGCCGGATTAAACATAAGGGGCTGCGGCCCCTTATCAACCCTGGGTTTTTTTGACAGACTGAAAGGGCCTTGCGGCCCTTTGTGTCATATTGCCTTACGCACGGGTATCGGGTTGGGTAAGAAGCACGTCTTCCGCTATATCCATGGCTGTTTCCAGGCATTCCCCAGGCACATACAGGTCAGCCCCCATAATTGCGCCGCTGCAATATACCCTGCCCGGCCCTTTTTCCTTTATAAAATGAGGTATGCCTTGCTGTTTAAGGGCGCCGGTCACCAACTCCACGTCGAGAAGAGATGCGTTTTTCATCAGCAGCTCTACAGTTTTTTCCATAGGTATCCCTCCTTTTTGGTTTTATTATTTATTTCATTATATCATATCGGAGCGTCAAAAAAAGTGGCTGAGAGCCACTTTTTACACAGTATCGTTATTTACTGCCCGATTTTTATCACGAACACGGCAGGCATTAGCCCGCCCGCCTCCGTTCTGACCTCCGTGACGAGCCTTAAGCCGGGATGCTCGCGAATCAGCTTCTTGAGCAGAGTGTATTCCATGGTGTACAGTATTGCCACGCCGCCCCGGCGGAGCCATCTGGGAAGGTTTTCCAATATGCCGGCGTAAAGCTTTTCGTTTGACTTATGGCTGCCGACGCGATTGCCAAAGGGGAGATTTGCCACCAGCTCGTCATATGGCCGCTCCGCAGTGAAGCGCATGCAGTCGTTGTGTACGAATTTGGCAATGCTGCCGGCGGCCTCTGCATTGCTGCGGGCTATGTCTATGGCCTTGTTTGATATATCAACCCCGGTAAGGCCGGCACAGGGGTAAAGCTTTTCCCGCTCAATGAGAAATGTGCCGCTGCCGCAGCAGGGGTCCAGCACCCTGGCGTCCTTTCCGCCCAGGAAGAACTCCGCGTATTTCAGTATGGCGGCCGCCGTTGCGGGGTGCATGCTGGCGGGCAGAGCCTGGAGCCGGTAGCTGAACCTTTCGTCCTTTATGGTGAGCAGCTTTGCGTACATGAACGCGCCGCCGTTGCTCTTTATCTCCACCCTTATCTCCACCTCATAGTTGTTGGGGCAGTTGAGAAGCGTCTCGCCGTCCATGACCGCTATCATCCTGCGGGCTATGGCCAGCCTGTCTATATTGCCCTCCCCCCTTATCTCCAGCCTGTAGCCGAAGGGAGGCTTGCCGGTATGGCAGGCGGGCAGCAGCTTTTCGAGAAAGCTCTTTGCCTTTATGCCCATGGACTTTGGGTCGGGGTTTGAGTTGGCGGATATCTCGATGAGCGCCTCAGTGAAGCAGCGGCAGGCGAAAAGCCCCATCATGTCCTCCGTATGCACGTGTACGTCGCTGCGGTGTACGGCGGACACCCTGAAACCATGCTCGGCAAGCTCCCGGGCCAGAGGGTCGGATAGCTTATCCGGGGAACGCAGCTCTATTTCGCAGGGCCTGGGAAGCGCGGTAAATTCGTGCTTTTCGAAGGTGAGAAAGCTTCGCATGGCGGTTTTGTACGCCTCTGTTTCCGCCTCGAAATGCACCCGCTCCTCCTCGCTGAGCGCCGGCTGAACGGTATATGAAACGAGAGCCGCCTTGGCCTCATCTCCCCCTATTGCGCCTAAGGACAGCAGCATCGAAGGCCGCACGAAGCGGGTATCCTCTACTGAAAGGGCCTGTTTCAGGTATTTCACGTCCGAGGGGACCTTCAGCTGACCCATGAGAACCGCGGCATTCTTGCGGAGCTTGGGTTGATTGGAAAGCAGGGCGTTTCGAAGGGCCTCGCGCTCGCTGCCCATGATATCGTTAAGCTGCCTTGCGTATTTTTCCTGCTTTGCGCAGCGGCAGAGAAAAGCGCACGCGGCGGAGTTGCCCTCCGAAAACAGCTCGTAAGCGAAGGGGAACGCCTCGGAGGCGTAGTGCATCATGTGCTCGGGGCCGTTGGGCAGCGCAAGCCTCTGGGCCACTACCTCTTTGGTAAGCGCCTTGTGCGCCACAGAGGAACCGTAGCTGTCCCTGTTTTTGCCGTTGCTTCTTTTGTGGCAGTTCATCTTTTACTCCCCTCCGATTCGGACCGTATGACGTCCAGCACCTCATCAGTGCCGTCCGCGGTGGAGTCGCCGCTCATGGCGGAAATAAAGCTGAGCCTTCTGTCGTAAAGGTCGTGTATGCTGTCGAACAGGGTGTCCGGCGTAAGGCCGGCCTGATCCAGCGTCATGGCGTAGCCCTTGCGGGCAAAATAGCCGGCGTTGAGTATCTGGTCCCCCCGGGAGGCGGAAAGGGGCAGCGGTATAAGCAGGGCGGGCTTTGCAAGTGCCAGAAACTCGAATATGGCGTTGGCGCCGGCACGGGAGAGTATTATATCCGCCGCGGCGAAAAGGTCGGGCAGCTCCTTTGAGATGTACTCGTACTGGACATAGCCCGGTTCGGCTATGGAAGCATCCTTCTTGCCCTTGCCGCAGAGGTGGATAATGTCGAAGGAGCGGGTCAGCCGCGGCAGCGCCGATCGCAGCGCGTCGTTTATGGCCTGGGCGCCCTGGCTGCCGCCCATGGTAAGGAGTATGGGCTTTTCGCCGGAAAAGCCGGTAAAGTCCAGCCCCCTCTGCCTGTCGCCGCCGTAAAGCTCGGGCCGTATGGGGGTGCCGGTATGGACGCCCTTTGCGCCGACGTATTTTAGAGTATCTTCGAAGGTGACGCATACCCTGTCTGCAAACTTGGCGGTTATCTTATTGGCCAGGCCGGGAGTATAGTCGCTCTCGTGGGCTACTATGGGCGCCATGCCCTTTGCCGCTATGACCACGGGCACCGATACGAAGCCGCCCTTTGAAAACACCACGTCCGGCTTTACCTTGTTAATGATGCGCTTGGCCTGGAATATGCCGCCTACAACCTTGAATGGGTCGGTAAGGTTCTTCAGCGAAAAGTACCTGCGGAGCTTTCCGGCGGATATGGTGTGATAGGTCACGCCCTCAAGGCCTCCCACAAGGCTTTTTTCTATTCCATCGGCGGTGCCTATGTAGTGTATCTCGTAGCCCTCCGCCCTGAGCCTTGGCAGCAGCGCCAGATTGGGTGTGACGTGGCCGGCAGTTCCGCCGCCCGTTAGGATAATCTTCTTTGACATGGTTATATTTCCTTTATATTATATAAAATCAAATAGCGCACTAATCTGCACCGCCGTATTGCCGTTACAGCGAGAGCCGGCGAGAAGAACCTATCTCATTTTCATTATTATGCCACGAAAACGATTATTGTTTCTGAAATTATATCACCCTGCCGCGATTGCCGCAAGGCGTATGCTGTGGTATTATTAAAGGGGCTGCGGCCCTATGATATTATAAACGGCGCAAAGGAGAGGCGTGTATGAGACTGAGGGATATGAATCCAGGCGAGGCGCTGGCGGCCGCGGCTGCCATGACCCTAAGGCTCGGGGGCTTTTCGAAGGCGGCGGAGCTCATGGGAGAGCTGCTCATGGATACCTGGACAACGAATTTCCCTGGCGCTCTCGGCGCATATCACAGGCTCACGGAATATATGCTGTCCTCCCCCGCCAGGAGGGTCACAGGGGACCTGTGGCGGGATCAGCTTTTATATGAAATAATACAGACGGAACACCCTTTTGCCCTCTCTGCTGCCAGGGGCATACGGGATGAGGCGCAGCTCATGGCTATGAGGGAGAGGCTTGAGATAATGGGCGAGCTTTCCACCTTAACGTCCCAGCGCATAGCCCAGCTCATAAGTGAAAGGGGCAGAAGCTCAAGGGCAAACGACGCTGTGGCCATGAAGTCCACCGCCATATGGTCGGGAGGCAGCATATCAAACCTTCCGCGCCGGAATAGCGAGGAAGAGCAGGCGGCGCAGCTGCCGCTGGAGTTTACCCCATGGAAATACGGCCAGGCCGGGCTTACGGACAGCTTCGTATCAGATGAAGCGCTGGAGGAGATGTATCGCCGCTTTCTCGAGACGGCTGATTGGGGCGAGCTTACCGAAGATATATGGAACTTTTTCGCATCCTACGGTACGGGGGAATTTTTGCAGCATCGCTTCTTCAGAATTGAAGATGGCCGCTTGGTGCCTATGGAGGAGCCGGAGGCGATAGTTCCGCTTTCCGCCTATGAGGAGCAGCACAGCCGGCTGATGGAAAACACCATACGCTTCATGCGGGGGGAGAAGGCGGTGAACATGCTGCTGCTGGGCGGCATGGGCACCGGCAAAACGGCTCAGGCGGTGTCACTGCTTCAGGAGCTGCCTGAAGTGCGGCTGATAATTGTCCCCGAGGGGGAGACGGCACATATCCCCGGGCTTTTGCAGAGGCTTTCGGGCCAGCCGCTTAAATTCATACTGCTGCTGGACGATATAGCTGCGGACGGCGATGGCATAAGGCTCATATCCTCCGTCACGGCGGGCTTTCGGGCGATTCCGCCCAACATACTCATATACGCCACCTCCCGGGAGGAGGGCGGCCCGCTGCCGGGGCGTATAACCTTCCGCTACCCGGCCCTTAAAGAATTTACAGGCATGATATCCGAATTCCTTGAGGCTGAGGGAAAGTATCCGGACGCGCAGGCCATACACAACGCGGCGCTGGACTATCAGGTGGACGCCCGGGAAAGGCTCACGGTTACCGGGGCGCTTATGATAGCGGGCGAGATGGAAGAGTAATACAGAAAATTTCGAAAAAGTGACTAAAGATCACTTTTTCGAGTTTTTACGGGTTTTGCCTCTCGCATGCGCTCCCGGGCGGCAAAACCCGCAAAGAACGAAAACCTCTGGGTTTTCATCCGTTCTGACGCACATGTCGTCAGAGCCGGATTGAACATAAGGGGCTGCGGCCCCTTATCAACCCCGGGGGTTATCGATAGACTAAGGCTTTTTAAACAGCCTTTTATTTATAATTTTCGTCGGGCTTTTCTTTTCTCTTTGCTTCTTTCTGCTTTTCTTTTCTCCCGAAAAGAAAAGAGAAAGAAGAAGGGTACCCGCCCCGGCGGGGCGGCTTTTTCACCTCAAAACTCTTTGCCATATTACAAACTCTATGCTAAAATGTAATTTGGTAAAGTTTGAACGCAATTTTTCAAGGAGGGATACTTATGAAGATATACAACACCATGACCCGCAAAAAGGAGGAGCTGGTGCCGCTGGTGCCGGGCGAGATAAGCATGTACGTATGCGGCCCAACGGTATACAACTTTATTCACATAGGCAACGCAAGGCCGCTGGTGGTGTTCGATACCCTCAGGCGGTATCTGGAATATAAGGGCTACAAGGTAAGGTTCATATCCAACTTTACAGATATAGACGACAAGCTCATCCGCCGGGCCAACGAGGAGCACACCACGGTGCCGGAGCTTGCGGATAAGTATATAAAGGAATACAAAACAGATGCGGAGGGCCTCTGCGCCGAGCCTGCCACCTGCAATCCCCGGGCTACCGAGCACATACCCCAGATAATCAAGCTGGTGGAGACCCTCATAGAAAAGGGCCATGCATATCCCGTAGCAAACGGCGATGTATATTTCTCCGTCCGCTCCTTCCCGGGCTACGGCAAGCTTTCAGGCCAGTCCATAGACGACCTTGAGTCCGGCGCGCGCATAGAGCCGGGAGACCTGAAGAGGGATCCTCTGGACTTCGCCCTCTGGAAGGGCGCCAAACCCGGCGAGCCCGCATGGGACTGCCCCTGGGGCAAAGGCCGCCCGGGCTGGCATATAGAGTGCAGCGCCATGAGTATGGAACTGCTGGGCCCCACCTTCGACATTCACGCAGGCGGCCAGGACCTTATATTCCCGCACCATGAAAACGAGATAGCCCAGAGCGAGGCGGCCACAGGCAAGCCCTTCGCAAGGTACTGGATGCATAACGGCTATATAAATGTAGATAATCAGAAGATGTCCAAGTCCCTTGGCAACTTCCGCCTTGTGCGGGACATAGCTCAGGAATTCGACCTTGAGGCCGTCCGATTGTTCCTGCTCTCCGCCCAGTACAGGAACCCCATCAATTTCACCCGTGAGCTTATCGAGCAGGCCAACACCGCCCTCACCCGTATCCGCACCGCCCGTGAACGCCTTGCCGAAGCCAAGGAAGGCCCCGCTACGGAGGAGGACGCCAGATTCTGCGCATCTTTGGAGGAACACGAGAAAAAGTTCTGCGACGCCATGGACGACGACCTGAACACCGCAGACGCGCTGGGCGCAATGTTCGACTACGCCCGGGCTGTCAACACCTTCGTTACCGAGCCCCGGAGCCGGGAGGCGCTTGACAGGGCGGCAAAGCTCTTTGACGATATGACCAACGTGCTGGGCATACTCCAGCACAGTAAGTCGGAGGAATTCCCCAAAGAGGCGGTCGCTCTGCTAAACGAGCGAGCAGAAGCCCGCAAGGCCAAGAACTGGGCCCGGGCAGACCAGATCCGCGAGGAGCTGAAGGCCATGGGCTTTGCGGTGGAGGACAGCAAGGAGGGCGCAAAGCTGAAGAGGCTGTAAAGGGCGCGCCTGCTAAAAAATCCACGGATTCAGCCAATACATTTTTGAACAATATTTTAAATCATTGCCATATGCCTTGAAATAAGGGATATTGGTTGATAAAATCAGGAGGAAATAATCATTGGGAAGCGATATGCTTTCGCTCTTTAGCCTTATAATAGGCGTGTACCTCATATATGCCGCCATAGTCGGGCGCGGCAAGCTGTATGAGAACGAGTACCTGAACTGTCCGAGGGAGCAATACGTCAAGGGCCTGCGCATACTGGCTGCCATATCAGGCGTACTGCTGACGGTATCCAACCTTCTGGAGTATCTTGGCGTCATAGCCTACGGCTCCCCCATAGCCATCGCGCTTTGGGCGCTGGGCTTTGCAAGCCTGATAGTCATGATGGTGTACTCCTCGAAAAAGACCGACAGAAAGGCTGCGGCGGCGGGGCATAAGACCGCCGCGTCCGCCGAAAAAAAGGACTACGACCCTCTTCGCGCCGCATTCGTGTTCGACGATGATGAGGACGTATCCCAAAAGAAAGAAAAATAAGAAATCATTCTGAAAGGAAAGCGTTTATGAAAAAGACTATTATCCGCATCGTAGCAGTGGCCATGCTGGCACTGATGGTGCTGACCGCACTTCCCGCCTTCGCTTATAATATCGTAGGCACGGCGGCGGCCCAGACCCCTGTTTACAAGGACACCAAGGGCAGGAAGGTCGAGCTGTATGTCAGCGGCCCCGTCACCATAAACAGGCAGGATAACAAATCCGGCATGTACAACGTCACCGTCAGCTATGACGGCAAGACCTACACCGGCTGGGTATACCCCTCCGCCATCTCCGGCATAGGCTATGACAAGAGCACCGGCGGCTCTGCCTCCGGCTCCACCTCCGGCACCACCGGCGGCACGACTTCCGGCGTTACCGGTACCTATACCGCCACCATCGCCACCGGGGCGGCCATAAACGTCAACGGCACCAACTACCCCGTGACCGCAGGCGGCAGCATCAACGTCAACTACCGCGACGCGGCCGGCACTCAGGTAAACGTGACCGTAGGCAACGTCACCGGCTGGGTAGCCGCCTCCTCCCTCTCCGGCTTTAGAAGGAACGGCTCCTCCATAAGCCTTTCCGACCTGCCCACCAGCGGCGGAACCATCGGCGGTACCATCGGCGGCACTACCACCCCCGCCCCCACCCCCTATGTAAACCAGAACCAGAACACCGCCAGCGGCACCTTCTCAGCCAACCTCGCTGCGGGCACTGTTATTACCAATAACGGCAAGACGGTAGGCATCGTGCAGAACGCGGGCAACGTCACCGTCAACTACCGCGACGCCTCCGGCTCCCAGGTATACGTCACCATAGGCAGCGTGGCGGGCTGGGTACCCGCAAGCGCCATCTCCAACCTCAGGAGCACAAGCTCCGGCTCTATCAGCGTACCCAACCTGCCCACCAGCGGCGGCGCCATAGGCGGCAATACCGGCTCCGAGGTAAGGGCATACGATACCGCAAAGAGCGCCGTATCCAAGGACAAGAACATATACGTCCGCTCTACCGCCACCAGCTCCACCAAGGGTGCTACCAAGCTGCGCAATATGCGGGGCAAGACCTTCACCGTGCTGGGCACCGACGCCAGCGGCAGCTTCCTGTATGTGGACTACAACGGCACCCGGGGCTTCGTCCGGGCTCAGGACTTCACCTTCACCAGCGGCAACGTGGTTGAGCAGAAGCCCAATACCAATACCAACACTAACAGCGGCAACGTGACCTCCAACAACACCGGCATGGCCGCCATAGGCACCCCCGCAGGCAAGGGCACCGGCTCCAGCTCCGAAAAGTGGGGCAGCATAACCATACCCGGCGCGGGCACCTACCCCATCTACGGCAATTATATCGGCGAAAAGAAGGGCAAGACATACTATTACTATGACTATGTGCTCCGCAAGAGCTACTACTACGTACACACCACCACGGCCCAGGGCTCTCAGGTAGCGGTGGTAATGGGCCACAACAACCGCAAGAAGGTAGGCACCTCAAATTCCTACTTCCACAACCTGCACCACATCCAGAACGCCATACTGGGCAAGTCAAGCTGCGAAAAGTGCAAGGCGAGCTGCTCCGGCTACGGAAAGTCCATTTCCGCAAGCTGGGAGGGCAGCAGCAGCTGGGAGGTAGTGGCCTTCTTCGAGGTACCCAAGAACAAGGCGTATAAGAACATACTGCCCCAGATGGCGCAGCCCTGGAACTACACCACCGCCCAGTACCTCTCCAACGTGAAGTCCTATGTGAACACCTTCTCCAGCAAGAGCTGGGCAAACACCTCCGCCCTTACCGATAACGGCAAGTACATGATGCTCGTCACCTGCGGCGACAGCGGCGACAACGACAGCATCGCAAAGCTGTACATGCTGCTCAAGGCGGTAGGCTAAACGGCGCAAATACAAATAAAGCGGCTTAAAAGCCGCTTTTTTTGTATCCACTAAAATAATTCTTATGTTATAATGTATCTTGGCGTGGAATAGGCGCCGGAAGGAGTAATTTAATGAAGAAATGTTCTGTCGGCGGTCAGGCCGTTATGGAGGGCGTCATGATGAAGGCCCCCGGCGGCATCGCCATGGCGGTCAGGGACGCAAAGGGCCGCATAATATTGGATTATAAAGAATATCAGACAAAGGCTCAGAAGGGTACCTTCTACGGCCTGCCCATAGTGAGGGGCGTGGTGGCCTTCGTGGAGAGCCTTACCATAGGCATGAATACCCTCACCAGATCCGCAGAGCTCATAGGCGACCCCATAGACGAGGAGCCCACAAAATTCGAGAAGTGGCTGTCGGAAAAGCTGGGCAAGTCGGTGGAAAAGGTTGTGATGGGCCTTGCGGTGATACTGGCCGTGGCGCTGTCCGTGGGGCTTTTCTTCCTGCTTCCCCAGTTTATAAGCAGCCTTATATTCAGGGGCAGCGCCGCTGCCTCCGCCACAAAGTGCCTTGTCGAGGGGATGGTGCGGCTATGCATTTTTATAGGCTACATACTCTTCTGCGCAAGCGTGAAGGATATAAAGCGGGTTTTCATGTACCACGGGGCGGAGCATAAGACCATCGCCTGCTATGAGGCGGACGACCCCCTCACCCCGGAAAACGCCATGAAGCACAGCCGCCTCCATCCCCGCTGCGGCACCAACTACCTTTTCCTCGTTATGGCGGTATCCATAGTGTTCTTTGCGGTGGTGGGCTGGAACGAGAGCTTCTGGCTCAGGCTGCTTTCCCGCATAGTGTTCCTGCCGCTGGTGGCAGGAATAAGCTATGAGGTGCTGAAGCTCGCCGCGAAGTACGAAAACATATTCACAAAGATAATCCGCGCCCCCGGCATGGCGCTCCAGTACATCACCACCAAGGAGCCTACGGCGGACATGCTGGAGGTGGCCATAGCCTCCTTCAACCTTGCCATGTCAGAGCCAAAGGAGGCGATGGAGATGGTGAGAAGGAACCGGGAAGAGACGGCGGATAAGGCGGAAGCATGACCGCGCTGGAATACGCGGAGGGGCTGCTTTCCACCGTTACTGAGGAGCATGAGGCCGAGGCGCGGATAATCATATCCGAGCTTACCGCCCTCCCCATAGGGCGCATAAATATAGAAGCCCCTCCCCTCTCCACCGGGCTGAAGGCCGAGATAGAAAGCATAGCAAAAAGGCGGGCGCAGGGCGAGCCCCTTCAATATATATTGGGCAAATGGGAATTTATGGGGCTGCCCTTTTACACGCGGCCCTGCGCGCTGATACCGAGGCAGGACACCGAGACGCTGTGCGAGGAGGCGCTGTCGATAGGCGGCAAGACGCTTCTTGACCTCTGCTGCGGCACCGGCTGCATAGGGGTATCGCTGGCAAAGCTTGGGGGCTTTGAGGTGACCTTCGGGGATATAAGCCCGGACTGCCTCGTCCTTGCCCGGGAAAACGCCGCCCTCAACGGCGTACCGGGCAAATTCCTGCTGACGGACATGTTCTCTGATATATCCGATAGCTTCGACCTTATCTGCGTAAACCCGCCCTATATACCCACCTCGGAGCTTGCCTCATTGCAGGCCGAGGTGAAGCGGGAGCCGGTGCTTGCGCTGGACGGCGGCGCGGACGGGCTGGACTTTTACCGCCGCATCGCCCGCGATTACGCCACGCATCTCTCCCCCGGCGGCACGCTGCTCATGGAGGTGGGCGCGGGGCAGGCGGAGGACGTGGCGGCGATGTTCCCGAAAGCGGAGATAATAAAGGATATTTGCGGAATAGAAAGGGTGGTGGCGGTGAGGAGATGAAAAGGCTGATATTCCTCATGCTGCCGCTGCTTTTCATGGCGGGCTGCGCCGTGGGCGCGGCACTTCCGGCGGAACCGGAGATAACGCCCTCCCCTTCACCCACTTTCTCCCC
>OWIO01002751.1_pt1 | contig 10907 bp, 6 predicted proteins | sample 1733011 | NCBI WGS metagenome assembly OWIO01 (sample SAMN05065779, study PRJEB22554) | human gut metagenome | biome: ENVO:2100002; feature: ENVO:00000062; material: ENVO:00002003 | host: Homo sapiens | place: USA | reverse complement strand
GGGGACAGGAGATGGCTTTCAGTGGTAGTCAGAAGATGAATATGAACGAGATTTCGGTAGATGGAGGCATCGATTACCAACGTCAGTGGGGTGACAGGGGCAGGCTGTTTGCGAGTTATCAGATAAGCCATGCTCCCAACCGGAATGATACCGAGAACAGATACGATGGTCTTGACACCTCCTTGCACCCCGAAATCACTTCCACTGTGAAGGACATCCGTACAGAAATTTGTGACCGCACCACACAACACCACCTATCCACCGACCTTACCATTCCGCTTACCCGGCATCAACAGCTCAACACCGGTGTGAAGTTCTCCTTCGACCGTGGAGAGAGTCAAGCTACCGAAATGCGCTTTTTGAATGGCGGTTTCGTGGAACAAAAGGCGGCTGCCATGCACTACCGACAATCTCAAAACATAGCCGCCCTGTATGCCGAATGGGAGGCTCAATGGGGATGGCTGGGCTTGAAGGAGGGCCTTCGCTATGAACATACCTGGCAGAAATCACGCTATCTGAAGGGAGAAGGGAGTAAATTCTTGCTTCACTATGGCGACCTCGTACCATCCGTCTCTCTTACTGCCAAAGCTAAGGAGAACAGCACATTTGGCGTGAGCTACACCATGCGTATACGTCGGCCGAGAATCAATGAACTCGACCCATACGTCAATAAGTCCGACCCTACCCAGCTTTCGTATGGCAATCCCAACCTGAAAGCACAACATCTAAATAATCTGGCTATTGTACATACGTTGAGGACAAATACGTTAGCAATGCGACTCAGCCTCAATCATTCATGGAGTAACGATGGTATTGTCCGGTATTCATCAATGAAGGACGGGCGTATAAATACCACCTTTGGCAATATAGCCAGAAATCGCAAGACATCGCTGAATGCTTATGCCTCATGGAATGCGACACGTTCAACCCGCTTGATGCTGAATGGAGAGGTGGGCTATAGTGACATGCGAAGCCGGGAGATTGATGCCCGTAACTATGGTTGGCATGGTAACCTGAATCTGGGTTGGCAACAGAATCTGCCTTGGCAGTTGAAATGGAGCAGTAATCTGGAATGGATGTCGCGTCGGTACTCTCTCCAAGGTTACGATTCGGGTATGATGATGATAAGTGCAACACTCGCGCGCTCCTTCCTCAATGACAAACTGGATGTGGCTATCAGTGGCATGAGCGGTTTAGGTCATGGTGGTAAAATGTATTGGGAGTCGGTATCTCGCGCCAAGGACTTCACGAATATATCACGATTCATTGAACCCATGCAGGACATCACCATAGGTATCACTTATACGTTTGGTGGAAAAAGTAGGAAATGTGCAGAAAAAACCGTATCGGATTCATTTGAAATGGGGGACAGTCGTATCGTGAAACAGCAGACAAAACGAAGAGGAAAATGATGAATCGTATTTAGCATGAATGCAACTGTCCGAACTGTTCTGAGAGCAGCCAAGGTTGAAGTAATTGATGGTGACATATTTTATCTTATGAAACAAGATATTATCGTTCTCTGTGAAGTGAAAAATAATTAGGAAGAATCGCTAAACTGAATTAGCCAATGACAGCCAATAGACAAGAAAAGAATGAAATGGGTAGCAGGATGCTGTCCGTCATTCCAGTAGCAGGAATATTTTTCAAGTTTCTCCTGTTCAATACAATATGGTGTTATTACACCACCTTTACACCTTTTTCATGCTGGGAATCGTATGCCACTGCTTTTGTAGCAACACTTCTGTTGTCTGTCCCTTATATATTGACAAGGCATATTGCAGCAGGCGTGCTTGTCATGTCTGTGCTGGATATATGGATGGTTGCCAACCTGATGTATTACCGTACCTATTTTTCAGCCATTCCTCTGTCAAGTTATATGTTGGCGGGAAATCTTGCAGACTTCCTGCCAAGCGTGACCGCCTCATTACGGTGGTGTGATTTGTTGTTCCCAATTTCGACTGTCATCACTGTATTCCTTACATTTCGGATAGGTTGCCGGCAGAAAATCACATTCCGATTTAGCAGACGGACATACTTCGTATTGCTGATTTTTTCATGTGCCCCGTTAAGTATCAACTTATCCGTCCGGGGAGGTTTCATTGCGATATACAGGGCATTGAGGTCATCCGCACATCAACACGCCAGTGGCCCGCCACTCTATACGCTGTTCGGCACACTTTATTTTGATTATGCGGAGGAGTTGCCCGAACTTACAGAAGAACAGGAGCGTGAGATTCATACCTGGCTCTCCGGGAGACCGTCGCTTGTTCCCGTACCGGATATTGAATGCAGGGACAACTGCATCCTTATTTTGGCTGAATCACTGGAAAGTTGGGTGTTGAATCTTACGGTCGAAAACCAGGAAATCACACCTTACCTTAACAGGCTCCTCAAAGAGCCATCCACGCTGTATGCGCCCCATGTGCTTACACAAGTCAACGGAGGGCGTTCCATTGACGCCCAGTTGCTTATGCTTGTCGGTCTGTTGCCATTGCAGACCGGCGCATACAGTTGCCGTTTCCCTTTCAATACATACCACACTTTGCCCAAAGCTATGAAGGAGCTGAAAGGCGCACGTAACTATCTTCTCACGGTGGACAAGACAAAGACATGGAACCAAGGAGCAGTGGCACGGAGTTTCGGGATAGACACAATTATCTCTTATCCCGATTTCCGAATGACGGAAGCATTCGGAAATCGGAAGCGACTGGGTGATAAGGCATTTTTTGCCCAATGCAGGGAAAAGATTGAAAAAGGAGAAGTTTGGCACTCCGGTGAAAACGTATTTATCCAGATGGTCACTTATTCCGGTCATTCACCGTTCAAGATGCCCGAATCGCTTAAAACCGTTCATTTCTCCAATCGGGTTCCCGAAATCATGGCAGACTATATGACAGTAGCGCATTATACAGACGAAGCTATCGGGAAATTCGTGGAATATCTGAAAACCCGTCCCGAATATGAACGTACAATGGTTGTAATAACCGGTGACCACGAGGGCTTGGCAGACCACCGGAAAGAACTGTGCCATACAAAGGCTGGGAAAGGAATAATTTCCGAAGACGAGTTCACACCATTCATAGTATTGAACTCTCCTGTTCCGATTCACTATCTCAAAGTTATGGGACAGATTGACATATATCCTACGCTTCTAAACTTGCTTGGTCTGGAAAAATTCCGATGGAGCGGTATTGGTCAAAGCATTCTTGACCCTCGGAAGCCGGGCATTGCCATCAGTCCGAAAAGAAAAATAGACGGTGACACCTTGCATATATCTGCGGATGAACTTTTACGGATGCAGCAATCTCAAGTAATCTCTGACCGGATAATACGATTCGATAAATTGAAAGATCTACGATAGCCGATACTTCGGAAGTCATTTTTGTTGTTTCAGGCGTGTTTTTCTCCGTTTCGATTGTATTCCGATTGTAACGACCTCGGATACGAAATAATTTTGCACCTAAAAAATGAATAACATGATTATCGAAACGATTAAACGGCTGTCAATAGATATGTTCATTGCAATCATGGCGATTGAAGCAATTGTCATTGCGACAATCGCTTTGTCGCTTTTGATTGGTATGTTTTGCAAATAATCCCACAAGACATGGAGAAAAAGGAAATATATATCGAAACCGAACGAATTATCATTCGGAATTTCAAGCAGAAGGATGCCGAAGGGTTGTTGGAGTATCTTTCCCATCCGCGTGTGAATTGTTTTGCCGGAGACCGCCTTTGCTCCAGAGAGGCGGCATGGGCATATATGCAGTATTCCACTAAAGACATGCTGCGCTATGCGGTGAGTCTGAAAAAAGATGACTTTATTATCGGTGACGTGTTCGCTTTGCGTGAGAATGAAGACACTTATAATGTGGGGTGGCATTTCAACAAACGTTTTGAAGGCAAAGGATTCGCTTGTGAAGCGGCTACCGGATTGTTGGATTATCTTTTTCGGGAGGCGGGCGCACGGCGTATCTATGGATTTGTGGAAGATGACAATATCCGCTCCAAACGCTTATGCGAACGCCTTGGTATGCGCCGCGAAGGATGCTTCAAGGAGTTTGTGACATTCGTAAACAATCCTGACGGCTCCCCAAAATATGAAGATACCTGTGTTTATGCCATTCTCGAAAAAGAGTGGAATACATCCGTCAGTGGTGACACACCAAACCTATTATGAATTAATACAAAACAAGAAGAAAATATGAACAAGCAATTCATTATCACGAATTTCGCCACATTTGCCCTCATGCTGTTCCTGCCGACCGGATGCAGGCAGGAGGACGGCAAGCAGGATGCGGTGCAGAGTTATCAGGTCATAAAGGTCGCAGCAAGTCCGGTGGAAATCTCCGAGTCCTATTCCGCCGCCATACGCGGACGGCAGGATGTGGACATCATGCCGCAAATCTCCGGGCGCATTATCCGGTTGTGCGTGAAAGAGGGTGAACGGGTGAAGACCGGTCAAGTATTGGCAGTAATCGACCAAGCTCCCTATCTGACCGCATTGCGTACGGCATCGGCAAATGTCAGCGCGGCACAGGCAAAAGCGGAAACGGCACGAATCGAGCTGCAGGGCAAGCAGGCGTTGTTTGACGAGAAGGTCATATCCGACTACGATCTTTCTCTCGCCCGGAACCAACTGGCAGTGTCGCTTGCCGAACTCGAACAGGCAAAGGCACAAGAATCGGATGCACGCAACAATCTCTCCTATACGGAAATCAAAAGTCCGAGCAACGGAGTGGTAGGCACATTGCCCTATCGTATCGGTGCACTTGTCGGTCCCAATATGGCGCAGCCTTTCACGGTCGTGTCCGACAATGCGGAGATGTATGCCTATTTCTCCATTTCGGAGAATATGTTACGGCGATATTCGGCTCACTATGGCTCGATTGACAGTATGATAGCCGGGACGCCGGAAGTGCGCCTGCAACTCAACGACGGCAGCCTGTACAAGGCGAAAGGACGTATCGAAACCGTAAGCGGCGTGGTGGACCCGGTTACCGGAACGGTACAAATCAAAGCCCTGTTCCCCAATCCCGACCGCAAACTGTTGAGCGGCAGCATCGGCAATGTCATTCTTCAAAACCCGAAAACGGATGCCGTAACCATCCCCATGACCGCCACCGTGGAACTGCAAGACAAGATTATCGCTTACCGCCTGAAAAACGGACAGGCGGAAGCCGCCTATCTCACGGTGGACCGCCTGAACAACGGCAACCGGTTTATCGTAAAAGAAGGACTCTCGGTCGGTGACACCATTATCGCCGAAGGCGTGGGACTGGTGAAAGAAGGCATGAGCATAACCCCTAAAAACGAAACGGAATGAACCTGCGATTTTTTATAGACCGCCCGGTGTTTTCGGGCGTTATCTCGGTGGTGATCGTACTGTTGGGCATGATTTCCATGCTTTCCTTGCCGGTGGAACAATACCCCGACATCGCACCCCCGACCATCAACGTATTTGCAACCTATCCGGGTGCAAACGCCGAAACCGTGCAGAAGGCAGTGATAACCCCTCTGGAAGAAGCCATCAACGGCGTGGAGGACATGACCTATATGACTTCCACGGCATCGAATACAGGCGATGCCTCCATCAACATCTATTTCAAACAGGGAACCAACGCTGACATGGCGGCGGTAAACGTGCAGAACCGCGTGAACGGCGCGCTGAGCCAGCTTCCGGCAGAAGCCACCAAAACCGGTGTCACCACCGAAAAACAGCAGAACGCCGAACTGATGACCTTCGCGCTCTATTCGCCCGATGACCGCTTCGACCAGACCTTCCTGAACAATTACGTGAAAATCAATGTCGAGCCGAGGCTGAAACGTATCAGCGGCGTGGGAAAGGCGCAGTTGTTCGGTTCCAACTACAGCATGCGACTTTGGCTGAAACCCGACAAGATGGCGCAATACGGGCTTATCCCCGATGACATATCCGCCGTACTCGCACGGCAGAACATCGAGGCTGCCACCGGCTCTTTCGGTGCCAATCATCCTACCGCCAATGAATACACGATGAAATATCGCGGGCGTTTGTCCGGTGCGGAAGAGTTCGGCGAGTTGGTCATCAAGTCACTACCGGGCGGCAATGTGCTTCGGTTGAAAGAGGTTGCCGATGTGGAACTGGGCGATGAATCCTACAACTACTCCTCCGAGGTGAACGGGCATCCGGCAGCCATGATGCTCATCAACCAGAAAGCCGGGTCCAATGCATCGAGCACCATCAAGGAGATTCACGAAGTGCTTGACGCCCTTAGCCGGGACTTGCCCGAAGGGACGGAATTCGTGGTGCTTACCGATACCAACAAGTTCCTGTATGCCTCCATCCACTCGGTCCTCCGTACCTTGCTGGAAGCGATACTTTTGGTTATCGTAGTGGTGTATGTGTTCTTGCAGGACATCAAGTCAACGCTTATCCCTACCATATCCATCTTCGTTTCCATCATCGGCACATTTGCCGTGATGTCCATGATAGGTTTTTCCATAAACCTGCTGACACTCTTTGCGCTTGTGCTTGCCATCGGAACGGTGGTCGATGATGCCATCGTAGTGGTGGAGGCGGTGCAGGCGAAGTTCGACGAAGGCTATCAGTCGGCGGTTCTCGCGGCCGATGATGCCATGAAGGGGGTATCTTCGGCAATACTTACCTCTACCATCATCTTTATGGCAGTGTTTTTCCCCGTTGCCATGATGGGCGGAACTTCGGGGGCTTTCTACACGCAATTCGGTATCACGATGGCTGTTGCCGTGGGTATCTCGGCAATCAATGCCTTCACACTCTCGCCGGCACTTTGCGCACTGTTACTGAAACCCTATATCGACGAGCACGGCAACACCAAGAACAATTTTGCAGCCCGTTTCCGAAAAGCGTTCAATGCTGTTTTTGAGCGTCTGAGCCGACGCTATGTACGTGGGGTGATGTTCATTATCCACCGCCGGTGGCTGTTGTGGAGCATTATAGGCGTCTCTTTCGGGTTGCTGGTACTGCTGGTCAATGTCACAAAGACGGGACTTATTCCTGAAGAGGATACCGGGACGGTCATGGTGAGCATGAATACAAAGCCCGGCACGTCCATGGCTCAGACAAGTAAGGTCATGGAGCGTATCAACAGCCGTCTCGACAGCATCGGCGAGATTGAATACAGCGGTGCGGTTACCGGTTTCTCTTTCAGCGGTTCCGGCCCCTCGCAGGCGATGTATTTCGTGACACTCAAAGACTGGGAGCAGCGTAAGGGAGAGGGGCAGTCGGTCAATGACGTCATCGGAAAGATTTATGCCGCCACCTCGGACATCCCCGATGCCACAGTGTTCGCCATGTCGCCCCCGATGATTGCCGGATATGGCATGGGAAATGGCTTTGAACTCTATTTGCAGGACAAGGCGGGTGGAGACATCACCGCTTTCAAGGAAGAGGCGGACAAGTTTGTCGAAGCCTTATCGCAACGACCCGAAATCGGCGAAGTCTATTCCTCCTTTGCCACGGACTATCCGCAATACTGGGTGGATATTGATGCCGCGAAATGCGAACAGTCGGGTGTGTCGCCCGCAGATGTGCTTTCCACATTGTCGGGCTATTATACCGGACAATATGTTTCCGACTTCAACCGCTTCTCCAAGCTCTACCATGTGACTATGCAGGCTCCGGCGGAATACCGCGTGAATGCGGAATCCCTGCATCACATGTATGTGCGTACCTCCGATGGCGGTATGTCGCCTTTGAGCCGGTTCGTGCGCCTGACCAAGACCAACGGCCCGTCAGACCTCACCCGATTCAACCTATTCAATGCCATCTCGATTAGTGGTTCCCCGGCTCAGGGTTACAGTTCAGGGCAGGTGCTCGAAGCCATCAGTGAGACGGCACGCGAAGTGCTTCCGGCAAATTACACCTACGAGTTCGGCGGTATCTCGCGTGAGGAAAGCAAGACGACCAACAATGCCACGTTTATATTTCTGCTCTGCATGGTTCTGGTCTATCTGATTCTGTGCGCCTTGTATGAGAGCGTGTTCATACCCTTCGCTGTCCTGTTGTCGGTGCCTTGCGGACTGATGGGCAGTTTCCTGTTCGCGTGGCTCTTCGGTCTGGAGAACAACATCTACATGCAGACCGGACTGATCATGATTATCGGCCTGCTTGCCAAGACCGCCATCCTGCTTACTGAATACGCCGGCAAGCGGCGGTCGGAAGGCATGACGCTGGCACAGGCGGCATACAGTGCGGCAAAAGTCCGTCTGCGCCCCATATTGATGACCGTGTTGTCCATGGTGTTCGGCCTTGTCCCGCTGATGCTGGCTCACGGAGTGGGTGCCAACGGCAGCCGTTCGCTTGCCACGGGTGTAATCGGCGGAATGATTGTCGGTACTTTGGCTCTGTTGTTCCTTGTGCCGTCATTATTTATTGTATTCCAATATATCCAAGAACGTGTTAAGCATAATTAAATGAAGAAGACAGTCATATATATCATATTGTCAGGATGGATGTTTGCCGGTTGCGGTACGTACAGTCGGTATCATCGCCCTGACCTCTTAACGGAGAATCTGTATCGGGACGTACCAGTGGACATTGATACAACGACCATTGCGTCCCTGTCGTGGCGGGAAATGTTTACTGACCCCAAACTCCAGTCCTTGATTGAAACGGGGCTTGAACGGAACACAGACCTCAATGTGGCACGGTTGCGCGTGGAAGCGGCAGAAGCCGCCCTGCTTACAGCCAAACTCTCATATCTTCCATCATTGGGACTGAATGCCGAAGGTAATGCCAATAAACATGACGGGACAACGGCAAAGACATATAATGTGGGAGCGTCGGCAAGCTGGGAACTGGACATCTTCGGCAAACTTACGGCGGCAAAGCGTGGTGCAGCCGCCGCATTACAAGGAAGCCGTGCCTACCGGCAAGCCGTACAGACACAGCTTGTCGCTACTATCGCAGATAGTTACTACACCCTTGCCATGCTTGACGCTCAAATGGCAATAAGCAACCGGACTTTGGAGAACTGGCGGACTACCGTACGCATTCTTGAAGCGTTGAAAAAAGTGGGACAATCAAACGAAGCTGGCGTATTGCAGGCAAAGGCAAACATGATGCAACTCGAAGCATCCCTGTTATCCATACGCAAGAGTATTTCCGAAACTGAAAACGCCCTGTCTGCGATACTTGCCATGCCTTCACACACGATTGGGCGAAGTAATCTGGCCGAGGCTGCTTTCCCTGATACAGTCTCTATCGGAGTCCCTTTGCAGCTGCTTTCCAACCGTCCCGATGTGCGTCAGGCTGAAATGGAACTGGCGCAGGCATTCTACGCCACCAATGCGGCCTGTGCCGCTTTCTATCCCAATATCACCCTTTCGGGGGCTCTTGGGTGGACAAATAACGGTGGTGGTGTTATTGTAAATCCCGGACAATGGTTGCTCAATGCCATTGGCTCCCTGACACAGCCCTTATTCAATCGGGGCGCAAACATCGCTAATTTGAAGATAGCCAAAAGCCGTCAGGAAGAAGCCAAACTGTTGTTTCAGCAATCATTGCTGAATGCAGGAAAAGAGGTAAACGATGCTTTGACCGCATGGCAGACGGCAAAATCGCAAATTGAAATTGGTGAAAGTCACGTTTCTGTTTTGAACGAAGCTGTACGGAAGACAAAACTGTTGATGTGTCATTCCGGCGCAACCTATTTGGAAGTGCTTACTGTCCAGCAATCACTTCTTGATGCCGAACAGACTCAAGTGCAGAATATATTTGGTAAGATACAAGGAGCGATTAAATTATATCATGCATTAGGAGGGAAATAAGAATATAAAAATTGATGTAGGGATACAAACCATGGTACTAAGACTTTGCTGTCCAAAAAGAATATTTTTCCGCTTTGAGTATTGATTTTATCTGATACCAGAATGGAACTATAGTCAAAATCACAGATTTTACTTTAAACAAAACGCATATCATGGCATAATTAGAATGAAAACAGAACAAATGCAAATAAATAACTCGTCGGTATCTCTCCGGTTAAAAATTATTGTCGGATATGTGTTGTTGCTCATATTCCTTACTATCATTGTTTCTCTTATGTGGCTGGAACATCAGAAGATGGAAATGTTGAACAGTGGCGAATTACTTATCAGGCAAAAAAGAGAAGCTGTAAACCGAACTTTTGAAAAACTGCTTGACTTTTCCTTTTCTGATGATTTCCTGCTATTACGTGACAGGGACAAATTCAATGAATACCGGATGAAGCGTGAAATAGCTACCGCCGCTTTGAACGGACTGAAACAATACTATCCGTTCGACATACAACATGCACAAATCGACACAATATCTTCGCTCTTACGAGAAAAAGAGGCACTGTTGCTCGGAGTGATGAATACCCTTTCGGATTTACTGCGCTCTGACAGTCTGTTCCAACGGAGAATACCTGCTGTCGCTTTACAAATGCATATTCCATTGCTACCGGGCAAATCTGAAAAGGCGAAGAAAAAACGGAGTGGTTTCCTTGGGTTGTTTAAAAAGAAAGAAGATAAATCTGCCTATGCATACCAAAAGGAAAAAACGAAACAGCCGTCCGCATCCCAGCAAATAACCAGGGAACTTTATTCCCTGCAAAAAGAAATGTATATACAATATACTGACTATTGGAACAGGCTGGTCACTTACTCCGACAGTTTGCAATGGCGTAACACAGAACTGAATTCACAAATAAACACACTTATTGGTGAGTTTGAACAAGTCGTTATCAAGCAAGCGGAAAAAGAAATAGAGGAAATTACCGCATCAAGGGAGCAATCATTTCGTATCATTCTGTTTATAGCCGCTATCGCCATCTTGCTAATAGTGATATTTTACCTTTTTATTCATCAGGACATAAGAAAGAGGCAGGAATATCGGCTGAAACTGGAAGCGTCTGACT
>OWIO01002743.1_pt1 | contig 10927 bp, 8 predicted proteins | sample 1733011 | NCBI WGS metagenome assembly OWIO01 (sample SAMN05065779, study PRJEB22554) | human gut metagenome | biome: ENVO:2100002; feature: ENVO:00000062; material: ENVO:00002003 | host: Homo sapiens | place: USA | reverse complement strand
CTTCCTCGCCATAATCATAATCGTCCAGACTGTCATTGCCCTTGGTCTTAGGCTTATTCTTAACGAGCTTCAAGTAGGCAAATACACCACCGCCACCCAGCAGAGCCAGCAGGAGGATCAGTGCAGCCGGGTTCAGTCCGGCAGGCTTTTCTTTTTCCGGCTCCGGTGTTTCTGCCGGAGGTTCCGGTGCTTTTCCCGTACATTTACTCTTATCGGTTACACAGACCGGGCAGGCCGTATTGACTGCCCCTGCTTCACATTTTGTCGTGCAGCTGCACACCGCAGGCGGTTCCTCTTTGGCTTTTCCATCCTCCATCAGCGCCATCAAGTCTGCTTCATCCACCTGGTTCAAGAAATGAACGGCGGTTTTCTTATCCTCGTTAGCTCGGTCAATGAGGATATAGAAATAGTTGCCTGCCTTGGTGGTAACGGTAATGAGCTGTTTGTTGCCACCAAAATCATCCACCAGAGCGGCGTTGCCATCCGGGGTCAGCGGAGGTGCTTTTTCCGTTTCTTCCACCACCACATTGCTGTCATTGGTGGTATCCTCTGCCGGGGGCGGCGCTGCGCCCTGGGCAAAAGCGGGAACGGTAAAGCCTGATGCCAAAACCAGCGTCAGGCAAAGGGTGGAAAGTGTTCGGATCAGTCGTTTATTCCTCATAACTGTTTCCCTCCTGTTCGTTGTTGTCATTCGCCAAATTGCCGGGAACTGTGCCACCGGACAGCATGGCGCGCAGCTGAGCCGGGGTCATACGCAAAGCGCGCACCATCTGGACGATCTCCAGATTTTCCGCCTCGGTTTTCTGTACCTCCAGCGCCTTGAGCTTTTCCTGATACTCTGCGATCTTCTCGCGGACCTTTGTAATCTCCTGGTCAATGCGTTCAATTTTGTTCTTTGCCATCGTCTATCACTCCTTCTAAAAATCTCTGTTACCAATTCATCAGGCCGTAGCCCTTGATACTCTGATAATTCAGGTCATAACTCTTGATTTTGCAGGCATCGCCGGAATTTCCCTCCACGGTATAAACACGGCTGCCATCGGTGCCGACAACGATTCCCACATGGTCAGCAGTACCGTCCAGATCCCAATCGAAGAAAATGGCATCGCCGGGAGCAATATTCTCATACCCCCGTGCGCCCCACTGTCCATGAGACTGGAACCACGGAACGCCCTGCCACTCACAGCCTGCAAAGCGCGGCTCACTTTTTCCTGCCTGGTTATAGCACCAGGATACAAAGCAGGCGCACCATTCCACACGGCTGTCAAAACCGTACCAGCTCCAGTAAGGATAGCCGCCTACATTGCCCACCTGACTTTTCGCCAGTTCTACCAGCTGTGGGTTGCCGGGACGAGTGCCATTGACGAACTGCACACCGGACAGATCTTCCGAGCCGCTGGTATCAGGGGAACCGCCGCCAAACAACAGCGGCTTATTGCCCATAGTCTGTCGGTAGACCTGGTACATCTCCATCTGCTCCGGGGTCAGCAGCTCCGACGCCACAGCGGAAATGGGCTTGCTGGTGAGTTTCACATTCAGAATGTAATACTCATAGGGAACTTCTTCTGAGGTGGTCTCGCCGGTCTCCGGGTCGGTGGAGGTCTCCGTGCGGTAGCGGATCTCCACTTCCTCGGTAAGCGTCAGCTGATACTGTGCTTCAAACACACGCGCCAGCTCCGCCTGGGCGCTTTGCCGGGTGTAGCCCTGCAAGACAGCAGAGAGAAAGGCCGCCAGCTCATGGGGGTCATGACCGATCATGCCAAGGTCATACCGATACTCGTCATACCCTGGGTGGCTGCTTTCGATGTTGTCGATTTCCTCCTGCAACTGGGCTTCTCTGGCTGCATAATCCGCCTCCACCGCCAGCATTTCCGGGTCATCCGACGGATAGGTGGTGCCTGAGAGAACGGAACCAATGCTCTGCGCCATCATGGAACAGGAGGACATGGTATTCATCAGCATACAGGCAATGAGGAACAAAGCCCCTGCGATCAGGAAGCCCTTTTTGTGGCGCATGACGAATGCCCCTGCCTGCTGTGTCTTTTCCTTTACCGTCCTTGCGGCTTTTCCGGTTTTGGACGCAGCTTGGGCGGTATTCCCGGCAGTCTGACCGGTACGCTTGGCGGCGGCATACTGCTTTTTGATACTCTGTTTTTGCTGCCAGCGGGAAAGAGGATTGCTGGAAAACTGAGGATTTTCCTGCAAAGATTTCTGGTACAGGACATTTACATTTGCCTTTTCCAGTTGGCGCTCTGCCTGGGCTGCTTTACGGTACGGCTTCAGCTTGTGGCTGCGGTAGCCCTCCCGCACCAGATAAGCGCCGGTCTCCACCGCCTCCTCGGACTTGTGGGCGCTTTCCACGCCCACATTGTCCTGCTCTGTTTCCCGGATCTCTTTGTGGAGTTTGCCCGCGACCAGATGGACGGGAGCTTCCTTGACTCCTTGAGAAACTTTGGAGGGTGGCTTTTTCTTATCCTCAAAGGTCAGCTTCGAGGTCTTTTTCCCGGTGTCCGGGTCAATGACCGTCTGCCTGACCTTTTTCTTTGGGATATTGGTCTGCGCCTTATCTGCTCTGGCCGCAGCTTTCTCCGCTTTGCGGATCGGCTTTTCCAGCGCAGGGTCAGCCCGTTCCTCATCGGTAAAGCGCAGGCGCGGCTCTTTATTCAAATCATTCTCCCAGCATGAGGGAGGACATCATGTAGTGCAGCTCTGCATAAATGGCCATCCCCACAGGATCGTTGAACATACTGCCGGACAGGTAGGCATAAAACTGTGCCACCACATCGGACAGAATCTTCGCTTCGGTTCCTTCCAGAACCAGACCGCCCATGCCTTCCTTGGCACGGATGGCGCTCCAGATCTCTGCCAGACGGAGAAGCCCCACCTGACCGGTCTCATTCAGTTCGGCTGCCTGATCTGCCGCTGTGCGGCACTCACTGACCGCATCAGCCATGACTGTAAGCAGCTGGCTGCGCTGGGCATTTACCGCCCTGTCAAAAAACAACAGCGGGTTTTGATTCAAAATGTTGGGGTTCATTATCATTCATCCTCCTTCTTTTTCAGTTCCTGGGGTTTGGTGGTCATAATGCGGTAAAGCTCGGTGTTCTTCGGGAAGTGATCCACGAAAGGCAGGATCGTTGAGCCATAGAACAAAAGGCCCTCGCCCTCACCGGAGTGGGTCACATAGCTCAGCTGGTGCGTGGAGATGCCCAGCTGCTTGGCAAGGATCTGGCGGTCTCCGCCTGCCTGGTTGAGCATATACACGAAGTCGGAATTTTCAAAGATGTTCTCCACCTCGCGGCTGGAAAGCAGGTCTTTGACATTCTGGGTGATACCTGTGGGAATGCCGCCCCACTTACGGAATCGCTTCCAGATTTCCACCGTGTAGGCTGCGGTCTGTTCCTCTTTCAGCAACAGGTGCATCTCGTCGATGTAGTAGCGGGTGGACTTGTGAGCGGCACGGTTGATGGTAACGCGGTTCCACACCTGATCCTGGACTACCAGCATACCGATTTTCTTGAGCTGCTTGCCCAGCTCCTTGATGTCATAGCAGACAATGCGGTTGTTGATGTCCACATTGCTCTGGTGGTTGAATACATTGAGGGAGCCGGTTACATAGATTTCAAGGGCCGTTGCGATATACTGGGCTTCCTTTTCCTCCTGTGAACGCAGCAGGTTATATAGATCCTCCAGAATCGGCATATTCTCCGGGCGCGGGTCATTCAGGTAGGTCTGATAGACCAGACGCACACAACGGTCGATGATGGTTTTCTGCACCGGCTGCAATCCGTCCTTACCGCCCACGATCAGCTCACACAAGCTGAGAATAAAGTCAGACTTGAGGGACAGCGGGCTTTCATCATCCGAGTAGTCCAGGTTCAGGTCCATCGGATTGATGTAGTTGGTTGAGGTAGGCGAAATCTTGATGACCTGCCCATGCAGACGCTCAACAAGAGGTGCGTACTCTGCTTCCGGGTCGCAAATGATGACATCATCATTGGTAAGCAAAAAGCAGTTGGCGATCTCTCGTTTTGCGCTAAAGGACTTGCCGGAACCCGGTGTCCCAAGTATCAGGCCGTTGGGGTTTTTCAGCAGCTTTCGGTCCACCATGATAAGGTTGTTGGACAGGGCATTGATGCCGTAGTACAGAGCTTCTTTCCCGTTTTGGAACAGCTCCTGGGTGGTAAACGGCACAAAGATGGCCGTGGAACTGGTGGTCAGCCCCCGCTGGATCTCGATCTGGTTAAGTCCCAGGGGCAGACAGCTCATCAGCCCTTCTTCCTGCTGGAAGTCCAGCCTGGTCAGCTGGCAGTTATACTTCTGGGCAATGGAACCTGCCTGAAAGATGTTGTTGCCCAGCTGACGGGGATTGTCCGCTGTGTTCAGCACCAAAAAGGAAACCAGGAACATTCTCTCGTTGCGGCTCTGCAAATCCTGCAACAGCTTTTTCGCCTCGCTGCCGTAGGTGGCAAGGTCACTCGGAATGATGTCCATGTCGTATCCTGCGCGGACTGCCTTTTTCTGTTCCTCGATCTTACTGCGGTCTAAATCGGTGATTTTCCGCTTGACCGTTTTGATAGCTTTTACCTGATCCACCGACTGAATGTGCATACTCACAATGAGCGAGCTTTCCATATCCAGAAAATCAGCCAGCAGACGGTCATTCAGCTCCGGTGCAAGGATCTGCAAAAAAGAAACAGTCCCGTATTTCTTGCCCATACGGAACTGCTTGCCGGTGCGGAACTCAAAGGAGCTTGGTGCAATAAAATCCTTTGTGGACAGACCGGAAGGAGCCAGCCAGTCCCATTCAAACTGAAACGGGAGCTGTTCATCCATGTGGAATACCGCATGAAGCTGGAAGAGCCTTTCCTTACCGTCCAGTGTTCTGGCAGCTACACCAAGACGCTTGAAGTTATTGAGTATATCGGTCTCAATGCGCTCCAGGCGGGGCTTGGCGGCTTTGATGCTGTCAGCGTCGATCCCAAAGGTCAGGTATTTGGTCTTGATGAGACCGTTGTTCCCTCTGGCCAGCTGATTTTGCAGCATCGTGGTGTATTCCTCACGGATACTGTCAAAGGCATCCCCCTGGGGCGGGATGGAAATGGAGTTGGCAAAGGTCTCCTCCGATGCCGCAAGGTTCAAAAAAGACAACTGGAAGTGGATCGAGCTGTCGAAATAATTGAGGAAATCACACCAGCCCTCAAAGATCGCGGTCTTATCTTCGTTTTGGGAGAGCTGATAGTTGATGTCCTGAAACTGAATGGTCTTTGTGTAGTGGCTGTCTGATACACGGCAGATCCCATCCGGCCACATCCGTTCATAGGGGATACTGTCCTGCGCGGATTTTCCTTTTTTGTCCGTGCGGTTGGCGCGGGCAATGGCCGCTTCGATCTGCTTCTTATCGGCGCGGGACAGCTTTTTCATCTTTTTCTGATTAACCGGATGCGCGGTCTTTTCGTCTTTTCCGAACAGACGATGCAGCCAGTTTTTGATTGCGGTGAACAATGTCATACACCTCCTTATCGAGCATTTCCTGCCGCTTTAAGACGGCATAAAAGTTATTGGTCTGGTAGGGACGCTGCTTGGGCCGGATCACAGCCACTTTGAGGATGTTGCCGACGATCTTTTCCAGGGGCTGTCCATGCTTTTCATACATTGCCAGCAGGAAGAAGGGCATCATGACCAGCATCATACACATGGCGGCCATGCTGTTTCCCGCAGGCTCACGGAGCAAAAAGAACAGCGGCACGCCTACAAGCGCCCCGGCGGTAAAGCAGACCAGCTGCCTTCGGGTCAGATTGAACATGACCTTGGTTTTGACTTTGGTTAAATCTTTGGGTACGGGTACATAAGCCAATGTGGAAACCTCCTTCCGTTTTAATGCGCCTGAAAGACTGATTTGGCGAGACTGCCGGTTTTGAACAGCGTAAAACATAGCAGTACGGTGTAGCCCACGCAGCTCCAGATCGCCATGATGATGTCATCTTCCAGAGCGATGTTCTGCACCAGCACAGCATAAATCGCCACGCAGACGATGATGAGAAACGCCTGAAAGCCAAGCGCCAGCAGGGATCGGAGGTAGTTCTGTCCCATACCGCCCCATTCCTTGCCCATCATGGCAGCCATTGGGACGGGAGCCACTGAGGTCACAAGGTAAATCTCGATCATACGGCCATAAATGACGATAAAGATACAGATATACAGCGCCCACATGGTAATGCCGATAAAGAGGGATTGGAACCAAAGCCCGAACAGCGGTCCCAGATCCATTTCCATCAGTCTCGGTTCCAGGTCGGTCATAACTGAGGAAATGTCGATGGACGCATCCGAACCGATGATCCCTGCCGCCTGCGCCACCACGCTCTGGGCCATATCAAAGACGCCCATCACGATATTCCAAGTGTTAGTGACGATCAAAATAGCGGCGGCGCTCTTGAACACCCACTTGAAGATCATCCAGGTGTCCACATCATGCAGGTTGTTTTTGTCTGCGATCATCTGGATCAGGTCTACGGTCATCACAATAGCCAGGATCACGCCTGCAATCGGCACCATGATGGAGTTGGACAGGTTTTCGATCATGCTGAAAATGCTGCCATTCCATCCCTGTGGGGTCTGGCCGACCTGTACGGATATATCCGCGACCTGTTGGTTTACGCTGTCAAACATCCCCGAAAGGTTGCTCATAATACCGCCCACCAGCATTTCTTTCAGCCAATTTGTCAGGGCTTCAAGTAAGAAATCCATACGGTGTCAACCTCCTTTCCGCCGCCCCCGCAAAGCTGCGGGAGCGGCAAGGATTTCATGCAGGGACGCTTAGACAGAGAACAGCCCGGAGAGCAGCGGTACAAGGACCATGCCGACTACGGCTACACCAGCGCCCGCCATGAGCTGCTTCATGCCCTGGCTCTTTGCACCAGGGTTGTCGTTGCCGTAACCTTCCAGCAGGTTGATAACGCCCCAGATACCGAGACCAGCACCGAGCGCGATAACGAGGGTCTGAAGAACGGTGATTGCCTGTTCAAAAAATGCCATATAGTTTGTTAGCCGGAATCTGATTAAAAAATAGGTTTGTCATGTTTCATAGGCATACAAAAGCCGGAACAATCTGCCGCCCGGTTTCCGGGGGCATGATTCCGGCTGTCCTCCTTTTTTTATTATTTTTTTGATGATTGTCCGCTTTGTACGCCAATGGCCCGTAGAGGGCAGGTGCGGCGAATAGATAAGATCACTCCCTTCAAAAGCGAACAGTATTAAGCGCCCTTTGTGTCTACTTCATAGACATCGCAGACCTCATTGGGCTTGAGTTTCAACCGGGTGGACAGGAATGCTTCAATGTCAAAAGCATTCTTATCGTCCGCGTCGGCAGTGTACTGGAAATTGGGGTGCTTGGTGATGTCGTACTTATCCGAAAGAAAAGGACGCACACCGCGCAGCTGGAGGATGCACTTGCCGCCGTCCATGACGGCCAGCTCGTCCTGGCTCATCAGCTCTTTCCCCAATTTTTGATAGTTGAGCGAGTGGGAAGTTTCCCGTCCACGGCTCTCTCCGGTGTTGTAGGTGTCGATGGTTTCCTTGCCCAGCACGGCAGCCAGCTCCTTGAGGGTGGTTGGCTCCTTACCGCCCAGGAAAATGGAAGTATCCATGTTTCCGATGATGGTATCGGCGTTATCCTTATAGATCGCCTTGAGCTGACTCTGCGCCTGCAACACCAGACAGGCGGAGATCTCACGGCTTCGGATGGTTGCTACCAGCTTTTCCAAACGGGGAATCTGCCCGATATTGGCGGCTTCATCAATGAGACAGCGCACATGGACCGGGAGCCTGCCGCCATACACATCGTCGGCTTTTTCGCAGAGTAGGTTGAAAAGTTGGGTATAACACATGGATATAAGGAAATTAAAGCTGTCGTCCGTATCACTCATGATGAGGAACAGGGCAGTTTTCCTGTCTCCCAGAGTGTCCAGCTCCAGCTCATCATAAGCTGTGACCTCACGCAGCTCTGCAATGTCGAACACCGCAAGACGCGCACCACAGGAAATCAGGATCGACTTGGCTGTTTTGCCAGCCGCCAGCTTGTATTTCTTATACTGGCGCACCGCAAAGTGATTTGGCTTCTCAGCTTCCAGTGCATCAAACATCAGATCTACCGGGTTTTTGAACTCCTCGTCATCCTCCCGGACCTCCATGGCGTTGATGAACTCGATGAGGGTAGAGAAATTCTGCTCCTCTACCGGGGCCTCATAGTGGATATACCCAATCAGCGCGCAATACAGCAAGGTCTCTGCTTTGACCCAAAAATCGTCTCCGGCTTTTCCTTCGTAGAGTAGGAATGAGCCGCCTTGCGGCATTACTGCCGTAGGTTTGCCCAAACCCCTCCCAGAACCGGACGTACACCTCTCGATGTATCCGGCTCGCCATTATTGCTTCAAATCAGTGTCGTTCAAGGGTGGTGAATCTTGTGATGACAGTCCTTGCACACCGCAAGTGTTTTTCGCTTTTTCGCTATCATCGCAAGCTCCCACAGTTGTTTTCCTTTGAGGTTCTTCACCTTATTTACATGGTGTATTTCCAGCGGTACATTGGTCTTTCCGCACAGCTCACACACGCAGGCGGACAGCCTATCGTCAAATGACGTTCTGGAACCGACGTGTGCGATTGCAAAGTCTATGATTTTATCTGTCCAGAGGTCTGTATTTTTGCAATCCATAAACCTTGCGAAGCTGCGGCGCTTTATTCCTGCTTTCGTTTGGTAGGGCACACCCCAGCCGCCGTTTCCGTCACGGTATTTGCGGATTATTTTTCTGCTGGTGCTCTCATGCTTTCCAGCCAGAGTTTTCAGGCAGCTGTATTCCATCAAATATTCAAAATATTGAAGCTTGTTGAAATTGCTGGCTATGCTGTAATAGTTGCAAATACCGCGCAGCTCAGAGTTGTACGTTGATACAATCTCCAAGTCCGTACACCGAAAGATATATTTTCTTGCGGTAGGCTCTATTGTCCCGTCGCGCAGTTGCCGGATGACCGACTTCCCAAACAGGAAAGGCATGATTTTGTCCGCAAACGGAATGCACAGCTCAACAGACCCGTTGAGCGTGCGGGAAACGTGGTTTCCGTGCGGCTTTATCTTCTGGTCTCTCCTCACACGGATGTCATAACCCAAAAATCTTGCATACTGGTTACTGTGCGTAATGAGTGTCTTTTGCTCTGAAAGCTCCATTTTCAGGGTTTGGCTGATGAAGTCGGACAGCTGTCTCTTGATACGCTCACAGTCCGCTTTATCGCCCTTCACGCCAAGAATGAAGTCGTCAGCATAACGGATGTATTTGATGACTTTATCCGTTTTGGACATACAGGGCGTTTTATGCATGACTGCTTTTAGTTGAGCGATTTTCTGCAACAAAGCTGTTTTTTCCTGACCTGTTGCAGTTTTCAGCTGTTTTTGAGCCTTCTTTATCTGCCATGTGACCTTATCGTATTCCGGGGTATGGTGTCTGTCCCTGCTTTTATAGAACTCCTTGGCGGTCTTTTCCACGAACTTGTCCAGCTCATTCAGGTAGATATTTGCGAGTATGGGCGAAACGATTCCGCCCTGCGGGCAGCCGGAGTAGGTAGCATGGTATTGCCAGTCCTCCATATAACCGGCTTTTAGGAATTTCCAAATGAGCTGAATCAGCCGTGCGTCTTTAATCTTGGCGTTTATGACGTTTGCTAAAACTCGGTGGTCGATGTTATCAAAACAGCCTTTAATATCGCCCTCAATAAACCACGACACGCCTGAGAATTCTCTTTTCAAGGATTTCAGCGCAGTGTGGCAGCTCCTGTTGGGACGAAAGCCGTGAGAATTGTTTGAGAAGATTGGCTCGTAGACCGATTCCAATATCATTCTCAATACTTCCTGCACCAGCTTGTCCGTAAAGGTAGGAATTCCAAGAGGACGCTTTTTTGTGCTGTTCTGCTTTTTCTGGATGTACTCGCGGCGAACAGGATTCGGAGCATAGGTTCCGTCAGCCAGAGATTGGATGATCCAATCAACTTTTTCCTTGCTGAATCCGTCAGCTGTGTCGTCATTCACGCCTTTTGTTCCTGCGCCCTTGTTGGCGTAGAGGTTTTTGTACGCAAGATAATACAGGTCGGGGCTTAATAGATAGCGGTAGAGCCTTGTGAAGATTTCTTCTTTGTTGTCCCTTGAATTTTTTCTGATTCTATCCAAAATCTCGATTGTTGGTTGCATTTGAGGCTTTCCTCCCTAATCAAATTTCAATTTTGGAATGCAATAACTGTTCTCCTTCGTCTGGAATACAGGATATATTCCGTGAGAGTCGTTACTTCCCACAGGACTACTATGAGAACTCCGTTGCCGTATCGGATATTCAGCGTCATCTCCCTTGCCTTTCGAGGGCTTGGGATTTATCACCCACAGGGGGCATTTCGCATAGCTCGTTTGAGCATTCCGACTTAGGCAATCCCCAGTTAGCGTAATAAGTAGGCAAATGCGGATTGTCGGATACGCTTTCGTTTCGTTATTTCCAGTTCTCTGGCTTGTCACATGAATTGATTGATAACCCATCGCGCAAAGGCGAAACGCAATGTTATTCATGTCAGAGGTTGATGCCGCCGTATCTACGGTGGTTACATACACATTCCTCCGCCCGAACACAACGGGGACTTGAAACTCGCATTCAACATTCAGTAGTTCTATCCTCATATCCGCTTAACGTAGCAATTCAGTCGTGCTCTTGTGTATAGAGCAACTTATCGCTTTCCCGCCATGCTATGGTCCCGCATCAGCTTTCGCCTATCGGTTAGGCGGGTCGTTTCCACTGTTATCTGAGTGGGTAGTGCCTGATTCTACTTCTTACTACGCCCTATCTGGGCGCTGTCTCTTATACACATCTCCGAGCCCACGAGACTCGACGTCATCTCG
>OWIO01002741.1_pt1 | contig 10931 bp, 7 predicted proteins | sample 1733011 | NCBI WGS metagenome assembly OWIO01 (sample SAMN05065779, study PRJEB22554) | human gut metagenome | biome: ENVO:2100002; feature: ENVO:00000062; material: ENVO:00002003 | host: Homo sapiens | place: USA | reverse complement strand
CAGTTATCGTTGTACCTACTGTATCGTGGGTTCGGAGATGTGTATAAGAGACAGCAATGGTACCATCAGTAGAACCTTTCACCATAACGGTTGCTCCGATTACGGACTCGCCACGTTCGTCTACCACCTTACCAGTGATAGTGCCCTGTTGAGCAAAGAGCTCCACAGGGAAGAACAGTAAAAGCATTGAAAAGAGACACACCAGTTGCATCCTAATCTGCATTTTCTTCATAACATTATATTAAAGTTAATACTAAAAGTTTTTTTGAGTTCCATTTGCCAATAGCCCACACTATCCGGCATTGAAATACACCACAAAAATAGATTGATTGGCAGAATGGCGAGTTCATAAAATCGCCAAAATGTTTCCAAAAACATCCATATTCCGTTTTTGAACGTCTTTGTGGCGGTTTTTGGAAATATTTCTTTTGTTTTAGCGGAATTAATCATACTTTTGTTTCACTAATCTCCCCTTAATAATCTTGACTGATGAAAAAAAGTATTTGGATAAAACACTTTTTCTGCTTACTGGCTTTTCTTATCGTAGGCACATTTCCAGCAATAAGTATAGGTAACCATTACGACTTTAAACTGATTGGTTCCCAAAACGGAATGCCGTCTATCATCAGCTGTATCTATACCGAACAAAAGGGATTCATCTGGATCGGTACTCCGACAGGACTAATCAGATTTGATGGAACGGAACTCAAAAAGTACACCGCACAACCTGATAATGAAAATTCCCTGCCTAACGACAGTATCCTGCAAATTATTGAAGATAATCAGCAGACAACCTGGATACTGACCACCACAGGAATCGCCCGTTATTCTCTTATTCACGACAACTTCTTTATCCCCAAACTAAATAATCAGCCCATCATTGCCAAATCGATCTGCAAAATAGCAGACGGGCTTCTGTTCGGAGGGATCAACAAGATATATAAATATTCTTATGCCACCAACACGATTTCTCTCATACGGGAATTCAAGACCGACGAGCCGTTCATTATACGATCCATACAAATGTGGAAACCCGATACCATATTGTGTCTAAGCTGGCAACAGGGAATACTGCAAATGAACCTCAAGAATTTCGAGATAACCCCATTTCCTTTCCAATACGGGAACGACAACGTAGGAATCATCATAGACTCCCAACAAAGAATATGGCTGTCAACCTACAACAATGGCGTCAAGTGTTTCTCCGCCCAGGGAAAATTGATAGCCAGCTATACCACTCAAAACTCCCGTTTGAGCAGTGACATCGTATTGTGCATGACCGAATTCAAACAAAAAATATGGATGGGAACAGACGGGGGAGGTATCAATATCCTCGATCCCACAACCGGCAATATTACCGTACTCGAACATATCTCCGGAGATAATCATTCCCTTCCCACAAATACAATACTCTGCCTGCATAGCGACTCTGCCGGAAATATATGGGCGGGAAGTAAACGTGAAGGGGTTATCAACATTCGTGAAGTATCCATGAGAACTTACACTAATGTTGTGTTAGGGCACAACAAAGGATTAAGTCAAAGTACGGTATTACAACTATATCAGGAACCGGCTTCCGAAGAACTCTGGATCGCTACGGACGGAGGAGGTATCAATAAATTCATTCCTTCTACAGAAACATTTGTGCACTATCCCGACACTTGGGGAGACAAGATGGTCTCCATCACCGGCTTCACACCCAACGAATTGTTAGTATCTGCCTTTTCCAAAGGTATCTTCATATTCGATAAAAAGACAGGAAAGAAGCGTCCTTTCGCTATTATGAGCCCTTCATTAGAGCATCACATCCGCTATAGCGGACAGCCAATCAACTTATACCGGGATACTCCCAATTCGATCTTAATATTAAGTTCGCCTCCTTACCGCTACCATACTTCCACCCGGCAACTCACTCCTGTCCCTTGTGCCAAAGAAGTGAAAATAAAAGGCTTGTTGAGTTCCATTGGATATGATTCCACTGCCATTTACCTGAACGATCCTTATAATATATATAGACTGGATCGTAAAAAAGACACAGTGGAGATATTTGCAAGTGCTCCACAGGGATTCTTCAATGCTGTATCCAGGGATGACAAGGGCGTATTCTGGATTGCAGGCACCCGTGGCCTGTACACCTATCACCCTGATACCCGCAAATTCGAAAGAATTCCTACCACCTTATTTAATGAAGTAAATACCGTGTTATGCGACAATAAAGGAAAAGTGTGGATAGGAGCTGAACAGAAACTCTTTATATGGCTCACCGATACCAAACGTTTTGTATGGTTCGGAGAAGCGGATGGAATTTCCCCCAATGAATACTTGGCCGAGCCCCGTCTCATTTCCCCCAAAGGCAACATCTATATGGGAGGTGTAAAAGGCTTACTATGTATCAATGCAGACACTCAAATAGAAAAGAGTAGTGACTCTCCGGAAATACGCCTTGCCGAACTGACCATAAACGGAGAGAACAGGATGTATCAGCTCAATCAAGACAAGATATCCATCCCCTGGAACAGTAAAAACATTAAGATCCGTGTCATGACTTATGGTGCGGACATTCTCCGGCTCAAAGTCTATCATTTCCAAATGGGAGACCTTAAAACCGAAGGCTACAACCCTGAATTGATGATCCCATCTCTTGCTCCGGGAAGTTATCCCATCATGGTGAGCTGTAACACACAGGAAGGAAATGAAACAACTCCCCAGTTTCTTTTCACATTAAACGTACTGCCACCCTGGTACAGAAGCTGGTGGTTCGTTTCTCTCTGCATCATTGCTTGCATAGGCATTGTGGTACAAATTGTTTTCGTTCTGCTTCGACGCAAAGAAAACAAGATGAAATGGATGATGAAAGAACACGAGCAGAATGTGTATGAAGAAAAAGTTCGTTTTCTGATTAATATCAGCCATGAACTGCGAACTCCGCTCACACTCATATATGCCCCGCTAAGCCGCATATTAAAGACACTTCCTTCTACAGATGCCATTTATCCACCGTTGAAGAATATACATAAACAGGCTCAACGGATGAAAGATCTTATCAACATGGTGCTGGACGTACGTAAGATGGAAGTAGGAGAAACCAAGTTGAAACTCCAAGCCTATCCATTTAACTCATGGATAAAGGAGATTGGTGCCGATTTTACGGACGAGGGAGCTGCCCAGGAAGTGCAAATAGATTATCAGCTCGACGACAGCATAAAAGAGGTGGTATTTGACAAGGGTATGTGTACAATCGTAGTCACAAACTTATTGACGAACGCACTGAAACACAGTCCTAAAAACACAACCGTCACTATCCGTACCAGCAAAAATGACTCATACGTCCGTGTTTCCGTTTTGGATCAGGGAGAAGGTATGCAAGAGGAAGACATGGAGAAAGTATTCATCCGTTTCTATCAAGGCAAGCAGGAAATTGGCGGTAGCGGAGTCGGACTTTCATACGCCAAGATGCTGGTAGAATTGCATAAAGGTAAAATCGGAGCCATGAACAACGAAGCGGGAGGAGCCACTTTCTTCTTCGACTTGCCTTTGGGATTGGAGTCGGGCGAAGTCATCTACCAGCCGAAACCTTACATCAATGAATTGATTACACCGGACGTAGATCATGAGATCAACGCTCCCGAGACACTCGACTTCTCTACGCAGAATTACACAGTGCTATTGGTAGACGACAATCATAACCTGACAGATTTCCTCTCCAAAGAATTGAAATCCTTATTCAAAGCAATTTATATAGCACATGATGGCCGGGAAGCTTTCGAAATAGCGCAAAAGCAAGTTCCGGATATTATAGTGAGCGATGTGATGATGCCGGTTATGAATGGATACGAACTGTGCAAAGCGGTAAAAGAGAATATCGGCATCAGTCATATTCCTGTGATTCTGCTCACGGCACGCAATGATGAACAGAGCCGACTGTATGGGTATAAAATCGGGGCGGACGCTTATCTGGGAAAACCTTTTGAGATAGACACTCTTGTTAAGATTATACAGAACCGGCTATACAACCGGGAGCAAACGAAAGAGCACTATCAACATATAGGCAACTTCCCTCAACCGCTGGAGAGTACTTTCAGCCAGGCGGATGAAACGTTCTTGTTAAAGTTTAACAAGCTCATTTCCGAGAATATCAGCAATCCGTCTTTAGATATTCCTTTTATCTGCAGAGAGATCGGAATGAGTAAAACATCTCTTTACAACAAGTTGAAGGCTATCACCGATATGGGGGCAAATGACTATATCAACAAATTCAGGTTGGAGCAAGCCATTACTCTGATAAAAACCACCGATCTGACATTTACTGAAATATCAGATCAGATAGGTTTCACTACTTTACGTTATTTCAGTACTGCATTCAAACAGTACACAGGCTTGACGCCCACGCAGTATAAAAATGAATGCAGGAGTGAGAATAAATAAGATATTCTCACTTAAATAAGGTAGTATTACTAATTAGAGTAGGCCCTCATCTGCAAAGCTGAAAAATCCGTCTTCACAAACGATGACGTGATCTATCAGACGGATATTCATCGTTTCCGCCGCTTTATGGATATGCTCTGTCAAACTCCTGTCCGGTTGGCTGGGATGAATATTTCCCGAAGGATGGTTATGCACCACCGCGATTTGTGTAGCTCTTTGCAGCAATGCTTCCCGGAGAATGGTGCGCACATCGGTATAAGTTCCGTCTATGCCACCAGTACTTATACGTACCTTATCAATTAGTTTGGTTGCCTGGTTCAATAGGAGCACCCAGAATTCTTCCTGTTCCAAGTCACACATGATCGGTTGGAAAATATCATAGATATCTTTTGAGCAAGTGATTCGAAGTCTCTCTTTGGTTTCTTGCAGCTTTCTTCGTTTGCCTAATTCCAAGGCTGCCATCACTGTAATGCTCTTTGCGGGGCCCATACCTTTGAAAGAGGAATAGTCACACACTTCCCATTTTGCCAATGAATTCAGATTGTTATCACAAGACAGGAGCAGGCGTCTCATCAATTCGACAGCACTTTCTTCCGTATTTCCAGAGCCAATCAATATAGCGAGTAGTTCGGCATCACTCAATGCGGCTGCTCCCTTCTCCATCATTTTTTCCCGTGGGCGGTCTTCCAGTGCCCACTGGTTGATGGATAGTTTGTGTTTACTTTCCATTATTAATCAAATTAAGTCACAAAGATACTCCTATATAACTGAAAAAATGAATTTTGGAAGCTATAAGTCTATTTTTAGAATCCCTTTACTTCCAAATATCGTAGTTTTGCGCTATCAAGATTAATATATAAACATCTAATAAATATGAAAAAGAGAATAAGCATCTTATCCATCTTACTACTATTAGGAATGACAGTATACGCTCAAACGGATATCCCGCAGGTGATTCCCTCCTTACAACATTGGAATGGGGCAAAAGGCAAACTGACACTACCGGAAACAGGAAAGATTATAATCGCTCCGGAAGCAGAAAGCCTGTTGAAAGAAACTGCGGAAATAATGGCAAAAGACTTAAAAGATATGTTCGGCTGGAATTATCAGGTAACCTCCGGAAAACCGAAAAATCATTCTATCTATCTGTCAGTGAAAAAAACGCCTTCATCATTGGGAGAAGAAAGCTATGAACTGGATATACGCAACCATGTAACCATCGAAGCCTCCACCGTAAAAGGAGTATTCTGGGGAACTCGCACACTGTTGCAAATGATCCATAACCAGCCTCTCGGACTCATGAAAGGAAAAGCATTAGATTATCCGCAGTATGCTCACCGCGGACTGATGATTGACGTAGCCAGGAAATTTTTCACAATGGACTATTTGCAGGATTACGTAAAAATTCTCTCGTTCTATAAAATGAATGAACTGCAAATACATCTGAATGATAATGGTTTCGTTGAGTTTTTCGATAATGACTGGAACAAAACATACGCTGCCTTCAGATTGGAAAGCGAGCGTTTTCCGGGACTCACATCCAAAGACGGTTCCTATACCAAAGAGGAATTCCGCAACTTCCAGCAAATGGCCGCACGATATGGAATCAATATCATCCCAGAAATTGATGTTCCGGCACACTCACTCGCTTTCACTCATTACAATCCGATACTGGCAGCCGACAAAAAAGAATATGGTATGGATCATCTCGACCTCTATAAAAAAGAGGTATACGATTTCCTTGATGCTTTGTTTGACGAATATCTCTCGGGAGATCACCCGGTATTTGTCGGACCGGACGTACATATCGGCACTGATGAGTACAACCTCAAAGAAGCGGAACAATTCCGCTATTTCACAGAATACTATCTGAAGTATATCACCAAATATGGAAAAAATCCGCGACTATGGGGAAGCCTGAAGCACATGAAAGGAAATACCCCCGTAAATCTGAAAGGAAAAACGGTCAATGCATGGAATTATAGCTGGCTAGACTTAGAAACCGCATTGCAGGAAGGAGCCAAAGCGATTAATACATGCGACGCATTTCTATATATCGTGCCAGCTGTGAATTACTACCATAACTTCCTGGATCATCAATGGATATATGAGAGCTGGTCACCACGAATGATGCAAGAGGGAGAAATGATAGAGCAGTCTACTAATTTATTAGGAGCCATGTTTGCTGTATGGAACGACCGTGTCGGAAATGGAATCAGTCAACAGGATGTACATATACGCACCTTTCCTGCCATGCAGGTTATGAGCGAGAAACTTTGGAAAGGAGAAAACACAAGAAAAATACCGTTTGAAACCTTCGAAATGTGGTGCAGGACAACACCAGAAGCACCGGGCGTAAATCTACAAGCCCGCATAGATGGCAGAAAAGACCTGACGCTTTCCAACCAGGAAATTATTCTACAAGGTAACGACTCGGTTCTTACCTCTATACCCGAAATCGGTTATCCATATAGTGTGGAATTTGAAATCTACGCAGACCCAAAGCCCAATATCGATGCGGTCTTATTCAAAGGTCCCCATTCTGTTTTCACCGCGAACTGGCAAAATACGGGTAAATTCGCATTTTCGCGCGACGGCTATGAATTCATCTTCCATTCCTATCGTTTGCCTGTGGAAAAATGGACAAAGGTTCGTGTAGAGGGAGATGCCAAAGGGACCTCACTTTACATAAACGGAGAGCTACAAGAACGTTTGGAAGGACGAATCGGTGTAGTTTACAATCAGAAAAGCCTGCGTAAAGACAGCATTTGGTATCAGGAAACACTTATCTTCCCATTGAAACAGATAGGCGACAAATTGCTGGGGTTTAAGGGAAGAATAAGAAATGTGATTTGCACTCCACTAAATGAAAAAAGATATAGCCTATAAAAATTTCTTCGATTGCATCCATTACTTTTTTTCCATGAAAGTATAACTTGTCTGACACCCGGGTGTCAGACAACATTCCTTTTAAACAAAAATAGGAATGGTAATAGGCAAATAAAAAATGGATTACTTATAAAAATTCTTTTGGAAAGCCTCAAACTCATCCTTCCCTCTGATACAACGCTGCCACCATGCGCGCCAAAAGCCTGTACCATAGCCGATAAGCTGTATAAATGCGGCGGCAATGGAATAAACGCCAATAGACAGACTTTTATTCTGAATAGTAGAATCAATGCATACGAGTAATGCATAGAGAATGATAGGCGTGAAACTGAAGAGGCAGAAGGGGGTTCCTAATAATAGAAGCGCCACTCCCAATGTAAATACGGCTGGAAGCAAATGCACCAGTTTCAGAGAATCCGGATATTTCTTATAAAGATTAATACGGGCAATGCCGGAGTTATGCACCTGCTTGAAGAATTTTTTCAAGTCAGTCCGACGTTTATGATATACCCAGGCATCAGGAAAAAGACGACAAGTGTACCCATTCTTAAAGATACGGATACTGAAATCAATATCCTCCCCAAAACGCATCTTTGAAAAACCTCCCAAAGCCTCGTACACTGCCCGGCGAACTCCCATATTAAAACTACGGGGATAGAATTTGTCCATCTTCTTTTTTCCGCCACGGATACCTCCGGTCGTGAAGAAAGAGGTCATGGAATAGTTAATTGCCTTCTGAATATCAGTGAAAGAATCGTGTGCACGGTCGGGGCCACCAAAAGCATCGGCAGGAGAAGTGGTGAGCTCCTTCTCTACCGCATCGAAGTAGCCTTCGGGAAGGATGACATCAGAATCCAATATAATAAGGTATTCGCTTTCGCTACGTTCTGCTCCGTAATTACGGGTTTGTCCCGGACCGGAATTGGGTTTAGAGAAATATTTTATATTCAACCGATCTGCATACCGGTCTACTACTCCTTTACAGGGAATGGAAGAACCATCTTCAACAACAACAACCTCAAAACCCTTAAAGTGTTGTACAGTAAGACTTTGCAATAATTCATCCACTTCATCGGGACGATTATAAACGGGAATTATGACGGAGTAACGCATATCAAAAACGGGATATAACTATTTGATATGCAAAGTAAGACAAAAAAAAGATGGACTCGAAATCGAGTCCATCTTTTTTTTGTATATCAGCAATAAAATTATTACTTATTCAGGATATCCATTGTATCCGATGCGATCAACAGTTCTTCATCTGTTGGGATCACTACTACTTTCACTTTAGAAGCAGGAGTAGAAATGATTGCTTCTTCACCGCGAACCTTAGCATTTACTTCGTTATCAAGTTCGATACCCATGAATTCCATATCCTTACAAACTTCACGACGACATTCCATCTGGTTCTCACCTACACCACCAGTAAACAGGATAATATCCACACCGCCCAATGCAGCAGCATAAGCACCGATATATTTCTTAATACGGTAATAGTACATCTTCTCTGCAAGGATAGCTTTCTCATTGCCAGCCGCACAAGCAGCCAAGAGTTCACGCATATCGCTTGATACACCCGAAATGCCCAGTACACCGCTCTTCTTGTTCAACAGATTGGAAACACCGGTTGTGTTCAAGCCTTCTTTTTCCATGATAAATGTTACTGCACCGGCATCAATATCACCGCTACGAGTACCCATCATCAAGCCTTCCAATGGAGTCAAGCCCATAGTAGTATCCATACATTTACCATCTTTGATAGCAGCGATAGAACCACCGTTACCAATGTGGCAAGTGATAATTTTCTGTCCTACCGGATTTACACCCAAGAATTCACATACACGTTTTGACACATAACGATGAGAAGTTCCGTGGAAGCCATAACGACGTACACCATACTTTTCATACAGTTCGTGAGGAATAGCATACATGTAAGCATAATCCGGCATTGTCTGATGGAAAGCCGTATCGAATACACCTACCTGCGGAATGTTAGGAAGAATAGCAGAAACTGCATTTACCCCTTTCAAGTTAGCAGGATTGTGAAGCGGAGCCAAGTCATTGCAAGCAGCGAAAGCTTCCAGCACTTTCTTGTTCAGCAATACAGATTCGCTGAAACGCTCGCCTCCGTGTACCATACGGTGACCTACTGCATTGATCTCATCCAAAGATTTAATAGCGCCGTATTCAGGATTAATCAGCGTGTTCAGGATAAACTCTACTCCTACTGTATGTTCAGGAATATCTTTCTCCAATATTTTCTTTTCACCATTCGGCAAAGTAAGTTTCAAGAATGATCCTTTCAGACCGATTTTTTCGATACCACCTTGTGCAATCACCTCTTTGGTGGTCATATCGAACAATTTATATTTAATAGATGAACTTCCGCAGTTCAATACCAGAATCTTCATGTCGTTGTCGATTTATACTTAATAGTTTATATCTAATACTTATTTATTCGCTTTTGCTGCAATGGCCTGATTAGCTGTGATAGCAATCATGCGATATACATCTTCGATAGAACAACCACGAGACAAGTCGTTTACCGGACAAGCGATACCCTGAAGAATCGGACCGACAGCGTCAGCATGTCCCAGACGTTGAACTAACTTATAAGAGATATTACCAACTTCCAGACTCGGAACAATCAATACGTTTGCTTCGCCAGCCACAGGAGAACCCGGAGCCTTGCTTGCACCGACTTCCGGAACAAGAGCAGCATCAGCCTGCATTTCACCATCCAGATCAAGCGTAGGAGCCATCTCCTTTGCAATCTTAGTAGCTTCTACCACTTTATCCACTACTTCATGTTTAGCAGAGCCTTTGGTAGAGAAACTCAACATAGCTACTTTCGGATTTTCGATACCGGCAACCGCCTTGGCAGTCTGCGCTGTACAAACTGCAATCTGCGCCAATTGGTTAGCATCAGGAACCGGGGTTACGGCCACATCACCCATGACCAAAATTCCATTCTTTCCATATTCGGGAGCATGAGTCAGGAGCAACATAGCACCAGATACGCAAGTGATTCCCGGAGCAGTCTTGATAATCTGCAAAGCAGGACGCAATACATTACCAGTAGTGTTGCGGGCACCAGCCAACTGACCGTCAGCATCACCGCTCTTAATCATTAAACAACCATAGAACAAAGGATCGCTCGTCAATTTGCGGGCTTCTTCGATAGTCATCCCCTTCTTTTTACGAAGTTCACACAACAACTGCGCATATTCTTCGTGTTTCGGAGAAGTTTCAGGATCAATGATAGTAGCTTTACCGATGTTTCCCAATCCCCATTTTGTAGCAAGTTCATTAATTTCTGCCGGTTTACCCAGTAAAATTAGATCGGCTACTTCGTCTGTCAAAATCATATTGGCAGCTTTCAATGTGCGTTCTTCAGTTCCTTCCGGAAGAACAATACGTTGGCGATTTGCTTTCGCACGCGCCACGATTTGGTTGATTAAATTGAGCATAGATATATTGAATATTATTATAAAACGTCCTTACAATTTGTAATTTGCGGTGCAAAAGTACTCAATTTTGCAATATCCACATTACAATTTCGGCTATATTTCTCTCCCAAGTCTAAAATATTATAATATTTAACACTGTACTCC
>OWIO01002736.1_pt1 | contig 10943 bp, 10 predicted proteins | sample 1733011 | NCBI WGS metagenome assembly OWIO01 (sample SAMN05065779, study PRJEB22554) | human gut metagenome | biome: ENVO:2100002; feature: ENVO:00000062; material: ENVO:00002003 | host: Homo sapiens | place: USA | reverse complement strand
GCCATCGACGCCACCGGCAACCCGTGGGGTCTACGCCCGGCTCCTGCCGCAGACGACGGATTCCCGCTGGCCGACCCGGAAAAACCAGCCGAATACCTCCTGTGGCGCGGCGTAATGGGTATCTACGACAGCGAAGGCCGCGAGGCCGTCCGGCAAATAGCCCGCTCATTGAACGAGGCCGGGGTGTCCTGGGCCGTACTCCCCGAAAACGAAGAATGCGATACGGCAGACATCCTCCGCTATACGGGCGACGAACTTACGTTCGTGATATCCGCCCGAAAGAACATCGCCACCCTGGCATCCTACGGGGTAAAGAATATCATCACCCCCTGCCCCCACAGCCTGGCCGCTTTCCGGAATTACTACCCGTCTCTGGGAGGAAGCTACAAGACCTGGCATACGGCCGAATTCCTCTGCCGGTTGATGGACGAAGGATGCCTGAAACCGCAGAAAAGCCTGGAAGGGAAAACGATCGTCTATCACGACCCCTGCCGTCTGTCCCGTACGGGCGTTACGGATGCTCCCCGGCGGATCATCGAGGCAATGGGCGGGAGATTGGTGGAAACTCCCCTCTACGGGCGGCGTTCGATGTGCTGCGGAGGAGGCGATTTCTTTTCCTCCGATCCGAAAACCGCCAAAATAGCGGCCCTGCGGATGGAACAACTGGCCGCCACGGGCGCCGACCTGATCGTAACGGCCTGCCCCTTCTGCCGCCAGATGCTTTCTTCCGCCGGCGGAATCCCTGTCAAAGAACTCTCCGTAAAAGGTTCCCACTAAAAAAACGGAGTGCCTGCTCCCTATTTCCCCTCTTATCCCTATATTTGCGTAAACGCAAAATGGATTCCTATGAAAAATGGCTTTTTTTACATAGCGGTCGTTTGTGCGCTTGCGAGCTTTACGGAAACCCACGCGCAAACGGCGGACAAGGAAAGGCTCAAGGCCAACCTCGAACGCGCCTTTACCCGGCAGGAACCTGTCGCGCCCCAAAACGCAGTTTCCCCGGAGGCCCCGGCGGACGGGATACTCTATTACGTGCAGGTACTGTCGTCCGTACGGCCTATCGAAGGCACCGGAGACAAAGCCCTGAAGGTATTCCCCGACCTGAAATCCTACCGCGAAGATCGTTACCTAAAATACTATACCGGCGACGGGACCGGCAATTACGCCGATGCACAGGCTCAGATGCGGGCGGTACAATCCAAAGGATACCCCGATGCCTTTATCATCGCTTTCAAATACGGGGTCAAGATACCCTTGAAAGAGGCACTGGCCTCCCAGGGACAAAAAGAATAAAACGAAAAAAACAATATGAACTTCTTCCGCTCTGCGCTGTTCTTTTGCCTGGCACTGACCTGCCTGGAAGTCTCCGGCCAATCCGTTCAAAAGGAATACCTTCAGGCCCTGCGCCGGCCAATGGCCGCACAGGACACCGCCCGCGTAATGTCCCTGGCTGAAAAATCCCTGGTCATCGAGGGCGATCTCCTTCCCATCCGCGACCTCACGGCCCAAAATATCTATTATCTGCAGGCTGCCTCGGGCGTACTGCCCCTCTTTGAGAAATATATCCGTAAATACGCCCCCGTGCAGACTATTTACCGCAGCGAGCTGAAAAAAGTCCGCTCCGGAGATATCCTGATCGTAGGAGTACGGGACATTAAAAGCGCCCGCGAAGCGCTCTCCGGAACGACGCTCCCCGGCAAGGTCGTCATCGCCGCCTTCAACAGCAAACCCCGGCAGGTGGAAAAAGCCTTCGGCGATCTGACCGGAAATAGGGTCAGTTCCGTTTCGGCTTCTTTCTTTTCCCAGATAGCCGCCGCCGAAGCCATTTTCGGTGGGCTGGCCACGGAAAATTCCCCGGCTATCCGGCTGGGTTACGGCTATGCCGAACAGGTCGGGATGTCTTCCGATACGCTGGCCAAAATAGACGCGATTCTGCGGGAAGTGGTGGAAAGCGGGGCCGCGCCGGGCGTACACGTATTAGTCGGGCGGCACGGCCGCGTGGTGTACGACCGCTGGTACGGCACGACGATGGGCGCTATGGACGGCTCGGAAAAGATAACGGGCGACATGATATACGACATGGCTTCCGTAACCAAGATCATGGCGGCCCTCCCGTTCGTGATGCGCCTGTACGACGAAGGCAAGATAAACTTAAACGACCGTCTGGGCGACGTGATGCCCAAATTCAAGGGCACGAACAAGGAAAACATGATCCTTGCCGATATCCTGACCCACAGAGCCGGACTGAAAGCCTGGATCCCCTACTACCTCCAGACTATCGACGAGCAGACGCGTCCCCTGCCGGGATACTACCGCGTCACCCCGGACAGCACCTTCACCCAGGAAGTGGTGGAAGGCATGTACGCCATCAAAAGCATCAAAGACACGATCGAGCGCCAGATGATCCTTTCCCCCGTGCAGAACGACAAGAAATACGTCTATTCGGATTTCGCGTTCTTCATTTTCCGGCAGATGATCGAACAGTTCTACGGGCAGCCGATCGATTCGCTGGTGCAAACGGACCTGTACCGTCCGATCGGGGCCTCGCGCTCGGGTTATAACCCGCTGAACCGCTTTTCCCGGACCCAGATCGTACCCTCCGAGAACGATACGTACTGGCGCCACGCCGTAGTTCGCGGACACGTGCACGATATGGCGGCCGCTTTCCTGGACGGCGTATCAGGGCACGCCGGGCTCTTCTCCACGGCGGACGATATGGCCAAGATGTGCCAGATGTACCTTAACGGCGGGACTTACGGCGGCAAAAGGTATATCGAGGACAGCACCGTCAAACTGTTCTCTTCGTGCTACTACTGCGACCAGGGAAACTACCGCGGGCTGGGATTCGACCGTCCGTCTTTCTCGAACAAAGTGATGGGACCGAAGACTTTCGGGCATACCGGATTTACGGGAACAGCAGTATGGATAGACCCGGACGCGGACATGATCTACGTATTCCTGTCCAACCGGACTTTCGAGTCGATGAACAACAACAAACTGTCCAACGGTAATTTCCGTACCCGGATCCAGCAAACGTGCTACGATGCCATAACCGACGACAAAAAATAGCATATCCTCATGGAGGTAACCTCGAACCGAAAAAACCGCGCAGAAAAAAGCATCATCGATGTCGCGCCCTTGGAGATTCCGGGCGAAGCACAACACAAAGAATTAATAGCAATGGAAAGTACGACAAAAAAACAGCCTGAAAAACCAGTCGGAGATATCGTGTTCCTGGACACTCCCGGTGTAGGCCAGCGCGGGGGCGTGATCGTGAAAGACATAAAACTCTCCATCAAAGACGGGGAATTCGTTTACCTGATCGGCAAGACGGGAAGCGGCAAATCCACCCTGCTCCGCGTACTGTACGGGGATGTCCCCCTCTCAGCCGGAGTCGGAAGAGTTGCCGGGTTCGACCTGCGCCGCATGGATGAAGACACCATTCCTTTCCTGCGCCGCCGCTTGGGCATCGTCTTCCAAGACTTCCAGCTGCTCTCCGACCGCAACGTATACCAGAACCTGGCTTTTGTGCTGCGATCCACCGGCTGGAAAGACGAGGATAAGATCAAACAGCGCATCCTCGAAGTCCTGAAGAACGTCGGGATGGAAGGCACACAGGATAAATTCACTTACCAGATGTCCGGCGGCGAGCAGCAGCGCATCGCCATCGCCCGCGCCCTGCTGAACGACCCTGAGATCATCATCGCCGACGAGCCGACCGGCAACCTCGACCCCAATACTTCGGCCGAGATTCTTCGCCTGCTGCTCGACATCAACCAACGGCACGGCACGGCCGTAGTCATGGCCACGCACGACTACACCATGATCCTCAAATTCCCTGCCCGCACAGTAAAGATAGACGGCGGCACGCTGCACGAAGTGCAGAAAAAGGAGAAAGAACAATAGATTTCTACATCCGAATAAAACCAAAAGGCCGACGCTAAGCGTCGGCCTTTTTAATTAACACAACTGTTTTCGATATTTAAATAAAAACTTACTTTATTTCTTATCCGGAAAGCGGTATATCACCGCATTGATACTCATTCCCGCACCCACCGAAGTGAGGATGATATTGTCCCCCGGGTTGAACTGATGTTCGGGGAAACGCCCCTGGCATATCAGGTCGTACAGGGTGGGAACGGTAGCCACCGACGAGTTACCCAGGAAAGAAAGGCTCATCGGCATAAATTCCTTGCTCTCTTTCTTGGAGCCGGGATACAGGCGGCGAAGGCGGGTAAATACCGCTTCGTCCATTTTTTCGTTGGCCTGGTGGATGATCATCTTGGACATATCGTCCAGTACCAGCCCTGCCTGATCCATCGCTTCTTTTATAGCTCCGGGCACTTTTTTCAGCACGTATTCGTACACCTTGCGGCCGGCCATACGGATCATCGTACGGCGCGGGCCCTGGTAATCCGGGTTCACGCTCGGGCCGCCTTTCAGGTAGTCGGTCTCCTCGCCCGTATCGGACACACTGGCCGTAGACAGTACGCCGTATTTTTTATCGGACTCTTCTACCGTGAGCACCACCGCTCCGGCCCCGTCCGAAAAGATCATCTGGTCGCGGTCGTGCGGGTCGCAAATGCGGGAAAGCGTATCGCTGCCCACCACCAGGATATTCTTCGCCAGGCGCGCCTGCATCAACTGATGGGCCAGGATAACTCCCTGCACCCAACCTGGGCAGCCGAAGACCATATCGTACGGAATGCACCGGCTGTTCTTTATACCAAGCTTGTGCTTTACCCGGGCGCTGACCGAAGGCACCAGTTCGCTGCAATACGTCGTCTCGGGGATATCGGCATAGTTGTGCGCCACGATGATATAATCCAGGTCTTCTTTACTGCCGCCCCATCTCTCGATGGCCTTTTCTGCCGCCATGGCCGCCATATCGGAATTGTTCACTCCGTCCTCGGCATAACGACGCTCGGTAATACCGACCAGTTCGCGGAATTTCTCGATGATGTCCTCGTTGGTGCGGTCTATCCGCGTCCCGTCCACATCGTAAAATTCGGTGGAAAGAAAATAATCGTTCTCTATTACTTTGGGCGGCAGATAACTGCCGGAACCCGCAATGACCGTGTTCAAGTACTTTTCCATAATCGTTTATTTCGTCATTTCGTCGTGATTATCCTGAATTTTTTCTTCCGTATACCGCAGCGCGTCCCAGCAAGCCCGGCATGCCTGGCGGATACGGTCTTCCGTCAAGCGCTGGTTGTGGTCGATATGGAGCTTGGCCATTTCGATGATGGGCCCGCGGGAAACGGCTATGATCGTATAAAGGGGAAGGTCCTTGATGAATTTGTTTTTCTTTCCTTCGATGAAAAAGCGCAGTACCGGATTGAGGATATGCACCCCCGATACCCGGGCCAAGTGCTGCATATATCCCGAGTGCCGGTGCTGTTCGGCATACTGGAACTCGGCCGGATGGTTGATATAATAATGCGTCATGTTGAGCCACATCAGTTCGAACCGGTCCCGGTACGGGATCGTTTCGTCATAGCCCTCCATCATCGCATCGATCACCCTCTCCTGAATGTTGCGCATCAGGCGGTAGATCAGATCGTCCTTGCTTTTGAAATAGCGGTAGATCGTACCCGCGCCTATCCCCGCATCCTCGGCAATCATGGCCATAGATGTACCATGGAACCCGTATGTGGATACCAGGAAAAGCGTGCTATTCAGGATAGCCGTGTACTTATCGCTCTTTTCAAAATCCTGATTCATCGCCGTTTATTCGAATGAACATTCATTCCGCAATATTACGCATAAATGACTTGTCGCACAAAATATTCCGGCTCTTTTTTTCCGTTTCGTTTTGATATTTCCTTTATGATTATTATATTTGGGTAGAACTTTGGATCGGGAGAGAAAATGAAAGAGATAAAATGACGCAGGATACCATCAGTTGGAACGAACTCATCCTTTCGCTCGTCGGGGCGCTGGGGCTCCGGGAGCTGGCCCCTATCGTATTTTCAGCCGTATTCCGCCGGCGGGAAGACGTAGAATCCACCCGGATAGACAACACGGTCAAACTTGAGACGGCTTCTCGGGAACAGATATTGTTCCTCAAGGACAGCCTGCGCGAAGCCTACAGCGAAATGGACCGGATGCAGGACGACCTGAACGCAAAACGGGCCCTGATCAACGAACTCTCCCGGAAACTCTACAAAATAGAACTCGAAGTCCAACTTATGCGCCAGCGGCACGATGGACTGGACTGTACCGACACGGCCTGCCCGGCGCGCAGACCTGCCGAAAAGGCCGCAAAAACCGATGCAAACCTATGAAAAAGACAATTTATAGCCTGGCGGCGTTGGCCCTCTTTTCGGCCTGCAGCGTAAAAAAAGAAACTGCCCGGATACGCCAGCACCACACCATAGAACAGCAAATCATAGATTCCGTATCCGGAGTTTCCCTGTTCCGCCTGCAGGAAAATTCCCTGTCCGATATCCGCATCTGTGAGCGAATCACCGAAACGGACACTTTGGGACGGCCTGTAAGGGAAATACAAAGGGAATACGCCATCGAACGCCGGGACTCTTCCCGGCAGGAAGTTTATGCACAAAACCAGAAAAACCACTTGGAAACAAATACATCGCAAACCGAAAGGAAAGAAGATATCCGTTCGGTAAAAAAACCGGTCACAGGCCGTTTGCTGATCGGGGGGATCGCCGCCGCCGGATTGGTTTTTGCCGGATACCGGCTCTGGCGGCGGCTAAGGGGATAGTATTTACTCTCCTTTGTGTTCGGAAAGTTCCAGCCAGCGCATTTCGAGCTCGTCCAGCCGGGCCAGTATCTGCTCCATACGGGCCGAAAGCTCGTTCACACGCTCGGGGGTAAGTTCATCCCCGGACGAAAAAATGCCTTCTATTTCTTTCTTCTCCGCCTCAAGCTGCGGAATTTCCGCTTCGATGGATTCGTACTCCTGCTGCTCCTTGTAAGACAGCCGGGCCTTTTGGGGTCCGCGATCCTTCCCGGCTTTGGGTTTTTCTTCGGTGGAAACCACCGGGCGCGCTTCTTCCGAACGGCTCCACAGGCGGTATTCCGAATAAGAGCCCGGAAAGTCCTTCAGCTTCCCCTGCCCTTCGAATACGAATATATGGTCGGCGATCTTGTCTACAAAATAACGGTCGTGGCTCACCACGAGCAGTACCCCCTGGTATTCCTGCAAAAAATCTTCCAGTACCGTCAGGGTAAGGATATCCAGGTCGTTGGTCGGTTCGTCCAGGATCAGGAAATTCGGATTGGAAATCAGCACGGTACAAAGGTACAGGCGGCGGAGTTCCCCGCCGGACAGTTTCTCCACATAGTCCCACTGCTGGGCCCGCGAGAAAAGAAACCGCTCCAAAAGCTGTTCGGCCGACAGTTTTTTGCCTTTGGCCAGCGGAAGGTAATCGCCGAATTTGCGTACCACGTCGATGACCTTCTCGCCGGGATTGACCTCGATGCCGCTCTGGCTGTAGTAGCCGAACACCACCGTATCGCCCACTACCACTTTTCCCGTATCGGGCGCCAGTTCTCCCGTCACCAGGCGGAGGAAGGTCGATTTTCCCGTACCGTTGTCGCCCACGATCCCGACCCGTTCGCCCCGGCGGAACGTATAGTCGAAATGATCGAGCATTTTCGTCTCGCCCCAGGATTTCGATACGCCGTGCATCTCCACGATCTTCGACCCCAGGCGCTCCATATTGATCCCCAGGGTAAGCACCCGCTCGTCCACCCGGCGGCTGGCCCGTTTTTTCAGGTCGTCGAACGAATCCACCCGGGCTTTGGCTTTTGTTCCCCGCGCCTGCGGCTGGCGGCGGATCCATTCCAGTTCGGTACGCATGATATTGCGGGCCTTGTCCGTGGCCGACTGAGCGGCCGCATACCGCTCTTCCCGCTTTTGCAGGAAATCTGAATACGTGCCCGCATAGCGCCACAAAACGCCTTCGTCCAGTTCGAGAATGTCGGAACATACCCGGTCGAGGAACCAGCGGTCGTGCGTGACCATGAACAAAGTGATCTTCGCTTTGGAGAGGTAATCCTCGAGCCATTCCACCATCGGGATATCCAGGTGGTTGGTCGGCTCGTCCAGGATGAGGAAATCCGGCTCTTCGATCAGCACCCGCGCCAAAGCCAGGCGGCGCATCTGCCCGCCGGACATCTGCCCGCAGGGTACGTCGACCTTATCCAATCCCAACTGGGACAGGATCGTCTGTATCCGAACTTCGTAATCCCACGCCCCCAAGGTGTCCATCTGTTCGTAGGCGGCCTGGAAATCGGCAGAATAATTTTTATCGTGTACCGCCCGTTCATAGCGCGCAATGGCTTTCAGCTGCGGGCTGTCCCCTCCGTAGATCACATCGTCCACCTTCATTTCGGGATCGAACGAGGGCTGCTGCTCCAGATAGCCGACCTTGATCCCCTTGCGGATCACCACACTGCCCGTATCGGGGGTGTCTTTCCCCGCCAGGATTTTCATCAGGGTGGATTTGCCCGTGCCGTTCTTGGCCACAAAAGCCACTTTTTCCCCTTGGTTGATCCCGAAGGTCAGCCCGGAGAACAAGGTGCGTACGCCGAACGATTTGCTGATATTTTCTGCCGACAGATAATTCACAGCGGCAAAGATACGCAAAAAGCCCGAGCAAAAGGGCTGATAAATCGTTGCTATGGCTTATCTTTGACACGACGAACAACCGCATCCCGTTATGGATACCGATGAAAAACTACGCAAAATAAGCGCCCGCATCGCCGAATTCTTTGCCCCGGATTCCCCGGTGGACATCTCGTCTATGCTCTTCGTGGCCGGGCTTCAGACGCTCGGACGCCCGGCAGACAACCCTTCGCGCGACGACAAAATGGCCCTGATGCACATCGGCACCTGCGCTGTGCTCGAACCCTACGGTTACTACCGGATGACAGGTCGTGACGCGGCCGGCTATCCGCAGTACGAGCTCCTCAAGCCTATCGATGCCGATGCGGCCTCCGATGGCAGCCTGCTGAAAGAAGCTTTGGTAAATTATTTCGGCGATCTGTTGTAATGTCGCAACCGAACGGATAAATTCCTGCGGGAATTACCATCGGGGAAGTTGTTTTTTTATTACTTTTGCACTTTGTATTTTCAACCGCATGCTCAAAAAAGTGGACATAGAAAACTTCACCTGCACATCGGGGGCTCATTACCCCTCGTTGACGCTATCTTATGAGGTTTTCGGCCAGCCATTGGGCTCTGGTGCCCCGGTAGTGCTGGTGTACCACGCCCTGACAGGCAATTCCAACGTATGCGGGGAACAAGACGGCTGGTGGCGCGGACTGATCTATCAGGGCGGCACCGTCGATACCGACAAATACACGGTCCTTTGCTTCAATATCCCCGGAAACGGTTACGACGGGTTCCTCTGGGGAGAGGACTATGTAAATATCAGCGCCCGGGACATCGCCCGGATGTTCATCCTGGCCTCCCGGAGCCTCGGCGTACAACAATTCCATACTATCATGGGCGGTTCGCTGGGCGGATGCCTGGTATGGGAAGCCATCGCCGAATTCCCGGATTGCGCCCGGCAGGCGGTGGTAGTAGCCGGCGACTGGAAAGCCACGGACTGGACAATGGCCCTTTCGGCGATCCAGCTCCAACTGCTGGCCCGCGGCGATTTCGGCATGCACGACGCCCGGATGCTTACGATGCTGTTTTTCCGTTCCCCGGAGTCCATCGACGCCAAATTTTCCCGCACGGTCAACCCGGAACTGGGTATTCCCAACGTGGAATCCTGGTTGCGGCATCACGGCGAGAAACTCCAGTCCCGTTTTTCCCCGGACGCCTACCGCTTTATGATGCACCTTATCATGACGGTGGACATCAGCAAAGGGCGCGAATCTTTCGAAAAGGCGATCGAGCCTTTTACCGGACGGATCATCCAGGTAGGCATCAGTTCCGACCTGTATTTCCCGGCCCGGGAAAACCGCGATACCCAGGAAATGCTCATGCGAATGCGCAGGGACTCGCATTACCGGGAACTGGTCACCCCTCACGGACATGATGGATTTCTGATCGAGTTCACGCGAATGCGGGAGTTGCTGGGAGAGTTTTTTTAAGACGGATCACCAACCAATAGGATATACGTAAAAAAACCTGCCGGCATTTTCGGGACTCCCGCAAACGCCGGTTTTTTGGATATATAGACCATACCGACAGAAGAATAAAAAAATAAATAAACACAAAACCAAAAAATGAAAGTACTCAAATTCGGCGGTAAATCGCTGTCGGGAGCGGAAGGCTCCCCGTTGGACCACTCGCTGGACATCATCAGCGGACAGGCCCGCAAAGGCAAAGTATACGTAATCTGCTCGGCCCGCGGCAAATCCACGGATATGCTGGAGGATATGCTGGCCAAGGCTGCCGGCGGCGAAGATTATATGCCGGCATTCGATTATTTCTGCCTCAGGCAGCAGGCCCCTTCGAAGAGCGTGGATATGACCGCCGAATTCGCCGAAATGAAACAGATCCTGGCCGGCGTCGCCCTGCTGGGCGAATACAGCCAGAAAGTAAAGGACCGTTTCCTTTCTTTCGGGGAGATACTCAGCTGCAAGATGGTCGCCCACCTGCTGCGCAAACGCGGGTTCAAAGCCCGTTTCGTGGACAGCCGCACCCTGATCAAGACTACCGAGGAATACGGTTCGGCCAGCGTACTGCTGGACGTTTCGGAAAAGAACGTGAAAGATTTCTTCAAGGATTCGCCCGAAGACCAGATCGAAGTGGTGACCGGCTTTATCGGCACGACCCTTAACAACCAGACCACGACCCTGGGCCGCAACGGCAGCAACTATTCCGCCACCCTGCTGGCCAGCTTCCTGGGCGCCGAAGAGGTACAGAACTGGACCAACGTGGACGGCGTATACACGGCCAATCCTACCACTGTCTCTTATACACATCTCCGAGCCCACGAGACTCGACGTCATCTCGT
>OWIO01002727.1_pt1 | contig 10986 bp, 7 predicted proteins | sample 1733011 | NCBI WGS metagenome assembly OWIO01 (sample SAMN05065779, study PRJEB22554) | human gut metagenome | biome: ENVO:2100002; feature: ENVO:00000062; material: ENVO:00002003 | host: Homo sapiens | place: USA | reverse complement strand
CTACACAAGGAGTATCGTCGGCAGCGTCAGATGTGTATAAGAGACAGTGATAGAATGCCCTATAAAAGGTATTATACTAACAAAAAAGCTAGAAATATTAATAATATAGCTTATACTACCATCGTTTGAATCATCAACTAATGTTTTTGCAGACATAAATAACATTAAAATACCAATGATCCAACAAATTATAAATAAAATCCACAAATAAACACTTACCATATCTTTTAATATCAATTAGGGTTAATATTCATATTATATCAAGTGTGTCACATTAATTTTCTTATACTTATTCCCCATACCAAGGGCAAAAGCCATCTGGTCTTTTATAATCAGCTCACCCTTTTGAAGCCCGGCTATAGCAGTTCTGATTTCCTGGAGTTCCTGACCACTCACACCGAACAAGTCTTTGATAACCTTATCATCAATAGTTTGCTGTTTCATAATCAGAGGGTACTGAGCATTGGCATAAAAGTCAAAACCTTTTGATTTGAAACTGCTCATATTCTGAGTAGCAAGGATAATACTCAGACCTTTATTTCGTCCTACTGCAATCAAATTACGCAGGGGGCGATTGTCAAAGTCAAGCATATAGTGAGCTTCATCAATAATAGAGAAATGACGTATTTGTACTACTTCATCATTTACTGCTTGTTTATCCAGTAGCTCATAAATGTTATTAAGTTTAGACATCAGGAAATATACAATAGCTTTGGCTATAGGTCCATCTTTGGGATACCCATCCATCTTAATGATGTAGCAGTCATCAATCAAGGAAACTTTATCCTCTGATTCAAATATATGCGCATTAACCAATTGTTTCAGAACAGAAGAAATACTATCATCATTATTTGCATCTTTCATTCGTGATTGATAGCATTTCAGCATTAATTCAAATGAAATAGGGGCGCCATTTGTCGATTTATAGGTTTCTACAATAGCTTCACTAAGACGGTTGTTCATGTTGGCACTCGCACTTACTCGGTCTATAGAACATAAGGCAGAAGACATTTCAGTAGAGTACAGATTGATTTCATTGATAGAGCGCCCTGTGAAATCCTTAAATGGAGTAAAAGGCAATGGCTGTGTCAATGGATCCAGAATACAAGAACGGTCCACATCGAAGAGAGATAACCAATGGTTATTCTGTATATCGCTGAACTCACCTTTGTAATCAAACAGAAGGAAGTTCACGGGATATTGTGATTCTGTGGATAACATTCTGAATTGCTGAATCAAGACTGCCAGCAAATTGGTCTTTCCGGAACCTGTAGCTCCTGCAATGATAATCTGTGAGTTGGTAATGGAACGACTGTTTATATCCAACGTCGCTTCCATTTCTTCATCACCATAGTTACCAATCAGAAGATTCAGGACTGGAATATCTTTTGCCATGGCTACTTTGTTGTTCATGGCGTATAAGAAGGAATCCAGATTGTTGTCAGCCATCAGATAGTCACGTCCACGGAGCATTTCTGCTGCGATAATTCGAGAAAGCGTAGCGTTTTGAGTCCAATCAATGTTCAAGCCCGAATATCTTAATTTTAACAATGCCGAATATAAGGTACTCAAATCGTGCATTGTGAAAAAACTGGGAGTAATTCGTATGGATGACACTGACAATTGTATATCCTTATAATCATCTATGGAACGTTTTGTAGGCAAACTTAGTCCCACGATGAAACAGATACGCATTACCTTATTCTGATTCAAGTTTATACGTTTCTCCCGATCTGCCGTTCTGGAAAGATTGATTTTTGATTCAATCAATTCCTTGATTGGATTGATTGCGTCAAACAACCCTTCCATCTGGCGCGTATTTGAAAAATTTATAATGCTCATTTCTTTTACTGATTAAGAGTTAAACCAAAATAACCGTCTTCAACCGTGGTATTCTGTGCTTCTACATTACGATGAAGTGTATAGGTTTGGGAGATAAACGGTTCCAGTTTGATGTAGTCGCTGTCTGTTCTTATTTCAGAGGTCGTACAAAGCAAAATCGTTTGTTCTGCCAATTGTGGAAAATATTCTTCCATCAAGGCATCACGACTTTCATTGTCAAGAACCCCCATTACTGTATCAATCATTACAGGTGGATTATAATCTCCCAGGTTTCGCAATACTTTCAATAAGACTTGGATGAAGATTTGCTTGGATGCAGCATTAAGCTGATTCAATGAAATCTCATTTCCGGCAGTATGATAGAGTTTAATATTGAATTGTTCAATGCTGTCGGACAACTCAACTTTGGTTACATGACCTTTGTATGAAACAAGCAACTTGTTGAGTTGCTGCTGCATTTCACTTTCAATCTGGGCTTTTTTCTTCTTCAGCAAACTGTCTGCAATCTTTTCAAACAGAGGTTTGAGCTTGACCAAAGTGTCAAATTTAATATCAGGTTCTTGCTGGATTTGTACATCAAACTGATGAATCCGTTTCTCAAGACGTTGAATGTCTGCTTTCAGAGTCGCTTCCTGACCTTTTAGTTTCTCTATCTGTTTTTGAGCGGCTTCATAATTTTGAATTAGATATTCATTACCACCGGCTTGCGTTTGTTCCAATGTCTGTTTTTGCGAACGTAAGTTATCCAATGTTGAAAGTTGAATTTCCAGTTCCTGGCGCTGGCGGTCAAGTGCAATGAACTGATTGGAGCCAGTTCTCTTTACCAAATTAGATAAAGCGGTTACTTCCGTTTCGTCAAGATAACCAAAAGGATCTTCTTTATTAGTGCTATTTTGGATAGCTACAATATGGGATACAACCTGTTCTTCATCCACAGATTCACTGCACAGTGACAAATCTTTTAAGTAAGTTATAATTTTGTTTGTCACATCTTTCAATGTCTCCAACGGATAGGCACCTGTATTCTCTTTCTGAAGCTGTTCCTTTATGTGCAGGATATTATTGATTTCTTGTGCCAGGTTTGAAGCTAATTTAGGCAAGAATAAATCAATTTCTATGTTGTCAACAAATGCTTTTAGGTCCTCAGCATAAGTTGCTGCACGCTTTACAATATCGTCAATTTTACTGGCAAGCTCCTGTATCTTCTTGTTAAGGGCAGAAGCTTCCTGAGCACCGTCTTTTGCCCGTTTATATTCCACTTCTACCGACGCAAGATACTTATATTTTGTATCTTGTTCTGCTATACACGTATTTAAGTCTGCGGTCAGCTTGTCTTTTTGTGCGCATAGTTCATTATATTCCTGGGCTTCTTTTTCTGCTTCAAGACGTTGTTGAGCCCATTCCTGTTGTAGTTTTTCAGCGGCACGCTTTAACTGAAGGTATTTTTTGAAGCCCAATACATTCTCAAAATTATCACGAATGGTTTGGGCAAATACATTTTTCTTCAGCAATTCACTCGATTGCATTGCATCAAACAAGAAATACTGACTCAGTTCCTGAGGCAGATTAGCTTTGATGATTTTATTGATTTCCTGTTCTGCTTTTACCCGGTCTTTGGGAGCAGTCATCGTACCGTAAACATACATATTCCCGTTCATGTTCAGCGATACGCTTTCCAATGGCTTTCCTTGCGGATTTAACTGATAAACACGCTTTAATATGTACTTCTGTTGCTGACCGAGTACTTTCCCTACAAATGTTATCTGTAAGGAAATCTCAGGTTTGGCTGTGTTTAAGGCTCCCTGATTGAGCAATTCCATGAAATGCTCTTTGTTTTCAATTTTCAAACCATAAAGAGCTCCGCTTATGGCCTCGAATAAAGTAGTCTTACCGCCACCATTTGCACCGCCAATCAGAATAATAGGGCGATCATCATCGACCGTCAAATCCAGATCAAGTGACAAGTAAGTCTTATAATTGCTTATTTTAATTCTTTGTATCAGCATAATCGTATTTATTGACGTATTTTTTGGATTGCATTACGGATGATGTCTTCCGTTTCATTATCACTCATTTCTATCACGTCAACTTTCTTGGCATGATAGGCTTTCAGAATATCTTCACTTAACCAGTCAAAATCTACACCTTCCGCTTCACAGATTGCTTCTATCATAGCTAAATCATCTTTGCGGATACCGTAGTGAACAAATTTCGGATCTATACCTTTAGCCATAATCTTTATGCGTTTTCAGGATAAAAAGCATCCCAGTTTAACAAATCAGTTGTATTCTCAATCGGTAGCTTGGAATATAGCCAGTTACTTCCATCTTGAATGATAACTCCTCCATAAAGAGGTGTATCTTTAGTTGAATGTTCTTGTATATATTGCAACAAGGCATTATGTTTCTCCGGAGCAGTTACATCACTTCCGGCACTTTTTGTATCGAAAAGATATACATGTCCATTCTTCATACGAATAACAAAATCAATATAAAATAAAGATTTTCCGTATGCAATGGCATAATGTTGTTTCCCTTTGTCTCCATTCTTATACCACCAGTCAATCCATTGTGAATGTTCTTCCAAATATTTCACAAATTCTTTCTCTGGATTAGAAGCTTCGTTAAGTTGCACGAATGGCAGTAAAGCATGATTTTTTGCAGTCTCAATACGGTTTGTTTCACTGTCATAAACTCTTTCTTCCGGAACTTCCCAGTTGTATTGTTTTAATTCTCTGGCAGCAGCAGATCTTTTCTTTGCTCGCTCTCTTTTACGGGCGTATGTTTCTAAGGCCGTGTCCAGTAAACGGTCAAATTTGGGCCTGTTATCATAATAAAGAACGACCTTCTTGGCATCAGTATCGAAGATTCCAAAATAGTCGGCGAGCATTTCAAGCAGGTAGTTAGCTATTTTATCAGCTCTACCTTTACTTTCAAATTGATGTCCTTTACCACTTATATATGCCATAAATACGCGGTCTATTTCCGATGCTTTACGGGCAAAGCGGACTTGATCTACTTTCAATATCTGTTCTTCATTCTGGAAGTGGACATCCTTCGGGATCTCCACATTGATGGTCTTGACATCCAAACGAAGTGAATTCTTTACCCGTCTTCTGTTTTCATTTACTAAATCGTCATCACTTTCCGGCAACGGAGTAAATTCATCATTATCATTTCTTAAAGCAGCCAATTCAGCGATAGAAAACAATCCGGCACCTCTTTCTAGTTTCCAGAATTCATCAGCTATTTCATACAATGTTTTCTTGAAGTCGGGTCCCAAATAATTTCGTTCCACATTAGGGCGTTCTGAATAGTAAGCCGGTAGAGATACATTCTCAAGATTTTCACGTCTGCATGCTGTAATCGTATTTTTCAAAATATAGTCGGAATCGGCTGTGACAATCTGAATTTTATCTTTTGCAATATCGGTATAAACATAGCCGATATTAAGCTGTTCTTTCGGATAATGTTTCTGTTCCGGCATTCTCAGAATACGTCCTACAGTCTGTATTGTAAACTGATCGCTTTGCAATTTTCTGAAGATTAGCAATACTGCTGCACGAGGACAGTCCCAACCCAAAGCAATTGCTTCTTTGAATAGCAATACTTGTGTCATATTATCAGGACGTTCCAATCCAGCGAGATTCTCTTTTTCGTTGGCGAGCCATACGGCCAATAATCCATTCTCGGTTGTTATTCCACAAATGGCTTCCAAATAGGTTCTCACCTGTTCTGCGATAGCCTGGTCTTCCGAAGTCATGGTTTCCTTCGTATCGTTTGGCAGCTGGATAAGTAATAGGGGATTGATTTTGACACCTAATTCCTGATAAAGCTCTGCCAACTGATTACGTTTTGCCAATGCTGCTTTAATCAGATTTTCGTTCAGTGTGCGTTCTTCGCTGAAATCCAGTTCTATATCCGGATTCAGCACGACTTCTTTCTTAATCATCTCAGCAGCAATAACATCCTGTCGGTAAACTTTTACTTTCTCATCAGGGTGAAGTGTTTTGGGAGTGGCCGAAATACGCAATTCTACAGCAGGATTGATACGTTCCAGCACCGCAGCCGATTTATCAGCCGTCTTTGACCAGAACATGTGTTCCTCATCTATGATGGCAACAATGGGCAAACCGTATTCCTCTTGTGTTCGTCGTGCAATTTCATACAAAGAAGCAAAGCTTTCGCTTTCGCGTACCATAACATTACTTTCTTTGTTCACGCTTTCCCAGTTGACAAACAATATTTCTCCGGGCTGTATACCTTCACTTTGGTCAATCTCGTCAAACATTACAGGCCGAAGTTTCCGTGTTTCACCAAAGGCATTCTTTAAGCTAGCATAACTTTGCAGATGAAGTTTACGAGGTGCAAACCAGATATAGGCAACTTCCTGATAACGGCTGTCACCACGTTCCTTCAATTCATCGGTTATACTTGCCAAAGCCTGACAGGTCATGACTGTTTTTCCCGCACCGGTTGGTGCTTCAAACACAATTTTATGTCGTTTGCCACCGAGGTTTAACAGACGGATTGTTTTATCGGTCAGTTCTTTGATAGCGTTCTGTTGATATGGTATATTTTTCATTATTCCTTTTTTTATTTTAAGTGTTTATTATGGAGTTACTTTTTTCCAGAAGCAGTTATTCGAAATTTTCGAATAACTTAAACAACATATCATGTTTCTATCTGATATATGTTTATGCTTCCTCATCGTATTCAAAGTTCAACATTCCATTAAACTGCTCTTCCTCTTCTTCAGTGGTTGCCAGCGCATCTTCTTCCGGCATGACTACTGCATCCTTTTTCTTGGGCAGAATTCTGCGATATGTATTATAGATGGCTTGTGGTAGAGCGCATAGCTCCACCTTGTCGCTGACATCGTCAAATGAACCCTCCCATGGGTCTTCACTGGGTGAGAACACATAAACTTTAATCGGCTGTGTTATATCCAGATCATAGATTATATCAACCAGTTCATCAATGGCTTCTTCACGATAAATAATAAGCATTTGCTTTTTCCCGTCATTGAAATAGCGGAAAACATTTTTATAAGTCTTTTGACCTCCGAAGGTCTTTTGTTCTGTATAAAGGTCTTCCTTGATACAAAGCATATCTGTAGCAAGATTTACCAGTTTTCGCATATTTTGCATAGAGCGGTTGCGACCAACAAATCCGGTACGGTAGTAACGGAGATTATTCTTTGTTAAACCAGCTACTTCTTCACCTTTTGAGTTTGTATAACCTTGAATCACTCGCCTGTTTCGCTCGTAAGTAACTTCTTCACAGATGTTGTTTTCATTATTCGTAACAAGAATACATTGACGATGACCTTCATCTTCTGCATTCAGTTGCATAGTAGCATGAAGGGTGGTACCACTTCCTGCAAAGAAATCTAATATGATAGCATTATTTAATGTTGTTACTGAAGTTGAAAGTAAAAATTTAACAAATACTGATGGCTTCGGAAATGCAAATGGCCTTGAATTAAAAATATTCGCAATTTCCGCTGTCCCTTGGGCTGTATTAAATAAATCTGATGTAACTAAATTTCTATATGGCGTAGTTCGTTCTATAAATTTCCCTTTATTATCTACATTTTGATAACGTTTGCAATATACGGCCCAGTCTTTTGAATTCTTTTTAAAGACAATAAAATCATTTTCTATACCCCATTTTATTTTAGATTTACTCCATAAATAATTCCACCCGGGATTCAGGTTTGAGCCACCTCCCGGATAACGCATAGAACCATCGGGCATTTCTATAGGAAAATTCAATGCTTCAGAATAATGTCCACCTACTCGTCTACGATCTAATTTATCTAGTGTGTATTTACCTCTTTCGTTGACATGTTTATCACTAAATTTAAAAGTGTCATCAACTGGAGGTTGTCCATCAAAATGCGCATTAGTCCTATTAGAAGTATAAACTAAAACATATTCTGTTGTTGTAACTATTTCATTACCAGTGTTTGATCCTGCTGTAGATTGCCAAATAATGTTCGTTATAAAATTACCATTACCTAATATATTATCACATAATAATTTCAATTGCGCTTGTTCATTATCATCAATAGAAATGAAAATGACTCCACGATCGGATAAAAGTTTTTTCGCGATTTTCAGGCGTCGGCTCATAAATGACAACCACTTAGAATGGCGATAAGAATCCTCCTTATCCACATAGCTATCATTATATATAAAATCCTTATTTCCTGTATTGTACGGAGGATCTATATATATTACATCAATTTTTCCTTCATGTGTATAAACCAAAGTAGCGAGGGCTTCCAGATTGTCTCCCTCAATCAGAATATGGTTAGGAGCATCTTTATCTTCACTAATAATAGCACGTTCCGGCACCTCCGTCAAGATGGGCAGTTCATCGCGAAGACGTTCTTCTACGTCTTCGGGCTTATCTTCCCACACCAGACCATAAGTTTTATTCTCGCGTAACAAACCTAACAAGGCACTACGCTCCTTGTCGGTCAGTCCCTCTAAAGTGTTGATACGTTTTATAAGATTAGCTCTATCATTACTGTTCATAACATTACTTGGCTTTACTGTTTTTGAATTCTGACTAACTGAACATCATTACGTGTAGAGTTCAACAGTTCTTTAATATCTACATCCAGAACACGTGCTATTTCCAACAGTGTTTCCAGTCCGGGTTGTGATGTGTTTGTACACCACTTCGATACCGTGGCAGGGTCCTTGCCCAATTGTTCGGCCAACCATTTGTTGGTCCGCTTCTTCTCCACAAGCACAACCTTGATGCGATTTATGTCTTTTGTCACTTCCATTTTGGTGATGATCATTTCTACTTATATTGCAAAAGTAATGAATAGAAATCAATAAAACATCATTCAAACTATATGATTTTTCATTAAAATGGCGAATTACATCAATATTTATAGATGATAATAACATCTGCTCTCAATAAAAAGAATTACCTTTGTCTTTATCAGTTATGATATTGTATTATGAAAATAGAAAGATTAACTACATTGGCATTTTCCATGTATTCAAATAAAGGTGCTTATGCCCTTTTACTGGGTTCTGGAATATCACGTTCTGCACATATTCCAACAGGATGGAAAATTGAATCATGTCTTATAGAACAATTGGCAGCTGTTAAAAGGGAGATTATAAAGGAGGACGCACATCAATGGTTTAAAGAAAAATATAAGAAAGAGGCTTCCTATTCATCGTTATTGGAAGAGTTAGTACAGACTCCAACTGAGAGAGTGCAATTAATGAAACAGTTTTTTGAACCTACTGATGATGAAAAGGATTTAGGATGGAAGCAACCGACAAAAGCACATAAAGCCATTGCTAAATTAGCCAAAGCTGGTTATGTACGTGTTATCTTAACCACTAATTTTGACAGATTGTTGGAACTGGCATTTGAATCTGAAGGAATAACTCCACAAGTTATTTCTCATGAGGCTGCTATTTCTCAGGCAACTCCACTTGTTCATTGTCAGATTCCTACCATTGTGAAAATCAATGGAGATTATATTGATTGTCAATTTAGGAATACATCGGAAGAACTTGACGAATACCCACCAACAATGAAGCAGTATTTGAAACGAATATTTGAGGATTATGGACTCATAACTTGCGGTTGGTCTGGCGAATGGGATAAGGGGCTTATCAATATTATCTCAGAATCAACTTTGCCCAGATATAATTCATTTTTTGCAACTGTTGGTACGGCAAAAGAAAGCATACAAGATTTATCTCGTTTAAGACACGGAGAACTGTTGCCTATATCTGGTGCGGACGAAATGTTTTCCGAACTCTGGGAGCAAGTTTCTGCATTAAATGAAAATCATGTCAATAAAAATATTGGGCATGATATAATGATCGCAAAATTTAAGAAGTATTTATCATCCAATCAATATGACATAGAGTATATAGATATGCTTGACGGATTAGGTAACAATGCTTATAATACTATAATTGAACACGCCCAATATAATTTTCAACTGACACGGGATTCTTTCTCAAAATATTTGGAAATCCACAAAGCTGCAATTTCCCCATTATTGGAAACTACAATATTGGCAGTAAGATGGGGAAAGTGGTCACACATAAAACCATTTGGTGACTTATTGGTGAAGTTGTGTATAAAACCATTTAGGAATGGCGAAAGTTTTATTGAATACACACAATATTTACATGCTCTTGCTCCAATGCTTTTATTCAATGTAATGGGGATTGCTTGTGTGAAATACAATCGATTCAGAGAACTTGATAATATTTTAAGATTATCAGTCCCGGCTCCTAATTTTATAGATATTGCACGACGACGTCCATTATTATATTTATTAGGTGGCACGCATTGGAGTTATGATAGATGGAACTCATTAATGAGGGAACGTTATTACTATCCTTTCAGTATTTTTTTTCTTGAAGAGTTACGACCTTTTTTTAAAGATTATTTTATTGTTGATTCTGAATATGAAAACACCTTTTTTATCTGGGAGCATATGAAATCTCTAATTTATGGTTATAATAAATGCTATATATTGTCGGAAAGTTTTCCTCTTGGTGAGTTTCTTAGAAGAGAATACATGTATAAAGAATATGGCAATGATGAGCCATATACTATATTTTGGGAAAGTGCAGATAATCTCAAGAATGAATGGGCTCCAATAAAGCAAGGAATGTTTGGAGGTCGCTATGAAAATTATAAAACAATAAGTGAAAAGGCAAATGCTTATTATAAACAAAATAGAAAATTTTAGCTACTATGGAAAATCAAATTACAAATATTATTACAATTCTTACAGCGTTATTAACAGGAGGATTTCTTATGCTATTTATAGAGAATCAGCAGATAACAACTTATGTAATAGAACGTCTTCACCAAAGAATGAATCCTTTTTTTCATAGTTTTACCAATTATGTTAAGTTTGTCTCTTCATTTGAGTCTTGTTTTAGTTGGAAAAAATGTACGACTTCATATATGAAGAGTATGAAACAATGTGTAGAGGACATATCTAAATATGGAGGAAAAGCTATAATAAGTGGACAAGATTTCTCTATATATTCTTTTAGCGCAACAGATTTAGATTCAATTTGTGAAAAAATAAATGGCATTTGGTATTATGAAGATAAAAATATAAGTGATTTTAATG
>OWIO01002725.1_pt1 | contig 10987 bp, 8 predicted proteins | sample 1733011 | NCBI WGS metagenome assembly OWIO01 (sample SAMN05065779, study PRJEB22554) | human gut metagenome | biome: ENVO:2100002; feature: ENVO:00000062; material: ENVO:00002003 | host: Homo sapiens | place: USA | reverse complement strand
CGTCGCCCATGCCGCCCATGATGCCGTGCGTCACGCAGTACTGGATGCCGGGGTACGCCCAGTTTTTCGTCACATCGGTGAACATCTGCGTCACGTCGACGCTGACGACCGGGATAGACTCCGTCTTCGTCTCATGGCAGCGCGTGCAGGTATAGGTTCTGACGCCGGTCTCCGTCGCGGTCGGCTGCTTGGTCACCTTACCGCTGTCCCATGCGTGACCCAGAGCATCCACATAAGTGTCCACATAGCTGTCGCCGCAGGCGCAGGTGTGGGTCGTATAGCCCTTGGCCGTGCACGTCGGCGCGGTGACGACTGCCTTGTAGCTGTGTTCGTGCGTGAGCTTCGGGATGGTTTCGGTCTTCGTCTCGCCGCAGCGCGTGCAGGTAAAGGTCCTGATGCCGGTCTCCGTCGCGGTCGGCTCCTTGGTCACCGTGCCGCTGTCCCAGCTGTGGCCGAGCGCGTCCACGTAAGTGTCCACGTAGCTCTCGCCGCAGGCACAGGTGTGCGTGGTGTAGCCCTTTTCGGTGCAGGTCGGAGCTGTGACAACAGCCTTGTAGCTGTGGGTATGGGAAACATAATTGTAATGGATGTTGGCGTTTTTTAACGCGTCATTTCCGTCGTCAATCGTAATGCCATTCCATGCTTCCTCCGTACCGGTAAAATACACATTTGTTAGGGATTTGCAGCCAGAGAAAGCCCAATCACCAATGCTCGTCACGCTGTCCGGGATCGTCACGCTCGTCAGAGATTTGCAATCATAGAAAGCGTACTCGTCAATGCTCGTCACGCTGTCCGGGATCGTCACGCTTGTCAGAGATGTGCAATCATAGAAAGCACCCTTGCCAATGCTCGTCACGCTGTCCGGGATCGTCACGCTCGTCAGAGATGTGCAGCCATCGAAAGCCCGACCACCAATGCTCGTCACGCTGTCCGGGATCGTCACGCTCGCCAGAGATGTGCAATATTGGAAAGCCGTATCACCAATGCTCGTCACGCTGTCCGGGATCGTCACGCTCGTCAGAGATGTGCAATATCGGAAAGCCGAATCACCAATGCTCATCACACTGTCCGGAATCGTTACGCTTGTCAGAGATCTGCAATTATCGAAAGCATCATTGCCAATGCACGTCACGGTCACACCTTTGATTGTATGCGGAATATTGGCTTTGGTAACGGACTGATCGCAATCGGTAACGGTTCCTGTCTTTTTATCGAACGTGAGATAGCCGCCTTCCACAGCATATTTCACTTCCCCGCCGCATTCACTGCAGTCGTCTCTGGTTGTCGTTTCCCCGGTATAAGTTTTGTCTCCGCACTCACATACCCGATAACCACGGTGCGGATGCGCAGATTCGTATTGCGTACTGCCGTAAGTATGCTGCTTTGTAACGGTCATGTCACTTTCATACTTCAGCCACACTTTTATGTCCTGTCCCTGATGGTTCGTCGCACCGACCTCGTACATGATGCTGCCATCACTCATAACGGCATAGCGAGATGAATACACGGTCGGGCCATAATCAAAATACGTCAGGCGTGTTGTATCCGTCGGATTGCTGTACAGATTGACCACGCGCTCCGGGAGCTTGATCGTACGCTTGCAGGTGATCGTTTCTTTCACGGACAGACCCGGATCTGGTGTCACTGTTCCGCCGCTAGGCGTGGAACCACCAGTGTATGCATGGATGGCATTAAAGGATGCGTATCTACTCGCAAGTGTTAAATCCGTATTTTGCGCACCGCTCAGGGAATCCATAATATATATTTGCCCGGTCGCCAGCGACTTTGCTTCATCGACCGCAACCCAGTGACCGCCAGAATTTACGTTGACCAACATATGTAATCCCTTGCGGATCCACGCAATCATCTGGTCATTATATGATGACGATGAATACGACCCATATCCCAAAACATCACCATAGTTTGACCAACCGGAAACACATTCTCCCGGCTTTCCCCAGTATAAGCCTCCGTCGGAAGTGAACCCGCCATTATTATTAAGCCAACGGACAAGTGTTCCAACATTGAAATCATTTGAATTGCGCAGTCCTGCCTGAATAATTAGCTTTGTCACAGATGTAACGCAGCAGCCAATACTTGATACTGTTGAACCTGATGACCCCATCGGGAGATTACCCCACCGCGAGTCTGACTGCGCCCATCCGCGATAGTCTTCTCCAGCCGCAAAAGCCCCCGTAATTGAAAGACTTGCTATTAGGCAAATAATTAAGATAATCGAAATAACACGTTTCACGTTTCTGACCACACCTTTCCGCTGCACTTTAAGGCGTTAAACTCGCCAAAAAATACAATCAATTAACAATTCAATGAGTTGGATTCGAAAGCAAGCGATAAACCTGCACTAGTGCTAGCACACCCCTTCGCTCAAAAGTCGTTTTCTCATATGGTCTCCTCCCTACATTTTTTCTCGTGATTTTGCGCATTTCGCTGCGTGCTGCGTACATGGCATCCAAGACTCACATCAACGCAGCAAGTATTTGTTCCAATCCTATTGATACCATTTTGCAAGTATAAATGTAAGGTCATATGCACAATTGACACGTTTTGCGACATAATTACCGCAAAATCTATGTGTCGCGTGAAGTTGCCTCTACCGCAGAACCGCAAAAGCGGCATCTTGCGCAGACGCAGTCCACGCGCAAGACGCCGCTTCAAAACGAAATCAGGCGGAGCCGAAAAACGGCTCCGCCTGATGATGCTTGTTTGTATTCACGCGCCGAGATAGGCCTTGCGCACCTTATCATCGTGCAGCAGATCGCGTGCGCTGCCGGACATGGTGATGCGTCCGTTTTCGAGCACATAGGCACGGTCGGCGATGGCGAGCGCCATCTTCGCGTTCTGCTCCACGAGCAGGATCGTGATGCCCAGCTCATGCATCGTGCCGATGATGGAAAACACCTCCTGCACGAGCACGGGCGACAGGCCCATGGACGGCTCGTCCATGACGATGAGCTTCGGTGCGCTCATGATCGCGCGGCCCATGGCCAGCATCTGCTGCTCGCCGCCGGAGAGCGTGCCCGCGAGCTGCTTTGCGCGCTCCTTCAGACGCGGGAAGCGGGCATAGACCCGCTCGAGATCGTCCGCGATCGCCTTTTTGTCCTTGCGGAAATACGCACCCATGGCAAGGTTCTCCGCAACGGTCATGCGCGTGAACACCTGCCGCCCCTCCGGCACGTGCGCAAGACCCATGGTGACGATACGGCTGGGGTCCGTCTTGCGCAGGTCGTGTCCGTCGTAGATCACGGAGCCGCTCCTGATGGGCACGAGCCCGGTGATGGCGTGCAGCGTGGTGGTCTTGCCGGCGCCGTTGGCCCCGATGAGCGAGACGATCTCGCCGTCATTGACCTCCATGCTGATGCCGCGCAGCGCCTGCACGGCGCCGTAGGACACCTCCAGATCTTCAATCTTCAGCATCGTCGTCCGCCTCCTCTTCGCCGAGATACGCCTCGATGACCTCCTGATTGCTCGCGATCTCCGACGGGAGTCCGGCAGCGATCGTCTGGCCGAAATTGATGACCTGGATGCGCTCACAGACGCGCATGACCAGACTCATATCGTGCTCGATGAGCAGAATGGCCACATGGAACGTATCGCGGATGGTGTTGATGCACGAGAGCAGCTCCGCCGTCTCGGTCGGGTTCATGCCGGCTGCCGGCTCGTCGAGCAGCAGCAGCTTCATGTTCGTTGCCAGCGCGCGGGCGATCTCCAGCTTGCGCTGCTGACCGTAGGGCAGACTGGACGCGAGCTGTCCGGCCTTGTCGTCCAGATGGACGATGCGCAGGTATTCCATGGCCTTGTCGGTCAGCTCCTGCTCCGTGTTCCAGTACTTTTTCGTGCGCAGAAGGCTGTCGGCAAGGTTGTAATGGATGTCCTTCGTGAAGGCGATTTTCACGTTGTCGAGCACCGTCATGGCCTTGAACAGGCGGATGTTCTGAAACGTGCGGGCAATGCCGGCCTCTACCACCTGATAGGTCTGCTTGCCGTTGAGCTTCTGCCCGCAGAGGTAGAATGCCCCCTCCGTCGGCACATACACACCGGTGAGCAGGTTAAAGACCGTGGTCTTGCCTGCACCGTTCGGGCCGATGAGTCCCATGAGCTCGCCCTCATGGATCTCCATATTAAAATCCGACACTGCCTTCAGGCCGCCGAAGGTGATGCCGAGGTGCTCCGCTTTGAGCACAACGGGTCTGGTATCGGTCATGCGTCGGCGCCTCCCTTCCTGGCCTTGGTCTTTTTCTTCCCGGCCAGACGGCCGTCGAACAGCAGCCGGTCGAGTGAAAATTCATACGTGCCCAGAATGCCTCTGGGGCGGAAAATGATGATGACCAGCAGCACGAGCGCATAGATCAGCATCGGGAACTGAAACAGCGACTGCACAAAGCCCGGCAGCGCTGACACCCATGCGCCGTTTTTGATCTCATAGTTGAGCAGGTACATCGCGACGGCCGCCAGCACCGAGCCGGTCATGGAGCCCATGCCGCCAAGCACCACGATGACGACGATGAAGGTCGAATTCCAGATCGAGGCGCTGGTGAACGTAAAGCTCGCCGTCGTGAGCGAGGAAAAGCACGTGGCATACAGTCCGCCGGCAAGACCCGCAAAGAACGCCGAGATGACGAACGTGAGGATCTTGTAATACGTCGTGTTCACGCCGGAGGCCGCCGCCGCGATCTCATCATCGCGGATGGCCTCAATGGCGCGGCCGTATTTAGAGCGGATGAACATGCACATGAGCGCGATGCACAAAACGGTGATGCCCAGCACGAGCCACACATACTTTGCCTGCAGCGAGGTCGACAGCCCGAGACCGTTGGCATAGAGCGAGGAGCTGGCCGTTCCGCTCGCCAGACCGTCACCACCGGCAAAGGGCAGGTTTGCGATGACATTTTCGACGATGAGGCCGAAGCCGAGCGTCACGATGGCCAGATAGTCGCCGCGCAGACGCAGCGCCGGAATGCCCACGAGCAGTCCGAGCAGCCCTGCGAAAATGGCGCCGAGCAGACAGCAGCCGAGCACGACCAGAATGAGCTGGCCGGGCGCCGCCTTGGATGCCTCGAACACGCCCGCGCGCTCAAGCGCGAGCGAGCTCAGCGCGGCGGTATACGCGCCGATGCCCGCAAAGCCCATGTGCCCAAGCGTGAGCTGGCCCAGATAGCCGAGCGTGAGGTTGAGCGACGTGCCGAGCAGGATGAAGATACACATCTGCCAGATGATCGGTACCAGCACGCGGCGATAGGTATTGTCCGGGAGCACCTGACCGAGCAGCAGCACCACGGCAAAGAGCAGCACGATCAGGCCGCAGTTGACGCCGGTACCGCGCAGTTTCTTTTTTTGCAGCGTATTCATACCTTCTCACCTACATTCTTTCCGAGGATGCCGGCCGGCTTGACCAGCAGCATCACGATCAGAATCAAAAACACCACGGCATTTGCCAGCGACGAGCTGATGTATGCCGTCACGAGCGCCTCGATGATGCCGACGACGATGCCGCCGAGCATGGCGCCCGGGATCAGGCCGATGCCGCCCATGACGGCTGCAACGAACGCCTTGAGGCCCAGCATGGACCCCATCGTCGTCGTCACGGTGTGATACTGCGCGCAGTACATCAGCGCCGCAACTGCCGCAAGCCCCGAGCCGATGGCAAACGTCGTCACGATCGTGCGGTTGACATTGATGCCCACAAGTGTGGACGCCGCCTTGTTCTCGGATACGGCGCGCATGGCGCGGCCGAGCTTCGTCTTCTGCACAAACAGCTGCAGCGCCGCCATAACGATGGCTGCGATGACGATCGTGACGACGGCCGCCATATTCACCGACACGCCGCCGATGGAGATCGGTGCCGTGCTGAAGATCTCGTCGGAGATCACGCGCGGGTTCGGTCCCATGGCCGGGATAGCCTGCGCGAGGTTTTCCAGCAGCAGGCTCATGGCGATCGCCGTGATGAGCGCCGACATGCTCGTGCCCTTGCGCCGCACCGGCCGGTAGGCCACCAGCTCGACCACAACGCCCACGAGCGCGCAGATCACGATCGCCGCAAGCACCCCCGTCCACGCCGGCAGCCCCATGCTGTGCAGCAGGATCGGCACGGTGAAATATAGCGTATAGCCACCGACCATGATGAAGTCGCCGTGCGCAAAGTTGATGAGTCGGATAATGCCGTAAACCATCGTATAGCCGAGCGCCACGAGCGCATAGACGCTGCCGAGGCGCAGCCCGATGATGAGTTGCTGTAAAAAGTCAGTCATATTCTCTCCCTGCCTTTCGGTTTTTGCGCAGGTCAGCCGCGCCGGAATATTCGTGCGCGAAAGCGCCGGTCGGCGCTTTCGCGCAAAGGTCATTGCTATTGCTTTGGGTCGCGTCCGGTCCCGGCTGTATCGCCGGGGTCGGGTCAGCTCTGCGTCTTGACGAACTTCTGCACGAGCTTGCCGTCGGAGGGCGTGAAGGTCAGGATGGCCACGCTCTTTTCCGGTGTGCCGGTCTCGTCAAGGGTCATGTCGCCGGTGACGCCGACATAGTGCATGCCGCTCATCGCGTCGCGGATGGCCTCGTGATCGATGCTTCCGGCCTTCTCAATGGCCTGCTTGACCATGTACATGGCGTCATACGCCAGAGCGCCGAGGGCGTTCATGGATTCCGAGCCGTACTTTTCCGTGTAGTTCTTGACGTAGGACTGCACGATCTCGGAGCTGTCCTCCGGGGAGTAGTGGTTGGTGAAGTAGACATTCTCATAAGCGCTCAGGTCGCCGGTGGTGTAGTCCTGCGTGCCGTCAAAGCCGTCGCAGCCCATGATCGCGCCCTTGAAGCCGGCCTCACGGGCCTGCGGGATGATTTTCGGGCCGACCGCGTCGTAGTAATACGGGGCAAAGAGCATATCCGCGCCGGAGGCTGCGATGGTCGCCAGCTGCGAGGAGAAGTCCACGGCGCCGGTGTCGGACGAGGACTGCTCGCAGACGATCTCGATGCCGTATTTCTCGGCCGCCTTCACGAACGAGTCGTGCAGGCCGGAGGAGTAGGTGTCGCCGGTCGCGTACAGGACCGCGGCTTTTGTCCAGCCCTGATCCTTGGCGTAGGCCGCGACCATCTCGCCCTGGAAGCTGTCCTTGAAGCAGGAGCGGAACACATAGTCGTCCGTGGTGGTGATGGAATCTGCCGTGGAGCTCGGCGTGACGAGCACGATGCCCTCATCGTCGGCCAGACTCGTGATCGCGGACGTGCAGCTCGAGAGCGTTGCGCCGATGATGGCCGCCGCACCCTCGCTGAGCAGCGAGTTGAAGCCGGAAACCGCTTCTGCCGGCGTGCCCTGATCGTCCTTGGTGGAGAGCTTCACGGTCGCGCCGAGGATGCCGCCGTCGGCGTTGATCTCGTCGATCGCCATCTGGATGGAGTTCGTGATGGCCAGGCCATAGGCCGCCTGTGCGCCGGTCACCGGGGTGATATTGCCGATGATGATCTCTTTGCCCGACAAATCGCCGTCGGCAGAATCATCTTTGGCGTCTTTTCCGCCTCCGCACGCTGCCAGTGAGAGCACCAGCATGACAGAGAGAAGCAATGCAGTCAATCGTTTCAGTTTCATGTTCATATCCTCCTATCTGAATGTTCGCCCGCCCGGTGGGTCCAGTTCCGTTTTTTGTGTTTTTTCCGTTTTTTGTGGGCGAAGGAAATAAAAAAACGCAAGGGAGCACAACTTCTGTTCGAAGATGTGCTCCCTTGCACGCTCTTATTATAGGGGAAATCGCACGCAAAAATCAACGGCGATAACCGCCAAACTATTTGTTTTCTTAATCGATATATTTAGCGAAATTCATAAAAGCCTATCTTTTTCCGTCTGCTCCCGCTCGAAGGCGTCCGCCTGCCCCGCCTCCGCCAGCGTGTGGCGCAGGCACGTCAGGCACGGCTCAGCGTCCCAGTCGCAGTACATATACTTACAGGCAAAGCACAGCGTTCTGGCCGCCGGATGCGCCTTGCGCGTCTCCGAAGCGGGCGATGCCTGCTGCGGCTGCGCAGCCCGCTGATACCGGTCGATGCCCTGCTGCGCCAGCTGTGTGCTGCGCAGGCAGTCTGCGCACGGCTGCAGATCCCGATCATGGAATTTGTACTTACAGGCAATACATAATGTCTTGTTTTCCGTCATGGTGATCCCTCCATTCTCTGTTTGCCGGACCCGAACCCACTCCGGGATGGTCTCAGTATATGCCGCCGTTTTGCGAATGTAAAGTGTGAGTTATACCTGAATTTTCAAGCGCCTTTCTTCTTTTTGTGTTTAAATAGCTAATGAATCCGCCATGCGGCGTACCGCGTTTGTGGAAAGCGGAAAAAGTGCATTTGCCCGCTTGACAAGCGATGATATTTGGGCGTATGCTTGCGCCAAGTTCAAAGCAGCAAACCACAGAAGCAGAGAAGTAAGCGAGGGTTTGCGTCTTTCCCAGAGAGCTGCCGGCCGGTGCGAGTGCATCAGAGACGACCTTGCCGAATGGACTGCAGAGGGCGGACGAGACGCCGTGAGGCGGTAAAGTCCGACGGGCTTTTCCCCCGTTACCAAGGAAAGGCGTGTGATGGCACGTCGCTGAGTGGGCGCATTGCGCCAATTTGGGTGGCACCGCAGAAGTTTTCCGACTTTTGTCCCAAAGATCAATTCCGTATTGGTCTTTCATGGACAAGGGTCGTTTTTTCTTGCCCGGAAAGGCCCCGCCGAAGGGAGCAGACATCATGGCAAACGAAAACATCCCCTATAAGATCTACCTGAATGAAGACGAAATGCCGCGCACATGGTATAACGTCCGCGCAGACATGAAGGTCAAGCCCGCGCCGCTGCGCAATCCCGCCACCGGCGCACCGATGGCGTTCGACGATCTGCGCCCCGTATTCTGCGACGAGCTCATCCGTCAGGAGCTTGACAACGACGACCGCGAGATCCCCATTCCGGACGAGATCCGTGACTTTTATAAGATGTACCGCCCGTCGCCGCTCGTGCGCGCCTACTGTCTGGAAAAGCAGCTGCAGACCCCGGCGAAAATCTACTACAAATTTGAAGGCAACAACACCTCCGGCTCGCACAAGCTCAACTCCGCCATCGCGCAGGCGTACTATGCCAAGCAGCAGGGGCTGCGCGGCGTCACGACCGAGACCGGCGCCGGTCAGTGGGGCACGGCGCTGTCGATGGCCTGCGCCTACCTCGGGCTCGACTGCAAGGTCTACATGGTCAAGTGCTCGTATGAGCAAAAGCCCTTCCGCCGCGAGGTGATGCGCACCTACGGCGCGTCCGTGACGCCGAGCCCGTCCACGGAGACGGAGATCGGCCGGCGCATCCTCGCCGAGCACCCCGGCACGACCGGCTCGCTCGGCTGCGCAATCAGCGAGGCCGTCGAGGTCGCCACCTCGACTCCCGGCTACCGCTACGTGCTCGGCAGCGTGCTCAATCAGGTGCTGCTGCACCAGTCGGTCATCGGTCTGGAGACGAAAACGGCGCTCGACAAATACGGCATCGTGCCGGACATCATCATCGGCTGCGCCGGCGGCGGCAGCAACCTCGGTGGCCTCATCTCCCCATTCATGGGTGAGAAACTGCGCGGCGAGCGCGACTATCGGTTCATCGCCGTCGAGCCCGCTTCCTGCCCGAGCCTCACGCGCGGCAGGTTCGCCTACGACTTCTGCGACACCGGCAAGGTCTGCCCGCTGGCCAAGATGTACACGCTCGGCAGCGGCTTCATCCCCTCACCGAACCACGCCGGCGGCCTGCGCTACCACGGCATGAGCTCCATCGTCTCGCAGCTGTATCACGACGGCTACATGGAGGCCCGCGCCGTCGAGCAGACAAAGGTGTTCGAGGCGGCCGAGCAGTTCGCGCGCATCGAAGGCATCCTGCCCGCTCCGGAATCGAGTCACGCCATCCGCGTCGCCATCGACGAGGCCGTCAAGTGCCGCGAGACCGGCGAGGCCAAGACCATCGTCTTCGGTCTGACCGGCACCGGCTACTTCGACATGGTCGCGTATGAGAAGTTCCACAACGGCGAAATGAGCGATTTCATCCCCACCGACGCGCAGCTCGCCGAGAGCTTTGCATCCCTGCCGCAGGTGCCGGGCCTCGACAACTGAACGAACGTATACGACCGCCGCACGGCGGGTAAAATTTCAACAGTCAAGAACAAAGGAGATCGGATCATGGGTCTGAAAAACATTGAAAAAGCACAGGTGCTGCGCCTCGGCGACGAGGTTGAATACCAGCAGGGGCAGATCGTGAGCAAGACGCTCGCGCAAAACCGCGCCCTGAGCATGACGCTCTTCGCCTTCGAGCAGGACGAGGAGATCAGCACGCACACTGCCGACGGCGACGCGCTCGTCACCGTGCTCGACGGCACGGGCCGCTTCACCATCGACGGCGAGGCGCACCTCGTCTCCGCCGGGGAGAGCATCATCATGCCGGCGCACGTGCCGCACGCGGTCTATGGGCAGACACGCTTCAAGATGCTGCTGACCGTGATCGTATAACGCGGGACATCCCCGCATATAAGGCCCCCGCACCGTTCGGTTTTCCGAACGGTGCGGGGGGGTTGTTAATCAAGATAAAAGTCAAAGCTGACTGCCGCTCCCACGGACGCCCAAAATGCGACGCTTCCGTCCGGAAGGACCAGCTCCGGCAGATCGTTGGATGCCGCAAACACCCGCACAGTCAGATCGGCATACAGATTGTATTCCTCACATAAGCGACGAACTTCCGCCTCTTTCCCGCACAGCATTTGCTCAAGCTGCTGCAGCGGCTCATCCAAAGCTCGGCAGTCCATTTTCGGCAGTTCTGCGCTCCAGTATGCGTGCCGCAGCGTCGGGTAAGGCAGCGCTTCCGCCGCGAGGTGATGCGCACCTACGGCGCGTCCGTGACGCCGAGCCCGTCCACGGGGACCCATACCCGACCATACAGCCTCGCCGAGCACCCCGGCACGACCGGCTCGCTCGGCTGCGCGATCAGCGAGGC
>OWIO01002701.1_pt1 | contig 11073 bp, 4 predicted proteins | sample 1733011 | NCBI WGS metagenome assembly OWIO01 (sample SAMN05065779, study PRJEB22554) | human gut metagenome | biome: ENVO:2100002; feature: ENVO:00000062; material: ENVO:00002003 | host: Homo sapiens | place: USA | reverse complement strand
CATTAAAAATATGCACCTCCGAAAGTGTCTAACTTTCGGGGTGCATATCATTCCCCGCTTTTTTTATTTTTGCAATATTGAACTTGTATGCGCACTTCCCGTATTGTATAATTTATATATTGTCAGTCAAAAGGCCGATATTTAGACTTGCCGGAAGGAGGGACGCATATGCCGCGCAAACACGGGGATTTTCCGTCTGTACGTGACGCTATACTGTATACCGCATCCTCCCTCTTTACACAAAAGGGCGTCCACGGCACCAGCCTTGGCGATATCGCAGCCGAAGCAAAGCTGAGCAAGGGCACACTTTATTACTACTATTCCACCAAGGACGAACTTATCGTCACCATAACCGATGACTGTCTCTGCCATATGACGGACATACTTTTCTCCTGGGTAGACGGTCTGAACCGGGAGGAAGCCCTCCGCCCGGCGCTCATTCGCCTGTTTGAAAGTCTCATGGCAGACGGGCACAACGCGCGGCTGTACTGCGTACTGTGCGCCGAATGCGCCAGCGAAGATACCCCTATACGCGAGCTCATGACGGAGTACAAGCAAAAGTGGCGGTTGATGCTGGAGCTGGGCGCGCTGAAGCTGCAATCCCGCAACGCCGGGATACTGGGTGAGCGGGCAGAGCTGTTCTTTACGCTGCTATCCGGCCATATGCTGCAAACCTTTGGCGGCATGGGCAGCATATCCATAGAGACCCTCGTGGACGCGCTGATGAGCGAATAAAGCGAATTCATGACCTTTTGACGCTTTCGCAGCGCCCTCACCTTTCGGTCACGTGCCGTCCATTATAATCTTTACTTACTTGAAAACAGCCTGGGCTGGACGGTCATACGCCGTACCATATCCAGGCTGTTTTTGTTTATACAGTTCTCAAACGTCCTAACCGCGGTACGCCGCTACATGCCTATCATATACTTTTGCTTTTTCCGGCCATCGGCTATCAGGAGCGCCAACAGTCCCGTGAAAGACAATAGCATCATTGCCGCGCCGCACAGCAGCCGTATATCTCCGCCCAGCTCGCCGGTCTTGCCTATGCTGCCCGTCTTACCTGCCCCCCCAGCGGGCTTAGGCGTGCTGCCTGGGCCCGGCGTTGAGCAGGGGGGCTGGGTCGGTGTAGCGCAAGGCTGATTGGATATATTGTCCACCGTCAGCACCACTGTATTGCCCAAGGATATGTAAGCGCCGTTGCCGGATACACTCATGTCCCCATCACGCTCCACAGTGAGCGTCCATCCGCCCAAAGGCCTTATATATCCGCTGGGCGTTGCCGTTTCGGTTATGCCGTAGGTCCCCGGCCTGAGCTTTATGGTCTCGGTATTGCCTAACGCATCCGCGGTAACGGTCTTTGTGTAGCTGTTGCCGGTTATTTTGAACGTCGCACCGGATAGCGCCTTGCCCGTAGAGGCATCCCGCTTATGCAGCGTCAGGGCGAATGTAACGGGCTGATTCTTCAGCGTGACCGTAAACCCTGATACAGCCTTGCCGTTCAGCTTTAATCCTGAGTCGCTCAGGTTCATCGTCTGCTTTTCGCTGCTGAGCACATACCCGTCCGGAGCTATTACTTCCTCCAGTATGTAATCGCCGTATGGCAGGCTAATCTTTGCCGTACCGTCGCTGCCGGTGGTAAGTATATAGCTCTTTTCGCCGCTCAGCCTGAATGTGGCTCCCGTAAGCGCCTCGCCGGTATCCGACACTTTCTTCAGGGTTATCTCCTTTTCCTCTGCGGTGTTGGTTATCATGGCGGTGTATACAAGACCCTCCGGCTTTAGCTCGGTGCTCCCTACGCTTACCTTCCCGTATTCGTCCACGGTAAAGTCTATGGGGGCGTTCCAAAGCTTATAGCCCTTTGGCGCTTTTGTTTCCTTAGCCCGGTAGCTGCCCATAGTGAGCTCGGTGAATGTCACGAGGCCGTTGCTGTTGGTCACTCCCGTTGCCACAACTTCTCCCTGCTTTTCGCCATTCATCCTGTAGAGGGTGAACTCCGCGCCCGCAAGGCGCAGCTCCTTGTTGTTTTTATCCACCTTTATGAAGCCTACCGCCGTACGCCTAAGCAGATTTTCTACCTTTATTTCAAGCGGCGCCGTCATATTCGCCTCGGTTATAGTGAAGGTTCTGCTGCCGTCCAGTATAGCGTAGCCGCTGGGCGCGTCGATTTCAGTAAGGGTATATGTGCCTTCCGGCAGGTCCTTGAGCGTTACTCTGCCCGCAGTTATTACGCTGCTGCCGCGCTCATCCAACGTGTATACGTCGCCCTCTGCCTTCCACTTGAGCAGGCTGCCATTTTCATCCGTCACGTTAAACTTCGCCCCTTCAAGGAGCTTTTCGGGGTTCTCGTGGTCTACCTTTTTAATGGTCACGCTGCCCAGTATATGCTTGTTTGCCGCCTCAATAACTACGGGGCTGCCATGGACAAGCTCTGTCTTTTTTACTGAGTACTCCTTATCGCTCAGCGCATAACCCTTTGGCGCCTTTATCTCGCGGATAGTGTAATCATCGTAAGGCAGCTCGGTAATAGACGCCTTTCCTGAGGTGTCGGTCGTCACGGTCTTGGTAAAGCCCCGGCTATCCGTAACGGCAAATTCCGCACCCGCAAGCTTTTTCTGCTTATCCTCGGAGTCGTGCTTATGTATCTCTATGGAGTAGCTGGTCTTTTCGTTGTTGAAGGTATATTTGAATTCGCCCACCGAGTCCTGCATTGCGTTGACGGTGATCTCCCGCACAAAGTCGCCGCTAAGCTGGTAGCCCGCAGGGGCCCTTGTCTCTATGAGCTTATACTTGCCCTCAGGAACCTCGAATACTGCCGTGCCGTCGTAGCCTGTTACTGCCTTTGCCACAACAGCGCCCTCCGCGCTGTACAGCGTAAACTCCGCCCCAACCAGCAGCTTTCCGTTTTCGCCCGCATCATGCTTTATCGCCGTGACCTTGTACATGGCCTTGTCATTCTTCAGCCGCAGCGTCACCTCGGTCTGCTGCCTGCTTATGGCTATGCTGTGGCGGTCTCCCTTCAACACATACCCTTCGGGGGCCTTTGTTTCCGTTACGGCATAATTTCCGAACTTCAGCCCTGTGATATGAGCCGTGCCGTTGGCGTCCGTAACCACCGTGCCCGATGCGCCCTCGCCTGTGGCTGCCTCGTACCTGCCGTTATTCTTTATAAAGGTCAGCGGCGTACCGTCGCTTCCGGCTACGGTAAACTCCGCGCCCGCCAGGGCGCTGCCGTCCTTGCCGTCAGTTTTTTCTATGGTGAGGCCGCCGTATATCCGGCTGTTTTTCAAGGTCAGCGTCAACAGGCCGTCGTTAAAGCTCCACTCTGTCACCTCGCTGGTATTCGTCACCTGCTGAACTGTGCCCTCCTTTACGGTAAAGCCCCATCCGTTCAGGGGTATGGCATAGCCCTCCGCCGCGGCTACCTCGGACAACGTATATTTCCCTGGCGCAAGGGATATTGTATCGGTGATGCCGTCGCTGCCGGTAATAAGGGAATGCGTACCGCCATCCTTACCCTTCAGGATAAAGGCAACGTTTGCAAGGGGCTGATTTGTATCCGCATCCACTTTGACGAGCTTCAGTTTAAAACTGCCGGGCGCGTTCTGAACGGTGATCTCCGCCGTCCCGGTAAGCTTATCGCCGTCAAGGTATATGCCGTCCGCTCTGACTGACATATGCCGCCCGGTGCCGGCGATAACGTAGCCCTCCGGCGCTTTCATCTCTGTAAGCGTATACTCGCCAATGGGGAGCGTTATCTGCTCCGTAAGTCCATCGGCCTTTGTGGTATACCTTTTGTCCAGGCCGCCCCCAAGTATGCGGAACTCCGCGCCGGACAGCGTCAGCCCTTCATCGTTTGTGCTTACCTTTTTTACCTTAAAGCCATACTCGACAGGGCGGTTTTCCACGGTCAGCTTATAAAGCTCATCACCGGCAAAGCCCTCGCCGCTCAAAACGCCATTTGAGTCTATTGTAAAGTCAAATTTCTTATCCGAGAGCTTATAGCCCTCTGGCGCAGCAGTTTCTTTTATATAGTAGCTGCCGGGGTCTAATCCGGTAAACAGCGCCACGCCCGCCTTGTCCGTCGTGACCTTCTCTACCTCCGTGTTATCCGCCTCGTACAGCGCAAATTCAGCGCCCTTAAGCCGCGTTCCGTCCGGGCTCTCCTTCAGCACAGCAACGCCCTTTTCATGGGGCAGATTTTCAGCCGTCAGCTCCAGCGCCTTATCGTACAGATCCGCCCGCACATGGAAGCTCATATCCTCCATTGGTATATATTTTTCCGGCGCCTTATTCTCCCGCAGGATATAGCTCCCCACCGGCAGGCCGACTATATCGGCATTTCCCGCCGTTATGGCTGTAACATCGCCGTCCTCGGAATAGGTATACACGCTGCCTTCCTGGGTAAACTTTGCAGGCTGCTTCCCTTCCGCATCAAGTATGCTGAACTCCGCGCCTTCAAGCTGTTGGCCCTTCTTGTTAACCTTTGTGAGCTCAACCCTTGTCTGATGGTCCTGCGACTTATGGATTGCCGCAATATTAACATCATCCGCGCTGTGTGCCTTGACCTCAACGGTGTACGTTTCCGGGTCTATTGTGTACCCTGCCGGTGGCTCAAGCTCGGTGATCAGGTATTTGCCCTTTTCAGGCACCTCCACCGTAACGGTACCGTCTTCGCCCGTCACCGCCTCGATATAGAAGCTCCCTCCGCTCACGGCAAACCTTGCCCCCGCAAGGCGGATTTCGGAATTGTCCTTATCCACCTTGACTATCCTCAGCGCATACCGGCTCTTTACGTTTGTTACGGAGATCGTTACATCCTCAACCTCGGTAACCTTTCCGTCCTCATCCTTTTGCGGTATGTCGAAGGTATGCTCCGTATTGTCCAGTTCGTACCCCTCCGGTGCGCGGCTCTCTATCGCCACATAGCTGCCGTAGGGTATGCCGGTTTTAACGGCCTTGCCGCTGCTATCGGTTATCAACGTAATTGGATTTTCCCGGGCCTTATCCTTCGCGGCGTATATTTTAAACTCCGCTCCGAGCAGGGGCTTGCCGTCTTTATCGGCCTTCTGTATCGTCAGCGAGCCGGTCTTGGGCGTATTTTTCACGGTTACGGTGTTGCGCCCGTTCGTCGTGACCTCGAAGGGTATAAGCTCCTCGTTCAGTTCATAGCCCTCCGGCGCCGCCGTCTCTTGCAGGAAATATTTGCCCAGAGGCAGCGTTACCGTGCCGGAGCCGCCGTTCAAAGTGGTTATCGTCTTGCCATCTATGGGCTTCTCATCCTCATCCAGCACCTGAAATACCGCGCCGTTCAAGGGTTCGCCGCCGTCGGCGCTTACCTTTTTAACGGTAAACTTCTTCTCCGTCCGGGAATTGGCCCATATAGCCGGAACGCTGACTATTTTTTTGCCGTCCGCCGTTGCGCCGCCGATGCTCACATAATACGTCTCATTATACGTCTCATTGCTGCGCACATAGCCCTCCGGCGCTATTACCTCCGTAAGCTCATACACGCCATACGGCACGTCCTCAAAGCTGACCCACCCCTCATCGTCGGAAATGGCATACATCTGCTTTACTGAGGAATACGCCGTGCCGCTTCCCTCTACAAGCTTCAGCTTGAACACCGCCCCTGCGAGGCCATTGCCCGCGCCGTCGGTTTTTTTGAATTCGATCTTTTCCTTTTCGCTCCTGTTTTCCAGCTTAAGCTCAATCGTTTTGTTATGGTTTTCGGCGTCCACCTTAACGATTTGATCTTTTATTCCCACCATGCCCTTTGGGGCATTTGTTTCGCTGAGATAGTATGTGCCCCAGAGCAGACCGCTAATGAGTATCTCGCCACGTTCATCTGTAATAAACTCGGTGCCGATATTCGCAAGGTCGGTATAGGTATACCTGCCGTTGCTGCCGCTCGCCGTAACAAACCCGCCTACGCTGTTTTTCAACGTAAACTTTATTCCTTCCAGCAGCTTGCCGTTTTCGTCAGTCTTGATTATTTTCAGCCCGGTCTTTATCTTAGTGTTGTTTATGCTGACCCGCGTTTCGCTGTTTTTTATCTCGAAATCCTTGCTCGCCGTTACGATCATGTACCCTTCGGGGGCTTCTATTTCTTCCAGGACGTATTCGCCCAAGGGGAGGTATTCAAGGGTAAAGGTGCCGTTCTTGCCGGTGACTATCGCGGTCGCATCTTCTTTTTTACCGGCAAAAGAATCAAAGCTTGTCCCATCGACCTTTACATACTTCCCGTCGGCGCTCTTGATTACAAACTTTGCGCCGGGAAGCTTTGTTTTTCCGTCCTCGGCAAATTTTGTGACGGTGAGCTTGGTATGTTTGTTTTCTATGGGTTCAAGTTGTATAACTCTCTCCGCACTATCAGAACCGTCAATCGTCACCTTTATCGGGGCTGCCTTAACATACCCCTGCGGTGCTTCGACCTCGGTAATTGTATACTCTCCAAACGCAAGCCCTGTAAACGTCACCACGCCACCCTGCCCGCTTGTAGCTATCTTGCTGATGCCGTTGCCGCTTAACGTAAAATCAACGCCCTGGAGCAGCTTCCCATCGTCGCCCTTCTTGACGAGCGTCAGCGAGTATTCCTTCAGCGTATTCTTTATTTCCGTCTTTACGTCCCAAGCATTGTCCCCGCCTATGGTAAATCCGCGCACGGTAGTATCCAGTGCATACCCATTGGGCGCAGCAATTTCCTTAACATAATACGTTTCGGCCTCCAGGTCTGCAAACAGCGCCTTGCCGTTTTTGTCGGTCTTCTGAATATCAATCGGCTCTTTGGCGGCGGCAGCGTCCTTATAAAGCCCGAACACCGCGTCCTGCAAAGGCTTATTTGCGCTTCCTGTCTTGGTTATGCTTATGCTGCCATGTGTCCGCGTGTTTTTCCATGTCAGGATAACGCTCTTTCCATTAAAATTGAGGTTATCTGGAACTGTCCCCGCGACATTCGCCGTCCCGTTTGCCTCTATATTTACAGTTACATATCCTTCCAGCTTGCCATATCCGGTGGGCGACTTTGTTTCGATTATAGTATATGTCCCCTCTGCCAGCCCCTCGAATGCCGCTATACCATTCGCTCCTGTGGTTTCGCTGATTCCTCCGGGTGACAGCATAAACTCCGCGCCCGCCAGCGGCTTGCCGTCTTCATCTTCCTTCATTATGGTTATGCTGCCCGCAGTGTACTTCTCGTTGGTCATGGTGATTGTCCCATGGGCGGCGGTCTTTTTTATAGTAATCTCATCAGAGGGCTTGCTACCAAGTATATACCCCTGCGGTGCGGTTATCTCCTTGACGTAATACGTGCCGTATTTAATAGGACTGCTCGTCCAGCTTCCGTTTACGGTAGAAAATTCATCTATCAACTGATCGGCGGTACTGTCTGTGCCTTCCTTCCAGAGCTGGAACGTACCGCCTCCTATTTGTTCTTTCCCTTCGCCAAGCTTTTTGAAGCTGACCGTGCCCAGCCCCGAATCCGGCGTATTTGTTATGGATATCTGCGCTTCGCCGGCTTCGTAATTTTCCCCGTCAATGGAATTTATGGTAATAGTATTATCCGCCTTGGTTATTACCACGTCTTTGTCCTTGACGGAGCTGTACTCGCTTTTTTCATCCACGGTCTCTTTAAGAACATACGTATGCTGCCCCGATTTGAGATCGTCAGCACTTATATAGAGCGTAACTGGACCGTTCCCCTTGCTCTGCGCGCTGGCTATGACCCTTTTCCCATCCAGCAGTGAGAATTCGGCTCCCCCTCCAATTTGCTTGTCGCCATCCCAGGTCTTATTTACCGTCAGTTCCGCGTCGCGGCGGATGTAAACGACACTATTGTCGCTTATCCTATTCTGTGCAACGCCGCCGGGCTGAAGCATGTCCATATTGACGTCAACGGTGAAGTCGATAGTATAAAATCCCTGTGCTATTGCCCCGTCTTTTATTTTGGTTATAGTTACAGTCTGGCCATTTACTTCAAGTTTAAAGTATTCGTCTGCTTTCGTGCCATATTTGACCGATTTGTCCTTATAGCTAAAGCAGTCCTCCAACACGTCCTTAACGATTACCGTATCCTTGTCAATAGCAATCTCGCCGTATGCGCTGACCCTTATTCGGAAAGTGACAGTTCCGGTTTTTTCATTTATATCTAATACAGTTACCTCATTGCTGCCGTTCATTATATATTTGCTGGTAGTGACCGCGCCCGATGTATACCTGCGCGCCACCACCTGCGCAGCTTCGCTTATCTTATCATCAATTTTCATGTTTACCTTGTTGGTAACATCATTCACATTTCCGACAAGCTTGGCAAAATACCTTAATTCGATATTCGCAAGAGATGAATCCTCCCCCTGCGCAAAGCCCTCTTCGCGAGAAAATGTGACGGAAAAGCCCGTGCCGTCCTTCGATATCGTTATATTTCCAAGTTCATTATGCGTACCTGTCAGGCTTTCCCCAGTTTGAGACAAAGCAACCGGCGAACCGTCTATATATAGCTTTATACACTTAACAAGGCTCGCATCGACTCTTCCGCTGTCATCGCACAGCGCCAGCGCGCCGTTGCTCATGTCATCCTCTATCGCCACATTTCCGGCGTAATTCTTATTTATGCCAAAGTTTACCCGATAGGTTATCGGCTTGCTCTCATCATTCAGAATGTATATATTGTTATCCTTATCCGCTCCCGGCAGATAGTTCGCAAACATGGTTTTCTGAAGATAGGGGGTTGTTTCCTCCGTTCCGGTTCCGGTTCCCGTCCCTGTCCCTATTTCCTTTTCCCCTTCATACTCATTCAAACCAGCTATACCGATGGATATTTTGCCTTTCCCATCCCCTTCATAGCCTATAAAATTTGCTACCGTTTCAATATTAAATGATATGCTTACTGTTTGTTGACTGCTGCCTATGTCTTTTAACATCAATGTTAGCTCATGCTTATTTCTATCGTATTTGGCATCTTTAAACCACTGCTTCCAATCCTTGTTATAAGCGTTTTCCACGTCCTTGATATCAAGAAATTCCGGCAGCTTAACCGTAACCTCGGTATTCTCAACAAGGTTGGGTACTTTATTAAGGTCTGTGTCCGTTATTGTAACCGAAAACGTGCAGGTCTCCCCGTCCTCTACGGTTTCTTTTCCCCCCGAGATCGTTATTGTTATTCCGCCATTTGCAAGCTCATCAGCATTGTTGGACATGAGATTAAAGCCCCTGAGCAACGTGGCGGTAAGTAGCGGCGTGACGGTGGGCTCTATGGTCGGGCTTGCCTCCGGCGTATCGGTGGGTTCGACAGGCATGGGAGTGGGTGTGGCGGTAAGGTCGTCCTCGCTTATTTCTATTGTTTCCGCTGCCCCCGGCGTGGGCATGCCGCCCTCGGCAGGCAGCTCGCCGCCCTCCGGCGATTCTGCCGCCGGGGTAGGCGTTGGCTCCGCCTCCAGCAGATCGGATTCATCCAGTATCACTATGCCCGGCTCCTCATTTAAGGCCATGGCAGTGCTCATAAGCACCTGACCGGCAAGCATCGTAAGCATCAGCAAAGCAGCAAGCACGCGATTAAAGCTCTTGAATTTCATATTCCTTGTCCCCTTTGATCCTTTGTCTTATGGCTGCATTGCCGCATATATGAGCAGCCGGTGTGTCCCTTTCCCGACCGGGGTACATGTCACCAGAGTAAGCGAGTATCCGTCGTTGTGGGAACTCAGCGCATTAAACAGCTCCTCCGGCTCGATAGTTTCCTTCCCCGTAACGGTATATGTATAAACATCTCCATCTCCAGCGGAAAGGTTTATCTCGTCCCCTGCTTTCAGCTCATCCAGCCTGTTGAAATGTCTGCCGTATTTTTTCATCCGGTGGCCGAATATTACGCAGTTTCCCGGCGCACCCATCTCAGCCGATGAGGGCAGCCAGCCCGCGCCGCCCCGCAGGGCGCGCCTATCCGCGCCTTCCATTACCGCCATTTTCAGGTCTATGGCGGGTATGGATATAGTCCCGCGGCCCACCGACTTACTTTCCTCGGCGCCTTCTTCCGGCTCATAGCCGGGAATCGAGCCCATGTCCTGCTCAAAGCCCGGCTCGTAGCCCTCGAAGGTCTCGTCCTCCTCTCCCTGCACCTCCGGTAGCTGCATATCTGGTATTTCCACGCTGCCTTCGTTCGCTTCTATCATGGCAATTATCTCCGCCTCTTTGGCCGCCCGCCTGTTGTCTATCACACCGGGCCGCACCATAAAAAGCACGCCTATGGTCATCAAGAGAAGCATGAACACCACTAACATAACGGCTATTACCTTGCTATCCTTCATGTGCCGCCTCCATGCTTAAAACCAGGGCGCTATGTTCATATTGAACCAGCTATAACCCATGTCGATATAGGGCAAAAAGCCCATATCCATAAGCAGGCCGGCTATGACCCATAGAGCGGCAAGTATTCCTGCGAAGAGCGCTATGGCGGCAGCCAGCCTTCCCGCGCTCCACGGCCTTTTCTCCGCCTTGGCCTGAATAGGGATATCCGACGGCTGAACATCGGCCCGCTTTATCTCCGGCTGGGTTCTAGGCAGCTCTGGGGCGTTTGCATTCGTGGCAGTGTAGAACAGTCTTTCGCAGGATCGGCGCAGCATATCCGCCTGTATCTCCTCCGCCCTGCTGTAAAGCAGCGCTTCCACAGGGTCTTTGCTGTTGGCCATTTTAACGGTGATATACAGGTCGATAAACGCCTCCCTGAGCGCCTCTTTGGCCACCTCCTTATTCCCGGAGCGCTCCAAAAGCCGCAGGTATACCGGCTTTCCATAGGTCAATACCATCGTCCTGAAAGCCTCGTCATCTCCCGCTTTGATCCTGCATAGCAATTCCCTTGATTCCACTCTCTTCTTCCTCTGTTTATAATGTAATTTTTAAGAGTTTTATATCGATATTTTCTTAATTTTCTCATACTTTACATTTTTATGCAACTAATACATTGCGCCCCGCGTTTTTTGTTCTCCCGTATTCACGATAAATTATAAACAGAAGGGCGGTCCGAGGGCCGCCCTTATTTGTACACCGAAAACCACTCGCTGGGCGAGTGGTTCAAAAGAGGCTTCTGCC
>OWIO01002700.1_pt1 | contig 11075 bp, 9 predicted proteins | sample 1733011 | NCBI WGS metagenome assembly OWIO01 (sample SAMN05065779, study PRJEB22554) | human gut metagenome | biome: ENVO:2100002; feature: ENVO:00000062; material: ENVO:00002003 | host: Homo sapiens | place: USA | reverse complement strand
CGCGTGGCCCGGACATCGAAAAAATAGGTCCGGCGGCCCGCTTTTACGGCTTTGGAAAGAATCTGGGCTTCGTAATCCTCGCCTTCGCGACGGAGATGGGTTGGGGATAGCATGGGTTTCGTTTTTGGGTTGGTTTCAGCTTTTTCAGCGCACGCTCGTATCTACGAATATACGCAAAAAAAAGCGAATTTCCAAAAACTTGCAGGGCTATTTTCACGGCTCCAGAACCGGCTGGCCCGATTTGTCCCAATCTTCGAGAATCGCCACGGCCCGGGCGTAGGCGGGGCTTGCGGCGGGGTTGATGACCCGAAAATAGGCTCCCGTGCCGAACAGCCGCTGCGCCGCGAGGGCTTTAAGCTGCATGCGCACGAGAGGCTCGGAGACGGCGAACCCTTCGGCGTCGAACTTCACACCGCGGCTTTCACCGAGCGCCGTGAGCCTTTCGAGAACCTCGTCCGAGGGGGTATACCCGGCGTCGAAGGCTTCGAACGAGGCGTAGCGGCGCGAGAGGCTGTCGCGCGAACCGTCGAGCCAGTCGCCCACGAAATCGGCCACGATGCCGCGGCGGATCAGTTCGCCGTAGTAGTTCGAGAAACCCGCCGTGTCGGCCTCGACGAGGATGTCGGGACGGATGCCTCCGCCGCCGTAGACCGTGCGTCCGGTGCGGAGCGTGCGGTAGGCCGGGGCCGCCGCGTCGAGCGAGTCGCGCGCGGCATCGTCATAACGGCGCAGGTGGTCGAGGTAGTACTCGCGGCGCTTCCCCTTCTCGTAGGGACGCTGGATGACGCGGCCCGAAGGGGTGTGGTAACGAGCCACGGTGATGCGCACGGCCGAACCGTCCGAAAGCCCGATCTGCCGCTGCACGAGACCCTTGCCGAAGCTCGGGCGGCCTACGACCACGCCGCGGTCCCAGTCCTGCACGGCCCCTGCGACGATCTCCGAAGCCGAAGCCGACGATTCGTCGATCAGCACCACGAGACGTCCCTTGAGGTCCTCGCCGTTGGTCTGGGCGCGGAACGACGACGCCGGAACAGCGCGCCCCTCGGTCGAGACGATCACCGCGCCGCGCGGCAGGAAGAATCCCGCCATCCCGATCGCCTGCTCCAGCAGGCCTCCGCCGTTGCCCCGCAGGTCGAGGATCAGCCCTTCGGGCCGTCCCAGCTTGCGGTAGGCCTCGGTGAATTCGTCCATCGTGGTGCGGCCGAAGCGGTTGACCTTGATGTAGCCGATGCCCTCGCCGGCCAGATAGGAGGCGTCGACGGTGTTCAGGGGGATTTTGTCGCGGACGATCACGAAATGAAGCCGTCCGGGCGTGCCGTGGCGCACCACGTCGATTCCGACCTTCGTGCCGGTCTTGCCCCGCAGGTGTTTGGGCACGTCCGTGCGGCTCATCCCCACGGCGTCGAGCGTATCAATGCGCACGATGCGGTCGTTGGCCCTGACGCCGACCCGTTCGGCTGGTCCCCCGGCGATGGTGTTCACCACGATCACCGTGTCGCGCAGGACGTTGAACTCCACGCCGATGCCGCTGAATTCCCCGTCGAAACTCTCCTGCACGCCCTTCATCTCCTCGGCGCCGATGTAGGCCGAGTGGGGGTCCAGCTCTTCGAGCATGCCCGTGATGGCGCCCTCGACGACGGGTTTCATCTCCACCTCGTCGACATAAAGACCCGAAAGATAACGGAAAACCTGCGCGAGTTTCTGGAACTGGCGCGCATCGTCCTCGTTCTGCGCCGCGAGGGGCAGGACGAAGAGGGTAGCGAGTATGACGAATAATCGGCGCATGATTCGATTCAAAATTCACAATTCACAATTCACAATCCGACTTTGCGGCAAAAGCCCGCAGGTCGGTTTCTGCAACCCTGCAATCCCGAATTCTCGATTATGAATTGCAGATTTCGGTTGCCAGCTTGTCTAACAAAACCTGCCGCTGTTCACCCGTGCGCATGTCCTTGACGGTTGCGGCTCCGGCCTCCAGCTCCTGCGACCCCACGATCACCACATAGGGGATGCCGCGGCGGTTGGCGTACTCCATCTGCTTCTTCATCTTGCCCGCCTCGGGGTAGATTTCGGCGGCGATTTCACGCCCGCGCAGCTGACGCAGCAGCGGCAGCACGGCGGCCTCCTCCTCCGCGCCGAGGTTCACGAACAGCACGCGGGTCGAACTGTTGACCTCCTCGGGGAAGAGCGAAAGTCCCGTCATCACGTCGTAAATGCGGTCCGCACCGAACGAAATGCCCACGCCCGACATATTGGGCATGCCGAAAATTCCCGTCAGGTCGTCGTAACGGCCGCCGCCGCAGATCGAGCCGATGGCGAAATCGAGGGCCTTGACCTCGAAGATCGCACCGGTGTAGTAGTTCAAACCGCGTGCCAGCGAGAGGTCCAGCTCCACCGTGAGGTCGATGCCCAGCCGCCCGACATAGCCGAAGACGGTCTCCATCTCCTCGATGCCCTTCATGCCCGTCTTCGAAACAGCAAGCACCTCTTTCAGCTGGTTGAGCTTCTGCGCATTGTCGCCACTCAACTCAAGTATCGGTTGAAGTTTGTCGACCGCCTCCCGATCCAGGCCGCGCTCCATCAGTTCGGCCTTCACGTTGTCCAGTCCGATCTTTTCCAGCTTGTCGATGGCGATGGTGATGTCCATCATCTTGTCGGCATGGCCGATGGCTTCGGCGATGCCGAACAGGATCTTGCGGTTGTTCATCTTCAGCGCCACGCGGATGCCGAGGGCCTTGAACACCCGTTCGACGATCTCGACCAATTCGACCTCGCACAGCAGCGAGCGCGTACCGATCACGTCGACGTCGCACTGGTAGAATTCGCGGTAGCGGCCTTTCTGCGGCCGGTCGGCGCGCCACACGGGCTGAATCTGGTAGCGTTTGAAGGGGAACGTCAGTTCGCCCTGGTGCTGCACGACGTAACGCGCGAAGGGCACCGTAAGGTCGTAACGAAGTCCTTTTTCACAGATTTTCGACGCGCTGCGAACCTCCTCGTCCGACAGTCCGGCGGCGTAGTCGCCCGAATTGAGAATCTTGAACAGGAGCTTGTCGCCCTCGTCGCCGTACTTGCCCAGCAGGGTCGAGAGGTTCTCCATCGAGGGGGTTTCGAGCGGCGCGAACCCGTAGGCGCGGAACACCCGGCGGATCGTGTCGAAAATATACTGGCGGCGCATCATCTCCGCGGGGGAGAAGTCGCGCGTGCCCTTGGGAATCGAAGGTTTCTGCATGGCAAAAACAATTTTTAATTTTTCATTCTTAATTTTCAATTGATACAAAAAACTAATCCGCGATCAGTTTTTTGTACCTCACCCGGTGGGGCTGCGTGTCGCCGCCCTGCGCCTTCTTCCACGCCTCGTACTCCGAGTAGGAGCCTTCGTAGAAGACCACCTTCGAGTCGCCCTCGAACGAGAGGATGTGCGTGGCGATACGGTCGAGGAACCAGCGGTCGTGCGAAATGACCACGGCGCATCCGGCGAAATTTTCGAGACCTTCCTCCAGCGCCCGCAGCGTGTTGACGTCGATGTCGTTGGTCGGTTCGTCCAGCAGCAGCACGTTGCCCTCCTCCTTCAGGGCGAGGGCCAGGTGCAGGCGGTTGCGCTCGCCGCCCGAGAGCATGCCGCATTTCTTCTCCTGATCGGCGCCCGAGAAGTTGAAACGGGCGACATAGGCGCGGGCGTTGACCTGCCGGTTGCCCAGCGTCATCAGGTCCAGACCGCCCGAGATCACCTCGAAGACCGTCTTTTCGGGGTCGATCGACTTGTGCTGCTGGTCCACGTAGGCCAGCTTTACCGTGGGACCCACGCGGAACGAGCCGCTCGTCGGAGTTTCGAGGCCCATGATCATGCGGAAGAGGGTGGTCTTGCCCGTGCCGTTCGCGCCGATCACGCCCACGATGCCCGCAGGGGGCAGCGAGAAATCCAGCCCCTCGTACAGCACGCGGTCGCCGAAGGCTTTCGAAACGTCGTGCGCCTCGATCACCACGTCGCCCAGACGCGGACCGTTGGGGATGAAGATTTCGAGCTTCTCCTCTTTCTGTTTCGTATCCTCGTTCATCATCTTGTCGTAGGCCGACAGACGGGCCTTCGACTTGGCGTGGCGGCCCGAGGGCGACATGCGCACCCACTCCAGCTCGCGTTCGAGGGTCTTGCGGCGCTTCGACTCCTGCTTCTCCTCCATGGCCATGCGCGTGGTCTTCTGGTCGAGCCAGCCCGAGTAGTTGCCCTTCCACGGAATGCCCTCGCCGCGGTCGAGTTCGAGAATCCACCCGGCGACGTTGTCCAGAAAATAACGGTCGTGGGTCACGGCGATCACCGTACCCTTGTATTGCTGGAGATGCTGTTCGAGCCAGTCGATCGACTCGGCGTCGAGGTGGTTCGTAGGCTCGTCGAGCAGCAGCACGTCGGGCTGCTGCAACAGCAGGCGGCACAGGGCCACGCGGCGGCGCTCACCGCCCGAGAGGTGTTTCACCGGCTCGTCGGGATCGGGACACCGCAGGGCGTCCATCGCGCGCTCCAGCACGCTGTCCAGCTCCCAGCCGTTGCACTGGTCGATCTTCTCGTACAGCTCGCCCTGACGTTCGATCAGCCTGGCCATCGTGTCGTCGTCCATCGGCTCGCACAGCTTTTGGTTGATCTCCTCGTACTCCTTCAGCAACGCCACGGTCGTCGCGCAGCCCTCCTCGACGACCTCGCGGACCGTCTTCGAGTCGTCGAGCCTGGGTTCCTGTTCGAGGTAACCCACCGTATAGCCCGGCGAGAAGACCACTTCGCCGTCGAAGTTCTTGTCGATTCCGGCGATGATCTTCATCAGGGTCGACTTACCCGAGCCGTTCAGGCCGATGATGCCGATTTTCGCGCCGTAGAAAAAGGAGAGGTAGATGTTGTTGAGCACCCGTTTCTGGTTGGTGAAGGTCTTGCTTACGCCGACCATCGAAAAGATGATTTTTTCGTCTGCCATATCTTGTGTTTGAATTGTCCGAAATAAGGATTCTTGCAAAGATACGGAGAAAATCCGGAATTTTAAGTCTCCGGGGGCCGAATATTTGCACGTCCGCACATGCAGCGGAAATAAAAAAGCCCCGTCTCCGAAGAGACGGGACTCGTATGCGGGCCGCAAGGCGGACTAATAGTTCTCCTTCTTCGGCTCGAAATAGGCCTGGGGATGCTTGCAGGCGGGGCACAGCAGCGGAGCCTGCTCGGCCTCGATGACGAAGCCGCAGTTGCGGCACTGCCACCAGATCTTGCCGTCGCGCTTGAAGAAGTTGCCGTCCGTGAGGCGGCTCAACAGCTTCAGGTAGCGGCGTTCGTGCTCGGCCTCCACCGTCGCGATCATCTTGAACGCCGTGGCGATCTCCGTGAATCCCTCCTCCTCGGCGACCTTGCCGAATTCGCGGTACAGCACGTCCCACTCCTCGTTCTCGCCCTTGGCGGCAGCCAGCAGGTTCTCGGCCGTCGTGCCGATGGGTCCGGTGGGGTAGCTGGCCGTGATCTCCACGTCGCCGCCCTCGAGGAACTTGAAGAAACGCTCGGCGTGCTCCTTCTCCTGCTCCGCGGTCTCGGCGAAAACGCCTGCGATCTGTTCGTAACCCTCCTTCTTGGCCTTGCTGGCGAAGAATACGTAGCGGCTGCGGGCCTGGCTCTCGCCGGCGAATGCCTTCAGCAGATTCTGCTCGGTACGTGTACCTTTGATGCTCTTTTCCATAATGTCGTATTGTTTAATGTGTGTGCATTCTTACTGTTACAAAGATAACGATTTCCGGAAACAATCTCCAAAAAAAAGCCATCATTTCTTCCTATGGAGCCATTCGGTTTACCTATAAGCCGTTTCCCGGCAGCGCGTCGAGGTCGGCGCGGAAAATCCCGTAGGCCGCGGGCAGCGTCATCGTGTCGGCGGCCTCGGGCGTCAGGATGCGGTAGCCCGGCACACTGACCCACACGGGCGTCGTTTCGAGCCGGTAGGTCATCCGCCCCTCGGGATGCCGGACGGCCTCCACCGTGGCCGCCAGACCGCCGTCGGTGTAGCGGCGGCGCTGGCCCGAGACGAGGTTGCCCAGCGAGTAGAGCACCACGTGCGACGAATCGGCCACCCAAGGCTGAATCACGTGCGGATGGCTCCCGACCACCACATCGGTTCCGTGACGGCGCAAAAACGCGGCCAAACTCCGCTGCGCGGCGTTCTCGCGCCGCTGGTATTCGTCGCCCCAATGGACGCACGCGACGATGAAATCGACCCCCGAGGCGCGTGCCGCCGCCAGGTCCGCGGCCATGCGCACCGTGTCGATCAGGTTCACCACCGTACCCTCGGGAACGGGCATGCCGTTGGTTCCGTAGGTGTAATTGACGATCGCCAGCCGTATGCCGCAATACGTGAGGTAAAGCGGGTTATTTTTCTTGTAATCAGCGCTGTCAGCGAACGCGCCCGTGTGGCGTATTCCGCAGCGGTCCAGCTCCTCGACGCTCGTGCGGATGCCTTCGGCGCCGTTGTCGCAGCAGTGGTTGTTGGCCAGCACGGCGACATCCACGCCTGCGTCGCGCAGGGCGTCGGCCAGCGCCGCGGGCGACCGGAAAAGCGGATAGCCCGTATAGCGGCTGCGGCGCGTGAGGGTGGTTTCGAGGTTCACCACAGCCAGGTCGGCGGCCCTGATGCGGGGCGCGAGCGTCCGGAAAACGGGTTCGTAGTCGAAGCCGTCGCCGCGGCGCACGGCGTCGACCTGCGGCATGTGCTGCATCACGTCGCCGCCGAAAAACAACCGCATCCGCCGGGGCGGCGGCACGGGCCCCGGTCCCGACCAGCCGGCCGGAGGCGGAGGCGCGACGGGCGCAGGGCCTCCCGCGGGCGTGCAGCACACGGCGGCAAAGGTCAGCGCCGTCAGCAGGCATATCCGGCGTGCGCGCATGCTATTTCCGCTTGGGGTTCTTCGGAAACCAGCCTTTGGCCACGCGCTCGCGCTGTTCGAACAGTTCGCCGATCGACCACAGCGACGAGGCGCCCCACACGGCCAGCAGCGTCGACCAGAGGATGTGCCGCACGGCGATCGAACCGGCGACGGCGGCAATTCCCATCACGAGGAACAGCCACCAGATTTTCACCCCGAAATAGTATTCGCCCTTGGTGACCATCGGGTGAAAGATGCCGATGATCAGAAAGGTGGCGATGCCGATGACGATTCCGGTGAGGTTGTATTGCGCTAAAAATTCCATGGTTCTTATCCGTTAAATCAAGATTCGGAGGATTGAGGCTCGCGGTCCGAGGAGCGTTGGTAGGCCCGCAGGCCGAAGTCGGGAAGGACGGCGAACAGGTGGTCGAAAACAGCCCCCTGCACGGCCTCGTAGGCCACCCAGTCGGTCTCCCGGGTGAAGCAGTAGACCTCGACCGGGATGCCTTCCGGGGTGGGCTGGAGCATCCGGACCATCTGCATCAGGTCGGGGTGGATGCCCGGGTGGCCCTTCAGGTAACGCGCGGCGTACTCCCGCAGGGCGTAGAGGTTGACGACGGGTTCCGCGTCGGGCGTCGTCCCGGCCAGCCCTTTTTCGCGGAGTGCGGCCAGCTCCGCGGCCGTGCAGTTGTGCACCGAGCTGGCGTCGATCAGCAGCGACCGCTTGATGCGCCGTCCGCCGCTGTCCCACATGCCGCGCCAGTTCTGGAACGAATCGCTGACCAGCGCATAGGGCGGGATGGTAGTGATGGTCTTGTCGAAATTCTGCACCTTGACCGTCGTCAGCGTCACCTCCGTCACATAGCCGTCGGCGCCGTATTTGGCCATCGTGATCCAGTCCCCGGGGCGCAGCATGTCGTTGGCCGAGAGCTGCACGCCGGCGACCAGCCCCAGGATGCTGTCCCGGAAAATCAGCATGATGATGGCCGCCGAAGCGCCCAGTCCCGCGAGTACGGCCGTGGCGTCCTGCCCGATGAGGATGCTGACAATGAGAATCGCCCCGACGCATACCGCCAGCAGCTTGATCATCTGGTAAACGCCTTTCAACGGACGGTTGCGCAGCGTCTCGTGGCGGCTGGAGATCTCGTAGAGCGTATCGAGGAACGCCGCGACGAGTTGCAGGACGGCGACGATCAGGTAGATCAGGCAGGCCTTGTGCAGCACGTTCAGCAAAACGGGCGTGTCGTAGAAAGCCACCCGGAGCAGGACGTACCAGATCAGGGGCGGAATCAGGCGCGCCGCGCGGTGCATCACCCTGTCGCTGAAAAGGTGGTCGTCCCACACGGCTTTCGTCCGGGCGCTGATTTTTTGCAGAAGCGGAACGACCAGGCGGCGGAACAGAACCGCCGCCGCATAGGCGACGACGAGTATGCCCAGGATAATGACTGCCTTGACAGCCAGATTGACATACGTTTCGCTCCATCCGGCTTCGGTCAGCCAGCGGGCTATCGCGTGGTTCGTCTCTTCCATATGTTTACGATGTCGATTGGTCCGATGACAAAGATACGAAAAAGTCGGAGCGTTGCAAAACCGAACCGCATGCGGTTCGGCAAAACCTCCCGACCTCCTGAAAGTGTCGTTACGACACCAAAGGTACGAAAAAGTCGGACCGTTGCAAATCCGAACCGCATGCGGTTCGGCAAAACCCCGGAAGGTAAAAAAGGACCGGCGGTTACATACTCCATGAAGAATCAAAAAGCAGTGACGCAACGTTCAGCCGCCGGTCCGTATGGCCGGGCCGGCGCTTTCGAAAAAGAAAGGCGCAGGCCCCAAGATACCCATACTCACGTGAAGGTCTGCAACAACCCATGCCGAATACAGATACAAGGAACCCACGCCCGTAACGCGCAGTTTCGATAATAAGCAAGTCAGAACCTCTCGTTGCCGGGCCGTGGGCCGACAACTCGCGGAGCATCCTTGCACCTTCGCCTCGACATTTGAAAGTTGCAGTTTTCACGTGAAGCAAAGCAAACAATCCGCACGCAGGCGAATCGTCAAGACAAAGGTAGCAAAAAAAACGTTCCGTGCAACAGTCGGGCCGTTTATTTTGGCGGAACGGCTTCGTTTGCGGATGCCGACGGCAAAAGGCAGAATTGCGGTTTTCCCACGCGGGGTACTTTGTACTTTTTGGCCGCAAAAAGTACCAAAAACTCCCCGGCGGATGCCTTCGCCTACTTCGTCCCGTCTAACGTTCGAAACGGGCGCCCGCCTAAAAGGCGGGTTTAAGGGGCGATGGGCCGCAGAAAGGGTCATATCTGATACGACGCTCTCACTCTTAAAACCGGCGTCTTACGCCGGCACTTTTAGCCGGGACTTCGTTTCGCGGCTCCGGCATCGGAACGGGACCGTTCGCCGCGAAACGCGGCGGGAGGGATGCGTCCGGGACAAGCAGGAAGCACAGAAGCCTACGATCGCCCCTGGAAGCGGGTTTCAACCGCCGCATTCTCGCTTGGAGCGGAAGAAGAACAACCGACAGCCCGCGTGCCCGGAGCGGGAGGCTGTAAAGGCCTGATCTTACTGCGCCCGCTCAACGCGGGCCGGAGGTTGTTCCCGCGAAAGCGACATGCGGATGGTTTTGGCGCTACCTTTTGCCACCAAAAGGTAGCTATACGCCGCGGCACTCGCCGCGGTTCTGTCTTTTCGGCCGGGCAAAGAAGCGAACACGCGAACAAAGGATGTTCGCCCCTGTTCGCGTGTTCGCATGTTCGCGCAGAACCGGACGGAGAACCGGACGGAGAGCGGGCCGAAGCTGCCAGCCGCAATGCGAATCCCGGTTCTTAACCGGGCGCAGAACCGGACGGAGAGCGGGCCGAAGCCGCCAGCCCCCTGAAACCGGCGTCTTACGCGGGGGGGGGTAAGCATTTCCGGCCTTATCGTACACCGGCCGTGTTTTTTCGGGGCCGGAATTTTTTTATTTCCTTTTTTCTGCCTAACTTTGGTAGAACATCCAACACGCAACGAAATGGAGACACTCCGCAAAGTGATCCGGTTTTACGTCGAGGGATTCCGCGAAATGACCGTGGGACGCACCCTGTGGGCCATCATCCTCATCAAACTCTTCATCCTGTTCGCCGTGCTGAAAGTCTTCTTCTTCCCCGACCTGCTCGCGGGCAAAAGCCCCTCGGAAAAGGCCGGCTGCGTGCTGGAAAACCTGACACCCGAAATTCCGCAACCATGAATGCACCCGTCATCATGCAGTTCCGGCCGTCGCTCGCGGCGTCAATCCCCCTCCGGGGCAGGGTCGCCGGCGCGGTGCGGGCCCGCAAACGCGGCCGAAAGCCGCAAACAAGAAGGCTCCGGCGTCCCGGAGCGACGCAGACAACCAACCAGTAACCCAATACGCTATGCTTTCCGACTACCTATCCACCGTCGACTGGTCGCGCGCACAGTTCGCCATGACAGCCATCTACCACTGGCTGTTCGTCCCGCTGACGCTCGGGCTGGGCTTCCTCATCGCCATCATGGAGACCCTTTACGTCCGCACGAAGGACCCGTTCTGGCTCCGCACGACCAAATTCTGGATGCGCCTGTTCGGCATCAACTTCGCCATCGGCGTGGCCACGGGCCTGATCCTCGAATTCGAATTCGGGACCAACTGGTCCAACTACTCCCACTTCGTGGGCGACATTTTCGGCGCGCCGCTGGCCATCGAGGGCATTCTGGCGTTCTTCCTCGAATCGACCTTCATCGCCGTGATGTTCTTCGGCTGGCGCAAGGTCAGCCGGGGTTTCCACCTCACGGCCACGTGGCTCACGGCCTTCGGCGCCAACCTCTCGGCGTGGTGGATTCTGGTCGCCAACTCGTGGATGCAATACCCCGTGGGGTGCGACTTCAACCTCGAAACCGTGCGCAACGAGATGACCTCGTTCTCGGCCGTGGCGCTGTCGCCCGTGGCGGTCAACAAGTTCTTCCACACCGTCACCTCGTCGTTCGTCCTCGCCGCGCTGTTCGTCGTGGGGGTCAGCGCGTGGTATCTGCTGCGCCGGCGCGAACAGCTGATGGCCCGCCGGAGCATCGCCATCGCCTCGGCCTTCGGGTTCGTCTTCGCGCTCGTCACGGCCTTCACGGGCGACCGTTCGGGCGCCATCGTGGCCCGCGTGCAGCCCATGAAGCTGGCGGCCATGGAGGCGCTCTACGAC
>OWIO01002696.1_pt1 | contig 11083 bp, 7 predicted proteins | sample 1733011 | NCBI WGS metagenome assembly OWIO01 (sample SAMN05065779, study PRJEB22554) | human gut metagenome | biome: ENVO:2100002; feature: ENVO:00000062; material: ENVO:00002003 | host: Homo sapiens | place: USA | reverse complement strand
CTTTCATGCTCCTTCCGCGTGCAGCTTTTTGGTGCTTCGCCTAAGCCCTTGTTTGCTTCCCCAACTTTCCGTGAAGAACCGAAAATTTTCCTCCGCCGCGGAAAACCGCTTGCAAAACCGCCGATTTTATGCTATACTATTTTGTGCTTGCCGGAATGGCGGAATGGCAGACGCGACGGACTCAAAATCCGTTGGCAGCGATGTCGTGTGGGTTCAAGTCCCACTTCCGGCACGACATGAAGAATCCGAATCTGACTTTCCAATTGGAAGCGGGTTCGGATTTTTTCTTGCCTTTCCATCTGGAAATACAGTCATCATCAGGAGGTCAATATGCTGACGCTGTATGAGCCAAAATATGAGGACTTGTGGTTTCGGCAAATGATGCTGGCAAATGAAGATACCATGTCTTACAATCACGCATGGGGCGGGACAATCCCCTTTGGGGAAGATAAATGGCGTGGCTGGTACGATTGCTGGATTGCTGACCCTGATGGCAAGCGGTATTACAGGTATCTCAAAAACGAAGATGGTCAGTTTGTTGGCGAAATTGCCTATCACTATGATGCCGAAATGCAGCAGGAAATAGCCAACGTCATGATTTATGCGAAATACAGAAGAAGAGGCTATGGCGGCGAAGCATTGGATTTGCTGTGTTCCGCGGCGAAAAGCAACGGCGTTTCCGTTCTGTATGATGATATTGCCATCGACAATCCGGCTGTCAGCCTTTTTCTGAAACACGGATTTGTGGAAGAATCCCGAACAGAAGAGATAATTCTCCTCAAAAAGAAACTGTGATTGGTTGTGTGCTTCCAGTCGCTCCATACAAAAGAGCCTTGCAGCGTGTGATGCTCCTGCAAGGCGTTTTTGTTTTTTTAGGGGGATTTTCCGCTTACTTCCCCCTATGTTCCTCTTTCCACCTGATAATCTCCTCCAGCCGCTGCTTATACCGTCCCTCGTTCCCCTGCTCCGTCGGCTGATAGTACCGCTTCCCCTGCAGCGAATCCGGCAGGCACGTCATCGCGGACAGCTTCTCCTGCGTGTCGTGCGCGTACACATAGCCCTTGCCATAGCCGAGGTTCTTCATCAAGCTGGTTTCCGCATTCCGGATTTGCAGCGGCACAGGCTCTGCGATTTGCTCCTGCGCATCCTTTTTCGCCGTCTCATACGCCACATACAGCGCGTTCGATTTCGGCGCCATCGCCATGTACACCACCGCCTGCGTCAGATGCACCGTGCATTCCGGCATCCCCAGAAAGTGACACGCCTGATACGCCGCGACCGCCGTTTCCAGCGCGCGCGAATCCGCCAGCCCGATGTCCTCGCTCGCGAACCGAACAACGCGCCGCGCGATATACAGCGGGTCTTCGCCGCCTTCCAGCATCCGTGCCAGCCAATAGACCGCCGCGTCCGGGTCGGAATTGCGCATCGACTTATGCAGTGCGCTGATGAGGTCATAGTGCCCGTCGCCCTTCTTGTCGTAGAGCAGCGACCGCCGCGACGTACACTGCGCGACCGTCTCCGGGGTCACATGCGCCTGACCGTTCTCATCCAAATCGGCATTGAGGATGACCATTTCCAGCGTCGATAGGGCGGTTCGCGCGTCGCCGTTGGCGAAAACCGCGATTGCGCGCAGCAAATCCTCCGCCATGTCGATTTTCTGCCCGCCGAAGCCGCGTTCTCCTGCAAAGCGCGGTGGAGCAGCCCCAGCACGTTCTCCTCCGTCAGCGCGTGCAGCACGAACACGCGGCAGCGCGACAGCAAGGCACTGTTGACCTCAAAGGACGGGTTTTCGGTCGTCGCGCCGATGAGGATAATGCTCCCCTTCTCGACGTAGGGCAGGAATGCGTCCTGCTGTGCCTTATTGAAGCGGTGGATTTCGTCCACGAACACAATCGTGCGGATGCCAAAATGCCGGTCGCTTTCCGCCTGCTCCATCACCTGCCGGATTTCCTTGATGCCGCTGGTGACGGCGGAGAAGTTGATGAAGTGGCTCTTGGTTTGATGGGCGATAATCTGCGCGAGCGTCGTTTTGCCCACGCCCGGCGGCCCCCAGAAAATCATGGAGGACACCAAATCGCCCTCAATCATGCGGCGCAGGACTTTGCCCTTGCCGATCAAGTGCTCCTGTCCGGCAAACTCATCGAGGTTCTGCGGACGAAGGCGCTCCGCCAGCGGCGCGGGGGGATTCGCGGCGGTCAGGAAGGTTTCCTGCGGCATTGCTCATCACTTTCCTTTTGGGTTGTTGCTGTTCTGTGCGGTCGGCTTGGCTTCTTTTTTCTGCTTTTTCAGCATCGTCTCGATATTCTCATTGAGCTTCCCCAGCACCTTCACCGCTTCGGACAGCATCGCGTATTCGCCCAGCGTCGGGTCAACCAGCAGCAGCACATCCGGTGCGGTGGTCGAGGGCATCAAGCGCTTGTCGGTCATCGCCATCGCGGGAATGAACGCCGCCTGATCGGGCATGTACTCCGCGTTCAGCTTCATCACGAGGAAGCCGCCGCGCTTGTAGGTCACCAGCGACACGCCAAGCTGATTCGCCAGCACGCGCACCTGCGCCACGTCCAGCAGCGTCTCCACCACCGGTGGCACTTCGCCGAAGCGGTCAAGCAGCTCGTCGGTGATGTCCTCGCGGTCGGCCTGCGTCGTCAGGCTCGCAATCCGCTTGTACATCTCCATCCGCTGCCGGTCGTCGTGTACATAGTCGTCCGGCAGATACGCATCCACCTTGATGTCCACGCGCGTTTCGAGGTGCGGCTTCGCGGGCGGCAGACCTTCCTGCTCCGCGCGCGCCTCCTGAAGCGTTTCCTCCATCAGCTTGCAGTACATGTCGTAGCCGACGGTCGCCAGATGCCCGTGCTGTTCCGGGCCCAGAATATTGCCCGCGCCGCGGATTTCGAGATCGCGCATGGCGATACGGAAGCCAGCGCCGAACTCCGTGAACTCCCTGATGGCTTCGAGGCGCTTCTCCGCCGTCTCAGACAGACTCCGTTCCGGGCGGATGGTGAAGTACGCATACGCCTGCCGGTTGCTCCGCCCGACGCGCCCGCGCAGCTGATAGAGCTGGCTCAGCCCGAAACGGTCAGCGTCAAAGACGATCAGCGTATTCGCCGTCGGCACGTCCAAGCCGCTTTCGATGATGGTCGTGCAGAGCAGCACGTCGTAGCTGCCGCCGTAGAAGTCCATCATCACGTCCTCCAAGCCGTGTTCGCGCATCTGCCCGTGCGCCACGCCGATGCGCGCTTCCGGCACAAGCTGCTTCAAGCGTTCATAGAACGCGCCGATGGTCTGCACAGAGTTATAGAGGAAGTACACCTGTCCCCCGCGCGACACCTCGCGCAGAATCGCGTCGCGAATCACGCCGTCGTTGTAGTCAATCACGCGCGTCTGCACCGGCAGGCGTTCCTCCGGCGGCGTTTCCAGCACGGACATATCGCGGATGCCGACCATCGACATGTGCAGCGTGCGCGGAATCGGCGTGGCGGAGAGCGTCAGCACATCCACCTGATGCTTCATGTTCTTGATGATTTCCTTGTGCTGCACGCCAAATCGCTGCTCCTCGTCCACAATCAGCAGACCGAGGTTCTTGAACTGCACGTCTTTGCCCAGAATGCGGTGCGTACCGACAAGGATGTCGATTTCGCCCTCCTTCACGCGGCGCAGTACGTCCTTGGTTTCCTTCGCTGTGCGGAAGCGGCTCAGCACGTCCACCTTGACCGGGAAGCCCTTGAAGCGTTTCAAGACCGTGTTGTAGTGCTGCTGCGCCAGAATCGTCGTCGGCGCCAGAATCGCAACCTGCTTGGAGTCCATCAGCGCCTTGAACGCCGCGCGCAGGCTGACCTCCGTCTTGCCGTAACCCACGTCGCCGCACAGCAGCCTGTCCATGTTGCGCGGCGATTCCATGTCCGCCGTAATTTCCTTCACGCTCTGCTCTTGATCCGGGGTCAGCTCGTAGGGGAACATGTCCTCAAACTCGCGCTGCCACGGCGTATCCGCGCTGAACGCAAAGCCCGTCTCCTGCGACCGCCGCGCGTAGAGTTTCACAAGGTCAAACGCCATCTTTTTCAGGCCCTCTTTGACCTTCGCCTTCTGCTTCTGCCAGTCGCCGCCGCCGAGCTTATTGAGCTTCGGGGGATTCGCCGGATTGCCGATGTAGCGCTGCACACGGCTGAGCGCCTCAATCGGCACATAGAGCTTGTCGTTCCCCTGATACTGGATTTGCAGATAATCCCGGCGCGTGCCGCCGTTTTTCATCTGCGCCGTGCCGAGATAAATGCCGACGCCATGTTCCTCATGCACCACAAAGTCGCCGGGCTTCAGGTCAGTGAACGCGGCAATCTTTTCACCCGCCGCCTGCCGCTTCTTCGCCTTGCGGTAGCCCGTACCGTACACGTCCGTGTCGCTGACGACAATCAGGCGCGCTTCTTCCCAGATGAAGCCGTGCGTCAGCGTGCCGGGCAGCACCTGCACACATTCTTCCGGCAGTTTGTCGATTTTCTCCGCGAACGACGCGGCGACATCGTGTTCTTCCAGCGCCGCCGCCAGACGCTGACCGCGCGCCACGCCGCCGCACAGCACCGCCACGCGGTAGCCCTCGCGCAGCCAGCCGTCGCAGTCCTCCGCCAGCGGGCGAATCTGCGATGAATACCCTGCCACGCGCTGCACGCCAAGGTCGGCGGCGTCCTTCACCGCCACGCCCGCCATGCCTTCCAGAAACTCTGTCACCGCGACCGTCGCATACCCCTGCACATGCCGCAGCAGCTCGTCCCAGTCCATCAGCAGCGTTTCCTGCTCCTTGACGGCTTCGTCGCGGCTCATCGCACCTTCGAGATCCTCCGCAAAGCCCGCCCGGCGTTCTTCCGCGCGCTTCCTGAGCAGATTCGGGTCGCTCAGCACGACGATTTCCGGTTCGAACCAGTCCAGCACCGTGTAAGTATCGTCCGTCAGCACGGTCAGCCACGCCCGAATGCGCTTGAACGGCAGCCCCTCCGCCAGCATGTCCGCGTCCGCCATCAGTTGGGCGCGGCGGCGTTCGAGTTCCGCCTTGCGCGCGGCAGTCTGCTGCTTTTCGCGAATCTTCGGGGTGATGTTCTTGTCGAAGAAGTCCGGCGCGTCCGCGTCATCCTCCGGCAGGGGCGGCAAATCCGAAAAGAGCGTCGAGCTTGCAGGGGTCAAATCGCCCCCCTGCTGCTCGATGGCGTCCCGCATCCGCCGCGCTGCCTTTTCCGCATCCGCCGGTGGAAGCAATACCTCCGTCGCGGGCGTGAGCGTGCATTTCTCCACCGAATCAAGGCTGCGCTGGCTGATGCAGTCAAATTCGCGGATGGAGTCCACCTCGTCGTCGAAGAACTCAATGCGCAAACTCTGGCTGCACGCAGGCGGATACACGTCGATAATGCCGCCGCGCAGGGCGCACTGCCCCTTGCCCTCCACCATGCTGACGCGCTCGTAGCCCATGGCGGTCAGGCGGCGGATGAGGTCATTCAGGTCGATTCGGTCGCCGGGAGCAAGGCGAATCGTCTCTTCGCGGAAGCGGTCGGCGCTGCCCATGCGCTGCAAGGCAGCGTCCATACTCGTGCAGAGCAGGCGGATATCCCCCTCCTGCGCCCTTGCCAGCGCTTCCAGCCGCCGCCACGCGCTTTCGTGGCTCGACGCGCCGCGCGTGAGGTCGATTTCGCCCCCCGGCAGACACGCCACACCCGATTCCAGCAGCTGCTGACCGTCCTCGGCGTCGTGCGCCGCTTTGAGGTCGTTGCCGGAAATCAGCAGCACCTTTTTGCCCGTATCGGCGCAGAGTTTTGACGCGATATACGCCGCCATTGTGTCCGGCAGCCCCGTCACGGCGATGGGCTGTTTGCTTTCCGTTGCTTTCAGCAGCTTGTCATACGCTTTCGACGCAATGCCGGATAATAATGCCTGATTCATATGCGCTCCTTGGGATGAGTCGTGGTACGAAAAATACGCCTGTGCTTACACGGTCTTATTGTATTCCTGCATGGCATGGTCAATACCGTTTTTGACCCAGTCCTCCACGCAGTCCGCCGCGCGCTCGAATGCCTGCTGCATGGCGATTTGCTCTTCGCGGATGGTGTACTTGCTCAATACCCAGTCCGCCAAGTCCCAGCCATCGGGCTTTGCGCCCACGCCGACCCGCACGCGCGGGAAATTCTGCCCCGGCGTATTGGCGATGATGGAGCGCATTCCATTATGCGTCCCGGCACTGCCGGATTTGCGGACGCGCAGACGGCTGGCGGGCAAATCAATGTCATCATAGATGATAAGCAGATTTTCCAGCGGCACTTTATACCAATTCAGCAGTTCGCTGACGCACTCGCCGGACAGGTTCATGAACGTCTGCGGGGCGCAGAGGACGACACGCTTGCCGTCCACGGTCGTTTCCGTCAGCAGCCCCTTGCACTTGCTCTTATTGAGCGTCACGCCCCACTTGCGGCAGAGCATTTCCAGCGTATCGAACCCCGCGTTATGGCGGGTATGGGCGTACTGCGTGCCCGGATTCCCCAGCCCCACGACAATCAGTGTTTCCTTTTCCATGGTAATTCCTCCAAAACAGGTCTTGGCGGAGAGGATATACACCCCCTCCGCTGACATCATATGCCCCCAGAGGCTCTGCCTCTGCAAGGGAGTTTCTCCCTTGACCCTTTCGCGCGATTCAGTTGGCGACATCTGCATAATGTTTTCGCGTGTTTATGCAGGGATTTTGCTTTAGGCACTACCGCACAATTCGTCGGCAGCGCTGGCGATGCCTTTTCTGCCATCTGCTTCTTGCAGAAATCTCGATTTACCTCCAGTAAACCTTCGATTTCTGCAATCGCATCTGACAAAAAATTCATTCGCCATCGCACCAACTCATTTGTGCGGTATTGCCTTTACTTTTTCAGTCTCTCCACTTCCTCCTGCACCATTTCCTTCGTGCAGAAATTCAGCGGGGAGAAGCGCCCTTCCAGCGCCTTTTCCAGCTTCGCAATCGCCGCCGCCTTGTCGCCCGCTTCCAAATCATAGCGCGACAGGAACCACAGCGTGTCAATCTGCGAATCCTTCTCCGCGTGTGCCTTGTCGAACCATTCCTTCGCCTTGTCCTTCTCGCCCGTCACGCGGTAGTACGCCTGACCCAAGTTGTCCAGGCACACCGGGTCTTCGTCGTCATAGTCCACCGACTCCTGAATGAAGGCGAACATTTTGTCGATGCCCTCCTGCCATTCGCGGTCAATGTCCTCCTGCGTTTTGACCTTCGGCTGCTCTTCCGCTGCTTCGGCGGATGCTTCCGTTTCCGGCGCTTCGGGCATTTCCGGCGCTTCGGCGGCTTTCTCCGGCGCGGCTTCCGCAACCGGCTTTGCGCCCGAATACTTCTCGACGTACATGTACCCCAGCGTCTGATAGGTCAGGCCAATCGGCGCGCGGTTGTGCTGCTTTTCCAGCAGATGAATCGCCTTGTCCAGCTCGCCCTTCTTCATCAGGCACGCCGCATAATCCACAAAAAGCTGACTCTTCTGGTCGGGCGTGAGGTCGGGGCACTTCTGCGCCTTGATGAGCAGGGGCATCGCCTTGTCGTAGCTGCCCTCGCGAATCAGCAGAATCGCATAGCCCAGCATCGGGCGCGCGGACATCAGCCCCTTGTCAATAGCTTCCTCATAGAGCTTCTTTGCCTGTTCCAGATCGCCTTTTCCGTGCGCGCGCATGGCCTGCTGCGCCTTGATGGTCGCCATGAATCCCATTGTCGTTTCTCCTTCAGCGGTTTTTGGCTGCCTTCTTTTTCAGGCGGTCATACCGATATTGTAGCGCATTTTGCTCCTCTTGTACAGAGGGCGGATCGAATAATGACGGTTCGGCGGACAGCGCCATCGCCCGCCGCGTCATGTCCAGCGCGGACTCGTAGTCCCGCTCGTAATGCTCGTAGTGCTTCGCCAGCTCGATGTAGGGCTTCGTTCCGCCTTCGTGCCGCGCAATCATTCCCAGCCAGACCTTTACCGCCTCGTCTCGCTCGCCACCCCGGCGGTAGCTCTGCGCAAGACGCTCCTGCCCCTGCGCATGAAGATTGCCGCTCGTCAGCTGATAGCACTTCCGCGCTTCCGGCACACGCTGAAAGCGTTCCAGCGCCACGCCCATTGAGAACACATCCTCGTCGTGCCGCACGTTCTCCGGCGCGCGGTACATTTCCACCATCGCCGTCAGCAGCACGCATAGGCTCGCCACGTCCTGCGCGTTGTGTTCCAGCACGTCCGTCAGCAGGTCAAAACTTCCCGTCTTGAGGTAGTCGAAGAAGCGCTGCGGCACCTGCGCGCCCGGCAAATCATCAAAGCGCGGAATGCCCAGCACTGCCTCTTCCAGCTTGCCCAGATTGCACCGCTGCAGGCGCAGTTTGAACACCCGCCGCGCAATGTGCAATAGGTCAATGTGCGGCTTGTCAAGGCACGAATCATCCATACGGTTCATCAGGAAGCGGTCGCGCAGCAGCGGCACGTCGAATGTCCGTCCGTTGAAGGTGCAGATCGCGTCGTAGCCCATCAGCGTATCCGCAATGGATTGCAGCAGAAACTTTTCCTCCGGATAATCGCGCATCACCAGCTGATGAATCTGGAATCCCGAATCCGTCAGGCAGCCCATGCCGACCTCGAACGCGACAGTCCCCGCGCCCATAAACCCGGTGGTTTCGGTGTCCAGATAGAGGATGTTCCGCGGGTCGAGATCGTCCGGCAGCGTTTCCTGCGTCATCAGGCGAAGGGCGGACAGGTCAAGGTCAAACGCGCCGGGAAATTCGGATAACTCGCGCATTTCCCGCCCGTGGTAGCAGTCCGTGAACTGCTTTTCCGACGCTTTCGGGGGCGATTTCGGCTTTTCAATCGCCTTGAGTTTGTCTCGCAGATTCATTCCGTCAGCGCCTCCAAGAGGGCGATGGCGGTCGCTTTGCCGTCCTCGCCGATTTCGCCCACCGGCCCGACGCACCCCGGACAGCCCTGACGGCACGCGCAGTCCCGCACAACTTGCAGCGCCTGCTCCAGCAGGAGCTTTCGCATGGCATACGCCTTCTGCGCCAGCCCGATGCCGCCGGGGATGTTGTCGTAGAGCAGCAGCGTCGGCTTGTCCGTCAGCGGGCTTTTCACCTGATAGACGATTGCAATGTCCTGCGGCGCGCACATCAGCGACAGCGGCGCAACAATCCGCAGCAGATTCGCCACGCCCATCATGCCGTTTTTCAGCGTGTCGCTCTCAAACCGTGCCGCCAGCGTATCCGGCAGCGTCCACCACATGGCGGTTGTGTGCATTTCCGTCTCCGGCAGCCGCACATGCCCGAACCCCAGGGTTTCGTGCGTATCGAATTTAATCTTCTTGAACATCGTCACCAAGGTCGATACGCGGATTTCGCCCAGCGCCGTCAGCCCGCCGTCCTGCTCTTCCTCTTTTTCCTTGTCCAGCAGGGAGAGCGTCACGTTCAAGTTCGCGTCGGTGTAGTACCCCACGTCCACGCGGCGGATGAACGCTTTGCAGGCATCGAAATCCAGCTTTTCCACCTGATACTGCTGCGCCTCGTGCATGTAAATCGCGTTTTCGTGCAGCAGCATCGGCACGGTGTAACGGTCCATTTCGCCGATGACGCGGTGGTTCGCCGGATCGGTCGTGTCGATGATGACGAAATTCTCCTCCGCCCGCGCCGACCGCAGGGAAATCTCGCTTGCCGGAAAGTCCTCCGCCGACCAGTGATACCGCCCGCCGACGTGCCGCAGGATCCCCGCTTCATCGAGGTATTCCAGCAGTTCCGGCGCTCCGGGCGCATTCCCCAAGCCCTCGCCATCCTCAAACGGCAGCTCAAACGCCGCGCACTTAAAGTGGTTGAGCAGAATATACAAATTATCCGGATTCAGCAGCGCATTCTCCGGCGATTGCTTCATCAAATAGTCCGGGTGGGACACGATGTACTGGTCAAGCGCCGCCGACGACGCAACGTAGAACACGATGGACGTTCCCTTGCGCCGCCCAGCGCGCCCCGCCTGCTGCCATGCACTCGCGATTGTTCCCGGATAGCCGCACAGCACGCACGCATCCAGCGCGCCAATGTCAATGCCCAGCTCCAGCGCGTTCGTGGACACCACCGCGTCCACCCGTCCCGCGCGAAGCCCGCGTTCAATCTCTCGCCGCTCCGTCGGCAGATACCCGCCGCGATAGCCGCGCACCCGCCCGGCGTTCCCCAGCGGGTCGCGCACCATGTCCTTCAGGTACTTCGTCAGCACCTCAACCGCCAGCCGCGACCGCGCGAACGTAATCGCCTGAATCCCGTTTTGCAGCAGCAGCCCCGCAATCCGCCGCGTCTCCTGCAAAACGCCCTTGCGGATGCCCAGCTGCCGATTGACCACCGGCGGATTGTAGAACACGAAGTGCCGCACGCCCATCGGCGCGCCGTTATCATCCACCAGGCTGACTTCTCGCCCCGTCAGCGTTTCCGCCAGTTCCTTCGGGTTCGCAATCGTCGCGCTGCACAGGATGAACTGCGGATGACTGCCGTAGAAATCGCACAGGCGCAGCAGCCGCCGCAGCACGTTCGCCAGATTCGACCCAAACACGCCGCGATAGGTATGAATTTCATCAATCACGATATACCGCAGGTTTTCAAACAGCTTGACCCACTTCGTGTGGTGCGGCAGAATCCCGCTGTGCAGCATATCCGGGTTCGTCACGACGATATGCCCCGCCTGCCGAACCGCCTTTCGCGCCGCGCCGGGCGTATCGCCGTCATAGGTATACGTCTTGATATCAACGCCCATCGCCTCAATCAGCTCATACAGTTCGCTAACCTGATCAGCAGACAGCGCTTTCGTCGGAAAGAGGTACAATGCCCGTGCATCATCGTTCTGCAAAATGGCAGACAGTACCGGCAGGTTATAGCACATCGTTTTGCCGGAGGCCGTCGGCGTGACAACCACAACATCCCGCCCTGCCAGCACCTCGCGGATTGCGTGCGCCTGATGGCGATACAGCTGATGCACCCCGCGTTTTTCCAGCACAGGAAGCAGCCGCGGATCAAGAGCTGTCTCTTATACACATCTCCGAGCCCACGAGACTCGACGTCATCTCG
>OWIO01002678.1_pt1 | contig 11150 bp, 13 predicted proteins | sample 1733011 | NCBI WGS metagenome assembly OWIO01 (sample SAMN05065779, study PRJEB22554) | human gut metagenome | biome: ENVO:2100002; feature: ENVO:00000062; material: ENVO:00002003 | host: Homo sapiens | place: USA | reverse complement strand
ACTTAATAAGTTTCCCGATCGACGGCGCGATATACCCTGTCGAGCCGTCCACCGTAATGCGCCCCTCGGGGAACAATAATACGCTGTTTCCGTTGTCAAGATTGCGTTTTATATGCTTTATGCACGAAAAATCGCTTGTAAACTGCTTTTTCGGTATTGCGCCGAAATCGGTGAACAATTTCCCCAAAAACTTCATATAAAAAACGTTGCTGGTTACGACCACATTCATAGGGTGCGGATACACGCAGTTTGAAAAATATAAAAAGTCAACCCACGACGTGTGATTTCCAAGCACCAGAAACGGACCTTTCATCCCTTTGATTGCGGATTTATCGACTTTGAATCCGTACCTTATACTTCCTACGACTTTGAAAAGTCGCGCGCAAAAGCGGTACAACGGCATATTTATCGTCGATTGTTCCAGCGCAGTTTTCTTCTTTGTTTTCTCTTTGCTCATCACTTATACAATACAATTTTATGTTCGGGTAGGCTGTCGCCCAGCTCGCCAATCGTTTTTTCCAAATGCTTATTGATTTCGGCGCTTTGCTCTTTGACGCTTCTGTCGGGATCGAACTCAACAGGTTCGCCGACAAGAAAAGTTTTCAGGCTTTCACAGCAATACACGGGATAAATTTTTAGTTTTTTGCCCGTTCTTTGGAAATACTTTTGCGCCGAATATAGGTATCCCCATTGCAGGTTATAAATATACTTGTTGACGAGTTCGCCATCGTATTGCTCGGCAAAAACCATACAACTTCTGCCCGATTCCAAGCACTCCGACGCTTCCAAAAACGTTTCTCTCACCTTTGTGTCGTGATATACGGGGATATGCTCCATCTGTCGAAACGCCACAACGACAAGCGGTAAAATCAGTGCAATGAAAGGCAAAAACTGTTTTCGGTCTTTCAGCACTTTCGTTTTCATGTGGTGCCAGCACTGCTTATAATCCATAAAGTACGAGTTAGCCCACATTCTGATATTTCTGAAATACAGTACGATTGCCGTCGGCGCGTAAATTTTCGTATGATTGCACACGTACATGACGGGCTCATCAGGAATTTCCGTTTTGAACTCGACTTTTGGTTTTTTGAAAAACGGTCTTACAATCGCCCGTAAAAAATTGAGCGTGAAGTATGGTTTTTTCTTCCCGTTAAAAGGTGGGCGATAATTGTAGAAACCGCCGTTATGAAACACTTTTTTTTCTTGCTTGTTTCTCGCCATATTCAAATCCCCTTGAATTATATTATAATATAGTATTTGAAAAAAATCAACGCGGATTTTTAATTTTTGTCGATTTGTTTCGGCGCATAAAAAAACGTCGCGCTTTCGCACGACGCCTTTGACTTGTTTTTTCCTTATACGTTAAGAAGACGGAAGATTTTGCCCTTCATAATCATCGAGATAAGGTCGCACACCCAAATGAGCCAACCGCCGAAGATACGAATGATACCGGCAACGATTTTGCCTTCCGAAAACCTTGTAACGACGCCCAATACCCATGCGGTAACGGGAATGATTGCCAAAATAATGCTTACTATTCTTGAAAGACCAAAGTAGTCTTTTTTGCTTGCTGCCATACAATTCCTCCAAGTATTTTGATGTTTATATTTTATCACCTTGCGCGGGTGTTGTCAATAACGTTTATAAATTCTTGAACACGGGTTCGGCTTGTTTTCCGTTCAGTGCAAGTTTCACCGCGTCGGGGACGATTGAAAAATCGGCGATGAGCGATTTCGTTTTTATGTCGGGCGCGTCCTGTCCCATCGGTACAAAGTATACGTTCTTCGTGTTCAGAAGATGACCGAGATTTTTTGCGTTTGCGCCCAGCGCGTCGTTGCTCGACAGCGCGATAAGCACGGGACGGCAGTTTCTGAGATGCGCCTTGACCGCAAGCGTTACGGGAGTGTCCGTTATGCCGTTTGCGAGTTTTGAAAGCGTGTTCCCCGTGCAAGGACACACGACAATAAGATCGAGTTTTTCTTTCGTACCGAGCGGCTCGGCGTTCACAAGGTCGCATATCGGATATTTCCCCGTGATCCGCACCGTTTCGGAATAAAAATCTTTCGCCTTATAAAAGCGTGTGTCGAGATTGCAGGTATTATACGAAAAAATCGGCACAAGTTCATATCCTTTGTCGACAAGCGCCTGCATTACCGCAAGCGTTTTCGAAAAGGTGCAAAAACTGCCCGTTACCGCATATCCGATTTTTGTCATAATTTCCCCTCCGTCACGATTTTTGCGATTATTTGCCCCGCCGATTCGCTTCTGTACTTCACCGGGAGCGCGGGATACACGCCGTATTTTATCGACAGTTCCGCCATCAGGTTTTTGTCAAAGCCGTACGGCGGCGACGCGATATCGACGATTTCGGCGTCGGGTTTCATTTTTGTCAATCGCGCTTCGTCGATGATCCGTGCTGGCGCTGTGTTCACGATAAAATCGAATTCTTCGATACTTTCACCGTACGGAAGCGCGTTTGCGCCCTTTTTTACGCTGTCCGCGCGCGACGTCATCACCGATACTTTTACGTTAAGCCTTAAAAGTATATCGACGATTTCCTTGCCAGACGCGCCGTTGCCGACGACAAGCACTCTTTTGTCCGAGATTTTCGTCTTCGATTTTTCCAGAAGGATAATAAGCACGCCTTCCGCAGTCAGCACGGAATTTTCTTTTTTGAATTCTTCGACGTCGCCGTATTTAATCATTTTTACGGACTTTTCGGCAAGAATCCGCCGTGCGTCTTCGTCAAAATCGAGCGCGTACGCCCGCGCGCCCCACGGTATGCGCTTCGTGTCTTCTTTTATGACCTTAACGTTCGGCTGAAACACGCACACGACGTCCTGCGTTTTTTCGACGGACAGAAGTTTTCTTGCCTCGTTCATTCTTTCGTCGTTTCCGAAAACCATATACATATCGACCACCCCATATTGTAGCCTATGAATACGGCTGTCGCGCGGTGAATGTGTCAAGGCGGGAATTTTCAAACTATGCCAGACAAGATTAAAACGAACCGTGGTCTGACGGCGAATTTTTGACTAATACATCGTTACGCTCACGGCTTATACATCAAGTATTAACCCGTTCGCGTGCCTTGTCTTAGCCTAAAATTTCGCCGTCGGACTTGCCCGCAACCAAAACGCCGATAATTCCGATGATTTTTGGTAAAGGCGAACGCAGACGTACTATACGTACTTCAAGCGAGAATTTGACAAAAAGCGCGGAAATTGCGGCATTTTGGCAAGGTTCATTTTAATCTTGTCTGGCATACTGTAAAAGGGGGGCGGTTATGAACAAGACTTATTTTTTAGGCAGCAATACGGCATACGGGTTTTTCGGCGACTTTTCGCATCTTACGCGCGGCAAGACGGTGATATTGAAAGGCGGCGCGGGGACGGGAAAATCCACGTTAATGAAAAAGGTCAACGAGATCGCGCTCGACGCCGGGTTTATGACGGAAACTTATCGTTGCAGCAGCGACGTATCGTCTTTCGACGCGGTGTTCGTTCCGTCAAAGAATTTTGCGGTAATCGACGGGACTTCACCGCACGTTACGGAAGCGGAAATTCCGCTTGTGTCGGGCTTTGTGTTCAATCTTCTCGACGCGGCGGACGACAAAAAAATCGCGCCGTACAAAGACGATATAAAATATGCAGTATCCTGCAAGAAACAATACTTTAACGACGCGTATTGCAATCTTAACTGTGCAAACTTGATTTTTGAAAATAATAAAAGAAAACTTTCCGCCGCATTTAATAAAGCCGTCGCAAGTGCCGCAAAAGATACTTTTGCCGCGCTCGAACTATCACACGGCTTGCGCGAAACCCGCTTTGTCGCGGCCCTTTCGGACGAAGGTTTCGTCGACTTTTTAAGCGACGATTTCAAGGGTTTATATACGATCGGCGTGCGCGCTGAATATCCCGAAATTATTATGCTTTATATCACGAAACTTTTGTCGCTTTTTGCGGCGAACGACGTGGAATATACGGCTTTTCGCTCGCCTTTTTCGCCTGACTTTTTTGACGCGGTTAAGGTCGGAAACGTCGTTATCGCGGATATTGACAGATTTGAAAAATGCGACGAAATAATAATTTTGGACGCGCCCGTTTCTTTGACGCTTCGTACCGATCTGGACGCTGCCGAAACCCTTCATCGCACGTTTATTGACAAGGCAATCGCAAATATCCGCCTTGCCCGCCTTACCCATATCGGCATCGAGAAAATTTATTCGCCCGCAATGGACTGGACGGACGTCAATAATAAAACCGACAAAATCTTGTGCCTGCTTTTCGATTGCTGATTTGTTAAAAATTGTAAATCCGCAACCTGTATATAATCTTCCTTTCTTGCAAATACTACAATTACCAAATAAAAGGAGAGATTGTATGGCGAAAAACAGACAGAATGCCAAGGAAAAGGCATCTTCCAAGAAAGCCGCTACTAGCGCAAACCGCGCTACGTCAACCAAGTCCGAAAGCGACTGCTGCGGATGCGGCAAAGACAAATAATTAACCTTTTTTGGAAGACAGAAAAACCGAAGCGTTTGCCTCGGTTTTTTTGTTTATGTTTTCTTTATTTCCGCCCTACAATATCGTCAAGCGACGCGTCAAAATAATCGGCAATCTTCACAAGGTTTTCAAGCCCAATTTCACGCTGACAGTTGACGTAGCGGTGCAAAGTCTGCGTGGGTATGCCGATATCTTTCGCCACCTGATTTATGCTTCTGTCGCCGATATATTCTTTCAATATTTTTGCGAATCTTTCCTTATACATAATTTGACTATATCACCGATTGGTGTCATATTCTTGACATTTCACCGTTTGGTGATATATAATATTATTAATATCAATTAATGGGGTGAAAATATGCAGAATAAAAATATCCGTTCTATTATAATTATTCTTTCGATAATATTATCTTTAATAACGGCTTTGATTGTAGTCCTCGGAGATTATATTAGTATAGGGGGCATAGTTATTGTTTCGGGACTTGATTTACTTAAATTTTCGTTTAATATCGAATCAACTGATTTTACAGACATACAAGCACTATTATATATCGCATCACTTTGCTCGCTTTTGTTCATAGCAAGTTTTATCGGTATAGCTTATACAGGAATCAGAATACTTGTAGCAAAACCAAACGCAAAACTTGAAAAAATAAATAAAACTTACTTCAGCGATACAATTTTATTGTTCGTATTAGGTCTTGTATATTTAATATCATTTTTAGTAATACAGAATAAGATTCCGTATAAGGTTAAGTTAACTACTAATGCCTTCTATCCGTTAATTCCTTGTATTATTGTAGCAGGTTGCAATCTTTATTATAAAATTGTTATTGAAAAAAAATCGACCGACAATCCAATATCTGACGACATAGCAACTCCGCAAAAATCTGTTGATATCAATACTTCGTCTATTAATAAGTCTGACCAAATTGAGTGTATTAATATTAATAATCTCGGGCACGACAACGAAACAAACTCATTTAAATCTTTTGCCCATAATGATTCCGCACAAAATGCTCGATCTTTCCGTATATGCATATCGAATTTTCAGCCACATTATAAAGACAGGTTGCTTGATAAAATTAAAGAAATTGAACATATAGTAACTGCAAACATTACGCCCGACGGAATTATTACTTGCTTTTATGACGATACTATTAAAACTCCGGAAGATGTTTCATCATTAAAAGAATTAATTAAATTACAAATCACAGAATAAGCCAGTTTAACGCGCTTATAATATTTGAAAAGCACCGCGGTTGCGGTGCTTTCGTTTTATAAGGTAAGATCCATTTCTTTCAGTTTTTCGTCAAGGTTAAATTCTTCGATTTTCCCTTTTGTCACAAGGAAGTCGTGCTTTCCGAGTGCAAATATATATCTGTCCGATTTAATGCTGTCGCTGTAAACGTCCATGACTTCCGCGTTGGGCAACACCTCTCTGAACCTTCTGACCTTTTCGGCGTGGCGGCACACTTCGGAGCGCATAATTCCGTGCTTTCTGTCGTGTGTCGTGCAGATGACGTAATCGACGTTCATTCGCCGTGCGATTTCTTCAATCAGAAAGTCCGGGCTTGCGCTGATAATCACCGTCGTGCGTTTGCGGTTTTCGGGTTTGAACCAGTCGTAAACGTATTTTTCGTACTTATCCCAATACTTTTTCACGTTCTTTTCGTTGTTGATAAGGCGGATATACAAAAACGCCACCTTCTTGCACGTGCGGACGGATATGATATGCGTCAGCATCATCATGCCCCAGATAAATTGAAACGGCAGCAACAGTATGATCCACGGATTGTGTACCATGCAAAAGCCCCAGTATTTCAGCGCGCTGTCAAACGGCACAACCGTCTTGTCAAAATCGTAAATGTCAACTTGCATAATTAAAGATTCTTTCCCCACTTTTTGAGTTTTCCGTCGCTGATAAGGTCAAAACCGCACCTTTCAAGGACTTTTTCGGATTTTACGTTATCTTCTCTTGTTTCGGCAAAAACTCGGTTTACGCCCAACAGAGCCGCCAATTTCAGCATCCCTTTCACGCTTTCGGTCATGTAGCCTTTGCCTTCGTATTTTTTGTTAAGACAAAACCTGATTTCCGTTTCGCCGCCCTTCGGCACACCTTTGAAGCCGATGCTCCCGATGACAACGCCTTTCAGCTCGATAAGCCACGTTGTCAGAAAGACTTTGTTATCCTCGTCTTCCCTTACTTCTTCCGCGCACCGCCCGAGTATGCTTTTCAATTCGTCGTTTATGCTTTCGCCGTCGTATTTCGCGTCGTATTCTCTTTCAAATTCTTTCACGTCGCGCGACAGCGTTTCAAGCATATCCGCGTCAAGCGGCACGATTCTGAGCCTTCCCGTTTCGATAACCATATTTAGATTTTATCACACTTTTAATTTGTTTCAAACAACTTTCGCACAAAAAAACCGTGACTCCCGCCACAGTTTTCCCGTTTCTTATTTTCTCATTTATCCTAACGTTAATATTGATTGATAGTATTTATTTTCGATTGGCATATAATCATAAAAACTCAAACCTGACTTAGCTTCCTGAAAACGCCAAAATCTTTGATAGTTTTGAAAAAGGCGAACGCAGTTGTACTGAGCGTACTACAAGCGACATTTTTTGAAAATGGCGAAGATTTTGGCGTTTTTTACAAAGTAAAAAGCACTTACGAAACGTAAGTGCTTTTTTTGGAATTCGGCGGCTACATACTCTCCCGGGCCGTGTCCAGCCAAGTACCATCTGCGTAGAAAGGCTTAACTTCTGTGTTCGGTATGAGAACAGGTGGACCCCTTTCGCTATCGCCACCGAAATGGTTGAATGTTTCTAATGCACATTCACAACTGCATAAACTTGAGATTGGATTTCATAGTAACCTTAAATGCGTTTTAAACTTATTTGTATAATGACTTCATCAATTTCTTGATTAAGCCCTCGACCTATTAGTATCGGTCAGCTGAACACGTTACCGTGCTTACACCTCCGACCTATCAACCTTGTAGTCTTCAAGGGGTCTTACTATCTTATGATATGGGATATCTAATCTTGAGGTGGGTTTCACGCTTAGATGCTTTCAGCGTTTATCCCATCCGCACATCGCTACCCTGCTGTGCCGCTGGCGCGACAACAGGTGCACCATAGGTGCGTCCACTCTGGTCCTCTCGTACTAGGAGCAGATCCTCTCAAATATCCTACGCCCACGATGGATAGGGACCGAACTGTCTCACGACGTTCTGAACCCAGCTCGCGTGCCACTTTAATCGGCGAACAGCCGAACCCTTGGGACCTACTACAGCCCCAGGATGTGACGAGCCGACATCGAGGTGCCAAACCTCCCCGTCGATGTGAACTCTTGGGGGAGATAAGCCTGTTATCCCCGAGGTAACTTTTATCCGTTAAGCGACGGCAATTCCATACTCTACCGCCGGATCACTAAGCCCTACTTTCGTATCTGCTCGACATGTCTGTCTCGCAGTTAAGCTCCCTTCTGCCTTTATACTCTTTGGATGATTTCCAACCATCCTGAGGGAACCTTTGGACGCCTCCGTTACATTTTAGGAGGCGACCGCCCCAGTCAAACTGCCCATCTGACACTGTTCTCTGCCCGGATTACGGCACAAAGTTAGAACCTCAATAATTTAAGGGTGGTATCCCAAGGTTGACTCCACATAAGCTGACGCCTATGCTTCAAAGTCTCCCACCTATCCTGTACATAAATCACCGAAATCCAATATCAGACTACAGTAAAGCTCTACGGGGTCTTTCCGTCCAGTCGCGGGTAATACGCATCTTCACGTATACTACAATTTCGCCGGGTCCCATGTTGAGACAGCGCCCAAATCGTTACGCCATTCGTGCGGGTCAGAACTTACCTGACAAGGAATTTCGCTACCTTAGGACCGTTATAGTTACGGCCGCCGTTCACTGGGGCTTAAGTTCCGTGCTTCGCTTGCGCTAACACATCCCCTTAACCTTCCAGCACTGGGCAGGCGTCAGCCCCTATACTTCATCTTACGATTTAGCAGAGACCTGTGTTTTTGGTAAACAGTCGCTTGGGCCTCTTCACTGCGACCACTTGCGTGGTACCCCTTCTCCCTAAGTTACGGGGTGATTTTGCAGAGTTCCTTAACATGGGTTATCCCGCTCGTCTTAGGATTTTCTCCTCACCTACCTGTGTCGGTTTGCGGTACGGGCACCTTCAGTCATATTTAGCAACTTTTCTCGCCAGCGTGGAATCATCAACTTCATTACTAGTTTTCACTCCCCATCATCACTCAGCCTTAACTATGTGCGTACTTCACTACACATAAGCCTAATGATTTGGCCGCATATATCCATCAACGCGGTTTGACTATCCTTCTGTGTCATTGCTTCATTTAAACGACTGTCGGTGGTACAGGAATATCTACCTGTTGTCCATCACCTACGCCTTTCGGCCTCGGCTTAGGTCCCGACTTACCCTGGGAGGACGAACCTTCCCCAGGAAACCTAAGGCTTTCGACGGCAAAGTTTCTCACTTTGCTCTCGCTACTTATGCCGGCATTCTCTCTTGTGTACAGTCCACTGCCCCTTTCGATACAGCTTCTGCCCGTACACATTGCTCCTCTACCGATATGCAATCGCATATCCCTAAACTTCGGTGACAAGTTTTAGCCCCGATAATCTTCGGCGCACCGATACTCGACCAGTGAGCTATTACGCACTCTTTAAATGAGTGGCTGCTTCTAAGCCAACATCCTGGTTGTTTTAGCGTCGACACATCCTTTACCACTTAACTTGTACTTTGGGACCTTAGTTGTAGGTCTGGGCTGTTTCCCTTTTGACAATGAGACTTATCTCACACTGTCTGACTCCCTCGCATCATGTATCCGTCATTCGAAGTTTGTTAGAGTTCAGTAAGCCGTGAAGCCCCCTAGCTCATACAGTGCTCTACCTTCGGTACACTAACGAGAGGCTAGCCCTAAAGCTATTTCGAGGAGAACCAGCTATCTCCAGATTCGTTTGGAATTTCTCCGCTATTCACAGCTCATCCCCGGTCTTTTCAACGAACGTGGGTTCGGTCCTCCACAGCGTCTTACCGCTGCTTCAACCTGTCCATGAATAGGTCATCTGGTTTCGGGTCTACGACATGCAACTATCGCTCATTTCAAACTCGCTTTCGCTTCGGCTCCGTGACTTAATCACTTAACCTCGCTACACATCGTAACTCGCCGGCCCGTTCTACAAAAAGTACGACATCACACTTTCAAGTAGTGCTATGTCTGCTTGTAAGCATAGGATTTCAGGTTCTCTTTCACTCCCCTCCCGGGGTTCTTTTCACCTTTCCCTCACGGTACTATACTCTATCGGTCACCAAGTCGTATTTAGCCTTAGGAGATGGTCCTCCTGTCTTCCCACCGGATTTCTCGTGTCCTGTGATACTCTGGATACCCCCGGTCTGATTTCGGTTTCGCCTACGAGGCTTTTACTCTGTTTCGCCCAGCTTTCCAACTGTGTTCAACTACAAAAATCAGTACTTTATGGGGTCCGTAACCCGTTTATATATCACTATATAAACGTTTAGGCTCTTTCCCTTTCGCTCACCACTACTCAGGAAATCGATTGTTTTCTTTCTTTTCCTCCGGGTACTTAGATGTTTCAGTTCCCCGGGTTCCCCACCATACACTATGTATTCATGTATGGTTACATATGCATTACCATATGTGAGTTTCCTCATTCGGAAATCCACGGATCAAAGTTCATTTGCAACTCCCCGTGGCTTATCGCAGCTTGTCACGTCCTTCATCGGCGCTTGGTGCCAAGGCATCCGTCCTACGCCCTTTATAGCTTAATCATATACGTTTAAACCTATTAAGGTTGTATCTTTCGATACTTTTGTTTTAATGTCCTCAGCAAAATATCTTCGTGAATTGTGTATTACTCTTCTTCTAGATATTTTTCAATCTCTCGTCAATCCAAAAAAATTAGATTGATTTTAGTTTATGCAGTTGTCAATGTACATTACTCTGTTGTGAGTGTGCAATTGAAATCGAAGTGGAAAAGGAATTATAATTGCAGGAATACAGTTATTTACGTTAGGCCTGTGTGCCTTTTTTTATAGTCCGTAGACTCATCGATCCCGAAAGATCGAAGTTGACTAAAGCAGATAAATCTGCTCCTTAAAAGGAGGTGATCCAGCCGCACCTTCCGATACGGCTACCTTGTTACGACTTCACCCCAGTTACTGATCTTACCTTAGGCGGCTGCCTCCTTGCGGTTAGCTCACCGACTTTGGGTACTATCAACTCCCATGGCGTGACGGGCAGTGTGTACAAGACCCGGGAACGCATTCACCCCGACATTCTGATTCGGGATTACTAGCAACTCCGACTTCGTGTGGGCGGGTTGCAGCCCACAGTCCGAACTGAGACTATCTTTTTGAGATTCGCTCGCCCTTACGGGTTTGCAGCTCTTTGTAATAGCCATTGTAGCACGTGTGTAGCCCAAGACGTAAGAGGCATGATGATTTGACGTCATCCCCACCTTCCTCCGTGTTATCCACGGCAGTCTAAATAGAGTTCCTAACTTAATATTGGCAACTATTTATGAGGGTTGCGCTCGTTGCGGGACTTAACCCAACATCTCACGACACGAGCTGACGAC
>OWIO01002668.1_pt1 | contig 11195 bp, 17 predicted proteins | sample 1733011 | NCBI WGS metagenome assembly OWIO01 (sample SAMN05065779, study PRJEB22554) | human gut metagenome | biome: ENVO:2100002; feature: ENVO:00000062; material: ENVO:00002003 | host: Homo sapiens | place: USA | reverse complement strand
ATCTACACAAGGAGTATCGTCGGCAGCGTCAGATGTGTATAAGAGACAGGATGTTCCCGGGGTCTACGTTTTTTAACAGCCGGTTGATCGAATTTAGTTCACTGTTTAGACCCGTGGACGCCTTAGTCGCCTCTTTGATCGCGGCAGTGAGGGGCTGAACATTTCCGTTTATTTCTATTGTGATTCCTTTGAGTTTGTCTGCCGCCACTCTTTCCCCTCCTTCTTATAAATATTTGTCGATATCTGCCTGGGTGGCAATCCGGATTCTGTCCTCCTCCGGGATGAACTCGCTTAACACGTCCATCACCATGCCAACGCTCATATGCTCTAAATCTGCGACGGAAAAGCCGCTGCTTATCACAGCAGCAATGTAGTTCTGCGTGGTCAGCTCTCCGCCGCGCCGGCGTTTTTTATTTTTGTCAGCGAGGTCATGTTGACCATGAGCAGCTCCATGCACTCCTTGATGATATCCACTACCGGAAACTCGCCGATTTCCTCCACCCATTCCCGGAAGGGCTTTGCCTGCGGATTGGCCGCCTTGGCCATACACCAGACCATTTTCATGATCCCGACGGTGTCGATCCCCGCTCCCAGGTTGATTTCCATTTTTTCGTTGACCAATCCGAAAATACTCATCTGCACCTTGAAAATTTCTTCGCCAAAGTACTCCCGGTATAACAGGGGCAGCATGGCGTTGGCTTTCAGCCGAACCTTCCGGTTCCCGATTTTTACTGTCTTTTCCATTTCTCTTTTCCTTTCTTTTTGTATAACAAAAGACGCCCGGTTCTCCGAGCGCCTTTATGTTTTTTTCTATGCCGCTGTTTCAATCAACGGCAAAACGCCGTTTTCTTTTAAAAGCTCATAGAGGAACAGCCTCCCTTTCTGCGTCCATTTGGTTTCCATCACCACATCCGGCCTGCCGTCTGCGCGGACAATTTCAATGGTTTTGCTATGCGTATACCCTTTATCATGGTATTTCCGGTATAGCAGCCATTGGCCGCTCTGCTTATACTGAACCCCCAGCCCCGCAAGCATGCGGTTCATGGCCCGCCCGCTCATGCCATAATCCTTGGCAATCTGCGTGATCGTTACTAACCCCGGATTTTGCAGTATTTTATCCGTATAGTCCGCACGCGGCCGCAGCTCTCCGATGATCTGGTTCTGCCGCTCAATCTCAGCCGTTAAAAGGCCGTTTTTAGCCCGTTCTTCTTTCAGGGCAGTAAAAGCCCGGATCGCAAGATCGGGATTGCTCAGAAGCTCGTCTACGGCGTACAACCCGTGTCTGCGGATGCTCTTTAGTATCTGCTTGACCTCTTTCTTGAACTTCTTCGCTATCGGCTTCCGGCTCTGCATCAGCACTTCGTACAATCCGTCTTCCGTCAGGAACCACATTTCTCTGTGCTGACCTGATACAAACATTGTTTGGGTCAGCTTTTCAGTCTCATCTATAGTTCGCATCATAGTTGACACATCACTATGTTCAATCCATTCCGCCACGTCCTTTGCCAGAAACAAAGGTTCTTCCGGCGTTCCATATATGGCGAAGTGTTTTCCCAAAACCTGCTGCTCATTGATAATCGTCAATTCTTTCATACTGCCGCCCTTTCCTTTATTTCTTTGGTTTCCTCATATGCCGCTTTGATTGAACAATTTATCCCGTCATGTACAAACTCTGTCAATCGCAGTAACCCATTAAAAGCGGATTCCAATTCGCAAAATTCTTTGTCGGATATGTGCCCGTTGCTTAAGTATTCCTTATATAGCACCCACATCCATGTTTTCACTTCATCGAATCCACACATTGCACCTTCAATAGCATTTAATTTTTCAAACATACAAAAAACCTCCTTCAATAAATGGTTCTTGAAAGAAGTTTCTCAAACTGATATAATAAATTTATCAGATGGGAAACCTCTGGTGTGAATAGCGGCTTCTGACTTTAGCGGGAAAGAGCTGCTATTCTTTTTTTATTTGGGCGTATACTTCTCGAATGCCTTTTCTTATAATTTCTGCTTTCGTCAACCCAGTTGCCTTGCAGCAAATCTCCAGAATCTTTATGTCCTCATCGGACATTCTGATCCTTGTTTCGTGACGCTTTGGTGCATTCGTGGGTCGCCCGGTGCGTGGCGACATTGGCTCACCTCCTTTTATGTGTCACCATAATTATAACTTTTGGTGATACATAAGTCAAGAGGTTTTTGCAAAATAAAACCGCCTTTTTAGGGGCGGTTTTATTTATGGTTTTAGGTATTTGTTTCCAGCGAATATACATAGTCGATACTTTTAAAATAATCACTAAGTTCGATCACCGCATCTATATATTCCATTTTTGCCTCTTCGGCTAGAGATTTGTATGTGAGCGTCATAGAGCTACTTTGATCCTCTGTTTCTCCTGCTGCTATCCGAATCGTTATCAACCTTCTTGCTGCCGCATCTATTTTTCCCGCAAGGTCATATTCTCTTTGGCATTCCGATGGCGGATTTTTTAATGGTTTATACATTTCATCCATGCTATTCAGCACATCTTGGCATATTCCTTTATACTCTTCCCATTTATCATCACTTGGATAGAATGTTTTATATCCCTCCCCATTATTTGCAGCAATATCCAGCATTTCTATAAAATCATCCAGGCCGTAGTAATCCTTTCCCGAATTTGCATGAGCCATAAGAAATATATAAGTCTTATCCCTATATTCTTTTATTGCCTCTTCACTAGCCCCACACCCCACCATCGTAACAAGCAAAATAACGCACAATAAAACAGATAAAATCTTCTTCATTTTGTTTTCCTCCCCTTTTACCAATATTATACAATATAGGTTGTAAAAGACAAGGATATTTTATTATTCCACAAATACTTATTCAAAAGGGCGGCTTTTGCCGCCCTTCACATTATGCAGCAATTCGTTTTGTGGCCTTTTCTGATATAAACGCCCGGATTTCTTCATATCCCATGCCCAGGTCGATCAGCCCGCTCACAAGGCGTTCCATCGCCTGAATCGAATATAATTCTTCCGCAGTGAAGCAATCCCGCAGCTCGTCCTTGGGGCCGATCCCATATTGTTCTCTTAACTGCTTTGCGTTTCCGCCAAATAATGCCTTGTAGATACAATTCGTATAGTTGGAATACGCAAATCCGTGCATGCGTTCATTTTCGCGGGACTGTTGTATTGCTTTCGTGAGCGCCTGCCGCACCGCAATCCCCTTTTCCCGCTCGATGAGCTTGCCTGTCAGCGCCTTTTCCATCGCGTTGAACTGCCCGATATATGCCTCTTTAAAGCGCATCGCCAGATCGCCGGTATATCCCATGACAAGCAGCGTAAACCCGTCCCGGGTCATCGCATATGCCTTTTGTTCTCTGCCCCGTGAATCCGAATATGTGATCGGCTCAAAATTGAGCCGATTAAACTCTTCCGAGCATCCGAGCGTCTCAATATCCCTCAAAACGTTTTTATGCTCTTTTCCAAACGTTCCCGCCACATCCAGGCTCGTGACCATAACTTTTTCTTCTTTTCCATATTTTTTGATTTCTACTAACATATTTTCAATCCTTTCGTTGATTTTAGTTTTTAGGATAGAAAAGGGCGGTTCCCCGCCCCCTTCTGTCACGATTTTGTCACTGTAATCGTATAGGTTTCGCTTGCGCTTCCATTGGTCACTTTGATTAAAACGGTATTTTCCCCGGAATCCCAGGTAATCGGGCTTCCGTTGGCAACTGGTTTCCCATTATTGGTGATCGCAATCGTGGAAGATGCCAGCGTGGCGACCGCGCTGATGGTATTCGTCGCGTTTGTTGTCGTCGCCGTATACTCCTTAGTTGCCGATGAAAAAGTGGGGCTCAGAGAAACTGTCCCCAGGGACAGCGCCTTCAATGTCGCGTCCGGCGTGAACTCGCCGCTGCGCACATGCACCTCACTGAACCAGTTGGCATATACCTCCGGATCCGTATCGTCGGTGGTATGGGCCTTTACATCCTGCGTATTGGGGAGCGGCATGACGGTGATGTTGGCCGTAGCCGTCTGGGGTTCGGTAGATTCTCCGATTGTTGCGCTTGTCTCATTAGGCCGCTCGACCTGCACATAGTATAGCACGCGCTTGGCCTGCTTTTCATCTCCCTCCACCTGATAGAGCATCGCCACCGGCGCGGGCTGCACCGCCGCATTTTCCACAAGGACACCGGCCTCATCCTTGATCTCTTTCAGGACGTTCATCCGGAACCACTCGTCGTAGAGAGCAAATTCCATGCTTCCGGTGTACCCCTGGTTTGCCGTCGCCTGATAGTAGACGATATTGTCCGCATAGAAAGGTGTTACGCTTCCCGCCACCTCCAGCGTCAGATTGACCGCCCCGGGATGCTTGTGAGGCACCCCAAAGGTGGGCGTGCCGTTGCTGTCAAAAGTAACCAGAGCAAAGTACACGTTGCTCAAGCCAAAAAATACTTTGTTACTCATCCATTACCTCCTTAAATTCATAGAAAACAGAAAAGAGGCCGTCGCTTTCGACGAACCCCTCATCGGTTTTTTGCCAGGCAATTTTGTTTGCCGTTAAAATGTCTGTTAGTCTTTTTTCTGCCTCCGGGTCTTTTTTCTTCCCCGCGCAGAACTCCAATTCGATATGGGCGACAATCTTGCTCACAATGTTGTCCGCGAAGAAATTGTTTGTGTATGCCGTGCGAAAGGCAAGATAGGGCGGAACCGGCGGGTTTTCCGTAGAAAAGTGGTCATAGGCCACGGGATAGCCGGTTTCTCCGAGAATGTTTTTTAATTTCTCAACTGTCATTTTGCACCGCCTCTCTCACGCGCTTTTCAAATTCCTCCTGCACCCATTGTTCCACCGGGGCGATGTGTTCCCGGGCCTTTACCATCCCGCCGTTTCGGCTTTTGTGGCCCTTTTCCAAAAGGTGTGTGAGCTGATATTTCGTGTCATATACCTTGATACGCTGCTCAGAGGCGTTCTCAAATACCTTTTTATACTTCCAGCCTCGCGAGTATTTCCCCGTCCTTTTGGGGCTTTCCGCCTTCAGTTTGCGCACGGCCTCTTTGGCAACTTCCGTTCCTGCCGCCTTTACCTCATCCGTTACATTCTCGGCATAAAGATACAGAAGATCATTTAACTGCTCTGTAAAATCATCCATCCTTTGCCTTCCTTTCGCATGTCAGTTCTATGGTTTCATAGCTCGTCCGGTAGGTGCGGATCACGGAATACCGCCTTTTTTGGAACTCCACCTCTGCCTCTCCGTTATACTCAAAGCCATGGACCTCAAAGACGATTTCCGGCTGCATTCCCGCCTGGGCCGCGCTATAAAACTCAGAACGGGTCACATTTTTTACATCGCATAAAACCCGGGTTTCGGTGGGGGTGCTTGTCGGGTTCCCATACTGGTCAAATCCGTGGCCGGTTTCCCCGATCAGCAGAAGCTCATAGTCATACATTGCCTCTCTCCTCATGGATCATCAGGTTGTTCAGCCGCCATCGCAGGTGTTGGGGCATTGCTCCGGTCTCTCCCCGGCTCCGATAGCGCCATGCGGAAAAGTCCACCACAAACTGCAAATGATAGGGGTTGGAATCATTCAGCTCCAACCCCTGTTCCTCTTGCAGCTGGCGGTCAACCCCGCTGATGATGGCCTTCAGATAGTCGTCCCGGACGTCCTGCGTGATGTTTAGGTTTGCCTTAACCAGTGGCAGTACGACGTCCACATTCATGCTATTCCTCCTTCGTCACCGTCACCGTATAGGTTTTTGCTGCCGAACCGTTCGTTACCTTCACGGTCAGCGTGTTGGCGCCTGTGCTCCACGCCGCCGCAGTTCCGTTGGCAACGACGGTTTCTCCATTTTTAATTTCAATGGCTGCCCTGGGATCTTCTGCCGTCGCCGTCACGGTGTTGGTGGCATTGGTCGTTGTGGCTGCATAAGTTATCACATCCGGATCAAATTCCGGCGATAACGAAAGCGAACCTATCGTCAGCCCCGACAGGTTCGCGCTCAAGGGTTTGCGGTATCCGCCGCAAAATTCATCGTAGTGGTTACGTCCCTGTTTGCAATATTGATCGCCACAAATCCTTTGGGGATCACCGGCAAGCCGTCATACCTCGCTTTTGCACGGAATACGGTATTGTCCTCCAGGAATTGCACATGCTCGGACTGATCAATCTGGATGCCCCGGCGTTCTCCCAGAAGATACAGGTCGCCGTAACCGCCCACGATATCCCCATCCGGCATAAATTCCAGAACGTCGATTGCTCCGCCCACCACGGGCATGGTGCCATTGACGCTGGCCACAATCGCGCCGGATGCGTCGATGACCAGCGCCTTGGAAAGCAGCATCGCATAGGTGTTGGAGTTCATCGCCCAGAATTTTTCGCCCCGGGCATAGCGGTTCGTCGTCTTGGATGCATTCAGCACAAACTGAGAATAGAACGCCGCGCCGGTCGCCTCCGCCATTTTGATGATATTGGAAGTATGCAGGTCCGCCCATGCTGGCGCGTCGTCCGGATACCCTTCGGGTTCCGCTGTTTGCGCCAACCGGGTCACAATGCCCATCGGCATTTTGGAGGCAGACCCCTTGCCATACAGAATGGCTTTATCCAGAGCATAACCAATGGCCTGCCCCAACACGTCGATAATCTCCGCTGCCAGGTCATAGGCGCTGTCCTGCAAAATCGAATTGCATATGGGAATGTATCCAGCAACCTTCCATCCGTCGATGGTAACCTGATTAAAGCTAAAGGACAGCTCATTCAGCTTTCCGCACATCTCCGTCCATACCGCCTCGGGCACGGTGCCCGCGATGTTCTGGCGGGCGTCGCCGTTGATGGAGCGCAGCCGCACTCGGTTGATGAGCTTGGAATACCGGAAAATATTTTCCCGGATCAAATCCAGCATAACCGTGGGGATGGTCAGCCCCGCGCCCGTAATGGCTCTCTTTTCGGCCATGGCCGTCTTTACCCTCTCCAGAAAATCCTTGGTTTCCGGAGCATTCATAATTCTTTCCCGCTTGTCCATGGAAGCGGAATCCAGTGCCCGCGTTTTCATTTCTTTCTTTTCTTCCTCCCTTTTCTCTTCGGTTTCTTTTTCCGCGTCGTCCATTCCGTAAATTTCGGATTCAATTTCCCGGATTTTTGTTTCCAGCGCCTGTTCATCCGCCCGGAATTTTTCCTTATCCTCTTCAAAGACCTGAATCTCGGATTCCACGGCGGCCCGTTCCTCCTCGGTCTTTGCCTCTTCGATCGCCGCCTCCAGGTCGGCTTCCCGCTTTTTAAAGTCGGTTTTTCTAAGCTTCTCCAGCGAAGATCGTTTTTCCCTCAGCTCCTTTTCCAGTAGCAGCCGTCTCAATGCCATTGTTTCATCCTCTCTTTCTGTTTTTTCCGCCACGCCTCTAGGGCGCGTTCCTTCATCTGTTCCGCCTGCGCCATCCGCGCCTGAACTCCGGTATCTGCATACGCCGGGAAGGTGCAGGGCGATACCTCATATAGCCGAACCTTTTTCACGCGGAAATGCGCGGTTCCATCCTCTCGGTACTCGCTGTCCTCGTCTAAAATATCGAATCCAAACGAGCATTGGGTTACATCTCCCCGCTGTACCCGGTGATACAAGTTCATGGCGTCCGTGTCCGCCGGATTGATCTGTATCCTTCCAAAAAGCCCGGTTTCATCCACCGACAGCTCCAGTGTGCCGGAACGGTTTCGCCCCAGAACAAGAGTCGTGTCATGGTTGATGAGCGCCCGAATATCATCTCCCAGCGTCTCGGCAAAAGCGCCCCGGTCGATGGTTTCAAATACGCCCGGAAACAGCTCCGTTTCTCTTTCAAACACCGCAAAATGCCCTTCAATCACTGGGGTTTCCTCATCCCGCGTCTGGATTGTGCTGGGAATCGTCCGCGTCTGCCATTCAGTTCCCCTCACTCTCGTCACCTCCTTTCAGCTTTTTTTGATCGGCAATCATCCCTTGGGGGATGTAGTTTTCCAGAATCACCAGCTCATCCAGGCCGTCCAGCGGCGACATGCCAATGAGATCGCGCACCTCGTTGCCCGTCGCAATCCCCCGGGTATACAGGTTCATACCCATGTTGGCCAGGGTATCCAGAGAATAGCTGTATAGGCTCATGTGATTCAGTTTGAAATAATACGCCGGGTCGATCAGGAGCTTTGCCGTAAGCTCCTGCTGGATGATGGTGGCAATGGAAAGAATCTTTGTTTGGATAAAATTGTTGTATTCATCCCGGTCAAAGTCTCCTGCGCCCACAAAAAAGGCAGGAACCCCAAAGATTCCCGCCGCCGTCTTTTTATCCAGCTGCACCGCATCATTCAGCGCCAAATCCGCCAGGCTCAGCGGCCGCACCTGATCCACCTTAATCAGTTCATCCGGAATCACCCAGGGCTTTGTGCCGCCTCCCGTTTCCGAGATATATTTCTTTAGAACCTTATCCCGCCCGGCATCGCTCTCAAAATCCTCGGTCATTCCGTTTACGGAAATAATGACCGAGGGCCTCCATTTGTCCGTCATAAACTCGGATTTCGTTTTTGCCGCCTGCCTCAAGTTGTTCACCACATCCGAAAGCGTCACCCGATACCCCCGGCCCATATAGGGCCTGTCCGGATCGGGGCTCAGTACAAAGTGCAGCAAATCATCCGGATCGTATATCCTACCCTCATAGCTCACCTTATAGCTGTCCACCCCTTGCAGAATCGAAGTCATATAGGGCTGCATCGGCTTTAAGTTGGCGATATATGTCTCCCCGTCTTTTTTCTGAAATTTCGGCTGCACAAATGCGTTTCCGTCCCCTTCCAGCAGCATGGTGTGGACGATATTATACAGCCACGCTTTTTTTGTCATGTGGGTATACGGTTCGATATCCAGTTTTCGGGACAACCCGTTTTTTACCCGTTCATCGCCCCGCTCCGTGTTTCGCATGAGATAAATCGTCATGTTGGACACCAGGTCAGAAATCAGGTCCACACAAATCCGCACTTCCGGATTGTCTGCCAGCCGGGTATATCCCAGGCAGGACAGCGATTCCCAGTCGCAAAGCCCGATCTGTATCTGTTTGGGTTCTGCCCTTGTCCGGAACTTCCCGGCCATTTTCTTTACAATTCCCATGTTCATTTCTCCTTCAGCCATTGCTGGAGCTGTGATCTCTGCTCCATATTTTCCAAATACCGCACACACGCAAAAACAGCGGCGTCAAAAATATCAATCCGCTGGGTGGGCAGTACTTTTTCATATTGAATCATGTCGTCGGTTTTCTCTATGGCATGCACGTTCTGCACGCAGTATTCAAAGGCTTCCGAATGGAGGTAGTAGAGCTTTTTGTTTTTTGCCCTCTCCTCGATGTGCCGGAACCCCTGGGATTTTTTATAGAAATACTGGGGCTGGTCAATCGTCCGGAATCCGGCCCGCTTCATGCCGATAAAGTATTCCCGGCAGAACTTTCGGTCATGCCCCACCTGCTTGATCCGGAATCCCTTTTTTCGCATATCCACAAACCATTTCACTACATCGGCGTGGTTTACCGTGGCGTCATTGCACATATCCAGCCATCCGTCGTCCTTCCAGCCAAACAGAGGGATATTGTCCTCCTCGGCCTTTACCCGGGCCGCCACCACGGGAAACCAGGCGTGGCTCACAATGATATCCACTCCTTTATACGTCCCGTAAAGGGCTGCCGCCGTCAAATCGTGCAGCCGGGACAGGTCGGCCCCGCCGTACCATTCGATGGGCAGGCAGGCCAGCTCGTCCAGTGTCCACCCATACTGCTCGTCTGATCTGCGGAACTCCTCAATGTTGAAATACGCCCTTGTGGACGAAGTATACACATTTAAGGACTTGGAGAGAAAGTCCTTGCGCATCTGCGGATCGTTCAGGGCAATCATCGCGTCATTCAGGATATCGTCCGGCCGTATGCTCACACCATAGGCCGGATTGGCCATGGCATGCACCTTGGGGTTCGTGAAATCCACATCTCCATTTTCATCCGCATCTGCTTCGCATAGGAAAATGAAATACTGCTCATTTTCCACCGTCCCGTCCAGTACTTTTTTGCAGTATTGCAGACGATTATAGCAAAAGGAGGTCATGTCGTCCCCCGCCGTCGTGATCCCGATCATGAGTTTGTTGGTATATGCCTTCATGGCCTCCTTGATGATGTCATACTGCTTCGCGTTCTTGTACGCGTGCATCTCGTCCGCAATGGCGATGTTGCAGTTCAGAGAATCCTGTTTATCGGGGTTGGCCGCCAAAGCCTGGATGAAGATGGAGCCGTCAGAAAACTCCCGGGAAATGGAATGCTCCTGGTTGTTGTCCAGAATGCGGAAGTTTCCTTCCTCCCCCATCTTCCGCACGTTATACAAAATGAAGTTGAAGCTCTCCAACGCTTGCTTCTGCGCCGCCCCCACGATATAACATTTTGACCCGCTTTTCATCTCCAGTATGGACAGGCCCCAGGCCAAAGCGGCGGCAAAGCTGGTTTTGATATTTTTGCGCGGGATATAGATAAACGCTTCCTTGAAGCGCCGGATATTGGTTCCCACCCGGTAGAATCCCAGCAGGTTGAAAATAATGAATTTATGGAAAGGCTCCAATAAAAAGGGCTCCCCTTTCAATGGAGAGCCGTCCAGCCGTTGTCCCTGCTGGTGAGCAAATGTGGATTCAATCAGGAGGATCACCACCTCCGCATCATGCAGCCGGAAATCGTATGCCGGATTCTCCAGATCCTTCAGAAATCTCTGGCAGCCCTTAATCCGGTATTTATTGGCAATAGTCCGTCCCTCCGCCACATCCTTTGCATAATTATATGCTGTTTTGAAGTTTTGAGATTTTTCCCATTGCCTCCTCAAGTTTACTCACCGTCTTCTCTTTCTCCGCTTTTGTTTTGGGCGTTAGACAAAGCCGATCCGCATAAGCGCCGATCTGCCGGCGCAGTTCCTCCATGGTAGTGAGGGCGGCTGTTTTTCGCACGCCTCCTGCCTTGGTTTTGCATTCTGCCCGGCATCCGCTGGCCACAAATTCTTCCCATGCCAGCCTGTACTGCGCAAGCATATCCGCATAAATTTCAATCGTCTTTTCGTATTCCGGCCGATATACATTCAGCGCCCGCATGTCGGCTTTGACCTCTTCGCCAAACTCAGCTTTATATTCCAGAACCTTTGCTCTGTCTCTTATACACATCTGACGCTGCCGACGATACTCCTTGTGTA
>OWIO01002658.1_pt1 | contig 11212 bp, 9 predicted proteins | sample 1733011 | NCBI WGS metagenome assembly OWIO01 (sample SAMN05065779, study PRJEB22554) | human gut metagenome | biome: ENVO:2100002; feature: ENVO:00000062; material: ENVO:00002003 | host: Homo sapiens | place: USA | reverse complement strand
ATACGAGGTGACGTCGAGTCTCGTGGGCTCGGAGATGTGTATAAGAGACAGCCGCATGGCTGACAGCGGCGCTGATGGTCAGGCGGGTAGAATCCATGCCGACATGGTGGCACAGGGATTCATAGTTGGTATCGCTCTCGGTGGTTTCGGCAATCATTGCCATGGCTTTCAGGGCCTCTACCGGATACTTGCCTGCGGCAGTTTCGCCGGACAGCATAACGGCACCGGTGCCGTCATAAATGGCGTTGGCAACGTCGGTAATTTCTGCACGGGTGGGGCGGGGGTTCACTATCATGGAATCCAGCATCTGGGTTGCCGTGATGCAGATTTTGCCCATCTGCATGGCATGGTCAATCAGGTGCTTCTGGATGGACGGGATTTCGGCATAGTCAATTTCAACGCCCATATCGCCGCGGGCAACCATAATGCCATCGGCAACGCTCAGGATCTCATCAATATTATCAATGCCTTCCTGGTTCTCAATTTTGGCAATGATGCGGATATTGGCATTATGCTCATCCAGCAGGTGGCGGATATCCATAATATCCTGTGCGCTGCGGGTAAAACTGGCGGAGATCAGGTCATACCCCTGTTCAATACCAAACAGGATATCATCGCGGTCACGCTGGCTCATATACGGCATGGACAGGTGCACACCGGGAACGTTGACACCCTTCTTAGTCTTGATCACACCATCATTTTCCACGGTGCAGACGATATCCGTATCGGTAATGCTTTCGATGCGCAGGGAAATCAGGCCATCATCCAGCATAATGCGGCCACCAACACTGACATCATGCGGCAGGTCCTTGTAAGTGATGGAGCTGATTTCCTTCGTGCCCTTAACATTGCGGGAGGTCAGGATGAATTTCTGCCCAGCGGTCAGCTGCTCCTTGCCGTTTTCGAATTCGCCCAGGCGGATCTCCGGGCCTTTGGTATCCAGCATTGCCGGAATGGAAACGTCAAGCTCTTTGCTCAGTGCGCGCAGCTGATCCAAACGGCCTTTGTGTTCCGCGTAATCGCCATGCGAAAAATTGAAGCGTGCAACATTCATCCCGTTTTCCAGCAGCTGGCGCAGAATGCCGGGCTGGTCGGTAGACGGCCCCAAAGTACATACAATTTTAGTTTTGCGCATAAATACCCCTCCTGAAAATATGCTATTGTACAGGATTTTTATCTGCCAGAGTTTTAAGTCCAGTATTCCAGCAGGTACTTTCCATACAACATCTTAACACAAACATTATAATACAAAGGTCAAGCCAGTACAAGCCGCGCATTCCTTTGCGCAAACATTTTTTGTGCAGATTTCACAACGTACGTCTTGCGGTTTTGTCATCCTGTATTTCTCTTCAATTTACACTGCAAAGCACAATAAAAGGTTTTGTTTTACTTTTGGGTGGGAATAGGGTATAATAAAATCAATACAAAAAATCAGCCATTTGAGTTTCTTATCCCTGCGAACGGCGTAAAGGATCATGCATTTTTACACAAATCCGTGTTCTCGTTTTGTTTTCCCGCGGAACATGGTACAATACAAGGAGCTTGAACACTATGGCAAAACGTATTTTTTTAATCGTTCTTGACAGCTTTGGCATTGGTGCCGAGCCTGATGCCCCTGCTTTTGGCGATGCCGGTACCAACACTTTGGGCGCTATTGCCGGACACCCCAATTTCAAGTGGGACCAACTGGCCCGCCTTGGCATGTTTAATCTGGACGGTGTAACCTGTGGCACAAAGCTGGATGCCCCTGTCGGCTGCTATGCCCGCCTGCGGGAAGCCAGCGCCGGGAAAGACACCACCATCGGTCACTGGGAGATTGCCGGTCTGCTCAGCCCGGAGCCACTGCCAACTTTCCCGAATGGATTCCCGAAAGAAGTTCTGGATGAGTTTACCGCCCGCACCGGGTATCAGGTACTGTGCAACAAGCCTTACTCCGGCACCGAAGTCATCAAAGACTATGGTGAGGAACATATGAAAACCGGCGCATTGATCGTATACACCTCCGCAGACAGCGTGTTCCAGATTGCCGCCAACGAGGCGATCGTCCCGGTAGAAAAGCTGTATGAAATCTGTGCCGAAGCCCGCCGCATGCTGGTTGGCAAATACGGCGTTGGCCGCGTGATTGCCCGTCCCTTTGTCGGGGATTGTGCCGCCAACTTCACCCGCACCCCGCGCCGCCATGATTTCAGCCTGGTGCCGCCCGCAGATACCATGCTGGATGTTTTGCAGCAGGCTGGTAAATCCACCATCGGCGTTGGCAAGATCCACGATATTTTCGCTGGCAAGGGTGTGAGCGAAACCATCCGCACCTCCGGCAATACGGAGGGCCTGAAAGTGACCATGGAATTGGCTGACCGTGATTTTGACGGCCTTGCTTTTGTGAATCTGGTTGATTTCGACATGCTGTACGGTCACCGCCGGGATGTGGCCGGTTATGCCGCAGCAGCAGCCGAATTCAATGATTGGCTGCCCACATTTATGGACAAGATGCGCCCCGATGACATTCTGATGGTAACGGCCGACCATGGATGTGATCCTTCTTACACCAAAACAACCGACCACACCCGCGAATATGTTCCGTTCCTGATTTACGGCAAGAACCTGCGCCACGGTGTTGACCTTGGCACCCGGTACTGCTTTGGCACCATTGCCAACACCGTATGCGATGCCCTGGATGTAAAAGCCTGCCTGGCCGGGTGCAGCGTATGGAATGAAATCAAGGCATGATGTCGAAACACGTTACCACCACAAAAGGATTGAGCCATTTCATGTTATTTCTGCTCCGCCTGCTGGCCTTGGCGCTGTTTATTTATTCCGTTTCTCTGGTTTTCACTTCCAACTTTAACATGGGCAACCTGTTGGTGTGGCTGCTTACCGCAGCAGTAGATGTCTATGCCATCTGGCAGCAGCCCATCCATCATTGGCTGCACGGTACTATACCCGGCAAAATTGTGTTCGTCTTTTTGCTTGTGTTTGGCATTTTGTATGCTGCGCTGCTCGGCTTTGTAGCGTTCAGCGGCTATGCCAACCCCGCCACCGGACAAGAAAAAGTTGTGATCGTCCTAGGTGCTGGTCTGCGCAAGGACCGCCCCAGCCTATTGCTGCGTTACCGGCTCGACAAAGCCTATGAATACGCCGTTGCCCATCCAGATGCCTTGGTCATCACCACAGGCGGACAAGGCAGGGATGAATGGGTGCCGGAAGGCCAGGCTATGCGGAATTATCTGATTGAAAAAGGACTGGATTCCCAGCGCGTTCTCGCGGAATGCAAATCCACTTCCACCGAGGAAAATTTTCTCTTTGCCAAAGAGATTCTTGTCCAGCAGGGCATCAGTGCTCAGGAGCCGGTCGTCTATGTAACCAACGCATTCCACTGCTACCGCGGCGGGGTATACGCGGCTATGGCTGGTTTTACCACAGCCCACGCACTGCCCGCCGGGATTCCTTTACGCAGTGTGCTCACCTGTTACCTGCGGGAAGCTGCTGCCGTTATCTATTACTGGCTTTTCAAATCCTCACGCACAGGGTTTATGCAACCGCTTGTGGGGTTGTTAAGCCTAAATAAAAAGTTCTTTTACAAATGATGTAAAGCAGTTTGCTGCTATTCCAGCGCTGCCGAAAAATACAATGTGCGGCTTTGCCGTACAAGACGGGAGAGTATCATGCAGATCCGTTATTACAAAGAATACAGCCGCTACCTGAACCGCGATATGGAATTCAAGGTATACGGCCACGCCGGGCGGCCCATTTTGATTTTTCCCTGCCAGAGCGGCCGCTTTTTTGACTGGGAAGACCGCAACATGTGCAACCTTGCAGCGCCCTGGATTGATGCCGGAAAGCTGCAGATCATCGCGGCAGACAGCATTGACCGCGAAAGCTGGGACAATGACGGCCCCGCGCGCCCCCGCATTGAAATGCAGGAGCGCTGGTATAATTATGTCTGCGAGGAATTGACCCCCCGTGCGCTGGAAATCAATCGGGAGCAGGGGCCGGACCACATGGGCAAAGTTCTTGTGGGTGGTGCCAGCATGGGTGCCGGGCATGCCGTCAACCTATTTTTGCGCCGTCCCGACCTGTATAACGGCACCATTGCCTTGAGCGGCCTATACCAGGCGGATATGTTCTTTAAGGGCTATATGGATGACCTTGTTTACCGCAACAGTCCCTGTGATTACATGCGCAATTTCCCGGATAACCACCCATACAAAGAACTGTATGCCAAAGCGGACAAGTTCATTATGTGCTGCGGCCAGGGCCAGTGGGAAGAAGAACTACTGCGTTCCACCTTGCAGCTGCGGGATATTCTGGAAAGCAAGGATATCCATCCCATTGTTGACATCTGGGGCCAGGATGTTTCCCACGACTGGTATTGGTGGGAAAAACAGTGGGTTTATTTCCTGGAAATGACTCTTGGTAAAGCCTGAAGCACATCGTTGTATCTCCGCATGCGAATCGTTTCAAGCAAAACTCAATATAAGGCAATACCGCATAATTCTAAGTACCGATACGGCGAGCGAGGTGCGGCAGCTGCTAAGCCAAAAGCGCAGATAATACTGGATGTCTTATCGAGCATTTTGGCAACGCAGATGCCGTGCCGCAGCCGCCGAAGCGGTGCTTAAGCCGTAAGGCGGGAATTGTGCGGTGTTGTCATAAGTCATTTTCAACCTAAATAAAACAGCACCCCGGCGGATATCCCAACAAAAAGGGATAAAACCGCCGGGGTGCTGTTCTAATTTTATATGAGACTTTTGCCCTGTATACGCGCTTACAGCTCAAACGCCTTATTCAACGCATTCAGTGCCACATCTTCATCTTCCTGATGGATCAACAGGGAAATGTCAAGGTCACTGGTGGTGATCAGAACAACTTCTGCGTTCACTTTTGCCAGCGCGGCCAAAGCGCGTGCTGCAACGCCGCAACTGGTAACCATATCCTCACCAAACAGGTTGATCTTGGTATAGCCACCAGAAATCAGCGGGGGATTGGCCTTGGCAGCCGCCGGGATGGCCTGCATGACTGCGGCAAAATTGCTGTAGCTGGTGGTAAAACTGAAATCCACCGCCGTACCGCGCGGGGCACTCTGGCAGATCATATCCACCACAATACCTGCCTTGGCAAACACCTCCAAATGCTCTGCCAGGCTCTGTGCGCTGTATTGGGCAGCGGGGAAGGTGGTAAGCATAATATTCTGCTCGCTGCTGATTTTGCTGACACCGTACATAAAAATACCCCTTTCGTTTTGTTTTATTCTAACGATAAAAACTCAGAATCGATTGAACCATTCAAAACCTGTTCAATGGAAGCCCTGCTCAATGCAAAGTTGCCATGTGCAGCGCCCAGTTCATCCGTATAGTCTTTATACAGGTAAACCCGAATGTTTGCATAATGCGGCTCATACTGGGTGATCACCGGGTGCAGTACCGGGTTTTGAATTTCCACGGTAACGGTACCATCTGCTGCGGTTGTTTTCTGGAACGTCACATCCAGAATGGCACCGATCATATTGTCCGGCATATCCTGCGCATTGATAAAGTTCCCCAGCGAATAGGCAACAAACGACTTATTCTCATTCGCTCCTGTCAGCCACTGCGCCGTCTGCGTCACATGCGGGTGGGTGCCAATGATTAGGTCTGCACCCTGGTCAGCCAGCCATTGGGCTGTTTCGCGCTGTGCATCCGTAACTGTATGGCTGCCTTCAACACCCCAGTGGCAGCTGACGACCAGAACGTCACAGTTGGGGCGCATATCCGTGATCTGCTTTTCAATCACATCCCTCTGGTCCAGATAAACCACGCCGTATTCACTGCCGGACGGCGTTGGCAGGCCGTTGGTCATCTCCGTATAAGAAAGATAGCCGATGGTAACGCCGTTTACTGTCTGGTACACATAGTCATCATAGGTTTCCAGATTATAAAACCCCATGGACACCACATCATCCGGCATAGCCGCCCAGTGTGCCATCGAAGAGGCAATGCCGCCAGCGCCTTTATCATAGCTGTGGTTGTTGGAAAGGCTGAACACCCGGAAGCCAACATTATACAGCGCATTGGTAATATCCCCAGGCGTAGAGAACATCGGGTAACCGGAAGGTTTATAATCATCATTGACCAGCGTTTCCTGGTTGAGCCAGTTCACATCAAACCCGGCGTAAAAATCCCGCAGATTTTCATAGGCAGGGATAAAGTCATAGTGGCCATCACTGCCGCGCGCCCTGGCCTGGTTGTAAATGCCCTCGTGGATCAGGTTATCCCCGGTTGCAGAAAAGTGTACTGTCTGTACGACCGGTTCCGGTTCAGGTGTTGGCGCGGGCGTCTGTGTCGGTTCTGTCTGTGCCTGGACTTCTTCGGTGCTTTGTGCTGTGCTTACCGTGGCTTTTGCACTGCTTTGGCCGTTCCGCATGGATTCTACCAGCAGGGAACCAACCAACACACCGCACACGCCAATTGCAATTACTGCGCACGCAGCAGCTTCATGGGACCTTAAAGACATTGCATTTTACCCTTGAGCATATCCGTCATGGTGTAGTAACCCGGCTCACACCCATCCAGGAAGAGTGCTGCCTGTACAGCGCCATCGGCAAACACACCGCGGCTCTGGGCCACATGGCTGATGGTCACAACCTCTTCCGGGCCGCAGAACAGCACATCATGGTCGCCCACAATGCCGCCGCCGCGCACGGAGCTGATGCCCAATTCCTGCGCGCCGCGCTTCTGGCGCACAGCGTGGCGGTCATAGACATACTCATATTTGCCGCCAGCTTCCTCGTTGATGGCATTTGCGATCATCAAAGCGGTTCCGCTGGGGGCATCCAGCTTGTTGTGATGGTGCTTCTCCACAATTTCGATATCAAACTCGCCATCAAACAGCTTGGTAGCACGGCGGGCCAGCTCGATCAACACATTGATGCCAACCGACATATTGGCGCTGCGGAACACCGGCACCTTCTCGCTGGCCTGTTCCACCACAGCCTCGTCCTCTTTGCTCAAACCGGTCGAGCAAAGCACGCAAGGCATACCATGTGCCGCGCAAAACTGTGCCGCGTGCACCGTACCGGCAGGGGAAGTAAAATCAATTACGATTCCCTTTGCCTCCGGCAAATCTTCCAGCGAAGCGTAAACCGGGATATCCCCGATCTGACCGGCTTTCTGGTCCACACCGGCAACAATGCGGCAATCGCTGCGGGCAGAGATCTTTTCCACAAGAGTATGGCCCATACGGCCGTTAATGCCCTGAATAATCAAATCCGTCATCTTAATTTGGTTCCTTCCTTTTCCAAAGCACAGGCCCGCGGCGCCGCAACAAATCCGCGGTACTGCGGGCCTGGTCGTGATTATTTTATTTCAGAACGCCGTAAGCCTTCATCTCATTTTCCAGGGACTGCTGCACGGCAGCCGAAGGCTCCACCAGAGGCAGGCGCAATGGACCCGCATTCCAGCCCAGGCGGTTCATTGCCCATTTGACCGGGATGGGGTTTACATCAGCAAACAGGGCATGGCACAGCGGCAGCGCTTTCAGCTGCAGTTCCAGGCTCTTTGCCGTGTCACCGGAAAACCATGCGGCACAGATATCGTGTGCCTGCTGCGGCGCAACATTGGAAAGCACGCTGATGACGCCCTTACCGCCCAAGGACAAGATCGGCACAATCTGGTCATCGTTGCCAGAATAAATGTTCAGTTCCTCGCCACACAGGGCTGCAACATCCGCAACCTGGGAGATATTGCCGCTGGCTTCCTTTACAGCGTTTACATTGGGCAGCTTGGCAAGCTCCGCCAGTGTGGCGGGCTGCAGATTCACACCGGTACGGGACGGAACATTGTAAATGATGCAGGGCAGGGTAACGGCATTTGCAATGGCCGTATAGTGGGCAATCAGGCCCGCCTGGCTGGTTTTGTTGTAATAAGGGGTAACCAGCAGCAGGGCATCTGTACCGGCTTCCTCGGCCTCTTTGGAGATTTCAATGGCAAAGGCCGTATCGTTGGAGCCCGTGCCCGCAATAACAGGAACGCGCTTTGCGGTATGCTTCACAGCAAAGCGGATGCACTCCACATGCTCTTCGTGGTTGAGCGCTGCGGATTCACCCGTGGTGCCGCAGATCACAATGGCATCCGTGCCGTGTGCAATCTGATCATCAATAATGCGGCCCAGTTCCTCAAAGTTGACGGTTCCGTCTGCGTGCATGGGGGTAATGATGGCAACAGCAGCACCGGTAAATACAGGTTGTTTCATAGGGAATGTTTCTCCTTCAATCTAGGGGATGATCAGTCAAAATAGCCCTTAACGGCCAACAGTTCTGCCAGCAGAACTGCACCGCCTGCTGCGCCGCGCAGCGTGTTGTGGGACAGGCAGACAAACTTGTAATCGTACTGGGTATCCTCACGCAGGCGACCAATGCTGACAGCCATGCCGTTTTCAATCATGCGGTCCAGCTTGGGCTGGGGGCGGTCATCTTCTTCAAAGTAATGCAGGAACTGTTTGGGTGCGCTGGGCAGGTCCAGATCCTGCGCCGGGCCATGAAATTCTTTCCAGGTTTTCAGGATTTCTTCTTTGGTGGGCTTTTTATCAAAGCTTACGAACACCGCGCCCATGTGGCCATCGGATACCGGTACGCGCAGGCACTGGGCCGTAATGGAAGGTGTAGTTGCGGGCACAATCTTATCGCCATCAATGTGGCCCCACAGCTTCAGCGGCTCCTGCTCACTCTTTTCTTCTTCACCACCGATGTAGGGAATCACGTTATCCAGGATATCGGGGAAAGTCTCAAACGTTTTGCCAGCGCCGGAGATTGCCTGATAGGTGCAGACCAGGCACTTGGTTACGCCGTAATCCTTCATCAGCGGGTGCAGGGCAGGCACATAGCTCTGCAGGCTGCAGTTGGACTTGACGGCAATAAAGCCGCGCTTGGTGCCCAGGCGCTTGCGCTGTGCGGGGATGATTTCCAGGTGGTCTGCATTGATTTCAGGCACTACCATCGGAACATCCGGTGTCATGCGGTGTGCGCTGTTGTTGGAAACCACAGGGCATTCTGCCTTGGCGTAAGCTTCTTCCAGCGCTTTGATTTCGTCCTTTTTCATGTTGACTGCACAGAACACAAAATCCACCTGTGCAGCAACTTCTTCCACCTTGGAAGCATCCAGAACCACCATCTTTTTGACCGCTTCCGGCATCGGTGTTTTCATCAGCCAGCGGCTGCCGACAGCATCCTCATAGGTCTTGCCTGCGGAGCGTGCCGATGCAGCCAGAGCCGTAAGCTTAAACCAGGGATGATTTTCCAGCAGGGTAATAAAACGCTGGCCCACCATGCCAGTTGCACCAACAACGCCAACTTTGTACTGTTTCATCTTAAACTGCCGTCCTTTCCTCCAGAACCCCAACGCACATTTGAGGATTCTGCTTCTGTTCCCAGCCCCATACCATTACCTATATGCAGCTGCCGCCGCAGGTTTGCAGGGGGTAAACACAAACCTGCCGCCGCATTCAAGCCATTTTGCTGCCAAGCACGAGATAATAAAAAAACCGGCTTGAAAACCGGCACAAAATGCAATATAATGATACATTGCATGAGCACAGCGCAACACGTTAATCCTAACGTGACAGTCCCGCCCCTGTTCGGCTGCGGGCCCAGGAACGATGCGTGCCGTGCACCGCCTTCGGCGGACGTCCCTTTCCATTCCCCACAAGCCTTTGGCTGGCATAAAAGGGAATATACTGATGAAATCCGCGCCTCTGTGCCGCATGGCAGCTGCTGTAAGATACAATCGCCGCCTGCATGCCTCAATAATAGCATTGCGCGGCCAACTTGTCAACGCAAAAAGGAAGCAAAACAATGTTAAAGAAAGATTTTTGGTATGACCTGCCCAAAGAACTGATTGCCCAGGAGCCCGCTGACCCGCGTGACAGCGCCCGCCTGATGGTGCTTGACCGCAAGAATGATACGATTGAACACCGCATCTTCCATGACCTGCCGGAATACCTGAACGCCGGAGATGTGCTGGTCGTCAACAATTCTAAGGTTCTGCCTGCCCGCTTGATGGGTGTTAAAGTGCCCACCGGCGCCGTGTGCGAGGTTCTGCTGCTCCGCCAGGCCCACGGTGACACCTGGGAATGCCTGGCCCGCCCCGGCCGCCGGATGCAGGCTGGCACCAAGCTGAGCTTTGGCGACGGCTCCCTGACGGCCACAATAGACGAGACCCTGCCGGATGGCAACAAATATGTAACCTTCCAATACGATACCCAGACTTTGTACGAAAAGCTGGATGAGTTCGGCAAAATGCCGCTGCCGCCGTACATCACCCGCCAGCTAGAGGATCAGAGCCAGTACCAGACCGTATACGCCAAAGAGCTTGGCAGCGCGGCTGCCCCCACAGCCGGGCTGCATTTTACCCCGGAACTGCTGGATACCATCCGTGCCAAGGGGGTCAACATTGTGGAAGTGACCCTGCACGTTGGCCTTGGCACCTTCCGCCCTGTCAGCGAGGATAATATTCAGGAGCACCAGATGCACACCGAATGGTACTGCGTGGATGATACTGCAGCCGAGGCCATCAACGCAGCACGCGCCAGCGGCCATCGCGTAATTGCTGTCGGTACCACCAGCTGCCGCACGCTGGAAGCCGTCTGGGCCAAGTACGGCAAGATTGTCCCTTGCAGCGGTACTACCGATATTTTCCTGTACCCCGGTGTAGAGCTGCACGCTATTGACGGCCTGGTGACAAACTTCCACCTGCCGGAAAGCACTCTAATTATGCTGATCTCTGCGTTTTACGGGTATGAGAAAACCATGGCTGCATATAAGGTTGCCGTACAGGAAAAATATCGCTTTTTCTCCTTTGGCGATGCCATGTTCATCCAATAAGCCTGCCTCGCAGAACAGTTGACTTATCCTACTGCTTCCAGTATAATAAAATCACAAAGCGGCGCAGGAAAACACTCTGGCGCCGCATGTTTTTGAACAAAATGAAACAGCAAAACAGGGGAGACCATCATTTATGCCATACCGTCTGATTAAAAAAGAGGGTGCAGCCCGCCGCGGCGAGTTCCAGACTGTGCACGGCACGGTTCAGACACCTGCTTTCCAAAACGTTGCCACTGCTGCCGCGATCAAAGGCGGGCTTTCGGCACATGATTTGAAAGAAATCCGCGCACAGGTCATGCTGTGCAACACCTATCATCCTGTCTCTTATACACATCTCCGAGCCCACGAGACTCGACGTCA
>OWIO01002645.1_pt1 | contig 11271 bp, 7 predicted proteins | sample 1733011 | NCBI WGS metagenome assembly OWIO01 (sample SAMN05065779, study PRJEB22554) | human gut metagenome | biome: ENVO:2100002; feature: ENVO:00000062; material: ENVO:00002003 | host: Homo sapiens | place: USA | reverse complement strand
CGAGATGACGTCGAGTCTCGTGGGCTCGGAGATGTGTATAAGAGACAGACATAGGACCCGAACGAGCCGGAAACCCACTCGATCACGCCGCCCTCTTCCACGAGCGCGCGCTTGGTGTTGAGGTTATACATGTTCTTCGACCAGTTTTCGATGGTCGAGTAGCGCAGCTTGGCATTTTTCTTTACATACAGCTCCACACAGCCGGCGTGGAGGTTCGCAACGTTATATTTCGGCGCCGAGCAGCCCTCGATAAAGTGTAGGCTCGCACCCTCATCGACGATGATGAGCGTGTGCTCAAACTGGCCCGCGCCCTTGGCGTTCAGGCGGAAATACGACTGCAGCGGGATGGACACCTGCACGCCCTTCGGCACGTACACGAACGAGCCGCCGGACCAGACCGCACCGTGCAGGGCAGCAAACTTATGGTCGCGCGGTGTGACAAGCTTCATAAAATACTTGTGCACCATATCGGCGTATTCGCCCTTGAGCGCGCTCTCCATATCGGTATAGACAACACCCTGCGCAGCCACTTCATCCTTGACATTGTGGTACACGAGCTCGGAATCGTACTGCGCGCCGACGCCGGCAAGCGATTTGCGCTCCGCCTGCGGGATGCCGAGCCGTTCGAAGGTATCCTTAATATCCTGCGGGACGTCCTTCCAGTCGTTTTTCATGTCGGTCTTGGGGCGGACGTAGGTCGCGATATGATCCATGTCCAGGCCCTCGATGGACGGGCCCCAATCCGGGATCGGCATCTCGTTATAGATCTGCAGCGACTCCAGCCGGAACTGCTGCATCCAGACCGGATCGTCCTTTTCCTTGGAGAGCTTGTCGATGATCTCCGGCGTCAGGCCCTCCTGCATACGATAGGCATCGTCCTCTTTGTCGCGGATGTCATAGACGCTGCGGTCAATGTCCGCGACCTGACTTTTTTCCTTCATTCGGATCGCCTCGCTTTCAGTCTGCCCGGATGCCGCCAAAGCCGTTTTCATTGATGGTATCTACAAGCGATGCATCACCGTTTTTCACAATGACGCCCTGCTCCATGATGTGCGCGGCGTCCACCGTCAGTGCCTCGAGAATGCGGGTGCTGTGCGTGATGATGAGCAGCGAGCCGTGCACGCGCTCACGATAGAGCTGCACGCCCTTGGAGACCGTGCGCACCGCGTCGACGTCCAGGCCGGAGTCCGTCTCGTCGAGGATGGCAAGCTTCGGCTCGAGCATGAGCATCTGCAGGATCTCCGCTTTCTTTTTCTCACCGCCGGAAAAGCCCACATTCAGGTCGCGCTCGGCATAGGAAGCGTCCATCGCCAGCAGCTGCATCGTCTCGGCAAGCTTCTTCTTGAAGTCCCAGAGGCGGATGCGCTTGCCGGTCTTCTGCTCGAGCGCACTGCGGATAAACGCGCTGAGCGTCACGCCGGGCACCTCGAGCGGATTCTGAAACGACAGAAAAATACCCTTCTTCGCGCGCTCGTTGACCGGCAGCCGTGTGATATCCTCGCCGTCAAAGACGATCTTTCCGGCCGTGACCGTGTACTCCGGATTGCCGGTGATCGCATAGCCGAGCGTGGACTTGCCGGTGCCGTTCGGCCCCATGAGCACATGCGTCTCATCCTTGCCGACGGTCAGGTCCACGCCGTGCAGGATCTCTTTCTCGCCCGCACTCACGTGCAGGCCGCTGACTTCAAGCAGGTTGCTGTTCATATATGTATCCTCCGTTCCCAATGGCAAACCGTGCCTGACGGCACGGCTGCATATGATATACATGAATTCAGAGAGGCTCAGAATGGTCTGACGCAAATCCTACCTCATTGAGGTGAATTATATGCCTATATTCCTATGTTGTCAATAGGAATATAGGATCAAGGCAGCAAAAAAGCACGCACAACTCAATAGCCGTGCGTGCTTTTGACACAGAAGCTCAGAATTGGAACAGGTTCAGGCCGATCTCCTCACTGTGAAAACGATCCACTCTTCCGTCGATAACCGTGATGACCATCTCACAGGTGGCGCTGATAACGGCGCGGTTGAGATGTCCGCCGAACACTTCGCCCTTCTCGTTGCCGGCGCTCATATGCAGGTGCGTGTAAAATGCGCCGTCCATCGTGTTGATCGTGCCGGTCAGCGAGACGATCTCAAAATCGCCCGCGAAGGAATTCGCGTGGTACTGCTTTTCGGCCGTGTGGAACACACCGACCGTAAACTCCCCGACTGCGCCGAGCGCCTGCACGCTCGCAAGCTTGATCTGCTCGGCCTGTGCAATGGCCGCGACCTGCTCGAGCACTTCTTCCCCGCGGTCGATGCGGGCGACGATGGTGTTGTCAAATCTTCTGTACTCCATGGCTCTGCCTCCTGACAAATGAAATGCACTGCGGTCATTATACCGCACGCGTTCTTTGCTTGCAAGACCCGCGTTATTCCAGCTCGAACGCACCGGTATAGAGCTGATAATACACGCCCTTTTCCGCAATGAGCTTTGCATGATTGCCGCGCTCGATGATGCGGCCATGGTCAAGCACCATGATGACGTCCGCATTTTTGACCGTTGAGAGCCGGTGCGCGATGACGAACACCGTGCGTCCCTGCATGAGCTTATCCATGCCGCTCTGCACGAGCGCCTCCGTGCGGGTGTCGATGGAGCTTGTCGCCTCGTCGAGGATCATGACCGGCGGGTCGGACACGGCCGCGCGCGCGATGCTCAGCAGCTGCCGCTGCCCCTGGCTCAGGCCGCTGCCGTCACCCTTGAGCACGGTGTTGTAGCCGTCGGGCAGCATGCGGATGAAATGGTCGGCATTGGCGAGCTTCGCCGCGGCGATGCATTCATCATCCGTCGCAGCCGGATTGCCGTAGCGGATATTTTCCATGACCGTACCGGTAAAGAGGTTCACATCCTGCAGCACGATGCCGAGGCTGCGGCGCAGATCTGCCTTGCGGATCTTATTGATGTTGATGCCGTCGTAGCGGATCTTGCCGTCGGCAATGTCGTAAAAGCGGTTGATGAGGTTTGTGATCGTCGTCTTTCCGGCGCCGGTCGCACCGACGAAGGCGACCTTCTGGCCGGGCTCGGCGTAGAGCGTGATGTCATGCAGGACCTCTTTATCCGGCGTATAACCGAAGTCCACGTGATCGAACACGACGCGCCCGGCAAGCTTCGTGTATGTGACCGTGCCGTCGCCGTGCGGGTGCTTCCACGCCCAGAGACCCGTGTGGTGGTCGGTCTCGGCGAGCATGCCGTTTTCCTCCGTGGCGTTGACAAGCGTCACATAGCCGTCGTCCGTCTCCGGCTCGGCATCCATGAACGCGAAGATACGCGATGCGCCGGCCAGCGCCGTGACAATGGAGTTGAACTGGTTGGAGATCTGCGAAATGGGGTTTGTGAACCCGCGCGAGAGCGTGAGGAAGGATGCGATCATACCGAGCGTGAGCGTGTTCATGCCCGTCAGGCCGAGGTTCGGCGTGCCGGCAATCGCCATCGTGCCGCCGACGACGGCGATGATGACATACTGCAGATAACCTACGGCGTTCATCATCGGCATCATGCTGTTGGCCATGCCGCTGGCGCGCGCGGCGTTTTCCGCCCAGACGCGGTTGCGGCGGCGCAGCTCCGCCTTGCTCTGCTCCTCGTGGCAGAAGACCTTGACGACCTTCTGACCGTTGACCATCTCCTCGACATAGCCGTTGAGATCGGCCAGCGCCGTCTGCTGCGCCATGAAGTAGCCGCCGATGCGGCCGGTGAGCCTGCGCACGAACACGAGGATGAGCGCCATGACCGCACACACAATCAGCGTCAGCCAGATGCTGATGTACAGCATACAGAAAAACACAACCGTCAGCGTAAACACCGACGACACAAGCTGTGACATGGACTGCGCAATCATCTGGCGCAGCGTGTCGGTGTCGTTTGTGTACAGGCTCATGATGTCGCCGTGCGTATGCGTGTCAAAATAGCGGATGGGCAGGCGCTGCATCTTCTCGAACATCTCATCGCGGATGCGCTTGAGCGTGCCCTGCGCGATCGTGACCATGCGGCGGTTATACAGCCATGTGGCCAGCGTACCGATGAGGTACACGCAGCCGATGGTGATCAGTGCGCGGATCAGACCGGAAAAATCCGGCGACGCCGTGCCGAGCATGGGCACGATATAGCCGTCGATCAGCTTTTGCAGGAACATGGACGAGGCCGCGCCTGCGACCGCGCTCAGCAGGATGCAGACCGTCACGAGCACGAGCGTGCCCTTATAGGCGCGCATATACGACAGCAGGCGTCTGAGCGTCCGGCCGTCAAATTTCGGGCGTTCACGCATCGTCCTCGCCTCCCTTCTGCTGGGACTCATAGACCTCGCGGTAAATTTCGCACGTGCGCAGCAGCTCATCGTGGCTGCCGACGGCGTCGATGTGTCCGTCATCGAGCACAATGATGCGGTCTGCATTCTGCACCGAGCTGATGCGCTGCGCGATGATGATCTTCGTCGTGTCGGGAATGTAGGTCGACAGCGCCTGCTGGATCTGCGCATCCGTGCGCGTGTCGACGGCGCTCGTCGAGTCATCGAGAATGAGCACCTTCGGCTTTTTCAGCAGCGCGCGGGCGATGCACAGGCGCTGCTTCTGACCGCCGGAGACATTCGTGCCGCCCTGCTCGATGTGGGTATCATACCCGTCCGGCATGGCGGAGATGAACTCATCCGCACACGCGAGCACGCAGGCGTGCTGGAGTTCCTCGTCCGTGGCATTCTCATTGCCCCAGCGGAGGTTCTCCTTGATCGTGCCGGAAAACAGCTCGTTTTTCTGCAGCACCATGGCGACGGCACCGCGCAGAGTATCCAGATCATAGTCGCGCACGTCCACGCCGCCAAGCGTCAGCTTGCCGCCGGTCACGTCGTACAGACGCGGGATGAGCTGCACGAGTGAGGATTTCGACGCACCGGTGCCGCCGATAATGCCGATCGTCTCGCCGGAGCGGATATGCAGGTCAATATCGTCGAGCACCTTTTTATCTGCCTTGGAGGCGTAGACAAAGCTCACGTGGTCAAAGTCAACCGCACCGTCGCGCACGGTCATGACCGGCTGCTCCGGCTGCGGGATGTCCGACCGCTCCTCGAGCACCTCTGCGATGCGGCGCGCGGACGAGAGCGAGATCGTCAGCATGGCAAAAACCATAGAGAGCATCATCAGGCTCGAGAGGATCTGCATGGTATAGGTGATGAGCGCGGTGAGATTGCCGGTCGTGAGGCCGAGCGCGGGATCGTTGCCGCTGGCGATGATGGCCTTCGCGCCGAGCCACGAGATGATGATCATGCACGTATAGATGCAAGACTGCATCAGCGGGGCGTTGAGCGTGATGAGCCGCTCGCCTTTGGAAAAGTCCTTATAAATGCGCTCGGAGATCGCGCCGAACTTACCGATCTCGTGCCGCTCCTGATTGAACGACTTCACGACACGAATGCCGCGGACGTTCTCCTGCACAACGTTGTTGAGCTCGTCATAAGTGCGGAACACGCGCGTAAAGACCGGGAACACGCTGCGGATGATGAAAAAGAGCGCCAGCGCAAGGATCGGCAGAATAATGAGAAACGTCATCGAAATGTCGCGGCTGATGCGAAACGACACGATCATGGAAAAGATCAGCATGACCGGCGCGCGGATCGCCATGCGCATGAGCATCTGGAATGCATTTTGCACATTCGTGGTGTCCGTCGTCAGGCGTGTGACGATGGATGCGGTGGAAAACTTGTCGATGTTCGAAAAAGCGAACGTCTGCACATTGTCGTACATATCCTCGCGCAGGTTTGCCGCGAAACCGACGGACGCGCGCGCGGCAATGCGCGCGGCGAGCACGCCGGTCGCCAGCTGGAACGCCGCCAGCAGCAGCAAAAACGCGCCGAATTTCCAGACCGCCGCCATACTGCCGCCCTCGATGCCGAAGTCGATGAGGTTGGACATAAACAGCGGGATCACGATCTCAAACACGACCTCCAGCGCCGAGAGCAGAACCGTCACGAGCGCGGGGCCTTTGTTTTCCCGCAGACTGCGGGTCAATGTATGAAGCATAGGGTTCCTCCTTCCGGGTATGCGTGCAGATCAGCCGAGGTCGGCATAGATCGTGCGCAGGGTGTCTTCCAGCGCCGCGATCTGCTTCGGGCTCAGTGAGCGGAGCATCTGCTGCTCGGCGGCCACAATGGTCGCCTGCATTTGATGTGCGATCTCGGTGGCACGCGGTGTCTGGCAGACAAGCTTGCTGCGCTTATCCGCCGGGTCAGGCCGGCAGGACACGAAGCCCTTCTGCTCCATGCGCCCGATGACGCCCGCTACGGTCGGGTGCGACACCTGCAGGAAGCCCTCGATCTCCTTTTGCGTCGCCGTGCCGCCATTTCGAGCCAGATAGCCGAGCACGCGGCTTTGCGTCAGCGTCAGATCATGCTGCGCAAGGCTGGCGTCGGCCTGTATCTTGATCTTATCCGTGATCATTTTTAATAGACATCCGATCGGATATTGCTCCATGATGCACCTCCGAATATGTAGCACGCTACGCATTATAAGGACATTCACGCAAAACGTCAAGAGACTTCATAAATTGTTTACACGCGAAAACGGCCGCAAAAAGCGCCCGTCTGCCATGGCAGACGGGCGCTGAAAACTGTTGGAATCACAGGTGCTGGTCGCGGTCGATCTTGTCGTAGTGCTTGAGCAGGATGCCCTCCATGACGGAGGTGAGCTTCATGTCCAGATTCCAGAAGTAGACGACAAACGTGACCGCAAATGCGCCCAATGCGCCGAGCGACACACCCATCAGGGCCTTGAGCAGCTTGCATTTCAGATTGTTCATGTTCGATCTCCTCTCTGATTACCAGGACTTCTCGTCCTTCAGGATCTCCAGGCTCGGATCCACAGGCTCTTCCTGCATGACGGTGCGCATATAGTCATTGACCTGCTGGCGCACGCCCTGCCGCGAGATGACACGCGGGTCGAACAGATCGTGTGTGACCCAGACGAGGTGGATACCGTGCTCACGGGCGCGCTCTTCAAACAGGCCGTGCATGCCGTCGAGCGCCTTGCAGCTCATGTGCTCCCAGAGGATGACCATGTCGGCGTTGAACTGCTCGCAGTACTCCCAGAGCTCGTCGAGCAGCACCTTGTAGCCGCCGTGGGTACGGTTGCGCATGATCATGTTCTCGGTCAGCCAGGCCATGTCGTAATACGCCTGCTCGCGGTTTTCGGGCGTGTCCTCCGTGACGAGTTCGCGCGTTGAGACCATGGAGAGCATATCCGTCAGCGGCACGATGCCCCAGCAGTTGAGCAGCCAGACAAGGAAGTCCATGTAGAAGTGCGACTGCACGCCCCAGACGATGGCGCGGTGGCGGTACGCATTGGCGGCGCGCTTGCGCTTGCTGTAGGCGCGCTCGGCAAGCTCGGTGATCTTGCGGTCGGCCTCGCGGAACGCGGGGACCTTGCCGCAGATGGCCATGTAGTTCGTTTCGGTATACAGCGCGAGGTTGGAGCCAAAGACCTGCGGGTAGTCGGTCTTGTTCATCTCGAGCCACTCGAGGCGGCACTTGGTGGCATAGTTCACGCGCTCGGCGCACTCGAAGTACGCCTTCCAGTCCCACTTCTCGCCTGTGTGCTCCTCAATGAAGGCGATGGCGTTGCGGATCTCCTGCGCGGCGTATTCCTGCACATCATCCTCGCGGTGGCGCAGGGGCGCTGCAAGCTGGAACACCGGGATGCCGTCCTCGAGCTCGAGGCGCTTGGAGATGACACCGTTGCCGAGCAGAGAACCGTCGCAGGTCGTATTGCACTGCACGGCGCAGGCGCCGAGCACGGGCGCGTCGTCGTCGATGGACACGCCGGCCTCGGCCTCTGGCATCGGGCAGACGTCGCCCGCAAGACCGTATTCCTGCGCAACATCGATGTAATGCTCAGCCGCGTGCTGGTTGAGCAGCACGGAGACGTAGGTGGACGGCGTCTCGCGGCTCAGGCACTTGAGCGTCGGGAAGCCCATCATGACGGCAGTCATCTCGTTTTCATCCACGAGCACGACCTTGTCGGAAAACTTCTTATCGTTGCCGATGCGGCGGTCGCCGCGGAAGAGGCTGTCGAGCAGCTTTGCCACGTCCTCAATGACGAGGTCCTGCTCCAGGTGGCAGATACGCAGATATTCATCGCGCAGACCCTGCGTGTGGCGGTCGACCATCATGGGCACGGCCAGATAGTTGGCCATCCAGCGATAGCGGAACATGGCCTTGATGTTGCGCGGCTTGACGATGAACTTCGCAAGGATGGTCATGATGTGCAGCCAGCGGCTGTAATCATAGAGCGTGTCCTTGACACCGCGCCACTCGCGGCGGTTGCGTACCTTGCCCTCGGTATAAAACTTGCCGAAATTTTCGCAGCCGATTCTCTTGTTGGACATCACTGTTTCCCCCCTTGAATCTTCTTGATCTCCATGCTTTCCACGAATGCCTGCACACGGGTGCGCATCTGGCCGGAGGAAGCGATGTTATACGGACGGTCAACGGACAGCACCGGATAGCCATAGTCGTCGTTGAGAATGTGCGAACCGAGCATGCGCTCATACGCCCACGGGTCGCAGAACTTGATCTGCTCGTAGATAATGCCGTCGGCCGCATACTCCTTGGCAAGGCTGTTGACGTATTCGCGGCGGCCGAGCATCTTGGGCATATCCATATAGCGCGGGCACTGGGCACGGTTCATGTACTGGCGGCAGATCTGCGTGAGCGCGTCCTCGTCGTCCGTCAGCGCGATCGGATCACGGCCCGGGAACGAACCGTAGCAGAAGCGGTCGGCGCAGACATAAGCGCCGGTGTCCTCGACGAGCTTGATGAAGTCGATATCATCGACCTCCGAGCCGACAACGACCACACGCGCGCGGTACGGATTTTTCTTATCCGGGCGACGGGTCTTGAGCTCCTTGAGCGTCTCCTCCAGCTTGTCGATGAGCAGGTATTTCGGCGCGACATAGGTTGCAAGCGTGATGACGTGGAATTCATAGCCCGTAATGCGCGGATTGTCGCCCTTGCGATATTCGCCGATGGCGCGGATGAGCTCGCACACGCGGTTGTGCTCAGCGACTGCGCTGCGGATGGCCGCGTCCGACACGTCGATGCCGTAGTGCTCGTGCAGCGGCGTAAGGATGTGGTTGCGGCACTGGAGCACATACAGATTCAGACCGTTGTCGTCGGCCTTCATTGGGATCTCCATGTACTCGTAGAAGAACTTCGGCTTGCTCTTGCCCATGGTCTTGAGCAGCTCCATGTTCTCGACGGCGCGGTTCATCATCGAGCAGCCGTCCGGCGTGATCATGCAGTCGGCAAAATTGTAGCCGCCCTCGATGGCACGCTCCAGCAGTGCGCGGCTGTACTCGCACAGAAAGCTGGTCATGTAGTACGTGGCCATTTCCATGGAGCCGGTGCGCGGCGCGCGCAGGCGCGTTGAGAACGCTCCCGGCAGGTTCAGCAGCGGCTCGGGCGTGTTTTCACAGGCATAGGCAACACAGATCTTCCCCTCGTTCTGCGCCTGTGCGATCAGATCGTTGTGTGCTTCCTGCAAAAGGTTTTCGAAGTACAAAAGATGTTTCAGGTCTTTCATGGTTCACTCCCTCTTCGTTTGTGTTTCTATCAAAAGCGGCTGCGCGACCGCCTTTGTGTATCTTTGCTGCCCACAGGCAGAAGGCCCGGCGCGATCAGCGCGCCTCGATCTGCTTGATATTGATCTCATTGCCCTGCTGCAGCCAGGTCTTGCCGCTGCCGCAATGCGGGCAGGTCTTGCCGTATTGTACGGTCGGATAGGTTTGCTTGCAGTCGTCGCACCAGGTGACGGCCGGGATGATCTCATACAGGAATTTCGTGCCTTGAATGATCGGCTCTTTCTTGGTATACCAGTTCCAGCAATCTTCAAGATATTCCGGCACAATGCCGGAGACCTCACCGAATTCGAGCGTGACCGACTCGATCTCGGTGAGGTTATTCTCCTCGGCGATCTCCTGCACCTGCTTGACGACATAGGTAACGATGCTCAGCTCGTGCATGGGGGCTCCTTTCGGGAGGGCGGGCACAGCGGAAGGGATGCTGTGCCCGCCGCAGGATGGATACTTATTTCTTGTCCGTAAGGGACTTCTTGATGATCTTCACCTGACGCTTGGCGGCATAAGGCGCGATTGCCTTGAACTTGTCCTCAGCCGGGATCATTTTGCTGTTTTGCGGCCGCACACGCTTGAGGTGGATGGCATCAAACTCGCACTTGGTCGTGCAGATACCGCAGCCGATGCACTTGTTCGGGTCGACAACACTGCGCCCGCAGCTCAGGCAGCGGGACGCCTCGGAGCGGATCTGCTCTTCGGTGAACGTCACGCGGTCATCCTGCATGGTGCGCACCTTCTTGCTGTCGATGGCAACGGCGGCACGTGCGGGCTTTTTGATCTTCTCGGTCGGCAGAACGATATCGTCCTTGTTGAGCTCCTTGAATTCGCGCGTATTGCGGTGGATCGTCAGCGTCTGGCCCTTGTTGACGAAGCGGTGGATGGACACCGCGCCCTCGCGGCCGGTCGCGATCGCATCGATCGTGTACTTCGGGCCGGTGGCGCAGTCGCCGCCGACGAAGATGTCGGGCTCGTTGGACTGGAACGTCACGGCGTCGTGCGCGATCAGGCGGCCGTCGGCCGTCTCTGCCGCGGTGCCGGCCAGCACATCGCCGTAGACCGAGCGCTGGCCGATGGCGACCAGAACGTTGGAGCACGGGACGGTGATGGTCTCATTTTCGTCATAGACCGGGGCGAACTTGCCGCTCGCGTCGCGGACGGACACGCAGCGCATGAGTTCGATGCCGGTGACCTTGCCGCCCTCGCCGAGGATGGCCTTCGGCGCCCAGGAGTTGTTGATGACGACGCCGTCGGCGATGCCGGCGTTCTTCTCGTCCGGCACGGTGGGCATCTCCTCGTCTTTCTCAAGGCAGTACATATTCACGCTGCCCTTGGTCAGACGCAGGGCTGCACGCGCAACGTCGATGGCCGCGTTGCCGCCGCCGATGACGACCACGTCGCCCGTGAGCTTCTTAAGCTTGCCGGCGTTGACTTCGCGCAGGAAGTCGAGGCCGCTCTTGACACCGGTGAGATCCTCGCCGGCGATGTTGAGCTTCGACGCCTGCTGCAGGCCGACCGCGACGTAGAACGCCTGATAGCCTTCCTCGCGCAGCTGCTGGATGGTAACGTCCTTGCCGACTTCGACACCGCACTTGAACTCCACACCCATTTCCCGCAGC
>OWIO01002639.1_pt1 | contig 11283 bp, 12 predicted proteins | sample 1733011 | NCBI WGS metagenome assembly OWIO01 (sample SAMN05065779, study PRJEB22554) | human gut metagenome | biome: ENVO:2100002; feature: ENVO:00000062; material: ENVO:00002003 | host: Homo sapiens | place: USA | reverse complement strand
TCTACACAAGGAGTATCGTCGGCAGCGTCAGATGTGTATAAGAGACAGGATCGAACCTAAAAGCCAGGACGATCAGAACGCCGCTGGCGATGGCCAGCCATGCCGACCGGCTCATCGTTGCCGGGATCACCAGTGCCGCCGACGCCAGGTCGAGGACAGACAGACAAACCAATAACAGGGGCACATTCTTTTCGGAGAAGATCTTATTCCCGATGGAAGCTGGTGAACGGATTTCCTGCATTCGTTCACCGGCTTCCATCCAGCGGGACAGTACATAATAGAGTGCCAGAGGCACAGTAAGTGCCACAAATCCGGAGAACGGCCCAGGATTAAAAAAATGCCCCGTTATTTTGTATAATCCATGATAAGATCGTGAAAAACCATAAAGCTGAGACAGACCATAGATCGATTCCACCAATCCGGCTGTAATGAGGGCAGCCGGAAGAATCCATTTAGCGATGGTGATCGATTGGATAAATACCCGCAGGCAGATGTAGAACATTCCCAGGAAAAGAAGCAGGTATAGCTTAATTTCAAAACCCGTTTCGCGGGCCAGGTAATTGACCGAGCAGTAAGCGATGAAGACAAGGACAAATACGTCGAGAACAGAGATAGATACCCGCCCTTTTTTCAACAGGACATGGAGCAGGGTAAACCCGGCAAAGACAGTCTGCGCCCAGAAGAACCAGAAATACTTTCCGGTCACTGCAGTATATTTCAAATCAGGATCAACGATTTCCACTGTGGCACAAACAGCAACTAATGAAAGTAGCCATAATACATTAAAAATATTATTAATTGCGGAACATTTCATAAATTAAGGCTTTTAAAAAAACGATCTGTCCTTAAATACCCGTCCCATACATCTTTTGAATATAATATGAAAGGCACAACTCCAATAATGTATTCTTCCTGCAAAAGTCCCCAAAATCGCGAATCTCTGGAATTGGATACTTTATCCCCTGCCATAAAATAGTAATTATTCTGAACAATATAGCAGGATATTGTGTCGCTGTTCAAATAATAAATGCCATTTTTTGATGTAACCTGACCACCTGTTTCCCATTCAATGATTCGGGTGTAATATTCCCGGTTGATGGAATCAAGGCATATTCTATCCCCCGCTTTGGGAATATATAATGGGCCAAAATTTTTCACAGTCCAACCGTTTTCCCGCCGGTTTCCGGAAATAGTATCTAGAATTTCATCGGGAAACTGAGATAGCCTATATTGATTATCCTGGTTGCCGAGGAATTTATTAAATCCGGCTACTTTGTAGAAACCGTTTTCAATAGAGATCGTATCTCCAGGAAGCCCTAAACAGCGCTTAACATAGATGGCTTTATAATTAAATCGGGCTCTGCTCCATGAATCGGCATACGGATAATTGAATACGACCACATCATTCCTTTCTATTTGACCGTATCCTTTGAATCGAATGTTTTTAACCGGTATCGTATCACAATTTAGGAAGTCAAGGCTTTTAAAGGTTCGGGGGCCCAACTTTAGTTTATTAACTAAGATAACATCCCCGGGCATGATGGCAGGCTGCATGGAATCGGAAGGAACCGGGTATACTCCCACCACAAATATCCGAAATAGTGCATAGTATATTATCGGGCTTACTAAGATTATACAAATTCCTAGCCCAGTTAATAATGGTAACAAATAATTGCGAAATAGTTTTTTCATTTGATGTTAAAACCCTTATCCCACACAGGTAAAGATAAAGGTTTAAATAATCAGATATTATATTGTATTAGGATTTACCACCAGACCTGTTTTCCGTTTTCATAGGTAAAGATACGTTCCTCTTTCCCCTTGGTGCGGTCGGAGAGCAATAACAGCGCATTTTCCGGCACGCCGTTGAAGGTTATTTCATGGGATTCAGCTTGTTTAGTCGCGATCTCTTTCCAACCGCCGTTCCAATAGTACAGCGTATAAAGATTGCCCGGCTCCACATCGTTGCCTGTAGTGCGGGGAGAAAACCCGACGGCGCTTATTCGCTGGTTTTTCCCCAAGTCAAGCCCTATCCACGCCGCAGGTTCGGCGGTTTCGTAAAAAGTAACGATATCCCCATCGAAAGCCTTGCTTTTCGGTTCGTACCAATACCGATCCTTTACTCCGATAGGTGTCCCGGATATCTTATTTCCATTTTCTCCGAAAAAAGCCAGTTCCCCGACCATCGCCCGGTTTCCCCGGTTGTCCATGTACCGCACATATCGGTATTTTCCCGGATTATCCACTGAAAGTGTCTGCATGTGGCAATGGACAGAATCCTTTATTTCGGCCAACGTAACGGCATCGGAAAAGTCCGGACGGTTGGCCCCTTCGAAACGGTTGCCAACAAGCTGCTGTGCAAACCCGATAAAACGGTAGGGTATCCGCATTTTTTGCCGGAGAACGACAGTACGCTTTTGGACAATATCGGGAGTGAAAGGTTTTATTTCTCCTTCATGGGTCAAAATGAAGGGGGGCTTAGCAGGAACGACTTTGCCGTCTATGTAGTAGGCCGGCAGCAGGACGATGCCTTTCCCTAAATCTTTTTCTTTGGTATTGTAGACATCGTTATGGATTATACCAGTCGATATATCTTTAAAAATCGCCTTCTTGCCCTTTATTTCGGCATAGGCGACCGGCTCCCATCGTTGCAGGGCAGATACACAGAGGTAAAGGATTTTCGTGTCTTTCGGCACATTCTTTACCGTTACAGGCACATCGGCCACCGGAATGCCGTATTGTGAAGTTACGTCCCGTATATTACATAGCCGAAATACGCCGGGGATGCTTTCTTTGCCAAGCCTTTTGTAGATGATCTCATCCCGCTGGATGGTGTAGGTTTTCCGGAAAATTTTAGCCACTTTTTCCCGGAGGTCTACTTTACCTGGCGCGCGGCCCCAACCGATCTGAAGGTCGACGGATCGGCCGGTGGTATCCAGGATCGCATTCCAATAATGCTTGTCGTGCAGGCTGGCCCACTGCGGCACGAAATCGATGGCTGCCGGTATGCCGTTGGCCCGCATCTGGAACAAAGTGTAGTTCGCTTCGTCGATGCAGTTCCCCCAATGGCTGCGGATCAGGTTGGGATAGCTCAGGGGGACGCCATAGTTATCCATGCCATGATTGAACGTAAGGTCTATCTTACGCTGGAGGGAATCGCACAGTACCAACGGATCGGTGATCGCGTCGTAATTCGGACTCCACCAGAGTTCTTTCCGCCGGCCGTCGGTTTTCCAATCGGAGAGGTATTCGGTCATGCTGCGATAGGGCAGCACATACTCGCAGAACTGTTCGAAAGTGTAATGGTTGTGCCAGGGAGTGCTTTCCCAGGTATCGAAAGAATCGTCGATGCTTTTTATCAGGTATTCGGCTGAAATATTTTCCAGATCGGACAGTTTCCGCAATCGGGTGTCCGATGTCCGAGTATCCTTTTTTTGAAATTCCTGGAATAAATTGTCGATGCGGGGAGAATTGAGTCCTTCATCTGCAGGCACTTCGGCGATCCGGGGGATCAGGTCTTCATATGCTTCGAGGGCGGTGCTCGTTACAGTGTATTTACCGGCCATATTTGTGATCAAATACTCAGCCGCCCGGAGCTTCAGACTGTCTTCGGGCTTGGAATAATGATCGAGGACTTTTTGTAATTCTATTCGGTTATCTCCGGAAAGAGTGAGTGCTGAATCTAATTCGGATTCTTTTTCGGCGCACCCTGAAAAAACCGCTCCGATGGCTAAAAATAGGATATATACGCTAATTTCTCTCTTGTTTACCATGCTATTTTCCTCTGTCTCTTTCAATCAAGGCTACGTATTCGTTGGACAATGTTGAATCTGCTTTATCCAGGAAAAAAAGGTCGTTAATTTTCCCGTCTTGGGAAAGCACAAAAGCATAAGGGATACTGATTTTGTCCGGGGGATAATCCGCAAAAGACGGAAGATTTAATATCGATGTAGTTTCAGCTTCCAGATCTTTCAGCTGCTTTCTGAATTTGCTGCTGTTCGGGTATGAACCCAAGACAGTGTAGGGAATGCCAGCCTTTTCCAGTTTATTGAATAAATATTTAGTGCTGCCAAAATAACACGACATGCAAATATTATTATGAAGACGTATGACTAATCCCGTTTTCATCATTTTCAAATCATCCTCTGACAGCGGGAGTCGTGTATTTTCATAAGATACGGCTAAACGAATCACTTCATTTTTTTCTTTCAGATGATCCCGAGCACCCATCAGTTGATATTCCAGATTGAATATCTCATATTCTACTGTCTTTTGTTTCTTATATAGTCCGTATCCACCCCAGATGAGCAATCCTACCATGATAATAACAAAAGCACCGTATTTCAAATATTTCATCTTGCCGTTCAATTAATTCTTTTAAAATCGTATTCGATCAGAATAGGGTTGGCATTGTCTATATCTTCTAATGAGTCGAGTACCGTTTTTATCCTTTGGTAATTCTCCGTTTGCGCCAAGTCCTTGTTGTGTTCCAATCCGTCCGCGATCCGGTAGGGCTCTACAGCCGCGACAAAATTGTTTTCCGATTGCGTATTGGAACTCAGAAAAAATAATAATAACGGGCTCTCTTTGTTTAAAAATGAGAGGTTATCAAACAGTTGGTTTTTGGGGAGGACAGTATAACTTTTTGCCAATCCCGAATCATTGTCCAGTAGAAAGCATAAGCCATCTTTGCCTGCAGAAGCAAATACCATTGAGAAATTTTTGGCAGCGACAATGCGGGATAGCCGTAAAATCCCTGAATTATGCTGCTGGTATCTTAATCCCTCGTTTTGAATGAATTCATCTTCTTTTTCGCCGGAAATAGCCCGAGGATCGTCTATGATTTCCCAAGCTGTGACTTTTCCGTTGTCATAGCACCAGAGATCGTTGGCCGATACTCCATCTTGTGCAAAAATCCGGTTCTTTATCAGATGGAATTCAATGTTTTTTGCCACACGGTGTCTCAAATGAGGGTGTTTGTCTATGTATTCATTTAGGATATTTCCTTTTGTGTCTAAAATCCGGAAAACCTTTTCACCGGCATCCGTTCGTAAGGCTATTTTTCCGTCCGGCAACAAAAAAATATTGCGCGCGCCCCCATCTATCCGGATAGTATATTGGTAAGCCCCATCCAACGTGTAAAAGTGAATTTTTCCCAGATCAACCACCGCTATGGTGTTCCGGCGGGCATCGACATCGAAATCTTGTATAGAGGCATATTCCCCAGGGCCGCCGCCAATTCCGGAGATTGAACGAATGTATTTTCCGTCAACATCGAATACCATTAACCGCGCTTTTGCATCGTTTATATAGTATTTTCCGTCTTTCAGGACGATTTTTTCGATGTTTTTGATCAGGCTTTGCGCATTGGTCTCCAACGGGACAATCCGTACCCCTGTCGTGATTTCGGACAGCAGAATTTCTTTATCCGCAGGCTCTGCCTTTGTGATCAAATAATCGCCTTCATGGGTGGCGTTTTGACAGGAGCAGAAAAGCGCCAATAATCCGAATGCAAATAATGAATTCCTTTTTTTCATGTCATTAATTGAAAAAAGGGAAGCGAGTCTTTATATCCACGCTTCCCTTTGATTTACAAATTAGGTGCAGGGTGTAGTATATCCGTCCGGATATCCTTCACAACTTTCTCTCCCAACAGCGGAGTGTTCGCACTTATCATTCCATCTGTCCGGCCATGCACCGCAATATTGTTCAACCCATTGAAGAGGATATTTCCATTGATCTCCCCCTCCTTCGCCGCCCCCTTCATCATCACCGGCCTGGGCCTGATAAACAGTAAGAGTGATGTCGGATAATTGTTTGGTTTGCTGGCTCATCAGAACATTGGCGGCAGCCAATAGCCCAAAGAATCCAATGAATGTAAAAATAAGGATTTTCTTCATTCTTTAAAGTGTTGTTAGTTAATATTATGGTTGTTGTTTCGGTATAAATTCAAATAGTACGGGATTAGCATCATCTACGTCGCCCAATGTGTCGAGCATTTCCTGTAAGCGTTGGTAATTTTGAAGATCTTTAAGGCTTTTGTACTCCTCTAATCCTCCCTCTATTTCATACGGATAAACGAAAGAGATAAAAGCGTTTTCAGACTGCCCATACATGGAAAAAGAGAGGCTCAGGGGTGCGTGCTGAAATAAAACATCATCCGTAATATTTTTGACAGGATAACCTTTTGCTGTTTTTGTCGGTAAATGGCAAAAGTAAATTATAGCGTCAGGGTCGGTTTTGTACACATAAGAAATCAGATATTGCCCCGCAGCCGAAATGTGGCGGATTTTCGTGTCGCCGGTGTTGGTAAACACATAGTCAAACCCTTGTTCAGTTAGGAGGTTCTCTTCTTCTTCCGGCGAAATTCCCTCTGGGAGTTCTATCACCGGAATGTTTTCCCCCTTCCCACTGGAAAGGTCATATTGCCAGATAATGTTGGAAGCAATACCGCTAAAATAAAAAGCAAGGCTGTCTGCCTGATAAAATCCAAATTCCTGTCCGATAGTCAGCGCCTTATTCATTTCCAGAAAATTCTTTTTCAATTTTCCATTCTGATCGATCAGACGAATTCCGTAATCCCTATCGGTTTTGATCAAAGCATCCCCATTCGGCAATAATTTGATATGGGAAGTTCCTTGTGCAAGATGAACCGTCCGCAAATATTCTCCTTCTAAGTCGAAATAATGGATTTTCCTGTTTTCCAGAATTGCAATGAAATGTTCGTTCACGTCGAAATCTTTCATATGCGAGTATTCTCCGGGACCGCCCCCTTGACGCGAAATCCGGCGGATGAAACGCCCGGAACTATCAAATTCAAGCAACCGGTTTCTATCGGTATAAAGAAAATAATGGCCGTGATGCTTAATTATTTTCTGGATCGAACCGACCAGACCGTCCGGATGAGTTTCCAGGGGAACTAATTTATAAGATGAAAGAAGGGATGACAAGTCCACCTTCATTTCCTCGATCTTAGCCGAAGAAATAAGGTATTCATTTTCGGGGATGTGTCGGCCACATGCCCCGAAAACGAATATCGATAAGATGAATGCTATATATTTAGGCAATTATTTGTTGCAATTGCCGGATTGGTCATTTAGCTGGTTGCATGGGTCTGCCCCTTCTTTCTCTTTACAAATGCTGTATTGATGATGTGCCGATCCGGGAGGGCAATAGATTTTCTCCCAATTCAAATCGCCACCGGTTCCTTCTTTGTTCCCGTTATCATCTTCATCGCCGTCGGCATGGGCTACTAAAGTGCTTAAGGCGATATCGGCAATTTTGTTTGAATTGTTATTTAAAAGCACATTCGTAGCTGTAAAAAATAGCGAGACAGAAATAATACAAACGATTAATACTTGTTTCGCTTTCATATTAGTAGAATTTTTAGTGTTAATATCCAGCAAATATAATCGGATAATCAGAAATATCAAATAATTATTTGATAATTTTTTAACAAGCTATACGCTCTACTCTTCCATTATGACAATAAGGGAATCTTTGACGTCAAAGTCCCGTATTGAGGAATACTCTTCCGGCCCCCCTCCTTGACTTGATATTTGCCGGAGGTACTTCCCTTCTTTATCGAACACCAGCAATCGATTGTTGTCGGAATTGATGTAAAGGCGACCGTTGTCCTCTACTATTTTCATAATATTGCCAATAAGACATTCCGGTTTAGTTTCTAAGGGAATAAGTTTGCAATCCGATAAAATATCCGACAGTTTGGCTTTTCCTTTATACTGTTCCAAATGGTTTAACAGAAAATCATTATTATCCGGATTGTTATTACATCCGGATAATAGCATAGTTGTTATTACTAAGACCAAGAACTTTTTCATGGCTTTATGAGATAATGAAAGCCCGGATATACCGGGCTAATTGATCAGCAAAGATGAATCTTTTCTCCCGGAGAAGAACATCTGTTTCCTCTGTTGGCGGGCCAGGATTCGCATTCTTCGTAGACAGTGATATAAGGGCTATAGCCCACGCAATGGTGGGTTCCCCAGAAATATTCGTTTCCCCAGTCGCCGTCTTCACCGCCTTCACCTCCATCCGCCAAAGCTTCGGCCGATGAGAGAGAAAGGTTAATAAGATGGTTCGAGTGAGAATTTAGTGTCAGGTTCATTGCTATAAGCGCACAGATAGCAATGCCTCCAAATAGAATCTCATAACCCATTGTTTTAATATGAATAAATAAAAGTGATTTATTTAAAACTATATTCAAAAATATAAAGGATTCGCGTCGTATACATCTCCTAAGGACCCAATGATACGTTTTGTATTTTCGTAATTATCATTACCGGATTTATCTTTGTTTTTTTCAAGATTTTCTTGGATTTTATATGGCTGAACGACGGATATTAGATTATTTTCAGCGGCACAATTAAATGTCGCAAAAAGACTGTATGGCATTTCTGAAAATGTTATATCCTCCAAAATTTGAGCGGATGGAGCCATCTCATATCTGATACTTTTACCAGTGCCTACCTCAAAAATGTGAAGATGGGCGCTCACATCATCGTTTTTAAATGTAATAGCCATCCCCTTTTCTTTTGAAGCATTCATGCCTCTTACTTTCATCCGGCTGTTAGTATTTCCGGCATATTCAAATCCTTGAGAAGCTACATATTCTTCTTCCTGATCGGCACTGACAGCATCGGGATCATCCACAAATTTTATCATTCCATCATTGCCCGATTTACAATCGTAACACCATATATCGTTCGCTAAAGTTCCATCTTGAAAATATATTTTTTCGCCAATTTGAATAAATGGGTTCATTTTGCGGATCATGTGCCGTTTGCCTCTTTTTAAGTATCGAGAGATCTCCTGTCCATCAGGGTTCATTATACAAAGTAAATCTTCTTCTCCGGAGGAGTTAAAAATGATATTTCCCCCAGGAAGAAATTTCATTTTATAACCCCGGAATTTTATAGGAATAGATTTTTCATACCCCCCGTTTTTATTGTAAAAATGTGTTTTCCCGATGTCGAGTATCACTATATGGTCATCATTTACATCAAAATCAGAAATTACTTCATATTCACCAGGCCCCCGTCCATGACTGGAAATTTGCCGGACAAATAGGCCGTCATTGTCGAAGACCAATAATTGCTTATCTCCGTTCAGAATGTAAAACAGGCCATCATTTTTCACTATCTTTCGCACCTCAAAGATTAAGGATGCTGGGGTTTTCTCAAGCGGAATTAACCGAAAATTTGCTAATATCTCCGATAAATTGACCGTAGATGATGCATTTGTAGATTCTTGAATGATAGAATTGTGGTTCGAAGGTTTTTCACAACAAATACATAATGCTCCGACCAACAGGGTTGTCAGCAATTTTTTCATTTTCCAAAAAATTTGGTTGTTTACGGGATTTGATGATAACAAAATCGCCAATGTTTCCTGCATTGGCGATTTTCACTTACCTACTTACAATCGCGGGTTCTTTCCCCTATATTTGAACAGGTCATAGCGGAATAATCAACTCTGTCGCATTCGCAGATCGAATAAAATTCATGGTAAGTCTCGCATTGGTATTGGTGCCAATAGCCATTCCTATAGTCCACGTCTCCTTCGCCTCCATCTTCTCCGCTGCCACATCCCTCGCAGTTTGCTTTTGCCTCAATATTAATTAGAGATAATAGAGACATTTGTTTTACACTGGCATTAACGAATAATTTGCGGTTGCAAGAATACATATTGATGCAATCGCCATGTCGATAATCATTTTACGTTTCATAATATGTGTGTAGTATTAGTTAATAACGATCTGACAAGATTACAAATTATAGCCAATGTAGTACAATAATAAACACATACGATGTGTTAATTTCCTTTTTTGCCAATTAATTTCTTTTATTTTCTTAAAAAACGCAATATTTCTTTTTGAATTTGACTTTTTGTAAACACTGTCGGGTTTCCAGTACGATTCTTCATTTTTTATCAGGGCGGTTCGTGCGTTGTTATGAGCCGTGCAAAGGTATTTCGGCTGGCGGCCAGACAAGCCCGCGCCCGAAATGGTTCTCCTAAAAAACCGCGGCCTCCTGCAAAACCGCCTACCAAGCTACAGGAACCAGCCCTGCGGAGAATTTTGACCTGTCCCAAGACCGGGATACCCTTGCGATCGCAAGAGGGGAAATCAGTTTCCGGAATTTCATGGTTACCGAGCCGGATACCGTACTGAAAATCCGGGATGGCAGGGTGGCACATTCTTTCGTGTCATTGAGCGGATTTATTTATTACCTTGATCTTTACGAGGATAATTCCATTTATGAATTGAGCATGTCTTTACACCCTAATATAATATGGCGTGTTTCATGGGGCAACTATAAGGTTCGCGGGAACAGGATCCAGTTTTCCGACCGGATAGCGGGTTTCAAAATGAAAGCATCGCTGGAACCCGGAGTGAGGATGAAGTTCCTCTGGGATTATCTTCCCCAAATAAATGAAAAGGCATTGTGCCCGAGAAGTATCTGGCAGGATTGCTCTCGTTTTTTGCTGAATTTTCTCTATTCCCGGGAAAATGAAAATATGGATCACCGATCCGATAGTACTCGGTAGGCCATAGAATCAAAACATATTTTACTATCTACCACTTATTATCTACCACCCCTGTTGTGTCAATCCCGGCCGCCTTTTGTTATAATGACGTTTTCCATCAGGCTGCCAGACAAGGTGGGGGAGAGAGAAATATCCCCCTTCATAAATCCTTTTTCTATCAGCAGGTTTTTTAGCTGTGAGACATCCATTCCTTCCATGCCTCTTTTCAATACTCTGTCCCCCAGTGAATAGTCTGTGGCCGTCCATTCCTTTAGTGCGCGGATTGTTCCCGGACCAGCTATTCCGTCTGTCTGTAATTTTGCATCTTTTTGAAATGCTTTTATCGCATTCGTCATTTTGAGGCCGCACCTGACATCGCCTGAATAACTTTTGTCGACATCGGAAGAGTTTATATAGCCATGTTTTACAAGCAATGTGGATAATTCTTTTACATCGTTGCCTGTAGTGTATTGTCTGATGGTTCTGTCCCCTAATGAATAGACCCTTGGACTTGAAGAAGCCGTAGTAGTTACTGCAGATGAATAATGGGTCGATGCAGAGTAGTGTGTAGAAGAGGATGAATGGGATGAGTGCGAATAATGAGATGCATGTGAAGAACCGGAACGGTGAGAGCTGTGAGAGCTGTGTGAACTATGGCTCCTGTGTCCCATCAGCATATAATCCCCCTGTCTCTTATACACATCTGACGCTGCCGACGATACTCCTTGTGTAGAT
>OWIO01002637.1_pt1 | contig 11285 bp, 9 predicted proteins | sample 1733011 | NCBI WGS metagenome assembly OWIO01 (sample SAMN05065779, study PRJEB22554) | human gut metagenome | biome: ENVO:2100002; feature: ENVO:00000062; material: ENVO:00002003 | host: Homo sapiens | place: USA | reverse complement strand
GCGGAGGTGGCGGCGCTCTACCGTTCGCTGCTCGACCACAACGTCTCGGTGGTGGCCTCCAACAAGATCGCCGCGTCGTCCGACTACGCCCTCTACCGCGAGCTCAAAACCGTCTCGCGCAAACGCAACGCGAAATTCCTCTTCGAGACCAACGTCGGCGCCGGTCTGCCGATCATCAACACGATCTCCGACCTGATAAACAGCGGCGACCGCATCCTGCGCATCGAGGCGGTGGTTTCGGGGACGCTCAACTACATCTTCGACCGCATGAGCGCCGAAATTCCGTTCAGCCGCGCCGTACGCATGGCTCAGGAGGCAGGCTATGCCGAACCCGATCCGCGCGTCGACCTGAGCGGCACGGACGTCATCCGCAAGCTGGTGATCCTCACGCGCGAAGCGGGCTATGCCGTCGAACAGCGCGACGTGGAGCGGCGCACCTTCCTGCCCGAAAGCTGCTTCGAGGGGAGCATCGACGAGTTCTGGCATCGCCTGCCCGAAACGGACGCCCGCTTCGAAACATGGCGGCGACGGCTCGAAACCGAAGGGAAACGGCTGCGTTTCATCGCCCGCATGGAGGACGGACGCACCTCGGTCGGGCTCGAAGAGGTCGACAACGAAAGCCCGTTCTACCACCTTTCGGGCAGCAACAACGTCATCCTCATCACCACCGAACGCTACCGCAAATACCCGATCCAGATCAAGGGGTACGGCGCCGGCGCGGAGGTGACGGCCGCAGGCGTCTTCGCCGACATCATCCGCATCGCCAATATCCGATAGACCATGAAGTACCTCATCATCCTCGGCGACGGAATGGCCGACGAACCGATTCCACGGCTCGGCGGCCGCACGCCGCTGCAAGCCGCCCGCAAGCCGACGATCGACCGCATCGCAGCGCTCGGCGCCTCGGGAATCCTCGACACCGTGCCCGAAGGGTTCGCTCCGGGCAGCGAAATCGCACACCTCTCGCTGCTGGGGTACGACGTTCCCTCCGTCTTCGAAGGACGCGGTTCGCTCGAAGCGGCCGGCATGGGCGTCGAAATCGGGCGCGGCGAAATGGTCATGCGCTGCAACCTCATTACGGTCGAGCAGGAGCGCATCCGCAACCATTCGGCCGGCCATATCTCCACGGCCGAAGCGGCCGAACTGATCGACTTCCTCCAACGGCGGCTGGGCGGCGGCGACGTGCGGTTCCACACGGGCGTCTCGTACCGCCACCTGCTCACGATCCGCGGCGGCGACAAGCGGCTCCACACCGTCGGGCCGCACGACGTACCCGACCGCCCCTTCGCCGAAGTGCTGCCGTCGGCCGCCGACGCTGCCGCCGAACCTACGGCGCGACAGCTCCGCGAACTGATCTTCCGTTCGCAGGAGTTGTTGGCGGATCATCCCGTCAATCGGGCGCGCCGGGCTGCCGGGAAACAGCCGGCCACGAGCATCTGGCCGTGGTCGCCGGGCTACCGCCCCCGTATGCAGACCTTGCAGGAGCGCTACGCCCCGATCCGCAACGGTTCGGTCATCTCGGCCGTCGACCTGATCCGCGGAATCGGCGTCTGCGCCGGACTGACGCCCGTCGAAGTCGAAGGAGCGACGGGGCTCTACGACACCAACTACGAAGGCAAGGCCGAGGCCGCGCTGCGGGCGCTGCGCGACGAGGATTTCGTCTTCCTGCATATCGAAGCGAGCGACGAGGCGGGCCACGAAGGAGACGCCGAACTGAAAGTACGGACGATCGAAGCGCTCGACGCACGGGTGGTGCGGCCGATCTTCGAAGCGGTCTCCGCATGGGAGTGTCCCGTCTCGCTGGCCATCCTTCCCGACCACCCGACGCCCTGCCTGCTGCGCACCCACACCGCCGCGCCGGTCCCCTTCACGATCTGGCGGAGCGGCTGCCATCCCGACATGGTGGGGGCCTACGACGAACAGAGCGCCCGACGGGGCCGCTACGGCCACCTGCGGGGCGATGCCTTCATCGACCTCTTCATCCACGGTACCGAATAACGGACGAAAAATACAAGTTTCCACACGATGAAATATTACAGCACAAACCGCCGCACGCCCGAAGTCTCGCTCCGCGAGGCGGTCGTCGCCAGCATGGCGCCCGACAACGGGCTCTACATGCCCGAACGGATCGAGCGGCTGCCCGACGCATTCTTCGACGGGATCGCCCGTCTGGACCTCCACCGGATCGCCTGCCGCGTGGCCGACGCCTTTTTCGGCGAGGAGATCGAACCCGAAACGCTGCGGCGCATCGTCCGCGACACGTTCTGCTTCGACATTCCGGCTGTCCGGATCGACGACGGCATCTGGGCGCTCGAACTCTTCCACGGCCCGACGATGGCCTTCAAGGACGTAGGCGCGCGCTTCATGGCACGCATCCTCTCCCACTTCATCGAAGGCCGCGACGACGAACACCCCGTCACGGTGCTCGTCGCCACGTCGGGCGACACGGGAGGCGCCGTGGCCAACGGGTTTCTCGGCGTCGAGGGCATCGACGTAGTGGTGCTCTACCCCAAAGGGCGCGTAAGCGACATTCAGGAAAAGCAGTTCACGACGCTGGGACGCAACGTCACGGCGTTGGAGATCGAAGGCACGTTCGACGACTGCCAACGGCTGGTCAAGAGCGCCTTTGCGGATACGGAGCTCAAACGACGGATGCGGCTCACATCGGCCAACTCGATCAACGTGGCGCGGTTCCTGCCCCAGACCTTCTATTTCTTCCACGCCTATGCGCAATTGCGCGCACAGGGCGTAACCTCGCCGATCGTGGTGAGCGTACCGAGCGGCAACTTCGGCAACCTCACCGCAGGGTTGTTCGCCCGACGCATGGGGCTGCCGGTCGACCGCTTCATCGCCGCCAACAACGCCAACGACACCTTTTACGAATACCTCCGCACGGGCAGCTACCGCCCCCGGCCGTCGGTTCCGACGCTGGCCAACGCGATGGACGTGGGCGACCCGAACAACTTCGCCCGCATCCTCGACCTCTACGGCCGTTCGCTCGACGCGCTGCGCGCCGACGTCGCGGCGTTCCGCTGCGACGACGACCAGATCCGCGCCACGGTGGCCGACACTTTCGCCCGCACAGGCTACCTGCTCGACCCGCACGGCACCTGCGGCTACCGTGCGCTGCGCGACGGACTGCGCGACGGCGAAACGGGCATCTTCCTCGAAACGGCCCATCCGGCCAAGTTCCTCGATACGGTGGAAAGCATCACCGGCCGGCCGGTCGAGATTCCGCAGCGCTTGCAGGAGTTCGTCAAGGGGGAGAAACGCACGGTCGCGCTCGGCGCCGAGTTCGAAGCGTTCAAGGAGTATCTGCTCAGCCGATAAACATCATGGAGAATCCGGACATCGCACCAAACGCGGCACGCTGCCGCTTCCGGCGCATCGTCGTAAAGGTGGGCAGCAACGTGCTGACCCGCACCGACGGCACGCTCGATACCGACCGCATGGCGGCGCTGGCCGACCAGATCGCAGCCCTGCACCGTGCCGGCGTCGAGGTCATCGTCGTGTCGTCGGGCGCTGTCGCCGCAGGGCGCGGGGTGATCGCGGCCGGCCACCGGCTCGACGCCGTGTCGGCCCGCCAGCTCTACTCGGCCGTCGGGCAGGTGAAGCTGATCCGCCGCTACTACGAACTCTTCGACGCACGGGGAATCGTCTGCGGGCAGGTGCTCACCACCAAGCAGGATTTCGAGACCCGCCGCCACTACCTCAACCAGCGCAACAGCATCCGCGTGATGCTCGAAAACGGCGTCGTCCCGATCGTCAACGAGAACGACACGGTGGCGGTCACCGAATTGATGTTCACCGACAACGACGAACTTTCGGGGCTGCTCTCGACGATGATCGGCGCCGAGGCGCTCGTCCTACTGACCAACGTGGACGGCATCTGCGACGGTATGCCGGGAGCGCCGGGCGTCGAAGTGATCCGCGAAATCGCACCCGGGCAGCGCGACCTGCCGGACTGCATCCGCGACGCGAAGTCGTCGTTCGGACGGGGCGGAATGCTCACCAAGAGCCGCATCGCCCGCAAGGTGGCCGCCGAGGGAATCGAGACGATCATCGCCGACGGCCGCCGCGACGGCATCCTGCCCGACCTGCTGGCCGAGGGAAGCCGCACCCTCTGCACACGCTTCCTCCCCTCGCCCCACCCCATCTCGGGCGTCAAGAAGTGGATCGCCCACTCGGAAGGATTCGCCAAAGGGGAGGTGCACGTGACCCGCGAAGCTCTCGATGCGCTCGGCGGCCCGCGCGCCGTGAGCCTGCTGCCCGTCGGCGTGAGCCGCGTGGAGGGTGCCTTCGAGAAGGACGACATCGTGCGCATCGTCGCCCCCGACGGCCGGCCGGTCGGCGCCGGCAAGGTCTCCTGCGACAGCACGACGGCACGCCGCAATATCGGCCGCCGCGGCGCACGGGCACTCATACACTACGATTACCTCTATCTGGACTGACCCATGGAGACGCAACACACTTTTCGACGCGCCCGCGAGGCCGCCCGCGCGCTCAACCGCACCGCCTCGGAACGGATCGACCGCCTGCTGCTGGCGCTGGCCGACGCGGTGGAGGCCGGCACGGAGGAGCTGCTGGCGGCCAATGCCCGCGACCGCAGCCGGATGAACCCCGCCGATCCAGCCTACGACCGGCTGCTGCTCGACCGCGGGCGGCTGCTGGGCATCGCCGCCGACCTGCGCAACGTGGCGGCGCTTCCGTCGCCGCTGGGACGCATCCTCGACCGCACGGTGCGCCCCAACGGCATGGAGATCCGCAAAATCTCGGTACCGTTCGGCGTCGTCGGCGTCATCTACGAAGCACGTCCCAACGTGGGGTTCGACGTCTTCGCGCTCTGCGTCAAGTCGGGCAACGCCTGCATCCTCAAAGGGGGCAGCGACGCCCGCGACTCCAATGCGGCGATCGCCGCGCTGATCCGCCGCACGCTCGCGGCGCACGGCTTCGACGAGAACACCCTCGCCCTGCTGCCTCCCACGCACGAAGCGACGGCCGCGCTGCTCGGTGCCACGGGACTGGTCGATCTGGTCATTCCGCGCGGCGGGCGGGGATTGATCGACTTCGTGCGCGACCACGCCCGCGTACCGGTGATCGAAACGGGCGCCGGCATCTGCCACGCCTATTTCGACCGGTCGGGCGACACGGAAAAGGGCGCGGCGATCGTCCTGAACGCCAAGACGCGCCGCGTAAGCGTCTGCAACGCGCTCGACACGCTCGTCGTCCACCGCGACCGCCTGACCGACCTGCCGCACCTCTGCCGTCCGCTGGCCGAAAAAGGGGTCGAACTGCAAGCCGACGAAGCGGCACGGACGGCGTTGCACGGAAACTATCCCGCAGCGCTGCTGCGTGCGGCCGACACAGCGAGCTTCGGGACGGAGTTTCTCTCCCTGCGCCTTTCGATCCGCACGGTCGTCTCGCTCGACGAGGCGCTCGCCCACATCGCCCGCTACTCCTCGCAGCACAGCGAGACGATCATAGCCGAAGACGCGGAGGCGATCCGCACGTTCCAGCGCGAAGTCGATGCCGCCTGCGTCTACGCCAACGTCTCGACGGCCTTCACCGACGGCGCGCAGTTCGGCATGGGCGCCGAGATCGGAATCAGTACGCAGAAACTCCACGCGCGCGGGCCGATGGCGCTGCGCGAACTGACCTCCTACAAATACCTGATCGCCGGCGACGGGCAGACGCGGCCGTAGCCCCGCCCGTGGCCGACAGACAAAAAAACGACCCGAAATTTTGTTTTCCGGAAATTAAATCCTACATTTGCGACAGACGAGTTATCGAAAAATGACGAATTTCAACCATATCCATCATCATCACCACTTTCACCGAAGGGGCGAATCGATCGTGTATATGCGTTGATATTCCGGCAAATACAAAAGAAGTTCACCCCTTGCGGGCGGGCTTTTTTTCATGTCTGCACGCCGGGGTCGGGCGGTTGAAACGAAAATTCAAACCAAACGACTTATGTTAAGAATAGCCATTCAAGCCAAAGGCCGGCTCAACGAACAGAGCCTCGGCCTGCTCCTCGAAGCGGGAATCGCCGTTGCGGAGGGCAAACGCAGGCTCATCGCCCGCGCCGAAGGATTTCCGCTCGAAGTGCTCTTCCTGCGCGACGACGACATCCCGCAGGCCGTCTCGATGGGCGTCGCCGACCTGGGTATCGTCGGCCAGAACGAGGTGGCCGAAAAGGGATACGACGTCGAACAGGCGATGCCGCTCGGATTCGGCGCCTGCCGCCTCTCGCTGGCCGTCCCCAACGCGGCCGACTACACGGGCCCCGACTACTTCCGCGGACGGCGCGTCGCAACCTCCTATCCCAACATCCTGCGCGGATATTTCGCACGGCAGGGCATCGAAGCCGAGATCCACACCATCGAGGGATCGGTGGAGATCGCACCGGCCGTAGGGCTGTCGGACGCGATCTTCGACATCGTTTCGTCGGGCGGGACGCTCGTCTCGAACGGCCTGCGCGAAGTGGAAACCGTTCTCCGCTCCGAAGCGGCGCTCATCGCCTGCCCGTCGCTCGACGCCGACAAACGCAGCCAGACCGAGCAGCTCGTCTTCCGCTTCCGATCGATCCGCGAAAGCCGCGACATGAAATACGTGCTGATGAACCTTCCCGTCGAAAAGGTCGCCGAAGCCACCGCCCTGCTCCCCGGAATGCGCAGCCCGACGATCCTGCCGCTGGCGCAGGAGGGATGGTGCTCGCTGCACGCCGTGATCGGCAAGGCGCAGCTCTGGGAGCGCATCGAACGGCTCAAAGCCATCGGCGCCGAAGGCATTCTGGTGCTGGCGCTCGAAAACATGATCCGATAGAAAACAGCGAACGATATGGAACCGATCAGAGTTTACGACAATCCCCCGCGCGACGCGTGGCCTGCGCTGACGGCCCGCGTCACCCGCGACGACGCCGAGATCGACCGCCGCGTGACAGCCATTCTGAACGAGGTGCGCACCGGCGGCGACGAGGCGCTGCGCCGCATCGCCCGCCGCATCGAGGGCTTCGCGCCCGAACGCTTCGAACTGCCGCAGGCACAGCTCGACGAAGCCGCCCGCAGCATCTCGCCCGAACTGAAAACGGCGCTGGCGACAGCCAAGGCCAACATCGAAGCCTTCCACCGCGCACAACTGCCCCGCCCCGTTGCGGTCGAGGTCATGCCGGGCGTCCGCTGCTCGCAGCGCGCCGTGGCGATCCGCCGCGTGGGGCTCTACGTCCCGGGCGGCTCGGCGCCCCTCTTTTCGACGGTACTGATGCTCGCCGTGCCGGCCGCGATCGCCGGCTGCACTGAAATCGTCCTCTGCACCCCTGCCGGCCGCGACGGCAGCATCGCCCCCGAAATCCGCTACGCCGCCGCGCTGTGCGGCGTGCGGCGCGTCTTCGCGCTCGGAGGGGCGCAGGCCGTCGCCGCCATGGCCTACGGCACCGAAAGCGTGCCGCGCGTCGACAAGATCTTCGGGCCGGGCAACCGCTACGTCACCCGCGCCAAGCAACTCGTCGGCGCCGAAGGCACGGCCATCGACCTTCCGGCCGGACCGTCGGAGGTGCTGGTGCTCGCCGACGAAGGAGCCTCGCCCGACTTCGCGGCCGCCGACCTGCTCTCGCAGGCCGAACACGGCGGCGACAGTCAGGCGGTGCTCGTCTGCCGCACCGTCGCGTTCGCACGCCGCGTGAACGACGCCCTCCGCCGGCAGACGGCCGCGAGTCCCCGCAATGCGATCCTCCGCGAATCGCTCGCGCAAAGCCGGATCGTCGTATTCGATTCGCAGGACGACATGCTCGACTTCGCCGAAGCCTACGCCCCCGAACACCTGATCGTCTCGCTGCGCGACCCGTGGCCCGCCGCCCGCCGCATCACGACGGCCGGCAGCGTCTTCGTGGGCGACTATGCCCCCGAAAGCGCCGGCGACTACGCCTCGGGGACGAACCACACACTCCCCACGGGCGGGTGCGCCCGCGCGTACAGCGGCGTGAACATCGACAGCTTCCTGCGCCGCATCACCTATCAGGAACTCACGCGCGAAGGGCTTCGCGCACTCGCCCCGACGGTCGTCGCCATGGCCCGGGCCGAGGGGCTGGACGCGCATGCCGAAGCCGTCCGCATCCGGCTGGAAGGAGGTGTGCGATGAGACCGCTCGCAGAACTCGTCCGCCCCAACATCCGCACGCTCGCCCCCTACTCCACCGCACGCGACGAGTACGGAGGCCAACGCATCGACGTGTGGCTCGACGCCAACGAAAGTCCCTACGACAACGGCGTCAACCGCTATCCCGATCCGCGCCAGCAGCGGTTGCGGGAAGTGCTCGCCGCACGCAAGGGCATCGCCGCCGACCGTATCTTCATCGGCAGCGGCAGCGACGAGGCGATCGATCTGGCCTACCGCATCTTCTGCCGGCCGGGCATCGACAACGCGGTCTCGATCGCACCGACCTACGGCATGTACCGCGTCGCGGCGGCCGTCAACGACGTCGAACTACGCGAAGTGCCGCTCGGCGACGACTTCTCGCTGCCGGTCGAACGGCTGCTCGCGGCGGCGGACGAACGGAGCAAACTGCTGTGGCTCTGCTCGCCCAACAACCCCACGGGCAACGCTTTTCCGGCGACGGAGATCGAACGGCTGCTGCGCCGCTTCGACGGCATGGTCGTCCTCGACGAAGCCTACGTCGATTTCGCCGACGGGGCCGGATTCCTGCCGCGGCTCGACGAATTCCCGAACCTGATCGTGCTGCAAACGCTCTCCAAGGCGTGGGGCATGGCGGGACTGCGCATCGGGCTGGCCTTCGCGGCACGAGAGGTCGCAGCGCTTTTTTCGCGCGTCAAATATCCCTACAACATTCCCGGCCCCACGCAGCGGGCCGCCGAGGAGATGCTCGGCCGCGACCTCACGCCGCAGATCGCCGAGATCCGCAGCGAGCGCCGGCGACTGGCCAGCGAGCTGGCCTCCTGCCCCTGCATAGAGCGGGTCTACCCCTCGCAGACCAACTTCCTGCTGGTGCGCACACCGGCGCCCGACGCTCTCTACGACGCATTGATCGAAGCGGGCATCATCGTCCGCAACCGCTCGCGCGCAGCGGGATGCGAAGGGTGTCTGCGCCTGACCGTGGGAACGACCGCCGAGAACGACCGCCTGCTCCGAACCGTCAAAACCTTCCGCCCATGAAAAAAGCACTCTTCATCGACCGCGACGGCACGCTGATCGTCGAACCGCCCGTCGACCGGCAGGTCGACAGCCTCGAAAAACTCCGCTTCGTACCGGGCGCCATCTCGGGGTTGCGAGCGCTGTCGGGACTGGATTTCGAACTGGTACTGGCCACCAACCAGGACGGGCTGGGCACGCCGTCGTTCCCCGAAGCGACCTTCCGGCCCGCCCACGAACGGATGCTCGCGACGCTCGAAGGCGAAGGCGTCCGCTTCGACGACCAGCTCATTGACCGCACCTTCGAAGCCGACGACGCCCCCACGCGCAAACCCCGCACGGGGATGTTCGGCCGCTATCTCGACGGAAGCTACGACCTCGCGGCCAGTTACGTCGTCGGCGACCGGCCGACCGACATGCTGCTGGCACGCAATCTCGGGGCGCGGGGCATCCTGCTCGCCCCCGACGAGGAGGCGGGCCGCCGTGCGCTGCGCGAAGCCGGCGCCGACGCGGCCTGCGCGCTGGTCGCCCCGTCGTGGGAGTGGATCGCCGAGTTCATCCGCCGCGGCGAACGCAGCGTCACCCTCACGCGCCGCACGGCCGAGACGCAAATCTCGCTCACGCTCGACCTCGACGGACGCTCCGGCGCGGGGCGTATCGCCACGGGAATCGGATTCTTCGACCACATGCTCGCGCAGATCGCCCACCACGGAGGCGTCGCACTCTCGGTCGAAGCGACAGGCGACCTGTGGGTCGACGAACACCACACCGTCGAGGACGTCGGCATCGTGCTCGGCGAGGCGGTCGACCGTGCGCTGGGCAGCAAGGCGGGCATCGCCCGCTATGGCTTCGTCCTGCCCATGGACGACTGCCGTGCCATGGCGCTCATTGACTTCGGGGGCCGCATCGGCTTCGAATGGGAGGCCGAATTCCGCCGCGAATGCATCGGTGAACTGCCCACCGAGATGCTGCGTCACTTCTTTCATTCGTTCGCCTGCGCCGCGCGCTGCAACCTCCATGTCGCTGCCCGCGGAGACAACGAGCACCACAAGGCCGAAGCGATCTTCAAGGCCTTCGCACGGGCGCTGCGCATGGCCGTGGCCCGCATCCCCTTCGCCTACGATATTCCCAGCAGCAAAGGAGTCCTATGACAGCGATCATCGATTACGACACGGGCAACCTGCGCTCCGTGGCCGAAGCCCTGCGCCGCGCAGGCGCCGAATTCACCGTCACCGCCGATCCGGCGACGCTGCTCCGAGCCGAGCGGGTGATCCTGCCGGGCGTGGGCGAAGCGTCGTCGGCAATGGCCAGACTTCGGGAAAAGGGGCTCGACACCCTCGTTCCCGCGCTGACCTGCCCCGTGCTGGGCATCTGCATCGGGATGCAGCTGCTCTGCCGGTCGAGCGAGGAGGGCGACGCCGCCTGTCTGGGCATCTTTCCCACCGACGTGGTGCGGCTTCCCGACCGTACGGCCGACGGGCCGCTCAAAGTCCCCCACATGGGCTGGGACACCGTCGATATGCTGCGCGGGCCGCTCTTCGAGGGAATCGACGCGCAGACCTACGTCTACTATGTCCACTCCTACGCGCCGCGGCTCTGCGACGCCGCGATCGCCGCGACCGACTACGGCATGCGGTTCAGCGCGGCACTCGCACGCGACAACTTCTTCGGCACGCAGTTCCACCCCGAAAAGAGCGGGGCGGCGGGCAGCCGGATTCTACGCAACTTCCTAACACTGAAATGAGATGAATATCGAAATCATTCCCGCGATGGATCTGATCGACGGCGCCTGCGTGCGACTCGCACAGGGCGACTACGACCGCCGCACGACCTACGGCGGCGACCCGCTCGACACGGCCCTGCGCTTCGAAGCGGCGGGGCTGCTGCGGCTGCACATGGTCGATCTGGACGGCGCCCGGGCGCAGCGTCCGGCCAACCTGAAAGTGCTCGAACGCATCGCCGCACGCACGCGGCTCGAAATCCAGTACGGCGGCGGCATCAAAAGCCGCACGGCGCTCTGCGACGTCTTCTCGGCAGGAGCCAGACGCGCCGTCTGCGGCAGCGTCGCCGTGCGCGAACCCGACTGCCTGGCCGCGTGGCTGGCGGAGTTCGGCGGCGAGCGTCTGATTCTCGGTGCCGACC